>WNFP01003257.1_pt1 | contig 19183 bp, 15 predicted proteins | sample 5400201 | NCBI WGS metagenome assembly WNFP01 (sample SAMN13153355, study PRJNA577476) | soil metagenome | isolation source: 115 cm saprolite under Madrone tree | place: USA:California | collected 2016-06-14 | reverse complement strand
TAGAGCGCGCGGTTGTAGATGCTCCCGGCGGCGCCCGGAGCGCCTTCGCGCCGCTGCACCATGTGGATTGCGACACCGGGACCGGAAGGCGGGGGCGCCAGCGGCCGCCGGTACTCGGTCAGCGGCAGCACACCCTGTCCCTCGATGCGGACGGAGATGTTCTCCCCGTCGATGATGAACCGCTCCAGCACCGGATCCTTCTTCGCCGCCTTCAGGCGCTTGAGCATCTGCGCGAAGCTCTCCTCGCCCGCCGCGTCCGGCGCCAGCTCCGACGACTCGGTCGCTCGCGAGAGCGGCAGCACGCCTTCCACCACGTAGGTGGTGAGGAGCTGGGCGCAGAGATCGATCAGCTCGTCGCTCCCCATCGACCGGAGCCGCGCGCGCAGCTCGGCCGCGACCTGCGCCGCCGGGTCCGCGTCCTGCCGCTCCGGGCTCATGCCGCCGCCTCCGCGGGAAGCTGGCAACCGATGGTCGTCGCTCCGGAGAAGTCCGCTCCGGTGAGCGACGCGTCCCGCAGGTCCACGCCGATCAGCGTCGCCCGCGCGAAGGAGGCGCCCATCAGATTGGCGCCGCGCAGGGAGACGTCGATCAGCCGCGCGCCGGAGAAGTCCGCCTTCTCCATCGAGGCGGCGCCCAGGCGCGCGTCGGCGAAGATGGTCCGCACGATCAGCGCGCCATCGAAGCGGGCGCGGTACAGCTTGGTGTCCTCGAACCGCGCCACCGCGATCTGCGCGCCGGAGAAGACCGCGTTCATCGCTTCGCAGCCGTGGATCTTGATCCGCCGGGCGGCGATCTGGGAGGCGTCGATCTCGTTCAGATCGCAGAAGTAGAGCTCCACCCGCTCCAGGCGGGCGGCCCGGAACCGCGCCTTGCGCAGGGCGGTATGGGCGAACGTCGTCTCCCGGATGCGGGTGCTGGCGAGGTTGCCTTCCGCCAGGTCGCTCTTCTCGATCACCGTCCGCAGCCAATCGGAGCCGCTGGCGAACACGGTGGGCATCGCGCACGACTCGATGCGGTCGCCGTTGAAGCCGCCCTGATCCTTGAGGCGCTGCAGGGCCATCGGCGCCTGGTGCGCGGTGAAGTCCACGGCGGGACGGTAACGCCGATCGTTTCCGCGCCGCAACCGTGGCGAATTCGCGGCTGTTCGGCCGCGGTCCCGGGAGGGCTCTCGTTTGCCCGTGCCGGAGCGCGCATGCTAGCCTTTTTGCTCCCATGACTCCCGTCGAGGCTGATCCGTTCGCCGCGCCGATCAAGGCTGCCCCGGCGGCCCCGGCTCCGGCCATGGCTTTGTCCAGCCAGCCCCGGGAAGTGGCCGAGGAAGTCCAGCGCCAGGCGCAGTTGCGCCGCGTCGACAAGGACATCGAGCACCTCATGAGGGCGCGCTACCCGCTGATCTACATCCTCTCCAGCGAGGAGAAGCGGGTGGAGAAGAGCATCGCCGACGTGCTGCACACGCGGGAGCGGGAGAAGAACTACCGGACCAAGATCTATACCTGGAGCGTGACAGAAGGAGTCCGCCTGGGGAAGGAGCCGCAGGGAGACTCCAAGGACCCGCTCAAGGCGCTGCGCTTCGTCTTGGAGGCCAAGTCCGACGAGCGAGCCGTCTTCATCCTCCGCGACGTCCACCCCTATCTGAAGAACCCCGAGGTGGTGCGCCTCTTGCGCGACATCGGGCGCAAGCTGAAGGAGGAGCTGAAGACCGTCTTCCTCATCTCACCGCTCCTCGCCATCCCGCCGGAGCTGGACAAGGAAGTGGCGGTGGTGGAGTACCCGCTGCCGGAGCTCTCGGAGATCGACGGCATCTTCGACCGCGTCTCCCGCAACACCGGCGCCAGGATTCCCACCGGGCAGGACCGCGAGCACGTGGTGGAGGCCGCCCTGGGCCTCACCGCCGACGAGGCGGAGGGAGTCTTCGCCAAGTCGCTGGTGCAGACCGGCGGCAGCTTCGACATCGACGTCATCGTCTCCGAGAAGGAGCGCATCGTCCGCAAGAGCGGCGTGCTGGAGTTCTTCCGCACGCAGGAGAAGATGGACAACATCGGCGGCCTCGACGTGCTCAAGGGCTGGCTGCGCAAGCGCCAGAGAGCGTTCAGCGAGGAGGCCCGCCAGTTTGGCCTGCCGCGCCCCAAGGGCATCCTCATGATCGGCATCCCCGGCGGCGGGAAGTCCTTGACCGCCAAGGCGGTGGGGGCGGCCTGGCGGCTTCCTCTATTGCGGCTGGACGTGGGGAAGATCTTCGCCGGCATCGTGGGGAGCTCGGAAGAGAACATGCGCCGCGCCATCCAGATGGCCGAGGCGGTGGCGCCCTCCATCCTCTGGGTCGACGAGCTGGAGAAGGGGTTCTCCGGGACCGGATCGTCGAACAACTCCGACGCCGGAACCGCGGCCCGGGTCTTCGGCAGCTTCATCACCTGGCTGCAGGAGAAGACCAGCCCGGTCTTCGTCATCGCCACCGCCAACAACGTGGACGAGCTGCCGCCGGAGATGATGCGCAAAGGCCGTTTCGACGAGATCTTCTTCGTCGACCTGCCCACGCTCCCCGAGCGCAGGGACATCGCCTCCATCCACCTCAACCGGCGAGGACGGGATCCGGCGCAGTTCGCCCTCGACGCCATCGCCGAGAAGAGCGAGGGGATGACGGGGGCCGAGATCGAGCAGGCCATCGTCTCCGCCTTGTTCGACGAGTACGACAAGAACGGCATGGCCGGCGTGCTCAGCACCGAGGGCGTGCTGCACTCCCTCCAAGAGACGGTGCCGCTCTCGCGGACGATGAAGGAGAAGATCGCCGCCCTGCGCACCTGGTGCAAGACGCGAGCCCGGCCGGCTTCTTCGGGCTTCCAGGCCGACGGCGCCGCGGAGGCGGGGCGCAAGATCGAGATCGACGTTGGAGGCAAGGGGGCGTGAGCCACTTCACGCAAGTGGAGACGAAGATCAACGATCTCGTCGCGCTCAAGGCCGCGCTCGAGGAGCTGGGCCTCGCCTTCGACGAGGCGACCACGGACCAGCTGGTGAAGGTGCGGGGGTGGAAGGGATCGACGCTGACCGCCGAGGCGAAGATCAAGGCGAGCAAGAGCTACGACATCGGGCTCCAGCTCACCGAAGAGGGCACCTACAAGCTGGTCGCCGACTGGTGGGGGATCGAGGAGGAGACCAACGAGGAGGCAGCCAAGATCCAGCAGCGCATCACCCAGTGCTACGCGAAGCACAAGGTGAAGGCGGAGGTGGCCAAGCAGGGCTTCACGCTGGACGAGGAGCAGGTGGAAGCGGACGGCACCATCCGGCTGGCCGTCTCGAAATGGTGAAGCGAGGTCTTCGGGTATGGGGGAGAAGCAGAAGATGGAGATCACCATCCTTCCCAACGGGGAGGTGTCCATCCGCGTGCTCTGCGTCCCCGGCCCCTCCTGCGAGCAGGTCTCCGCGGCGCTGGAGGAATCGCTGGGAACGGTGAAGTCGAAGGAGAAGACGGCGGAGTACTACCAGGAAGAGCTCGAGACGAGGGAAATCACGCAGAAGAGCGGGTCGTGATCCGTCTCACCCATCTCACCGGAAGCTTGCAGGGCAGGGCGTCCATGTCGCCCAAGGCGGTGATCCGCATCGGCCGGGGCGAGGACTGCGACGTGAGGTTCGACCCGCGGATGGACACGCGCGTCTCGACGCACCATGCGGAGATCCGGTTCGAGGGCGGCGCGTACGTGGTGGTGGACGTCGGATCGTCCAACGGCACGCTGGTGAACGGCAAGCGGGTGCGGACGCATCGCCTGCGCTCCGGGGACAAGATCTCCTTTGGCGCGCAAGGTGGACCGGAGGTCCGCTTCGACGTCGACGAGAGCTTCCTCTCGGCGCGAAGCAACGGAGTGCCCGTGGCCATGCAGCCGCCTCCGCGGCGCCCGCCGCCCGACCTCTCCGCGCCCTCGCAGGACGCCGCCTCGCTGGGCCAGCAAGCGCAGATGAAGATCGCCCAGGCGCGCGCGGTCTCCGGCGGCCAGTCCTCGGGCCAGACCATGTTCATCATGGCCGACACCCTCAAGCAGGTGGAGGCCGTCACCCACAAGAAGGACCGCAAGAAGACGACCCGCATCGTGCTGGCCATCGTTTCCCTCTCCCTGGTCGGCTTCGGGGCCCTGGGCTTCGTCATCTGGCAACAGAAGAAGCAGATCGAGCAGATCGCCCACCGCAAGGACGGGCTCGACAAGCAGATCGCCAAGCTCCAGATCGCCATGCAGCTGGAGAGCGACCCGGAGAAGCTCGCTTCGCTGGAGGAGCAGCTCACGCTGCTCACCGGAAAGGCCCAGGCGGCCATCGGCGAGATGCAAAAGAAGGACAAGACGGAAGCGCAGAAGATGGAGCAGGCGGGCGACGAGATGGATCGTGAGATCCGGCGCATCCTCTCCAAGTTCAACGCCCAGACCTACGCCGTCCCGCCCATCTTCAAGGAGCGGCTCAAGCACTACATCGACCGGAACATGCGCCAGGGCGGGATGCGCGCGGTCTACAAGCGCAAGCAGCAGTACTGGCCGATGATCGTCAAGGAGTTCAGCGCGCTGGGGCTGCCCGAGGAGATGGGCTACGTCGCTTGGCAGGAATCGGGCTTCGATCCGCTGGCCGAGAGCTCCGCCAAGGCCCGGGGGATGTGGCAGTTCATGGACTTCCGCGCGCGCGAGCTCGGGATGCGCGTCGATCGGGCCAAAGGGATCGACGAGCGCACCGACGTGCTGAAGAGCACCCGGGGGGCCGCGCGGTACCTGGCGAATCTGTTGGCCGACTTCGGTGAGGACTCGTTCATGCTCGCCATCGCCTCCTACAACAAGGGCGAGAACGGGATGCGGCGGGTGCTCCGCGAGATCGCGCAGCAACCCGGCGGCTTCCGCAAGGACAAGCGCGATTTCTGGCATCTCTACCGATTGAAGAAGCTGCCCGAGGAAACGCTGGAGTACGTCCCGCAGATCCTCGCGGCGGCCATCATGGGAAACAACCCGAAGAAATACGGGCTCGAATAGCCCCGGCCGCCGAAGGCGGCTTAGGGGCTACGCTTGAACCTGATCACCCGGTGGTAGGTCATGACACGTGTTCTAATCACCCGGAAAAGGACGCCCATGCGAACCGACCTCCGCGCCAGACTGTGTCTCGCTGCCCTCGCTCTCTGCGCCTGCCACGTGCGCGCCATCCCCTTCTCCACCCCTCCGGGCTTCTCCGTCTCCAAGGAAGCGCGGGAGGGCCAGCTGGGGAGGAAGCAGGACGTCACGCTCTCCGACGAGGGCAACCAGTACATCGCCGCCTTCCGCTACGAGCTGCCGGCGCCGGGCGGCCTGATCGCCACGGCCAAGCCGGTGAACCCGCAGGCGCAGATCTCCGTGGCCATCTTCTCCGAGGGCAGCGGCAACGAGCCCATCGCCAAGGGGGAGCCCGGCAAGAAGGTCGAGGCGGCCGACCTGCAGGCCGGCACCTACTTCGTGGCGGTCATGGAGCCCTGGAAGGACGCCGTCCGCACCCGCGTCGAAGTCCGGGCCGTCTACAAGCCGCAGGATCCGGACGCGGCGCAGCAGGCGTGCAAGACGCAGGGGACGGCGCGCGAGCTGAAGGCGGAGGGCGGGTCGGTGGAGGACAGCGTCGATTATTCCGCGCAGAAGCGGACGTGCTGGTGGAAGGTGCCGCTCACCGCCGAGGGGGCGCTGGGGATGAAGTTCGACAACCACGGGGCGAATCTCTCGGCCGAGTTCGTGCCGCCGCAGGGAGCGCCGGAGAAGATCGATCCGGTGGCGGGGCTCGCCAAGAACGACCTGGCCGCCGGCGATTACTTCATCAAGGTGTACGCCAACGACGCCGGCGACGCGGGGCGGTACCGCCTGGCGACCAGCTTCAAGCAAGGCGACACCTGCAAGAACGGCGGACCGCCCTGCTCGCTGGAGGGAGCGGAGGAGCTGAAGCTCCCCTCCGACTCGAAGACCGCGGACGTGGACTACTCCAAGAGCAAGCAATTCCACTTCTACAAGGCGTCCTTCAAGGAGCGGGGCAAGCTGACCATCAACTTCAAGATCCTGCAGCCGCCCCGCGGCTCGAAGGTGGCCGCGTACTTCATGAAGAACCCGGAGGACGAAGGCGACCGGATCAGCGGCACCTCGGTGACGAAGGAGATCGACCAGCCCGGCGACTTCTACATCCGGGTCCAGGCTCCCGAGTCGGGGGACTACGGCAACGCCGAACGCGAAGGTGCAGATCAGCGCGCAGTAGCTTCCAGCGGCCACCGCGCGAACGAACGCGTTCCGACCAGGAGGAGGATCGACGGCCAGATCTGGACGAGGAGCCGGTCGATCGTGACCCTGAACATGTAGGCGACGTCATGGGGTTGCCCGAGCAGGATGGCCAGGTCCGCGAGGACCGCAGCCGCCGGCATCCAGGAGAGCCATCCGCACCCCGGGCACGGCCGGCTCCGCCTCCGCAGGAAGAGCACGAACGCGAGCACCGCGACGAGGTGGAGCCCCCAGACTTGCAGGAGGACGATCCGGCGCGGCGCCAGCCGGAGCAGCGTCCACCATCGCCCTGGGTCGAGGAGGCGATGGAACGCCGCGCTCGCCGAGGTCTGCAACAGATCGTTCGGCGGCACCTGCAGCTTGAAGGTGACCAGGAGCGCGAGGAAGGGCAACGCGCCGGACACGAAGAACAGGACGGAGCGGAGGCGCCGCTCGTCGAGGAGCACGGCGAGCCCGATCAGCGCGAGATGGAGGGCCCCTTCGTTCTTGGTCCAGGCCGCCATTCCCGCGAACGCCCCCGCCGCCAGCAACGGAACCGGATCGCCGCGTTCCCGGGTCACGAGAAGCGCGACCGAGCCCGTGACGAAGGCGGCCAGCGGCACGTCCGCGAGCTGGTCGGCGGCGGCCATCACGAACGCAGGCGTGCTGACCAGCGCGAGGCCTCCGAGCAGGCCGCGTGACCGATCCGTCTGCCGGAGCGCTGCGACGACCATGGCGACGGAGATGGCAGCGAAGAGGAGCCCCAGGCAGGCAGGGATGGCCTGCGATTCACGGCCGGCGATCTGGTAGCCGCGGGCGATCAGCTGCGGCAAGAGCGGCGGATAGTCCGTGTGTGACCAGAAGAGGATCTCGGGCGAGAACGCGGAGGCTTCGCCGCCAGGCCCGGCGCGGAAGAGCCATCTCGCCCTCAAGTTCCAGATGATCCACGCGTCGTTGCCGCCGTGGGGAAAACGGAACAGGTGCGTGACGGCGGACGCCAGCGCGACGGCGGAAGCCGCCCAGAAGGCGATTTGCAGGCGCCGGTCCAGAGCGTCGCTGGCCGGTGCGCGGCGGCGTGCGCGCAGGCCGGACGCGAGCGCGAGCCCGAGCCCGAGCAGGAGGAACGCGCCGTCCGCGAGCCACGGAGGTACATGCCAGAGCCACGCGGCCGTCGCCGCAGCCGACAGCAACGCCGCGAACGCCGGAACGAGGAGAGCGATCTCGAGGCCGCGCGAGATCATTTCCGGCGGAGGAGCGCGATGTTGGGGAGCGGTCTGCTCAGCACTTCGAAGCTGCCGCTCCTCACGGCGTCCTCGAGCCGGCCCGGGTCGTTGAAGCAGGCGACGACGAGAGGAGCGTCGGGGCTGGAATACGCCAGGACGGTGGGCGCGAGCGCGTATTGCGCCATCGCGTACATGAGATTCCCGTTGCTGGACGCCCGCGGCTGGGTGGGATCGGTGTCCAGGGGCTGGTCGGACAGGTATCCGACGCGGGGCGCCCCTCCGATCAGGCGACGCATCGCTTCGAATTCCGCGCCGACGGAGGCCCTCCCCTGGTGGGTCAGCGGCTCGTGCACCAGGCAGAAGTAGCCCACGCGCACGACGCCGAACGCGCAGACGACGCCCAGTCCGACGCACCAGGACAGGCGGATGCGGCTCACTGCGAGAGGCGGAACGCCTCGCGCGAGGGAACGGCGCGCCTGCGGTAGACCGCCGCGCGACCCGGGCGCGCGACTTCGACGTAGTGCTCGTCGCGGTAGCGCAGAAGCTCCGGGAAGGCCGAGAGCGGGATCCGGTCCCACCGGTGGATGCCGGCGGTCGAGGTGTCGACGAGCCAGGCCGGCTGGCGCCGTTCCAGGTCGCGCAACGTCGCATCAACGTCGGACCGTGAGCGGTGAGCGGCGGGGTCGAAGCCGTCCGGCAGATGCGCGGGGTCGAAGTTGCCCATGTGGACGGATGTATTCACGTACCGGGTGCCGGGCAGGCGGTGGGCCAGGGTGAAGATCGGCGAGTAGTGGCCCCAGACGAACAACGTATCCGTCTCCGAGGTATTGGCGCGCAGCCAGGCCGCGAGCTCCTGGGTCCGCGGCTCCTGCGCGGGATATGCGCCGGCGATTCCTTTTCCCCAGGCAAACGCCAGCCACGCCGCCAGCGGTAGCGCGACGCTGGCGAAGGCAAGCGCGCGAGTCCGGGGCAACAGCTCGCGCCAGCGTCGGGCAAGCGTCGCCGCGCCGGGGGCGGCGAGCAGCGCGAGAGGTGGGACGAACTGCAGGAAATAATGCTCGTAGAACCGGCCGCCGGCCACGACCGCGAGCCAGGTGAGTCCGAGCAGCAGCGTCAAGCCTCGCCAGACTGGATCCGCGCGCCGGCGGAAGGTTTCGCGGACGGCCAGTACCCAGGGCAGGCAAGCCGCACCCACGCACACCGCGGTCGACTGGGCCCCGCGGAGGAAGACGGATCCGGCGCCTGCGCCCGCGTAGAGGAGATTGCGGGAGAGGGTCCACTCCACGAATGCGGGAAGCTGACCGATGGCAGCGTAAGCCGCGGCTGAACAAGCCCATGGCGCCAGGGTTCCCAGCGCGAGGGTGGCGCTCTGTCCCAGCGCCTTTGCCCACCCTTGCTCCGGGCGGACCAGCAGGGCCAGGGCGAGCGACGCGGGCACGACGGCGCCCTGATGCCGGTAGAGCGTGGCGAGGCCGGCGCAAACGCCGCAGGCGAGCAGGTCCCGCGCGCCCCTTCCGCGGACGAAGAAGTACAACGCGCCCGCGACCGGAAGGTTCATCATCACTTCCGAGCCAAAGGCCGGCACCTCGACGAGACCGGCGAGCAGGGAGAGCCAAGCCGCGGCCCATCCCGCTTCTTCGCTGCCCGTCCAGCGGCGGGCGGCGGCTCGAAGCACCAGCGCCGTGGCGAAGACCCAGAGCACGCCCAGGATCCGGATGGGCCAGATCTCGAACCCGCCCGCCAAGGCATAGGTGAAGTAGCCCAGCGGCGGCTTGATCTCGACGAGGTCGCGATACGGCAACAGGCCTTTCCAGATGCCCGCGCCGTAGACCAGGAAGTCCGACTCGTCGATGTTGAGGGTGCCGAAGACGAAACCCGGGAGGCGCAGCAGCGCGATCGCGCAGAGGAGCGTCCAGGGCGAGGTGAACAGCCTCTTCATCCGGTCCGGGGGAGCGCCGACGGGAGCGTCCCGGCCACGCGGCTGACGAGAAGGCGCCACGAGTTCCCATTCCGTTCCGAGAGGTGCGCGTGCAGGGATGCGTCCGCCACCCAGCGCTCGAGCTCGCCGCGTGACAGGTAATGCGCGATCTCCGGCACCAGATGATCGTAGACGATGTGCGACATGTACCGGAAAGGATACCTGCGCAGATGGCGGAGATATCTGCGATAGGGCAGCGGCAGCACCGCGGACGCCGCAACCGCGAGACACAGGGGCGCGGTCAGCAGCATCGACAGCGACATCAGCACGCGATGGGGCAGCTTGCTGGTGATGTGGACGCGGATCGGCGTGATCAACCGGTGGATCCAGCCGTTGTTCTCCTGGCCGTACACCCAGACGGTGAGGATCCCCGTGCTCGAGAGGACCTCGAGCAGGGCCTTGAAGCTGCGCTCGGGCTGCGGCGTGTGGTGGATCACGCCCAGGCAGAACGCGACTTCGACCTTCTGCTTGAGGGGAAGCCGGAGGATGTCGGCGCGCACCACGTGCACGTTGGGGAGGTCGCGCACGTTGCGCGCCGCCGTGTAAGCGACCGCGCTGTAGTCCAGGCCGATCAGCATCCGCGGATCGTACCTGGCCGCGACCTTCAGCCAGCGGCCCATCCCGCACCCGGGCTCCAGGACGAGCTTGCCGCGCATCGCCTCCGGATCGAGGGGCGCGATCCAGTCGCGAAACAGCTCGTCGTTCAACCCGTCGTTATCGAGGATGATCTCGTTGAACTCGTTCCAGTTCCGCGCGAACCCGCTGGTGGTCTGGATGACGTCGCCGCGATCCTCTTCGCTGACGAAGTTGGGCACCGAGTGCTCGATCCGGAAACGCCGCCTGCACTGGCGGCACTTCAGCGAGCCTTCCTCGATGTGGTCGCCGGACCTGCGGGTGGGGAGGAGCGTCAACTCACCCTGGCAATCGGGGCAGACGAGGACGTCGAGCAGCGATTCTCTCATCGGCCGGGTATTCCCCTCCGGAAAACAGCCGGTACCCTATGGCAGATGGGGGTTGGAAACAAGAAAGATGTCAGGCTCACCTCCACGGGCCCGGCGGCGCATCAGAGGCAGTTCCGGCCACCACACACCGGGTTGCAGCTTCCGCCGCCGCAGGCTTCGGTCGTACCGCAGTGCATACCGCACGACCCGCAGTTCGATCCGTCGCTGTCCAGGTTGACGCACCGGTTGCCGCATCCGCTGTAGGGCGCGTTGCAGCCGATCCCGCAAGTGCCCCCGCTGCAGACGGGATAGCCGTTCGTCGTTCCCTGGCAGATGTTCCCGCATTCGCCGCAGTTGTTCGGATCCGACGCAGTGTTGGGGGGCGTCACGCAGGCGTGCAGCCTGCCGCAGAAGACCTGGCCGGTTGGACAGGTCGAATCGAAAATCCGGTTCGCGTAGGAGCCTCCGCACCCTTCGCCGAGGTTCTCCGAGCAGGGAGTGTCGCACTGCGCGTCGTCGAGGGCTGAATAGCCGATGGCGTCGCCGGCAAAGCACTGGCCGAAGTACTGGAGGCCGGCGTACGCCTTGCCATTCGCGGCTGCGAGACTGCGGCAGCTTTCGATGGTATGGCCGGCGCCGAGGTAGACGGGGAGGGCACGAGTCGTGCTGTCGCTGAAACATCCCTTCAGGCCTCCGCAGTCGCTCAGACACGTCGTCGCGTTCTCGAACTGCGAGCAGTACGTGTCGCCGCACGTGGCCGCGGTCTGACACTGTCCCTTGATGCATTGCTGACCGGCGGGGCAGGGCGTCGCGCATTTCAGGCCGTAGGCGAGAAGCTGGTCGGGAGACGAGTCGATCCGGAAGCTGGGAATGAACACCTGACCGTTCACCACGGTGGGGGGAACGTTCTTGGCAAAGCCGACGATGTGATCGGCGGCTACCATGTCGCTGTGCCAGAGTTGGACGAGGCTCGATGCGTTGAAGGCGCGGAGCAACCCCGGACGGTGTTGCTCCTTCGCGTCTCCGCTCGCTGCCACCGAGGCCCAGACGATCCCGGTGCCGCTGACGGAAGCGTTGGCGCTGACCGACAGGAATCCGCCGGGCATGAATACCTCGCAGAACCCCGTGCACACCGGCGGGTAGATGGTCGTTCCGGCGGCGTCCTGGCCCTTCAGCGCGGGCGATCGAGAAAAACGGCCGGTGCTGGAGTCGAAACCGAACCCTTGCAAGGGTGACTCTTCCGGCCAGAGATAGATCAATCGTCCACCAGGGCCGTCCCAGACGACGGGCGCACCATGGATGTTCTTCATCTCCTCAGCGGGGCGGTTGTTCGCGTCGAGTGCCCGGTCCGTCGCGGGAATGGCGTCATACGTGGCCAAGGAGGAGGTGGACCAGGAGTAGAGGAGTCCGTCCTTCCCGCCGCCCACGATCCAGCGAGGCGATCCCGGCAGCATCACGGGACCCGAAGATCCGAAATCCAGGTCCTTGCCGCACAGTACCTGCGTATTGGTCGGGGTGAACTTCGCCAGCGCAACCAGGTCTGGCGAAAGCTGGACGAGAGAGTCGCCGTAATAGTGCGAAAAGGGGCTCTCACTCTCATAGATGCAGTTGGATCTGGGGTCGGTCCCGGGAAGCCCGATGCTGTTTCCGGTCATGACGTAGACCCTGCCGGCGTCGTCGACGAGCGGACCATTGCCCGACTGCCAGATCCCCCCACCGCTGCCGCCCGGCGTGGTGATGAACGAGGCCGTGAGCGCCAGCGTGTTCGCGTCGTACGCGAGAAGATAGCCCTGGTAAGGGGCTGCGTCGCAATGCCCGGCGAATGCGATGTAGAGCTTGTTGTTGTTCGCCAGCAGGAGCGCCGCGCGCTGGTTGTGGTTCCAGGCAGCGAGATCTCCGCTCACGATCTCGACCCGCGGCACGATGTCGGCGCCGTTGCGGATGTCGATCTTCCGTAGATAGAAGTGATGGCAGAATGTGCCCCCGCACGGGACGTACTCCTTGTGGACGACGTACATCGCGTTCTGCGCGATGTCGATGACCGGGGTGCTGGTGATCCCGACCTCGTTTCCGATGTTGGTGCATACGTTTTGTTTCCCAAGGCCGTCGTGGGGCACGGGCGGGCCAAGGTTCCGTTGCCAGAGCGGGTAGTGCTCTCCTGGATTGTCGGCGTCGAAGGCGTAGAGAGTGTTGTTCTGCGTCGCGACATAGACGACGTTGCGAAGCGCCGGCGATTTTGCGATAGCGACGTTGCGGACGTAGAGCGGCTGCGCGTAGACCTGATTGTCGAGGTTGCGCCGCCAGAGGATCCCGAACTGCGACGTGTTGACGTTGGCCGCCTTCAGGATGATCTCGGAGAGATTCGCGCCGGTCCGATCGCTGGCGACGCTGGTCGGACCGACGCTGGCGTGATGCGTGATCACGTCGACAGCCCCGCCCTCGAACAGCGCCTCCGGACGTCGCGGTCGAGATGGGGAGAGCGCCGGCTGTTCGACGGGCTCTTCTCCACACCCCGCCGTCCCCGCGATTGCGACGAACGAAGCGAATGCCACTGCACGCGTCCAGTGAGCCGGGGTCGGTCTCGCGCTCATGATCCCTCCGCGATGATTCGGACAGGTCAATCGCTGCAAAGCGCGTCCTAACAGGCCGACAATGAACAGCGGAATGTTGCGGGCGGCGGAAGGCCCACGGTGTGTCAGGTGCCTGACGCGCCGTCAGGGCGCCACCGCCGGGTCGCGGTTCCGATGCCCGCGGCAAGATACAGGCGCATCTCCGCGCGACATGGTAAGTGCGGTGTCGTTGCGCCCGCTCACCGCCGCCGCGACCCTGCTCATCGCCCTGGGAGCCCGTGCGGCCCCGCCCGGTGATCCGGCGCGTCCGGAGCCGGAGAGCGAAATCCCCATCGAGGTGCCGACTCCGATCCCGGTGGGCATCTCGCTGGCCTGGAAGCCGACCTTCCTCTCGGTGCGCGCCGACAATGGTCTCGGATCGCAGTTCGGCTCCGACAAGTTCCAGCCCTTTCGCGGGCTGGCCCGGTACACCACCACCTTGCTCGACGAGAAGTTGATGGCGCGCGGCGAGATCGAGGCTGGACAGTTCCAGACCGACGCGGTGAACATCGGCACCCAGGGCTGGGACATGACCTTGCGGCTCCTGGGCGGCACGGCGACGCGCCTGTCGCAGAAATTCGCCATCACGGCCAGCGCCGGGCTCCTCACCCGGTACCAGCACGGGCGGGCCCAGAGCGCGGCGCCGAACTACGGCGTGCTCGGCATCACTTCGAATCTGGAGTTCGAGTACCGGTTCGCCCCGCTCATCGCCGCCTCGCTCTACCTGGAGGGGGCCCTCACGCCGGTTCCATACGGCTCGCAAGCGCGGCTGGGCGAGCTTTCGGACGCAAGCGAGTTCCGGGGGCGCCTGCAGATCTCCTTCGACGTGACGCCCCGGACGGCGATCGACGTCGGATACGACTACACTCGCTGGCACTCGTCGTTTACCGGGTCGAGCCTGTTGCAGCCTTCAGGCCCCACGGACCGGGTCCTGCTGCTGGAAGCGCGCGAGCACGCCATGACCCTCAGCATCCGCTGGAAGCCCTGACTTCGCGGCTCGGTCGTTTGACCGATGCCCCCTCCCTTAACCGGGTCGTGTCCCTCGGGTATACTCCGAAGCGGATTCCTCTCGTCCGAGCATCCCGATGGCCGCGCCCCAGCATCAGTTCGTCCCCGACTGCCGCGTCTCCGTGGACGGGCAGAAGCTTTCGCCCGCCGAGCGCGGCCACCTGGCGCGCGTGGAAGTCGACTTGAACGCTGATCTGTTCGGACGCTGCGAGCTGGTCTTCTTCGACGCGCAGATGGAGCTGATCAACGGCAAGAAGTTCGCCAGCGGCATCGGGGTGAAGGTGGAGCTGGGCTTCGGCCCCTCGCTGCACAAGGTCTTCGAGGGCGAGGTGGTCGCGCTCGAGCCGCGCTTCCGCCGCGACATGCCTCCCTCGCTCCACGTCGTCTGCCAGGAGTCGATCCACCGGCTGGGTCTCTCGCAAAAGACGCGGGCCCTGAACAACGTCGACGACAAGGAGATCGTCACCAAGATCGCCCAGGAGCACGGGCTGACCGCCCAGGCCCCCAGCGGGACGAAGACGCACCATCTGCAGTCCAACGTCACCGACGCCGTGAACCTGCGCCGGCTGGCCCAGAAGGACGGCAACGTGCTGCGGCTGGAGGGCAAGAAGCTGATCATCGGGCCGCCGGCGAAGGGTGCGAGCATTCCCCTCAAACCGGGCGACGGGCTGAAGAAGATCAAGGTGCTGATCAAGTCCGCGGTGCAGGTCTCCGAGGTCTCCGTCCACGGCTGGGAGCCGCAGCAGAAGCGGGAGATCGTCGGGAAGGCGAAGCCGAAGGGCGAGACCGGGCAGGGCGCGCAGAAGTTCGGCAAGGGCGTCCTCTCCTTCGCCGGCCACGAGCACCAGCCGGTCGACACGGCCAGCGCGGAGAAGATGGCGGAGGGCCGCCTGCGCAAGCTCGCCGAGGGCTACGTGAGCGCGCAGGTGGAGATGATCGGCGATCCGCGGGCGGTGCCGGGCGCGACGCTCGAGCTGGAGAAGATGGGGGCGCAGATCGACGGCTCGTACCGGGTGGAGCGCGCGCGCCACCACTTCAGCAAGCACGGGTATTTCTGCACGCTGGCGGCGGTCCGGCTCTCCAAGCAGACCGCCGCGGCCAAGGCCGCGCAGCAGGCCCAGTCCCAGGCGCAGAAGCAGGCGCAGCAGCAGGCCGCCGCGGCGGCGAAGGCGTCCACCAAGCCGAAGGACTGGCTGGAGATCGAGCTCAAGGGCGGCGACGGCAAGCCGGCGGCGGGGAAGGCGTTCCGCGTCTTCATGCCGGATGGCTCGGTAATCGACGGCACGCTGGACGGCCTGGGCAAGGCGCGGCTCGAAGGCGTGCCTCCCGGCCAGGCCAAGGTGGTGTTCTTGTCGACGGGCGGGGCGGAGGCGAAACCGGGCTGAAGGGGGGAAGATGGGCAACCACACGGTTGCGCTCGGCGATTGCTTCAGCAGCGTCGCCCGGGCCAGCGGTCTCGAAGACTACAAGACGCTCTACGACCACGCGGACAACGCGACGCTGAAGGGGAAGCGGCCGAATCCCAACCAGCTCGAGCGCGGCGACGTGATCTCCGTGCCGCCGCCTCCGCCGCCCGTCAAGCTCCAGAACAACAAGGCGAACAAGTTCAAGTTGCCCAAGCATCCGGTCCACCTGAACCTCGTCCTCCTCGACGACCTCGACAAGCCGGTGAAGGGCATCCAGTGGAGCCTGGCCGCCATGAACGTCAAGGCGTCCGGCACCACCGCCGCGGACGGCCGGATCTCCATCCAGATCAGCGGCGATCAGGACGAAGTGACGCTCCGGTTCACGCTGGATGCCGGCAAGGCCCGGGGGAAGAAGCGGACGACTCCGTCCGGCAAGGTGACCAAGGACTGGCCGGCGCCGGTGGTGGAGATGGAATTCCTCGACGAGGACGACGCGGAAGCCGCGCCCGGGCCGCGCAAGGCCGAGTACAAGCTCAAGCTCGGCGCGCTGGCGTCGTTCAACACGGTCGATGGCGCGCTGGGAAGGCTGCAGAACCTCGGGTTCGCGGTGACCGCCGATGCCGGCACCACCGACGTGGCGAAGGGCGCGGTGAAGCTGTACCAGAAGAAGCACTCGCTCACCGAGAGCGGCGCGGTGGCGGACATCCAGGCCGACGTGAAGAAGCGGCACGACGATCCCTGAGGAGAACCGTGGCCCTCGAGCTCCGCGTCGCCCGCACCGCCCACGATCTCAAGCACGTGAACCGCGTGCGGGTGCACGGATTCGGCGTCGCCTCGCTGCAGCTGAAGATCAGCGACGATCTCCTGAGCAAGACGCATCTGCCGGAAGGGTACAAGGCGCCCAAGGAAGGGAAGGACGAGTTCCTCTTCGCGCCCGGCGTGGAGAAGCCGAAGATCGCCTGGAAGATCGAGGACCCGTTCGCGGTCTTGGCGAAGGGCCGCTTCGAGCTGTTCCGGCGCGGAGACAAGACGCCGATCTGGAAGCTGGACCTGAAACCGGAGCAGCTGACCCACGGCGAGCACACGCTGGAGTGGGACGGCGGCGGGCTGACGAAGTCCTCCGATTTCCCCGACGGCTATGTGACCGCGCGGTTCTCGCCGTACAAGCTGAAGCTGACGCTGCCTTCGGACGTGCCCAGCAAGGGAGCACTGGTCGCCTGGACGTACTTCCACGTGGTGCTGCACGAGATCAAGCTGGAGCTGGGGCCGAAGAAGTTCCTCTCGGTGGATCGGGACAAGAAGCTCTACGACTCGCTCGGCGGGTCGCTCAAGGGCGTGAGCTACGACGACAAAGGCGTGCCGGGCGCCGAGCTCGCCGACGGAGAGACCAAGGAGATCCGGCTCATCAGCAATATCTTCTCGACCAGCAACGCGGACATGTTCGACGCCACCGACTTCACGCAGTTCGAGACGGCCTGGGGCGACGGTCCCAACATCCCCGTCCTCGCCACCTTGAAGGTGCGCGATTCCGGCGGCAAGCCGGTGGACGCGCCGCTCGCGGTCGGTGCGGTGCGGCTGCTCTGGGACTGGGAAGACGTGGCGGAGGTGGTCTCGCAGCACCACGCCAAGGCGAAGACTTTCGTCTCCAACGCGATCGACTACAACAAGTCGAAGACCGCTCCCAAGGGCGACAACTGCCACGTCGACCGCGGCGGAAAGCGCGGGCCGGCTGCAAAGAGCGTCTTCCCCGCGCAGGCCGGGGTCGCTGCGGCGGCCACGGTCTCGGACGGGACCTTCCCCTTCAAGGTCGAGGCGGGCTCGTCGCCCGACGGGCGCACGTTCTCGTCGTTCAGCCATGCCTGGGGATCGGGATTGTACGCGGGGAAGACCGGCGTCCTGCTGCAGCCTTCGCGCACGGCGGGCGACGGCTACAAGGTGACGGCGTGGTTCGCCTGGGACGTGAAGGCGGACTTCAAGACGGCGGTGCTCGACGATCCCAAGCTGGTGCCGCCGCTCCACAAGCACGTGAAGCAGGAGATGCCGGCCCCGCTGCAGATGTGGCGGCGCATCGACCTGGTGCAATACCGGAAGAAGAAAGCGGCGCTGCCCAATTTTCCCATCGCCATGTTCCAGGGCTACTACGACAAGGGCTACGTGCGGATGATCGCCCTGGCCGGGGTCGAGACGTTGCCCAAGGCGGACTACAATACGAAGTTCGCGGCCGCTCTTTCCGGCGACGACGTGAAGGCGGCAGTCGATCCCGCCGTCGACCAGTATGACGTCTGGAACGGCGCCTGCACCTACCGCACCTGGGCGGGTTTCAAGACCGAGCTGAAGAGCAAGTTCGCGATGACCGATGCCGCTCTCGCCACCTGGTTCGCGGGCGGGGGCTCCCACGTGGCGACCGAGGCGCTCTACAACGGCTGGCTGATGAACGTCTCCATCGGGATCCTGAACGCGATCTGCGGCGCCTACATGAAAGCGGATCCCGGCGTGAACCTGTTCCACGTCCAGGGTCTCTACAACCACGAGAACGCGGTCGGCGGCTCTTCCTTGAACGGCTACGCCGGAGGCGGGTTCCCCGGCGTCGGGCGCACCAAATGCGCGTTCGTCCTCTGCGCCGGCGCCGCCAACTACGGCGGCGATTCGAACCGCATGGAGCAGACGGTCGCCCACGAGATCGGGCACAACCTCTTCTTCGCGCACGCGCCCCAGAACGTGACCGCGATCGACGCCGCCAACATCCCCGACCCGCCGGCGCATGACGTTGCCTGGGACCACTGCACCATGGGGTATAACTACTCGGCGGAGAGGAAGTTCTGCGGCTTCTGCTTGCTGCGGCTGCGCGGCTGGGACCGCCGGAAGCTCAAGAACACGGCGGCGGACAACAAGAAGTGAGAGGGCGATGCGCCTCTGGCTGAAGCTTCCCAGGCAGAACTTCGTGGCGGGCGAGTACGTCCCCCTGGAAGTGGGCCTGCGCAACGACGGCCAGGCACCCATCTCGGTGCCCACTCCGTTCGACCAGCGAAACTGGCAGCCGGCGTATTCGTTGCGCAGGCCCTCGGACGTCGCCGAGGTCCGGTTCAGCGCCCGCTCGGCCAACCTGCGCAACGCAGATCCGCAGCCTCCGCCGGAGCAGGCCATCCTCGTGGAGCTCGCCCCCGGCGCCGAGATCGTGAACGAGGTCCCCCTGCAGAAGTGGGCGGACCTGCGCGCGGAGGGCGAGTATCGGCTGGCGGCGCGGCTCGAGTGGAATGGGCTGGCGGCGGCGGCGGATCCGGTGGCTTTCCGCATCGAGCGCGCGCGGGTCGCCGGCGCGCAGCTCGTTCGCGACGAGCGCGGCCCACGGGTGGTGTGGATCGAGGCCGAGGGTGAGCAGCCCCGGCTCGTCGAGCAGGTGTTCGGCACGCAGCCGACCTTCCCGGGTGAGGTGCCGACGCACGTCGCGCGCGTGATCGGAACGGTGCCCGCCGGCGCCGCCGAGCCGTTCTCGCCGGCGGCGCGGAGCAGCCTCGCCGAGGCGATGAACTTCTGGCGCGGTTGGCGCGAGCCCACGGCCGTCGCCGTGGCAACCGCCGATCACGGCACCGTGCTGCGCTTGCCGGTCCGATCGGACGCGCGCGTCGTGCAGGATCCGTGGGTGGCGAAGAGCGGCGAGCTGGACGTGCTCGTCCGCGAGGGAAGTCGGTTCAGGGACCTGCGTTTCTTGAATCCGGCCGCCGGCGCGCCCCGCGAGGCATGGTCCATCGAGGTGCCGGGCGAGGTCTTCGAGGCGGCGGCAGTCGAGCGGC
>WNFP01002239.1_pt1 | contig 19183 bp, 13 predicted proteins | sample 5400201 | NCBI WGS metagenome assembly WNFP01 (sample SAMN13153355, study PRJNA577476) | soil metagenome | isolation source: 115 cm saprolite under Madrone tree | place: USA:California | collected 2016-06-14 | reverse complement strand
CAGGACGGAACGGTCGACGCCCCGATCGGGCGTGACCCGCGCTCCCGGGTCCGCATGGCCGTGGCTCGGGCCGGCACCGGCCGGCGCGCGGTGACCCGCTTCCGCACGCTCGAGCGATTCGCCGCCTACACGTATCTCGAGTGCCGCCTCGAGACGGGCCGCACCCACCAGATTCGCGTTCACCTCGCATCGCTGGGTCACCCGCTGGTCGGCGACACGACGTACGGCGCCGGGCGCGCTCGGCGGCTGGACACCTTGCCCGCCGATCTTGTCGAGGCTCTGGGTGGGGTGGCGCTGCACGCCGCCGGTCTCTGCTTCCTTCACCCTTCCACGGGAGAGCCGGTAGATCTGTCGTCTCCATTGCCCAACAGGATTGGTCGACTCCTGTCTCATTTATCGTCGATTTAGCCTCAACATTGATCCTCAACATGCCATGCGGCATGTTGAACGTGGGCCAGAAGGTCGCGTCAAGACGGGGCTTGTGATCGGCGGTGCCCCGGCCCCGACCTTGGCATGGGTCGTGCTACCCTAATGACGAACATGAAAGCGCTGACCGCGGTGATCCTGGCTGCAGGCGAATCCAAGCGCATGCGCTCGAGCCGTCCGAAGGCGCTTCACCTGCTGGGCGGGCGGCGGATGATCGACTATCCCGTGCGGCTCGCCCGCGCCCTCGGCGCGCGCGTGGTACTCGTCGTGGGCCGGGGCGCCGACGACGTGCGCGCGACCGTCGGGGAGGTGCCCGATATCGCCTACGTCGAGCAGAAAGAGCGGCTCGGCACCGGGCACGCCGTGGTTCAGGCGCGCGGGGCCTGCGGCGACGGCGCCATCCTCGTGCTGCCGGGCGATCAGCCGCTCATGTCCGAGTCCACGCTGCGGGCCTTGGTCGATCGCCATCGCGCGACGGGCGCCGCCGCCACCATCCTCACGGCCGAGGTTGCGGATCCGACGGGCTACGGGCGCGTGGTCCGCGAGGGCGGGAAGCCGGTCGCCATCGTCGAGCACCGCGACGCGAGCGCCGCGCAGAGGGCGATTCGGGAGATCGGCACGAGCACCTACTGCTTCGACGCCCGCCGGCTGTGGCCGGCGCTCGACCGCCTGACTCCGCAGAACGAGCAGGGCGAGTACTACCTGACCGACGTCGTAGCCATCCTCGCGAAAGACGGCGCGCGCCTCGAAGCCGTGGCGGCGCTGGACCCGGAGGAGTGTATGGGCATCAACGACAGGAAACAGCTCGCGGCTGCCGCAGCGGCGCTCCGGCGCCGGACGCTCGATCGGCTCATGGCCGACGGTGTCACGATCCTCGATCCGGCGGCGACCTACGTGGACGATTCGGTCGCGGTCGGGGCTGATACGGTGATCTACCCAGGTGTGGTACTCGAGGGCGCGACCGTCATAGGCACGGAGTGCGTCGTGGGAACGGGCAGCCAGCTGAGCGGTTGCCGCGTCGGCGACCGCGTCAACATCCGGCCCTACTGCGTGTTCTCGGACGCGATCGTCGAGGACGAGGCCCAGCTCGGGCCGTTCTGCCATCTGCGGCCGCTCTCCCACGTGGGAGCGCGCGCGAGGGTCGGCAACTTCGTCGAGGTCAAAAAATCGCGGATCGGGCGCGGGAGCAAGGCGCCCCACCTCGCCTATATCGGCGACGCCACGGTCGGGGACGGCGTGAACATCGGCGCCGGCGTGATCTTCGTGAACTACGATGGGACCAACAAGCACGAAACGAAGGTCGGCGATCGCGCGTTCGTCGGCAGCAACAGCAGCGTCGTGGCGCCGATCACCATCGGCGAGGACGCGTTCGTCGCGGCCGGCTCGGTGGTGACCAAGGACGTGCCGCCCGGCGCCCTGGCCGTCGAGCGCAGCCAGCAGGTGATGAAGGAAGGCTGGACCGCACGCAAGCGGGCGCGCTCCGCGGCTGCCAAGCAAAAGGGACACTGACCATGTGCGGCATCGTCGGCTACATCGGAGACAAGGACGCGGTCGGCGTCATCGTGGAGGGGCTCAAGCGGCTCGAGTACCGCGGCTATGACTCGGCCGGCCTGGCCGTCCTGCGGCCCGAGGGACTCGAGGTCAGGCGCGCGGCCGGGCGCATCAAGGTGCTCGAGGGGCTTCTGCGCGAGCGTCCGGTGCAGGGACGGATCGGGATCGGGCACACGCGCTGGGCGACCCATGGGCGGCCCACCGACGACAATGCCCATCCCCACACGGACGGCTCGGGCACGCTCGTCGTCGTCCACAACGGCATCATCGAGAACTACCTGCCGATCAAGGAGCGCCTGAGCGCCGAAGGGCACGTCTTCAGCTCCGAGACGGACACGGAAGTCATCGCGCACCTGATCGAGCGGCACCTCCAGGACGTCCCGAGACTGGAGGAGGCGGTGCGGCGGGCTCTCAACGAGCTGAAGGGATCCTACGCCATCGTTGTCCTCTCCAAGCAGACGCCCGACAGGCTCGTCGCGGCCAAGCACGGGGCGGGCAGCGTGGTCGTGGGGCTCGGAGAAGGGGAGACCTACCTCGCCTCCGATATTCCGGCGCTGCTCGCGCACACGCGCGACGTCGTCATCCTCGAAGACGAGGACGTGGCGGTCGTGACCCGGCACGGCGTCGAGATCTCCGACCTGGCAGGCGCGCCCGTCTCGCGCACGCCCACCCGCATCATGTGGGACCCGATCCTCGCGGAGAAGGGCGGCTACCGCCACTTCATGCTCAAGGAGATCTACGAACAGCCGCGCGCCGTGGCGGACACGCTGCGCGGCCGCGTGGCGCCCGAGGGCGGCACCGTGGTGCTGCCCGACATCAACCTTGACCCCGACGTGGTGGCGGGCCTGCAGCGCGTCGTCTTCATCGCGTGCGGGACGTCCTACCACGCCGCCATCGTCGGCCGCTTCATGGTCGAGCGGCTGGCCGGGCTCTCGTCGGAGACCGACCTCGGCTCGGAGTTCCGCTACCGCGACGCCGTGCTCGGGCCCGAGACGCTCGTGGTCGCGCTGTCCCAGTCGGGCGAGACCGCCGACACGCTCGGCGCGGTCAAGGCCGCGCGCGACCGCGGGGCGCCCATCGTGGGCATCACCAACGTGGTCGGCTCGGCGATCGCCCGAGAATCCACAGGCGTGCTCTACACCCACGCGGGACCGGAGATCGGCGTCGCGTCCTCGAAGACCTTCACCGCGACCATCGCCGCCTGCTACCTGTTGGCGCTCTGGCTCGGCCGCAAGCGCGGGACGCTTCTCGCCGAGGATTGCCGCAAGCACATCCAGGGATTGCTCGAGCTGCCGCGCCTGATGGAGAGCGCCCTCGAGAAGGAGCCCGAGATCTCGGCGTTGGCGAAAGAGCTGTCCTCGTACAAGAACTTCCTCTTCCTCGGGCGGGGCATCCACTACCCGATCGCCCTCGAGGGGGCGCTCAAGCTCAAGGAGCTGTCCTACCTGCACGCCGAGGGCTACCCGGCGGGGGAGATGAAGCACGGTCCCATCGCGCTCATCGACGACGGCATGCCGGTGGTCGCGCTGACGCCGCGGGATTCCTCCTACGACCGCATGATGGGCACTGTCGAGGAAGTGCGGGCGCGGGACGGCCGCATCATCGCGCTCGCGCACGAGGGGGACCGCGAGATCGGCGCGCGCGCCTCGCGCGTGCTGACCGTTCCGGCCGCCGCCGAGCTGCTCTCGCCCATCCTGATGGCCATCCCGCTCCAGCTCCTGGCCTACCACGTCTCGATCCGTCTCGGGCGAGACGTGGACCAGCCAAGAAATCTCGCCAAGTCCGTCACTGTGGAATAGAACGGTAGCCGAGCGGGGCCGCGGGGGCGCCCCCCGTGGACCCGTATCTTCTGCGCGCTGCCGAAGCCGCCAACATCGATCTCGTGGCCCCATCGAGACGCTGCGAAGCGCCCGCGGGTCAGCGTGGTCCACGGGGGGCGCCCCCGCGGCCCCGCTCGGCGGGTGCAGCGGTGTGATATCGTAAGGCTCGATGCTGCGCCCCGCTGTCGATCCTGAGAGCATTCTCGCCTCGCTCAATCCGGTTCAGCGGCAGGCCGTCCAGGCGACGAAGGGGCCGGTGCTGGTGCTGGCCGGCGCGGGCAGCGGCAAGACGCGCGTCATCGCCCACCGGATCGCGTGGCTCCTCGGCGTCGAGGGCGTCAACCCGCGGCACGTGCTCGCCATGACTTTCACCAACAAGGCGGCGGGAGAGATGCGGCGGCGAGTCGAGGACCTGGTCCTGCCGGCCGGGATCCGCCCGCCGCTCATCGCCACGTTTCACTCGACGTGCGTGCGGATCCTGCGCGAGCGGGCGAGGCTCGTGGGCCTCTCCCCGTCCTTCGTGATCTACGACGAGGACGACCGGCTCACGCTCGTGAAGGACGCGATGCGCCGGCTCGACATGGACGAGCGGCAGACCACGCCCGCTTCGATCGTCCACCGGATCAGCCACGCGAAGAACCACATGCTGTCCGTGGAGGAGGCCGAGCGGCTGGCGCGCACGCCCCGCGAGGAGCGGATCGCCCAGCTCTACCGCGCGTACGAAGACAGCCTGCGCGCCGTCGGCGGCGTGGACTTCGACGACCTGCTGCTGCTCGTGGTCCGTCTCTTCGAGACCTCTCCCGAGGCGCTCGCGTGGTACCGGACGCTCTGGACGCACGTGCTCGTGGACGAATACCAGGACACCAACCGCGCCCAGTACCGCATCATCCAGCTCCTGACCCAGGAGCACCGGAACCTCTGCGTCGTGGGCGACCCCGACCAGTCCGTGTATCGCTGGCGCGGCGCCGACCTGCGCAACATCCTGGATTTCGAGAAGGACTTCCCCGATTGCCTCGTCGTGCCGCTCGAGCAAAACTACCGCTCGACCAAGCGCATCCTGGGCATCGCCTCGGCCGTCATCGCGCACAACCGCGCGCGCCGGGAGAAGCGCCTCTGGACGGACAACGCCGAGGGAGAGCGGGCGCAGGTCTACCGCGCCTGGGACGAGAACGAAGAAGCTGGCTGGGTGGCGCAGACGGTCCGGTCTCTGCGCGGCCAGGGACTGGACTACGGCGACGTCGCGCTCTTCTACCGGACCAATGCCCAGTCGCGCGTTCTGGAGGACGCGCTCCGCCGAGCGAGCATTCCCTACGTCATCGTGGGCGGTGTGCGCTTCTACGAGCGGCGCGAGATCAAGGACCTGCTCGCCTACCTGCGTCTGGCTGTCAACCCTTCCGACGACGTCGCCTTCCGGCGCGCGATCGCCGCGCCGAGCCGCGGCATCGGTAGGGCAACGCTCGACCGTCTGGCCGATTCGGCGCGGACCCGCTCGCTTTCGCTCCTGTCGGCAAGCGCCGTGCCGCCCGCGGATCTCACGGCCAAGGCCCGTCGCGGACTCGAGGACTTCTCGCGACTCATCGGGCGGCTGGCCGAGGGGCGCGGGAGCATGACGGTACCCGCGCTGGTCGACGAGGTGGCCGGCAGCTCCGGCTACCGCGATGCGCTCAAGGCCGAACGCACGGCCGAAGCCGACGCGCGCCTCGAGAACATCGAGGAGCTGGTGGCCGCCTCGGAGGAATTCGTCGCTTCCCGGGAGCTCGCAGGTGATCCGGACGCGCCGCTCGAGGCGTTCCTCGACTCGATCGCCCTCGTGGCCGACGTGGACGCCCTCGACGATACGGACGAAGGGGTCACGCTCATGACGCTCCACTCCGCCAAGGGGCTCGAGTTCCCCGCGGTCTTCCTCACTGGCCTCGAGGAGGGCGTCTTCCCACACTCGCGGTCCATGGATGACTCCGAGGAGCTTGAGGAGGAGCGCCGGCTCTTCTACGTCGGGGTCACGCGCGCCGAGCAGCGGCTCTGGCTCTCCTATGCGCTGCACCGGCGCATCCAGGGCTACGGCGTCGGAGAGCCCTCGCGCTTTCTGCTCGAAGTTCCCGAGGACCAGATGAGGCTGCTGAACGCGTCGCGCTCGGAGCCCGCCGGTGGTCGGGCCACGGCCGTCGCCGCGCCGCCCGCCGCCGTGGACGACGATTTGCCTTTCCGGGTGGGCGCCAAGCTCCGCCACGCGCGCTGGGGCGAGGGACTCCTGGTCGGCATCCAGCGGGAAGGCAGCGATATCATCGCCACCGTGCACTTTGCCAGTGTCGGCCGCAAGCGCCTCTCCCTCGAATACGCGCATCTTGAGGAACTTTAGCGCCGTGCCCGAGCCCAAGATCACGATGCAAGAGGTGGAGCAGGTTGCGCGCCTCGCGCGGCTGGCGCTCTCGGACGCCGAGAAGGAGAGCATGCGCCGGGAGCTTGACGGCATCCTGTCCTATATCGACAAGCTCCGCGCGCTCGATACCGAGGGCGTGCCGCCGACGTCGCACGCCGTGCCGATGACCAACGTGATGCGCGAGGACGAGCCCGTGCCTTCGCTGCCCCAGGCCGACATGCTCGCGAACGCGCCCGACCGGAGCGGCGAATTCTTCCGAGTCCCCAAAATCATCGAAGAATAGCCCACAGACGAGCGATGCTGACCGATCTCACCATCCACGAATTGGCTGGGCTCTTTCGCCGAAAAGCCGCGACGCCGACCCAGGCCGCGCGGGAGTATCTCGACCGCATCGCCGCGCTCGATCCCAAGGTGAAGGCCTACCTCACGGTCACCGGCGAGGCCGCGCTGGCCCGTGCGGCGGAGGCCGATGCCCGCTTCCAGGCTGGAGCGCCGCTCAGTCCCCTCGACGGCGTCCCGCTCGGCCTCAAGGACGTGCTCTGCACCCGGGGCGTGCGCACCACCTGCGGCTCGAAGATCCTCGAGAGCTTCGTGCCGCCCTACGACGCGACGGTCGTCGCGCGCCTCCAACGGGCCGGCGCCGTCGTCCTGGGCAAGCTCAACATGGATGAGTTCGCCATGGGCTCGTCCACCGAGAACTCCGGCTTCTTCACGACGCGAAACCCGTGGGATCTCTCCCGCGTGCCCGGCGGCTCGTCCGGCGGCTCTGCCGCCGCGGTGGCCGCCGATCTCGCGGCGGCGACTCTCGGCACCGACACGGGCGGCTCCATCCGGCAGCCCGCCGCCTTCTGCGGCAATGTCGGCCTCAAGCCGACCTACGGGCGAGTGTCGCGCTACGGCCTCGTCGCCTTCGCGTCCTCGCTCGACCAGATCGGGCCCTTCACGAAGGACGTCGAGGACGCCGCGCTCATGCTCCAGGCCATCGCGGGGCATGACCCGAAGGATTCGACCTCGGCGACCGTGCCGGTGCCGGACTACGCCGCCGGACTCGGGCGGGGGGTCGAGGGCCTGCGGGTCGGCATCCCGGCCGAGTACTTCATCGACGGGCTGGATCCCGAGGTCGAGTCGGCCGTGCGTGCGGCCATCGAGATCCTCAGGGGCCTGGGCGCGAAGACGGAGAGCGTCTCGCTGCCCCACACGGAGTACGGCCTGGCGGCCTATTACCTGATCGGCCCGGCCGAGGCGTCGTCCAACCTCGCTCGCTACGACGGCGTCAAGTATGGTCTCCGCGTTCCCGGCTCGCGCGACCTCATCGACATGTACAGCAGGACGCGCGGCGCGGGCTTCGGAGCCGAGGTCAAGCGGCGCGTCATGCTCGGCACGTACGCGCTGTCCGCCGGGTACCACGATGCCTACTATGGAAAGGCGCAGAGGGTCCGCACGCTCGTCCAGCGCGACTTCCGGCACGCCTTCGAGCGCGTGGACGTGATCGTGGCGCCGACCACGCCGAGCGTGGCCTTCAAGGTGGGAGAGAAGGCCGATCCGCTCTCGATGTACCTGAACGACGTCTTCACCATTCCCGTCAACCTGGCGGGGCTGCCCGGGGTCTCGGTGCCGGCGGGCTTCACGAGAGCGGGGCTCCCGATCGGCGTCCAGGTCATCGGCAAGGCGTTCGACGAAGAGACCGTGTTGAGAACAGCCAAGGCCTACGAGACCGCCACGGAGTGGCGCAAGAGAAAACCGGAGCTCGCGGCATGAGCGGCGAATACGAAGTCGTCATCGGGCTCGAGGTCCACGCCCAGCTCCTCACCCGGACCAAGATGTTTTGCGGCTGCTCGACGGCCTTCGGCGCGCCGCCCAATACCCAGACCTGTCCCGTGTGCCAGGGCATGCCCGGATCGCTTCCGGTGATCAACCGTCGCGCGGTCGAGTTCGGGATCAAGACGGCGCTCGCGATCGGCTGCTCCGTCAACGCGGACAACCGCTTCGCCCGCAAGCACTACTACTACCCGGACATGCCGAAGAACTACCAGATCAGCCAGTACGAGGAGCCGCTGGCGGTGCACGGCCACCTCGACGTCGAGGCGGCTGGCGCCGCGCGCCGGATCGGCATCGAGCGCCTCCACCTCGAGGAGGACGTGGGCAAGCTCGTCCACGAGGGCAGTCTCGAGACGGCGCAGTCGAGCCAGGTGGACTTCAACCGCGCGGGCGTGCCCCTGATGGAGATCGTCTCCAAGCCCGACATGCGCGCCCCCGAGGAGGCAGCCGCGTACCTGCGTGCGCTCCGCGCCATCGTCGTCTACCTGGGCGTCTGCGACGGCAACATGGAAGAGGGCTCCCTGCGCTGCGACGCCAACATCTCGCTCCGAAAGCGCGGGGCCGCGGAGTACGGAACCAAGGTCGAGATCAAGAACATGAACTCCTTCCGGAACGTCCAGCACGCGCTCGAGTACGAGATCAAGCGGCAGGCGCGTGCGCTCGACACGGGCGAGCGCATCGTGCAGGAGACGCGACTCTGGGATCCCGACAAGGCGCACACGGTCTCGATGCGCTCGAAGGAGTTCGCCCACGACTACCGCTACTTTCCGGAGCCCGACCTGCCGCCGCTCGACGTCGAGGCGCGCTGGGTCGAGGCCGTGCGCGAGACCTTGCCCGAGCTGCCGGCCGCCCGTCGCGCGCGCTTCATGGAGGCCCACGCGCTCAGCGCCTACGACGCCGATCTCCTCACCGGAAGCCGAGCGCTGGCCGACTACTTCGAGGCCGCCGTCGCCGGGTGCGGCAAGCCGAAGGCGGCCGCGAACTGGGTCCTCAACGAGCTCCTGCGCGAGCTGCCGGGCGATGACGAGCGCGCGATCGCCGCCTGCCCGGTTCCGCCGGGCAATCTGGCCAGGCTCATCACGCTCATCGAGGACGGCACCATCAGCGGGAGGATCGCCAAGGACGTTTTCGAGAAGATGTACCGCTCGGGTGAGGACGCGCAGAGCATCGTCAGCCGCGAGGGTCTCACCCAGGTTGCCGACGCGGGCGTACTGGCGGCGAAGATCGACGAAGTGCTGTCAACGAACCCGAAGGTGGTCGAGGACTACAGGGCAGGTAAGAAAGCGGCCCTGGGTTTCCTGGTCGGCCAGGTCATGAAGTCCACGGATGGCAAAGCCAATCCCGCGCTCGTGAACAAGATCCTGACCGAAAAACTATATAAAGTTTGAAGAGTTAGATAGAATAGTAGGGCCCATGATTCGGCTCCATCGGGTCTGCAAGGTCTTCGATGGTGGGCCAATGAAGCTGCCGGCCCTCAGCGACATCACGTTCGAAGTCGACAAGGGCGATTTCGTCGTCCTCTCGGGCGCCAGCGGGGCCGGCAAGACCACCCTCCTCCGCCTGCTCTACGCGGACGAGCGCGCCACGGACGGCGAGATCGAGGTCGCGGGCTTCGACGTCATGGCGCTGCGCCGCCGCGAGGTGCCGCTGCTCCGGCGCTCGCTCGGCATCGTCTTCCAGGACTCCAAGCTCCTCTCCGGCCGGACCGTCTTCGAGAACATCGCTTTCGTGCTCCGGGTCCTCGGCACTCCGCGCCGTGATATCACGCCGCGAGCCTTCCAGGCGCTCAAGGCCGTCGGCCTTTCCTCGCGCGCCCAGGCCTACCCGGCGCAGCTCTCCCAGGGCGAGGGGCAGCGGGCGGCCCTCGCGCGGGCCATCGTGAGGTCTCCGGCGCTCCTGCTGGCCGACGAGCCCACGGGAAACCTCGATGAAGAGATGGCGAGCGAAATCCTCGACCTGATCAAGGACATCTGGAGTCGAGGCACGACGGTCCTCCTGGCGACCCACCAGACGCGCCTGGCCGCCCACCTCAAGCGGCGCACGGTCAGGCTCGAGGACGGAATACTGATCAAGGACGAGGGCTAGCGCCCCGATGCCGAGCGGCACGTGCTGAGCTTCATCGTCAGCGAGGCATTCGTGGATCTCCGGCGCGCGGGCCGGGTCGGCGTCAGCGCCATCCTGCTCATCACGCTCTCGCTCACCGCGCTCGGCGGCTTCTGGCTACTGTCCCTGAATCTCGGCCGCGCGGTCGGCCAGTGGCGCGACCGCGTCAGGGTGGTGGTTTTCCTCCGGGAAGAACCGTCGACCGCCGCCCTCGCCGATCTCACCCGCAGGGTCGAAGCGCTCGACGGCGTCCAGCGCGTGCGCTACGTCGGCAAGGCCGACGCGCTCAAGTCGCTGCGCCAGTCGCTGGGCGCCCAGGGCAGCGTGGTCGATCACCTCCCCCGCAACCCTCTGCCCGCCTCGCTCGAGGTCACGCCGGCCGAGGGCTTCACCACTCCCGAGGAGACTCGCGCGCTTGCCGGACGGCTCGCCTCATTGCCCGAAGCCGAGGAAGTCCAGGGCGGCGCGGAATGGGTCGAGGGCCTCGCGCGCTGGCAGCACCTCTTCCAGATCGTCGGTCTCGCCGTGGGCGCCGTGCTGGCGCTGGCCGCGATCCTGACCGTGACGACCGCCACGACGCTCGTCCTCCACGCCCGCCGGGCGGAGACGGAGATCATGAGGCTCGTCGGCGCCAGCGAAAGCGTCATTCGACTGCCCCAGCTCCTGCAGGGAATGGTCCAGGGGCTGCTGGGCGCCGTCGTCGCGCTGGCCCTGCTCGAGGCGGCTTTTGCCGTCGGCGCGCCACGGCTCGAGCCGCTCCTGCAGCTGACCCTGGGCCTGGCCCGCGCCGTCTTCCTTTCGCTGCCGCAGATCCTGTTTCTGATCGCGGGCGGCGCTTTCCTCGGCGCGCTCGGCGGTCTCCTCGCCCGCGGGCGCGCGACGGCGTGACGATGCGCGCGGCCCGATCGGCCTTGCTCCCGCTCCTTCTCGTGATCCTGGCGCTCGGCTTGGCCGCGCCGGCCGCCGGCCAGCAAAAGAAGGACAGCGCGGATCTCGGCGACAAGGAGCGCGCGCTCCAGCAAACGCAGAAGCGCCTCAAGGAGGAGCGCGCCAAGGCGGCCGACGCGCGCAAGCGCGAGGCAGGCCTCCTCTCCGAGCTCGAGACGATAGACCGGCGGCTGAACGACAAGCGGAAGCAGGTGGGGTTGCTCGACGGCCGGATCAAGCACACGCAGGCCGAGGTGGGCGATCTCCAGCGTGACGTCGTCCGCCTCGAAGGCCAGCGAGCCGGGCAGGAGGACGCCATGGCCCTGCGACTGCGCGCGATATACCGCCTGCAGGTCCAGGGCGGGGCGCTGCCGGTCCTGCTCTCGGGCGACGACCCGGTCGCCCAGGCCGTCCGGCTCCGCCATCTGACCACACTCGCGACGGTGGACGCCCGGATGATTCAAGAGTATCGTGTAACTTCCGAAGGTTTGGCGGACCGGAAGGGTAAGTTGGAGGCCCGCCGAATCGAAATGTCGGCGCTTAGGAGCGAAGCGGAAAACGAGAGGACCGAGGCCGACCGCGAGGCGGCCAAGCGGCGGGTGATTCTGGCGCGGGTGAGGGACGAGCGGGCCTACCACGACCGCATGGTCGGGGAGCTTGGAGAGGCCACGCGGCGCCTCGAAGCCTTCATCAGGGATCTCCAGGAGAAGCGGCGGGTCGCGGTCGCGAAGATCCCGCCGCCGACCTCGAAGCCGCCGAAAGCCGTGCCCGGCGAGAGCACGCCGGGAGTAGGGCTGGGCGCGATGCGCGGGCGGCTCGAATGGCCCGCCTCGGGACGAGTGGTCGAGGAATACGGCATGCGGGTCAACCCGCGCTTCGGGACGAAGACGTTCCGGAACGGAATTGACATCGACGCCGTTGATGGATCGAGCGTTCACGCCGTCTACCCGGGCCACGTGCTCTACACGGGCTGGTTCCGGGGCTACGGGAACCTGATCATCGTGGACCACGGTAGCGAGTACTACACGCTGTACGCCCATGTCGCGGACATGAAGGTGGCCGAGGGCGATGACGTCAAGCAGGGACAAGTGATAGGCACCGTCGGGGATACGGGCTCGCTGCAGGGGCCGCGCCTCTATTTTGAGGTTCGGTACCAGGGCAAGCCCCAGGACCCGACCCAATGGCTCAGGCCCCGAGGCTAGGGCGAGAGCCAAGGACCCAAGGAACCAAGGAGACCACGATGGGCTCGTTCCGGCACGTGAAGAAGGCGGTCATGATCTCGGCGGTCCTGCTCCTGCTGACCCTGTCACTCGGCGGCGGGGTGGCGAGCAAGAGCAACGAGCAGGCCGCAACCTACGAAAACCTGCGCCTCTTCACCGAGGTGTTGTCGATCATCCAGAGTCAGTACGTCGACGAGATGGCGCCCAAGGAACTCATCTACAGCGCTATCAAGGGCACGCTGCGCGGCCTCGACCCACACTCCTCCTTCCTCGACCCCGAGATGTATCGCGAGATGCAGGTGGAGACCTCGGGCAGCTTCGGAGGCCTGGGGATCGAGATCACGCTCCGTGACGACGTCCTGACCGTCGTCGCGCCCATCGAGGGCACGCCGGCCTACCGCGCGGGCGTCCTGTCCGGCGACCGCATCGTGAAGATCGAGGGCCTGACGACCAAGGACATGCAGCTGACCGACGCCGTCAAGCGCATGCGCGGCAAGCCCGGCAGCAAGATCGTGATCAGCATCATCCGCGAGGGATGGACGGAGCCGAAAGACTTCACGATCACCCGCGAGCAGATCCGCGTCCAGTCGGTCAAGAACGCCGAGCTCGAGCCCGGCATCGAGTACATCAGGCTGCGCCAGTTCCAGGAGCAGACGGGCAACGACATCGAGACGGCCCTCGAGAAGTATTCCAAGGGCAAGAAGATCCAGGGGCTGGTGCTCGACCTGCGCAACAACCCGGGTGGGCTCCTGACCTCCTCCGTCGAGGTGGCCGAGAAGTTCCTCGAACCCGGCAAGCTGGTCGTCTACACGGAGGGGCGCGTGCGGAACCAGAACATGCGCTTCCAGGCGAGCGCCAAGCACGTCTACTCGGACTTCCCCATCGTGGTCCTCGTCAACCAGGGCAGCGCGTCGGCGTCCGAGATCGTGGCGGGCGCGCTCCAGGACTGGGGCCGCGCCGTGGTGCTGGGGACGCAGAGCTTCGGCAAGGGCTCGGTGCAGACCATCATCCCGCTCTCCGACGGCTCGGGGCTCCGGCTCACGACGGCGAAGTACTACACGCCCAACGGCCGCTCCATCCACGGCAAGGGCATCACCCCCGACATCATCGTCGAGGCACCGAAGCCAGTGCCGGGACAGGCGGCCGAGTCGACGCCCCCGCCGGCGGACGAGCAGGCTCGCCTGGTGGACCAGCTCAAGAAGGATCCCCAGCTGCAGCGCGCGCTGGACCTGCTCAAGGCGATGAAGATCATGGACAAGACGACCCGTCCGGCTGGCTCGCCGGCGCAGACCTCGGCGCGCTGATCGGAGCGGCATGCCGGCGCGAGTCTGGACGGCTCTCGCCGGTCTCATCGCGGTCCTGCTGATCGCCGTGGTGGGGCTCGACCAGTGGCAGTCGCGGCGCGGCGAGCCGAGCCTCTTCGGGCTGCCGTGGGGGACATCGCCGACGACGGCCGTGCCCGCCCCGGCCCGCGCCCTGCCCAAGCCGCGCGACACTCAGGCGCCGCCCTCGCCCCAATCACCGCGTCCCGTCCAGCCGCACGCCGCACAGCCGCAGCCGGCCGCCCAGGCGCCGCAGGCTTCGATCTCATCGCCGCGAGTGGCCGTCATCGTCGATGACCTGGGCGGACGGCGCGATGTCTTCGATCCGCTCCGCGACATCAGGCGGCCGTTGACCGTTGCCGTGCTCCCGGGCCTGCCGCTGTCGGAGTGGACGGCGCGTGAAGCCACTGCCGCGGGGATGGAGGTCATCCTCGACCTGCCCATGGAGCCGTACCGCTTCCCCGAGGTCGATCCCGGGCCGGGCGCGCTGCTGATGGCCATGAGCCCGCAGGAGATGCAGGCGCAGATCGGCGCGCACCTGGCGAGCGTGCCCGGCGCGGTCGGGGTCACAAACCACATGGGATCGCGCATGACGGAAGACCGGGCGCGCATGCGCACGGTGATGGAAGTCCTCGCCGGACGCCGGCTCTTCCTCGTGGACGGGCTCTCGAGCAATCTATCGCTGGCCTACGACGAGGCCAAGTCGCTCGGCGTCCGCGCAGGGCGGCGCCAGGTCATCGTGGACCACAAGGGCGGGGAGGCCGGCGACCGCGTGCGCTGGGACGAGGTCGCCTCGTGGGCCGAGCGGCGCGGCGAGGTCATCGTCATCGCGCACGGTCATCCACTGACGGCGCGTCTCCTGCGCGAGTACGTCCCCCGCTGGGAGGCCCGCGGCATCCGCCTCGTGCCCGTTTCTCAACTGGCGAGATAAAAGGTGAAGACACTGTGATCGTGCTGGGCATCGAGACGTCGTGCGACGAGACCGCTGCCGCCGTCCTCGACGGCGGGCGCAAGGTGCTCTCGAGCGTCGTCGCCTCCCAGGACGACGTCCACGCCCCGTACGGCGGCGTCGTGCCGGAGCTGGCTTCCCGCCGCCACCTCGAGACGATCGTGCCCGTCATTCGCCGCGCGCTCGCCGAGGCGGGCATCGGGCTGCGCGATCTTGACGGCATCGCGGTCACCCAGGGCCCCGGGCTCGTCGGCTCGCTCCTCGTCGGCTGCTCGGCCGCCAAGGCGCTCGGCTGGGTCCACGGCACGCCGCTCGTCGGCGTGAATCATCTCGAAGGCCACATCTATGCGGCATTCCTCGAAGAGCACGCTCCCGACTTTCCCTTCCTCGCCCTCGTCGTCTCGGGCGGTCACACCGCGCTCTACTCTGCGGAGGCGCCCCGGCGGTACACGCGTGTAGGGCAGACGCGCGATGATGCCGCCGGCGAAGCCTTCGACAAGGTCGCCAAGCTCCTGGGGCTGGGATACCCAGGCGGGCCCGCCATCGAGCGTGCGGCACGCGGGGGTGACCCCAAGGCCATCCGCTTTCCCACGGCCGTGATGAGCGATCGCGCACTCGACTTCTCCTTCAGCGGGATCAAGACGGCGGTCTCGCTGCACGTCCGCCGGGCGGGCAGCCTCTCGCAGGGCGAGATGGCGGATGTCGCAGCGTCCTTCCAGGCGACCGTGGTCAAGATGCTCGTGAGGCAGACGCTTGCGGCCGGGAGGCGGCTCGGCGCTCGCCGCGCCGTCCTGACCGGCGGCGTCGCCGCCAACACTTTGCTCCGCGAGTCCCTCGCGCGCGAGTGTGGAGAGCGCGGTAATGCGGCGATGATCGCCGCCGCGGGCAATGACCGCCTCGAGGCGGGGGAGCGCGCGCCGCTGACCATGAACGCCATCCCGGACCTGGCGCTCGCCTGATGGACTCGCCCAGGCTCGACTACGAGGCGCTGGTGAGCGGGCTGCCGGATGCCCTCGTCGGCGTGGACACGGACCTCCGGATCATCCTGTGGAACCCGGCCGCCGAGGAGCTCCTGGGCCGTTCCGCGCGGCGTGTGACAGGGCGGGCGCTTAAAGAAGTCTTCCCGCCCGAGACATCCCTCGTGCGGCACCTGACCGACACGCTCGCCACCGGCGAAAGCCGCTCCGAGTCCTCCGCCGTGATCGAGGTTCCCGACGGCCGCACGGTGCACGTGAGCCTGGTGACGGCCCCGCTGGCGGGGCGGAGCGGAGCGGTCACATCCGCGGTCGCCGTGGTGCGCGACATCTCGCGTCTCCGCCAGCTCGAGTCGGAGGTGCGACGCGGCGAGACCCTGGCCGCGGCGGGCCAGATGGCCGTCGGCCTCGCCCACGAGATCCGCAACCCGCTTTCGGCCATCCGCGGCGCGGTGCAGCTCATGCAGCGCGAGCTCGGGGACGAGGCGCGCTGGGGGGAGTACACCGCCGTGCTCCTCAAAGAAGTGACGCGGGTCAACAGCATCATCGAGATGCTGCTGGATCTGGGCCGTCCCGTCACGCTCCGCGCCGTGCCCCTCAACGTCCACCAGCTCCTCGAGCGCGTCGCGCTCCTGCTCGAGGAGGAGGCGACCTCGCTCGGCGTCCAGTTCGTGCGGCGCTACGACCCCAGCCTGCCGCCGATCATGGCCGACGAGGATCGCATCGTACAGGTCTTCCACAACCTCGTACGCAATGCGATCGAGGCCATGCCCGGAGGCGGGCGGATCACGCTCGTGACGCGGCTGTCGATGAACCCGCTCTTCGCCAAGGTGGACTTGGGCCAGGGGCAGAAGAGCCTCGCCGAGATCCAGATCGCCGACGAGGGCCTGGGCATGGCGGCGGCCACGCGCGACAAGGTCTTCACGCCGTTTTTCACCACCAAGGACCGCGGCATGGGACTCGGGCTCGCGCTCTGTCACCGCATCATCGAAGAGCACAAGGGCGCGATACAGGTCACGAGCGAGCCCGGGCACGGCACGGCCGTGTCCTGCTTCCTTCCCATAGCCAGATAGCAGGGCGAGCTGCAGGACGTCGCGGGGCTGGGGCCCCGCCGTCCGAGGCGAGCGAACCCGGAGAACGATACAATGGCAAACATGGCTGACGGACGCATTCTCATCGCCGACGACGAAGACGGCCTCCGCTGGGTCCTCGAAAAGGGCTTCCGCGGAGCCGGCTACCAGGTCACCGCGGTCAAGGACGGCACGAGCGCCCTTCGCGAAGCGGAGGCGCAGCCCTTCGACCTCATCCTGCTCGACATCCGCATGCCGGGCATGGACGGCCTCACGCTCCTCGGCCACGTGCGGAGCAAGCGCCCCGACGCCCAGGTCGTCATCATGACCGCTCACGGCACCGTCGAGACGGCCATCCAGGCGATGCAGAAGGGCGCCTACGACTATCTCGCCAAGCCCTTCGATCTCGACGAGGCGCTCCTCCTGGCCGAGCGGGCGCTCATGGCGCAACGCCTGTCCCAGGAGGTCACCTCTCTCAAGACCGGCCTCAAGGAGGTCTGGGAGTTCGGCGCGCTCGTCGGGCGGCATCCGACCATGCAGGAGGTCTACAAGACGATCGGCCGCATCGCGGCCACCGACGTGTCCGTCCTCCTGCGCGGCGAGTCGGGGACGGGCAAGGAAGTCGTGGCGCGGGCGATCCACCACTACAGCCGGCGCGCCGGTCGGCCGTTCGTCGGCATCTCGGCCGCAGCGATTCCGGCGACGCTCCTCGAGTCCGAGCTGTTCGGCCACGAGAAGGGCGCCTTCACCGACGCCAAGGAGCGGCGGCTCGGCAAGCTCGAGCTGGCCCACGGCGGCACCGTGTTCTTCGACGAGATCGGAGACATGCCCCCCGAGCTGCAGGTCAAGCTCCTCCGCGCGCTGCAGGAGCGCGCCTTCGAGCGCGTGGGTGGGCACGAGCTGATCCGCATGGACGTGCGCGTGCTTGCGGCCACCCACCGCGATCTCGAAGCCATGATGAAGAGCGGCCGCTTCCGCGAGGATCTCTTCTATCGTCTCAACGTCGTCAGCCTGTCGCTTCCCGCCCTGCGCGAGCGGCGTGGGGACATACCGCTGCTGGTCGAGCACTTCCTGTCCAAGTACCTCGAGACGCTGGGCGAGCGCGCGATCGCGCCGGAGGCGATGAACCGGCTGGCGGGCTACGAATGGCCCGGCAATGTCCGCGAGCTCGAGAACGTCATCCAGCGCGCCATGGTCATGGCCTCGGGCGGCGTCATCCTGCCCGAGCACCTGCCGATCGGGCCCGTCTCCGCGGCGGCCGGCGTAGCCGCCGATTCGTCATTGGAAGAGATCATCGAGAAGAAGATGGCCGAGTGCGTGCGCGGCCTGCGGGGCCAGGCCGCCGCCAATCTCCACGGTCTCATGGTCGGGCTCGTCGAAAAGCCGCTCCTGCGCGCCGTGATGCGCGAGACCAAGGGCAACCAGGTCCGCGCGGCGCAGCTGCTCGGCATCAACCGGAACACGCTTCGCAAAAAGCTCAAAGAGCACGGCATCGACCCCGACGCTGCCTAATACCGCACCACAGCTTCTCTGGAGGCCCCGCGCATGATCCGCCCGCTCCGCTTCGCCCTCGTCCTCTTCGCCGCCACCGTCGTCGCGCCCGCGCCGGCGGCCTTGGCCGCGGAGGGGATGATGAAGTGGGGCGTGCACGTCTCGCTCACGCCTGCATTCTTCGATCCGGCCGACGCTACCGGCACGGCGCTGCCGCTCATGGTGTGGTACGCGGTCCACGACGCGCTCGTGCGGCCGCTGCCCGGAAGCCGAATGGGCGCGGCGCTCGCCCAGTCGTGGTCGCAGAGCGCCGACGGGCTCAGCTACGAGTTCGTGCTGAGAAAGGACGTGAAGTTCCAGAACGGCGACTCCGTCACCGCGGAGGACGTCAAGTTCTCCTTCGAGCGCTACCGCGGCGCCAGCGCGGCCCTGCTCAAGGCGAAGGTGGCGGCCGTGGAAATCGTGGATCCGCTTCGCGTGCGCTTTCGCCTCAAGCAGCCCTGGCCCGACTTCATGACCTTCTACGGAACGCCCGCCACCGGCGCGGCGTGGATCGTGCCGAAGAAGTACGTCGAGCGCGTGGGCGACGAGGGCTTCAAGCGCGCGCCGGTGGGCGCGGGCCCGTACCGGCTCGTCTCGTTCAAGCCTGGCGTCGAGCTGGTGCTGGAGGCCTTCCCAGGCTACTGGCGCAAGGCGCCCGCCATCAAGACCCTCGTGTTCAAGGTCATCCCGGACGAGGCGACGCGGCTGGCCGCCCTCAAGACCGGCGAGGTCGACGTCGCCTACGGGATCGCGGGCACGCTCGCGGAAGAGGTCCGCCGCACGCCGGGGCTCGCGCTCAAGGCGGCGAAGATCCCCGTGACGAACTGGATGGTCTTCGCCGACCAGTCGGATCCGAAGTCGCCGTGGCACGACAGGCGGGTGCGGCTCGCCGCGAACCTGAGCGTCAACCGCGTGGCCATCAACAACGCGGGTTATCTCGGCCTCGGCACGGTCTCCTCGAGCTTCATTCCGCACACCATGGAATATTTCTGGCAGCCACGGCTCTATCCTTACGATCCGAAGGCCGCGCGCGGGCTGCTCGCCGAGGCCGGCTATCCCAACGGCTTCGACGCGGGCGATCTCACCGGCGAGA
>WNFP01002994.1_pt1 | contig 19189 bp, 18 predicted proteins | sample 5400201 | NCBI WGS metagenome assembly WNFP01 (sample SAMN13153355, study PRJNA577476) | soil metagenome | isolation source: 115 cm saprolite under Madrone tree | place: USA:California | collected 2016-06-14 | reverse complement strand
TTGCAATTCAATTCCCGGAAAATAGCCGTAGCGAGCGATGTTTCCGCTCTGTAATTGCTGCTGAACGCGCAGCCAATAATCCGCGGCCTGCAAGGGCAGGTGGATGTGCTCATTCGCTTTCAATTCGATGATCGCGAGCCGTCCCGAACGAGTGACGGTAAGCAGATCGAGGATGCCATGTTCACCCCCGGAGTTTGCAAAAACTTGGGCATAAACGAACTGTTCATCGAGGATGGCGTCGACGCGCGTGACGTTCTCACGAACAAGGCATTCCAGCCAGCGTTCCGGTTGAGCACGGTAAAGCGCGTGCCGCGTGTCGCTGGCCAGCGGGTCGCGATGATTCTCCAGATCTTTCAAGAGTCGCTTGAGGGCGGGGCGCGAAGCTGTCGTAAGTTCCTTGCTCGCATCGTTGATTCCGAAAAAGACGCGTCCTGCGTCCCAGCGGGCGAAGGGAAGCCCGCGAAAGCGCAGCCACACTTCGCGGGATTGGGTCGCGGTATGCAAAGTTATCGCCTGGGGAGCCGCGGCGATGATGGATTCAAGCTCGGGCCGCGCCTGATGGAGAAGGGCTTCCGCTTCGCGGTGTGGGACGAGCCAGGTGTCCAGGTTACCCGCGCGGCGTGAGTCGATCTTTTCAAGAGTGTTCAGCGATCGGTCGAGCTCGTAGAGCTCCACCGCAGGCTGCGGGCCTAGCGCGGCGAGACGGTGTGCCACGGTCCTGCCTGCGTTTTTGGGAAGGATAATGCGAAGGCTGGTGACCGCTTCCCGGCGGCTCGAATGGCGCGCGCGCGTCAGCCAAAGTAATGCAAAGGTGAGGCTGTTGTCGGCCGTGTCTGAAGATTCTCCATCGGGCACGCCCAGCACCGCAACGCAGGCGGAACCGCGGCGGAGGAGCCCCCGAGCGTAATTCCCGGAGAGAGAGTGTTCCAGATCCGGAGCGACGGTGAGCGATTCGAGTGTTTCATCTGGAAACTGTTCCGCAAGCAGTTGCTTGAGGCGATCGCGGAAGTCTTCACGAGAAAGCACGCGTGCCTTCCGCTCAAAATCCGTGCGAATGAATTCGAGCCGCTCGGGCTTGGCGCGGCCGAAGCGCTCGACGGCCAGCGCCAGCCGCTGCTCGGAGTGATCGGTGATGGCCAGAACGCGGCGCGTAAGGTTGAACTGCTCCGACCACAGATGCAGGAGAGGTTTTTCACTGCTGCCGCGTACTTCCCAGGACATCCCCGAAAAGACCGCAACTCGGCCGCCGTTTTCAAGAACTTCAACGGCCCCGGAAGTGGAAAACTCCTGGAGGCCCGCTCGCAGTTCAGCAGCGAATTCCACGCGCTAGATTATAACTACTATAATTATCTTGAGAACTGCTCTTTCGCCGCGGTGACCTGCACCCCGGTGACGCTGACGCCGGGCAACTGCGTGTTCCAGGAAGAAGGAATGTGCTCGAAGGAAATCTCAAACTCGCGGCGGTCTGCGAAGCAGTACGATTTCAGCGGCCGGCCGTGAGCCTCTGGATTAAAGGTTCCGGAAGATGGGCGGCCCGCATGCGCTCCTGAACCGCGGCAATATCGTACGGCACCCGCCAGAATTCGACCACCTGATGCCCGAGATCGGCAATGGCAAAAGCGGCACGCGGATCTCCGTCGCGCGGCTGGCCGATTGAGCCGGGGTTCAGAAGATAGCGGCGCGGCGCCTCGATGCGCAACGCGGCAAAAGATTCGCCGGCCCGCGGGCGAATCTGCAGGACTTCAAGCTGCGCATCCTGATAGGAAAAACCGCCCTGGTGATGGGTATGGCCGAAGAAGGTGACTTCGCCGGTGGAGTCCAGAAGGCCGTCGAGGGCCTGCGCGGGAGTGAAAACATATTCGTCTTCATCCTGAAGCGCCCCGTGCACCAGCACAATGCCGTCGGTTGCAAGCGGGCCTGGCGGCAGAGAGGAAAGCCATGACAAGTAATCCGGCTTGAGCTGCGCGCGCGTCCAGTCCACTGCGGCTTTGGCGACCGGATTGAAATCATCCGTGGGCATCAAGCCGGTGACCGCCTTGTCGTGATTTCCGCGAATGGTCTGCGCACCAAGCTCCCGCAGGCGCTCGGCGACTTCGTTGGGGTCGGGGCCGTAACCGACCACGTCGCCCAGGCACACGGGAAGATCCCAGCGGCCCTTGGCGGCATCAAGGACGGCATCCAGTGCAGTAGCGTTTGAGTGCAGGTCGCTGAGAACGAGAATCCGCATCCCTAGTATCCGGAAAATGACCTTGAGTATAGATGAACGAGCGCGCCGATGCACGGCGGAAGACAGGGCCACCGGTGAACGCGGCCGACGTAAAAAAAGCAAAAGTTCGAGGGCGGAATCGCATTTCTTTATGAAGAATTGAGACGCGGGAAATGACGAAGTGACAGGCGACGATGAAAAAGTCGCTAGGCGCTTCAGTATTTTCTGCCGGCGCCAAGAATTTCTGGCCGGACCGCGAAACATTCTCCGGGAGCGATTCGTCTATACGGGTGCAGCTCGCAATGCGGCTGTTCTTGGCGAGATTCTGAAAAAAACCCCGCGGTGGCAGCCGCGGGGTCGTGACACGCAATCTTTCCGGCCGTTAGTCCAGGAAGAAAAGGTGTCTTCACGGGCGAGACTACTCGCACGACGCGCGCGTGTCAACTCCATCTGGCCAACTCCGGCCTGCTTTACGGCTGACTCGATCCTGACCGAAAGGAATTGACACGCATGAGATCAAATTCATTTCTCCGCAGTATCGCCTTGCTGGCAACCATCGCCTTGGCCGTGCCGCTCTTCGCGAAACCCATCTCCAAGACCATCAACATTGCACAAGCTGCAAGACTCGGCAAGGCTGACTTGAAGGCCGGCGAATACCGATTGCAGATCGATGGGAACAAAGCCACCGTGCAGAAGGGCAAGCTGGTCGTTGCCGAGTCCGAGGGGCGCTGGGAAGACCGCAGTTCCAAGTCGGCTTACGACTCTGTGCTCGTCGGCGAAGGCGGGCAGGTGAAAGAAGTTCGTTTTGCCGGCCAGACGCGCGTGTTTGTTTTCAACGAATAAATGAGAATATTCTGTGGCTACTTTCCACCGGACGAAAGGAAGGCTGCACTCACCTGGGGCCTTCCTCTTGTCCTGCTCGCCGCAGAGTTCCTGAGATGGCAAGTTCCAGCGTCAGTCGCGACTGAGTTGCTGTACTTTCTCGCTCGGCATGTGAAAGATCGCCTCGAATTATCGGACACCTTTTCCGGCGCACGGACGAATCAGCATGCAGTCGCCATAACTATAGAAGCGGTAGCCTGCCGCGACTGCGTGTTTGTAGGCGGCCAGAACGCGCTCGCGTCCGGCAAACGCGCAGACCAGCGCGAGCAGCGTCGACCGCGGCAAATGAAAATTTGTGAGCAGGCCCTCCACCACGCGGAACCGGAATCCGGGAACAATGAACAACCGTGCCTCGGCGTTGCCTGCAAGCACAAGATTTGCAGACCCTGATTCGGCAGCGCGCAGCGCCGCGTCTTCCAGTGCGCGAACCACCGTCGTCCCGATCGCCAGAATTGGGCGGTCGCCCGCCCGTGCCGCCTGGATTCGCTCGGCAGTTTCAACCGGAATCTCGTAAGATTCCGCGTGCATCACGTGGCCTTCGACTGTTTCGCTGTGAATGGGCTGAAACGTGCCCAGGCCGATGTCCAGCGTGAGCTCGCAGATTTCTCCGCCCCGAGCGCGAATTTTTTCCAGAATCTCAGGCGCAAAATGAAGGCCGGCCGTGGGAGCGGCAATCGCGCCGGGACGTTTGGCGTACACCGTTTGATAGCGCTCGCGGTCGGATGTTTCATCGGCGCGATCGATGTACGGCGGAAGCGGGACGTGGCCCAGCCGCTCGAACTGCTGGCTGATACTATGCTGGTCATGCGATGCAAATCGCAGCGTGCGTAAACCAAGTTCGCCGCGCCCCAGGACCTCCGCTTCAAGTTCCCCTGCGCCAAAAAGAATGCGCTCTCCCACACGCATCTTGCGGCCGGGACGAACCAAAGCTTCCCATGTCTGGGGGTCGAGCTGGCGGGTCAAGAAGATTTCGACTTTCCCGGTTAGGTGCTCCGATCGTGTGGCGCGCGATGGTGGCTGCGAATGCACGCCCGCACGCTTTCCGAACAAACGGGCCGGAATGACGCGCGCATTGTTGAGAACCAGAAGTTCGTCGCCGCGAAGCAGACTCGGAAGCTCGGCGAAAAACCGGTCTTCGAAAGCCCCCGACGAGCCATCCAGCAGCAAGAGTCGCGAGGCCTCCCGCTGGTCTAAAGGGCGCTGGGCGATCCGTTCTCGAGGGAGATGGTAGTCAAGTTCGTCCAAACGCATGCGAGGCGGCAGTCTAACAGCAATTCTGACAACGCAAAACAAACCAAACCGAATTAGAGTACGAAGAAGGGGTTACGCGCAAGCCTTCAAATCGCAGCCGGGATATTCGCATCCGATCACGAGTTGGCATAACATATTGAAATGTAATGTCTTATAGGAAGTGGCAGGCACATTAAATTTTACTTGACAATATGACACTAATATTCTATTATGCCTATGAACTCACCTTTGGAGGTGCCTACAAATGAGAACCATTACTCGATGGGAACCCTTCCGCGGGGTCAACACCCTGCAGGATCAATTCAATCGTCTCTTTAGTGACGTCTTCGACCGGAAAGCCGAGGAATCCAGCCTCACTGCCTGGGCCCCGGCCGTAGATATCTACGAGACCGGACATGAACTCGTGGTGAAGGCCGATCTGCCGGAAGTTGATCCCAAGGATCTGGACATCCGCGTGGAGAACAACATCCTGACGATTCGCGGTGAACGCAAGTTCGAGAAGAAGGTGAACGAAGACAACTACCTGCGTGTGGAGCGCGCGTATGGCTCGTTCGCCCGGAGCTTCACGCTGGCCAATACCGTGAATTCGGATGCGATTAAGGCCGATTACCAAGACGGGGTGTTGACTCTGACGATCCCGAAGCGCGAAGAAGCCAAGCCAAAGCAAATCAAAGTCAATGTGAACACCCAGGCGATGGCCGCTTCAGCAGCGAAGTAAGCCGGCACTGGAACTGTGGTAAGACAGAAGGGCTGGCCGAACGCGCCAGCCCTTTTCTGCAGAAACAAATGGAAGGGAGGCCCCTATGCTGCGATTTGAGAAAATGACCGTGAAAGCCCAAGAAGCGGTGCAGAGCGCGCAAGAAATTGCCGCGAGCCACGAAAACCAGCAGATCGAGCCGGTCCATTTGCTTGCTGCGCTGGTGGCCCAGGCCGACGGTGTTGTGCCGCCGTTGCTGTCGAGGCTGGGAATTCGCAGTGAAGCGTTGACACAAGAGATTGAGCGGGAAATCGGCCGCTTGCCGAAGGTGCAGGGCTTTGCGCAGCAGCACATGGGCCGTCCCCTAAATGAAGTGCTGGAGCGCTCGTTCAAGGAGGCGGAGGGTTTTAAGGATGAGTATGTGTCGACGGAACACCTGTTTCTGGCGATCGCCGCTCTCGACCGCGACCCTGCGGGGCAATTGCTGAAGCGTCAGGGTGCTTCCCACGAAGCGATTCTGCAAGCATTGACGGGGGTGCGCGGCACGCAGCGCGTGACTTCTCAGAATCCCGAGGCCACGTATGAGGCGCTCGAAAAATATGCGCGCGACCTGACGGAATTGGCGCGCCGTCAGAAGCTCGATCCCGTGATCGGGCGCGACGAAGAGATTCGCCGTGTGATGCAGATTCTGGCTCGCCGCACGAAAAACAACCCCGTGCTGATCGGTGAGCCGGGCGTCGGGAAAACAGCCATTGTCGAGGGTTTGGCTCAGCGCATCGTTTCCGGAGACGTGCCGGACGTGCTGAAGACCAAGCGAATCGTGGCGCTGGACCTGGCGGCGCTGGTGGCTGGCGCGAAATACCGCGGGGAATTCGAAGACCGGCTGAAGGCCGTCCTGAAAGAGATTACGGAAGCGGAAGGACAAATCATCCTGTTCATCGACGAACTGCACACGCTGGTGGGCGCGGGTGCGGCGGAAGGCGCGATGGACGCCTCCAACATGCTTAAGCCTGCCCTCGCAAGGGGCGAGCTGCGCGCCATCGGCGCAACCACGCTCAATGAATACAAGAAACACATCGAAAAAGATCCCGCCCTGGAACGCAGGTTCCAGCCCGTGCTGGTGAGTGAGCCGACTGTCGAAGACACCATCGCGATTTTGCGCGGACTCAAAGACCGCTACGAAGTGCATCACGGTGTTCGCATCAAAGATGCGGCAATCCTCGCGGCGGCGACACTTTCAAACCGCTACATCTCCGACCGCTTCCTGCCGGACAAGGCCATCGACTTGATCGATGAAGCAGCGGCAAGTTTGCGGATGCAGATCGATTCCCTGCCCGTTGAAATTGACGAGATTGAACGCCGGATCATGCAGCTCGAGATCGAGCGCCAGGCGCTGCTGAAGGAAACGGACGCGCACTCCAAGGAGCGGCGCAGCCAGATTGAAAAAGAACTCGCGAAGCTCAGGGAGGATTCGACCGCGCGGAAGGCGCGCTGGCAAGCGGAAAAGGAAGCCATCGGCAAAATCCGCAAACTGAAAGAACAGATCGAGCAGCTCAAGGCGGAAGAGCAGAGGTATGAGCGCGCCGGCGACTTGGCGAAAGTCGCCGAGATCCGCTACGGCAAGATTTCGGCCGCGGAGCGTGATTTGAAACAGGCGCAGGAGCGATTCTCTTCCGTTCAGAAGGATGTGCCGATGCTGAAGGAAGAGGTGGATGAAGAAGACATCGCGAAACTGGTGAGCAAGTGGACGGGGATCCCGACCGGGCGATTGTTGGAAGGTGAAGCGCAAAAGCTCGTGCATATGGAGGAACGGCTCCGCCAGCGAGTTGTTGGTCAGGACGAAGCCCTGGGACGCGTATCCAATGCGGTGCGGCGCAGCCGCGCAGGACTTTCCGACAGTAAGCGGCCCATCGGCTCGTTCATTTTTCTGGGGCCGACGGGCGTGGGTAAGACGGAGTTGGCGCGAGCGCTGGCGGAGTTTCTCTTCGACGACGAAAAGCTCATGATCCGCATCGATATGAGTGAGTACATGGAGAAGCACAGCGTCTCGCGGCTCATCGGCGCGCCTCCGGGCTATGTCGGCTACGAAGAGGGCGGACAGCTTACAGAACAGGTCCGTCGCCATCTGTATTCGGTGATTCTGTTTGACGAAATCGAAAAAGCGCATCCGGATGTGTTCAACGTCCTGCTGCAGATTCTCGAGGACGGCCGGCTGACCGACGGCAAAGGCCGCACCGTGGACTTCCGGAACACCGTGCTGGTAATGACCAGCAACGTGGGCTCGACGGCAATTTTCGAATTGGCGGGCCAGGATCCGGAACGCGCCCGCAAGGAAGCCATGGAAGCGTTGCGGGCCTCCTTCAGGCCGGAATTTATCAACCGGATCGACGAGATCGTGATCTTCAACCCGCTCGGGAAGGAGCAGCTAGGGAAAATCGTTGGCCTGCTGCTGAAGAACGTCGAAAAGTTGCTTGCGGAACGCCAGATCACGATTGAATTGACGCCCGCAGCGCAAGAGCTTCTTCTCCGCGAAGGCTACGATCCCGCGTATGGAGCACGGCCGCTGCGGCGGACAATCCAGCGGCTGATTCAAGATCCTCTGGCGCTGCAGATTCTGGACGGCGCGGTGCTCCCGGGCGATCATGTACGTGTGGATCGCGACGGGCAAAAGGATGCGATGAGGTTCGCGCGCGTGCCGTCGAAACAACCCGCGGCTGCCGCAGGAATCTAATACAGAGGAAGCGGAGCGAGCTCGCGGAGCTTCGCGTTTCCCTGAAAGAGGTAAGATTGCGAGTTGTTCGGTCGTATCATAAAGATGAGGGGCACAAATGAGAATTATTCGCACAACTTTCCTATTGGGAGTCCTCACACTCTTCCTGATGATCGTGGGCCAATATTTTGGCGGGCGAAATGGGATGACGCTGGGCTTGGGAATTGCGATCTGCATGAATGCGTTCGCATACTTTTTCTCGGACAAAATCGCTTTACTCTCCAGCGGGGCGCGACCGGTTTCACGCGAAGAATTGCCGAGACTCTATGCAGTGATGGAGCGTCTCGCAGCTAAAGCTAACCTCCCAGTCCCGAAGCTCTACGTGATTCGCGAAGCCGCGCCCAACGCCTTTGCAACAGGCAGAAACCCGAGGCATGCTTCTGTAGCAGTGACGGAAGGTCTTTTGCAGCTCATGAATGATGACGAGCTCGAAGGCGTAATCGCTCATGAACTTTCGCACGTGCGGAACTACGACATTCTGATTAGTTCCATCGCGGCGACTCTTGCGGGAGCTATCACCTGGATTGCATATTGGGGCCCGTGGCTCGGAGGCGGCGACCGCGACGATCGCGATCGGGGTGGCGGCTCAGGCATCCTCGGGCTACTGCTATTTTTTCTGGCGCCCCTTGGAGCAATGCTGCTGCAACTCGGTCTTTCGCGCCAGCGAGAGTACTCCGCCGACGAAACCGGTGCGCGGATGGTCGGCCAGCCCTACGGGCTCATTAGCGCGCTCCAGAAGCTGGGAGCCTACAACCAGCGGATCCCGACCACCGCACTTTCCCCGTCGACTTCCGCGCTTTGCATCGTCAAACCGCTCTTCGGCAGCGGCACGCTGTCCTCCCTTTTCAGCACGCATCCTCCGCTCGAGGCTCGCATCCAAGCCCTGCGCGAGATGACGGTTACACCGCAACGTTGAAGCATCATGTTTCGAGATTCTGCACTTTTGAACCAGTCCACGTGTAATCTTTTCAGAAATGTGAACGCGCCCAAGTTCCGCCGTTTTACATGGCAGCATGTAAACAGTTGATTCAAAAGCAGATAATATATCTTTGACTTGGGCTTGCATTTGGCGCGGGAAGTGCACACTTCTGTCTGCTTGGTATTGGAGTCGTTGGGAAGCTGGGGGACCGTACCATGAGCTGTCGGGACACTATCCATTTGATTTGCTGGTATTTAGAGGGGCGGCTCTCCGCGTCGGTCGAGGGCGAGATCAAGCGGCATCTGGAAAGCTGCGCCGACTGCCACATGGTTCTGGACGCCGCTGTAAATACCCTGGATCGCTACTTTGGCGCCAACCGTAGCGAGGAGGCTGAGACCGCTTTTCGAGCTGCTTGATTCGGCCTTCCCGTAAATAATTGAAACATTTAGCTTTAGAGCCGTGGGCCATGCCGCTCACGGCTCTTGTTGCTTCCATCGAAATTGCTGAATGGTGTCAGACTGAGGTGAGACATAGCCTAGCCTATGAGTCATAGAACGGATGGCAGCACTGCGTAATCTTTACGGGTACTGGTACTATTATGAGACCCCCATGAATTCCCCTAATTGACGGGTAATTGACTTAATGTAAAGAGGTTACCTTGAAAAATCGGTGATCGAAGCCTTTGGCGCTGCGGGTGCACATCTCTAAGGCACAGGGGCGTAAGAGCCTAAAGGAGAATGAAAGTATATGAGCGAATTCAACGAATCTGCCAGCACGAGCACTGTCGGCGCACCGCGTTGGGTCGGATTGGCGGTAGCGGTGTTGGGCGGTCTTTCGCTGATCGGCCTCGGAGTGGGTTGGAGTGCATTAAACCAGGCGAGGAGCGTCGAACAAACGACTCAATCTACTTTGAAGCAGGCCAATGAAGCACTGAGCCAGCGTCTGGCCAAGGAAGACGAAATCAACCAGCAATTGCAGAGCGATCTGAAGGTGGTCACGGACAAACTGAACGTCACGCAAACGGATCTGGTCACCGCGCGGAAACAGGACAAGACGGCCACCAAGGCCGTCGACAAGAAGGTTACCAATCTCGAGACTTCTGTGAAGGCTGAACTGGCCACCAAGGCCAACACGGACGACGTGAACAAGCTGAATGGCGATGTCACCGGCGTAAAGACCGACTTGGACGCCACCAAGAACAGCATTCAAATGGCGCGCAGCGAGATGGGCACCCTCATCGCGCGCAATCACGATGAAATCGACCAGCTCCGCCATATGGGACAGCGCGATTACTTCGAGTTCACCGTCCAACGCAAGGCTGGCGCGACGAAGGTTGGCACCATTCAAGTCGAGCTGAGGGATACCAACCTCAAGAAGAACCAATATACGATCAACGTCCTGGCCGATGACAAGAGCTTCGAAAAGAAGAACCGTTCGGTGAACGAGCCGATCTTCTTCTATACCGGCGGGAGCCGCCAGGCACTTGAACTGGTCATCAACAAGGTCACTAAGTCAAGTGCTGCGGGTTATCTGAGCGTGCCGAAGGCGCCAGGTGCGGCGTCGGCGAGCACAGCGACATCCGGCCAATAAGCAAGTTTCGCAGGAAGTTTTCTCTAACTCCCTGGGAGCACAACAGATAGAGGGAGGATTCCAAAGAATCCTCCCTTTTTTTGTCGAACGGCATTCGGGAATAAACATATACCGTATTGCAGTTTAGCAGTCTGGGAAGTGTCTGGACACCGGGCCGTGGCTGTGCCAAGCTACTGGACGGCCCGGCAGACCCAAAACCACACTGGATTTCTGGAGGGGGAAATCATGAAAATCCGTTTTGCGACTGGAATGGCAGTAACACTCTTCGCAGCAGCGCTGGCGATGGCAGCGGAAGGTACCTGGACCGGGTACATTTCCGATGACCATTGCGGGGCTAAGGGCATGAGCGAAAAGCATGCCGATTGTGCGGCGAAGTGCGTCAAGGAGAAAAGCGCCAAGTACGTGTTCGTGAACGAAGGGGACAAGAAGGTGTACACGATCGATGCGCAAGACAAAGTGGCGGCGCATGCCGGCCATCACGTGACCGTAAAGGGCACCGTGGAGGGCGACACGCTCAAGCTGGAAAGCATCGAAATGGCGCCTGCGGCCAAGTAAGCGCTGCTAGTCTCTCTTGACGGGCGGGCCGGCCAAGTCGGCCCGCCCGTTTTGTTTTGTCCCTCGAGATGTTTCCGTTACGATGTTGCCCGCCCATGACCACGACTCTTATTCATGCCGCCCGCGCGCTGACACCGGCAACCGAAATTAACGATGCCGGCATTCTGATTCGCGAAGATGTTGTCGAGGCCATCGGACCGCGTGCCGGGCTGAGCCTGCCTGCAGGAGCGCGAGAAATTCGCGCCGCCGGCAAGACAGCCATCCCCGGCTTTGTGGACGTGCACATTCACGGAGCTGGTGGCCACGACGTCATGGAGGGCAGCAGAGAGGCGATGGCCGCGGTGACAAAAACCGTCGCGCGGCATGGAACGACTGCCTTGGTTGCCACCACGGTCACAGCAAGCCCCGAAGATACTCTGCGAAGCGTTGCCGGGATTTCAAAATACATCACCGAACAGCACCAGACGAACGATCCACGCGCGGAAGTGCTCGGTATCCATTTTGAAGGGCCGTTCATCAGCGCGGTTCGGCGCGGCGTGCATCCTCTTGAGTGGGTGAAGTTGCCATCGGCTGAGTTGCTGGAAAAGTTCCTGCAGGCGGCGGCTGGAAACGCCCAGATTCTGACCATTGCGCCGGAATTGACGGGCGCAATACCGTGTATTGATGCGGCGCGCAAGGCGGGACTGGTCGTTGCGCTAGGCCACACCGACGCCACCTACGAGCAGGCGCGCGCGGGAATTGCGCATGGCGCCCGGCATGCGGTGCATGTCTACAACGCCATGCGCCCTTTCTCGCACCGCGACACCGGCGTGATTGGCGCGGTGCTGACTTCCCCCGAAGTCACCGCGGAGCTGATTGCCGACGGCGTACACGTCGACGAAGCGGCCATGAAGCTGCTCCTTCAGGCCAAGGGCGCAAGCGGGGTCATCTTGGTCAGCGACGGTATTTCTGCCACCGGCATGCCCGATGGGAAATACATGCTCGGGACGTTTGAAGTAACCGTGAGCGGCGGAGTGTGCCGGAATGCGGAGGGGAAACTCGCGGGCAGCACGCTGACACTGGACCGCGCCCTGCGAAACATCGTGGGCTTGAGCGTATCCTTGCCGGACGCCGTGCGCATGTTGACCCTGAATCCGGCGTCATTGCTCGGAATTGAATTCAAGAAAGGCTCGCTGCGTGTAGGAGCCGATGCGGATATTCTATTACTTGACGAAAGATTGCAAGTGGCCGGCGTTTGGGCGCGCGGCGTAGCATTGAATTAGGGAGGTACGAAATCCACGCGGGGGTCAGGGATTAAGGGGAATGTTAAGTTCGGAGGCGAGCTGCTCGGGATCGAAAGGGCTGCAGGCGAAATAGCGGCCGCCGACTTCCAGCGTTGGGACTTTCCGCTTGCCTTCGTTCGCCTTGATGACGATCTCTTCTGCCGACTCGTCTTCTTCGATGTTCACTTCGCGATACTCCACTCCGCGTTCTTTCAGAAAAGACTTGGTGCGCCAGCAGTCCGGGCACCAGGCAGTCGTATAAATCGTGATGGGGTACATCTTCAGTTCCTGGTGAATTAGATGAGATAAGCCCGCTTCTAGTCGCAGATCCGTTTCTCCTCGGGGGAGGGTCTAGGTCAACGGGAATTTACGGACGTGCCGCGGTATTTGCGGGCAACCTGGATGCGGATCAATGCGCGCTGAAGAGCAACTCTGGCACGGTCCCAATCGATATTAGTGTCTCCGGAGACAAGATGCTTTTCGGCGCGCGCCTTGGCAGCTTCCGCGCGCGCAAGATCGATTTCCGCGGCAAACTCGGCGGTCTCCGCGAGAACCGTGACACGATCGGGCAGCACTTCAGCAAACCCGCTAATGAGGGCCAGATGCTCGGATTCCTTGCCGCTCGTGTCGTGAAAACTCAGCTCGCCGATACCCAGTTCGGTCATGAGCGGCGCATGCCCAGGCAGAATGCCGAGATAACCATTCGCGCCGGGAAGCTGCACCTCAGTGACGCGCTGGCGAATCAACTGCTTCTCCGGCGTGACCACAACGAGCTCAATGGATTCCGCGGCCATCTTCGTATTTACGCGTTCGCCTTCATCTTCTCAGCCTTCTCGAGAGCTTCCTCGATCGTGCCCACCATGTAGAAGGCCTGCTCCGGAATGTCGTCGTATTTCCCTTCGACGATTTCCTTGAAGCTGCGCACGGTGTCTTCGATCTTCACGTACTTGCCTTCGAGGCCGGTGAACTGCGCAGCCACGAACATCGGTTGCGAGAGAAACTTCTCGATCTTCCTGGCGCGCGCCACGGTGCGCTTGTCCTCGTCGGAGAGTTCTTCGATTCCCAAAATCGCGATGATGTCCTGCAGGTCCTTGTAGCGCTGCAGAATCGATTTCACGCCGCGGGCCACCGCGTAATGCTCCTGTCCAACGATGCGCGCATCGAGAATGCGTGAGTAGCTAGCCAGCGGATCGACGGCGGGATAAATGCCTCGCTCGACGATTTGACGGCTCAGATTCGTGGAAGCGTCCAGATGGGTGAAGGTCGCTGCCGGCGCGGGGTCGGTTCAGCAGGCACGTAAATCGCCTGCACGGAAGTGATCGAGCCGGACTTGGTGGAAGTGATGCGCTCCTGGAGTTCGCCGATTTCCGTGTTCAGGTTCGGCTGGTAACCGACCGCCGAGGGCATGCGTCCAAGAAGCGCCGAAACTTCCGAACCCGCCTGCACAAATCGGAAAATATTGTCGATAAAGAGCAGCACGTCCAGGTGTTCCTGGTCGCGGAAATACTCGGCGACCGTGAGGCCGGTGAGGCCGACACGGAGGCGCGCCCCGGGCGGTTCCGTCATCTGGCCATAAATCAGGGCCGCGCGGGATTTTTCCGAATTGCCGGGAACCACGACGCCGGATTCCTGGAACTCAATCCAGAGATCGTTCCCCTCACGGGTGCGCTCGCCCACGCCGGAGAAGACGGACACGCCGCCGTGCTGCATGGCAACATTGTGGATCAATTCCTGGATGAGAACGGTTTTGCCCACACCAGCGCCGCCGAACAAACCAATCTTTCCACCCTTGAGGAAAGGTTGGATGAGGTCGACAACCTTGATGCCGGTTTCAAACATTTCCAGCGTCGTGGACTGCTGGTCAAGCAGCGGCGCCGGGCGGTGAATCGGATATTGCGTATCGCTCGTGAGCGGCCCCAACTGATCCACGGGCTTGCCGAGAACATTCATCACGCGTCCGAGCGTGGAACGCCCCACCGGAACAGTGATGCCCTTGCCCAGGTCAAAGGCCTTCATGCCGCGCACGAGGCCCTCGGTAGGCTCCATGGCCACAGCGCGAACGCGGCCCTCGCCGAGGTGCTGCTGCACTTCCGCGGTCACGTCGATCGGCTCGGGAACGCTGTACCCATCGCTGGTGACGCGAAGGGCGTTGTAAATCGCGGGCAGGTGGCCCGCTTCAAATTGCACGTCCAGCACCGGTCCGATGACTTGCACCACTTTGCCTATCGCTGCGTATTCCTCTGCCATGCTTTCTCCTAAGCGGTGGATGAAGCGCCGCTCACAATCTCAATAATCTCCTTGGTGATGGCCGCCTGGCGCACTTTGTTCATGTGCAGTGTCAGCGCATCAATCACTTCACCCGCGTTCTTGGTCGCCGATTCCATGGCGGTCATGCGCGCACCGTGCTCCGCCGCCGATGATTCCAGCATCGCGCGAAGCATCTGCGTTTCGACATAGCGCGGGAGCAGCTTGTCCAAAAGCTGCTCAGCGGCCTGTTCATAGATGTAATCCACCTTTGAAGCAGCCTGTTCCGCGGCGGACTCCTCCTCGATGCGAATGGCTTCGACGGGGAGAAGCTTTTCGGCCGCGAGATTCGCGGACATGACCGTCTTGAATTCACTGAATACGAGATAGACGGAATCGATCTTTTCCTCCGCATAGAGATCCGTAACCAGCGCGGAAATCTCCCTCGTCGTCGCGAAATCAACGCGAGCGAGCACGTTCACGTATTCCGCGATGACGTTGAAACCGGCCTTCTTCAGGGAATCCCGGCCCTTTTTGCCTACCGGAATAACCGAAATCTTCTTGTTTTTATTGGCGCGGAAGAAATCGCTGGCCTTGCGCAGGACGTTGGTGTTGAAGGCGCCGGCGAGGCCACGTTCTCCCGTCATGACAATCACCAAAACTCGTTCTTCCGGACGGTGCGCCAGGAGCGGGTGCTGGGGCTCGGTGATGCGCGACATCGTCGAGCGCAGCACGCGTGCGAGTTCCTTCGCGAACGGACGCGCGGCAAGAGCCCGTTCCTGAGCTCGTCGCAACATGGCCGCCGCCACGAATTTCATCGCGCGCGTGATCTGCTGGGTGTTTTTCACCGAGCGGATGCGGCGCCGGAAATCGAGCAGTGTGGGCATCGTGATTCGCTAAGCGAACTCCTCAGTTCGCAGCCGGAGCGGCGGCAGCGGTGAACCGCTCCTTGAAAGCATCGACGGCAGTTTTGACTTCACTCTTGATGCCATCGTCCAGGGCTTTCTTCGCGGCGATGTTCTTCAGCACCGAAGGATAATTGGTCTCGACGAATTGCAGGAACTCGCTCTCGAAGCGGCGCACGTCGGCAACCGTTACATTGTCGATCCCTCCGCTGGTGGCCACGTAAATGCCCAACACCTGCTTTTCGGCTGACAGCGGCACGAACTGGTCCTGCTTCAGGATTTCGGTGAGCCGCTGCCCGCGCGCAAGCTGTGCCTGCGTGACCCTGTCGAGTTGGTCGGAGCCAAATTGCGCGAAGGCCGCGAGTTCGCGGTACTGCGCCATGTCCAGTCGCAGCGAGCCAGCGACCTGCCGCATCGCTTTGATCTGCGCGTTGCCGCCCACGCGGCTGACGCTGATGCCCACGTTAATCGCGGGACGTATGCCGGCATTGAACAAGTCGGCTTCGAGATAGATTTGGCCGTCGGTAATGGAAATGACGTTCGTCGGAATGTACGCGGAAACGTCTCCAGCCTGCGTTTCAATCACCGGCAGAGCGGTCAGCGAACCGCCGCCCAGTTTGTCGTTCAGCTTCGCCGCGCGTTCCAGCAAGCGCGAGTGCAGATAGAATACGTCGCCTGGGAAGGCTTCTCGCCCGGGTGGCCGGCGAAGGAGCAGCGAAATTTCGCGGTAGGCCTGCGCGTGCTTCGAAAGGTCGTCGTAAAAGGCCACCGCGTGGCGCCTGGTATCGCGGAAGTACTCGCCCATGGCGCACGCGGCGTAGGGCGCAATGTACTGCAGCGAAGCGGGCTCTGCGGCCGAGGACGCCACCACGATGGTGTAGTCCATCGCCCCGGCGTCGGTCAGAGTCTTCACCACCTGCGCGATCGTCGAACGCTTCTGCCCGATTCCACAGTAGATGCAAATGACGTCGCCGCCTTTTTGATTGATGATGGTGTCCAGGATGACCGCGGTTTTGCCCGTCTGGCGGTCGCCGATGATCAGCTCGCGCTGCCCGCGGCCGATCGGAATCATGCTGTCGATTGCTTTGATGCCCGTCTGGAGAGGCTCGCGGACCGGCTGGCGGTCGAGCACGCCCGGAGCGATGCGCTCGAGCGGATTGCGTTGCTTTGTCAAAATGGGGCCCTTGCCGTCCACCGGCTGGCCAAGCGGATTCACAACTCGGCCCACCAGCGCTTCGCCGACCGGCACGGACATAATCGTGTTCGTGCGCTTGACGACGTCGCCTTCCTTCAATTCCGTCGATTCGCCGAGCAGCACCACGCCGACCTCTTCTTCTTCGAGGTTCAGCGCGATGCCGTAGATCTCGTGCGGAAAGGCCAGCATCTCGCCGGCCATGACCTTTTCCAGGCCGTGAATGCGCGCAATGCCGTCGCCGACGCTGATGATCGCGCCGACTTCGTCCACCGAAACGGTCTGCTCGTAGTTCTCAATCTGCTCGCGCAGAATCTTGCTGATTTCGTCTGCCTTGATGTTGGCCATGCCTGCTCCGTCGCTCCTGCCAAAGATCGTTGTAGCCGTCCCGAGCCATTCGGGGCGGAAAATCCCCGTCTATTCCGCTGCGAGCTGCGCGCGCATCTCGTTCAAGCGGCTCCGCAACGAGCCATCATAAATCGTGTCCCCGATCCGCACGACCGCGCCGCCCAGCAACGCCGGATCGAGCGAATACTTTGTTTCGATTTTCTTGCCCGTCAGGCGAGCCAGGGTTGCCGCCAGCTCTTTTTTTTGCGCCGCGCTCAATTCCACAGCGGAAGAAATCTCCGCTTCCGCCACGCCCTGCCGCTGCCGAATCACCTGCTGGAACGTGGCGATAATCTCCGGAATCAGCGGCGTGCGCCGGTGGTCGGCGATCACGAAGAGAAAATTGCGAAGGATTTTGCTCGCCCCCATTCGCGCGATGATCTTCTCGATGACCGCGTGCTTCACTTCGATGGTTACCGCCGGGCTTGCCAGAAACGTGCGCAGCTCCGCGGATTCCGCGTACACTGCGCCAAAAGCGCTGAGCTGTTTGGCGGCCGGCTCCGCGGCGCCCTGCTCGAGCGCAATGTCGGCCAGCGCGTTCGCGTATTGAAGGCTCGCCGATCTCAATTCGGCCTCCCTTCGAGACTTTTCACAAAGTTGCTGATGAGCGATTCCTGCGCCTTCGGGGTGAGCAGCTGGATGAGGAGCGATTCTGCGCCTTCCACTGCAAGTTGTGCGGCAAGGGCTTTGAGCTCCAGCCGCCCCGCGCGTTCCGCTGCTTCGATTTCCGCGTTCGCCGCGGCGGCGATCTTCTGCGCGTCGGTCTGTGTGAGCGCGTGGATGCGCGCAGTCTCAGCGGCGGATTCGCGCTCTGCGACCGCGCGGAGTTCCGCGATTTCTTTTTGGATGTTGGCAAGTTTGTTTTCCGCTTCGCGAAGCTGTGCCTCGGCTGCCGCTTTGGCGCCGCCGGCTTTGGTGATCGCCGAGCTGATCGCCTCCGCGCGGCGGCCGAAAAACCCAGGAGCTTTTTTCAAGCACAGCCAGAGAAGTACGCTCGCAACGATGGCGAAGTTGATCCAGTTGAAAATCACATTGGCCGTTTGCGCGGTCGCGTTGGCACCTTGCTCCGCGGCGCGCGCGGTGGCCACGGCGAAAAAGGACACAAAGAGAATGCTCGAGAGAGCAAAAACGCGGCGCTTTCGCCTCATCGAGCCTCTCTTGCGGGAGCGCCCCGGCCCGGACGGGGCGGGGCTGGCGGGGCTTGAAGAATGCGGCGCGCGATTTCGGCGGAGAGCAGCGCCACCGTCGCTTCCACCTCGCGGCGAGCAGCCGCAAGTTCCGCGGCAATACGTTCTTTCGCGGCACTGACTTCGCCGGACGCTCTCATCCGCGCGTCCTTCAGTTGAGCGGCGCGCTCGTCGAGCACTTTCTTCCGCGCCGCTTCCTGCTCGGCATACACCTGCCCGCGCGCCTGTTTGAGGGCATTCTGATACTCTTTGATTTTGTCTCCGGCGGCGGCCTGGGCCGCCTCGGCAGCCTTCTGCGCACCCACCGTGCGGGCATCGCGTTCGGCCATTACTCGCAGCAGCGGGTTGAAGAAGGCGGCTCGTAAGATGAAGTAAAAAAGGAGGATGATCAGGACTGTAGGCACAGCCTGGAGGAACAGTTCGCCAAGTTGGTGACCGATGGATTGCATCGAATTGTGTCGCCAAAAATTCGCTACATGTGGCCCGGCGCTGCATCGGGGCCAACAAAGTGGCAGCCGCGCCGCGCTCTCACCCCGCAGGAGCGTACGGTGGGCCTGAAGCTGCCGCTTCGAAACTTTATTTTATAGCATCCGTGGCGGCTTTCCGTCAACGCGGCGTGCGGGCGGTTTTTCGCAGAGAAGTCATGCTGCCGCGAGTATCAGCGATTGCGGCGCCGCGGAATTCACGCGCTCCGCCACCGAAGATTTACTCAAGCCAGGTGTTGAGGTCTGTTGCGCGCTGGAGAAGCGCAATGGCGCCGAGTGCGCGGAAGCGTGCGGCGCGCTCGCGATAGCGATGCTCGCCGGGGGCGATGATGGCCATGAAGGGGACGCCGGCGTCACGCGCCGCGAGCGCATCATCAATGTTATCCCCCAAATATAGCGCGCTGGCCGGATCGCGCGCGCCGAGAATTTTATGCAATCCTTCCGCATGTGGCTTTTTGTTTTGCACATCGTCCATCGTGATGATAATGCGGAAATACTTTGTGGCGGGCCAGCGTTTGAACGTAAAGGAGAACTCCTGCCTTGTTCGTCCGGTAAAAAGATCCAGCTCGAAACGCCGCGCCCAGCGCTCGATCTGCCGGGGCGTGACGATCAGCTTTTCGTTTCGCACGTTACCCGGCTTGCCGTCGCTGCCCCAGT
>WNFP01002005.1_pt1 | contig 19193 bp, 19 predicted proteins | sample 5400201 | NCBI WGS metagenome assembly WNFP01 (sample SAMN13153355, study PRJNA577476) | soil metagenome | isolation source: 115 cm saprolite under Madrone tree | place: USA:California | collected 2016-06-14 | reverse complement strand
GTCAATAGCATCTGGAAACGCGGTTGGATGCGGCGACACATAGGCGGAAGCGCGGCGGATCGTCTCGCTATCGCAATACGACGGCTCAGAGGAAACGCGCGATACGCCAAAGTGGGTTACCGAAAGATCAAATGCCCCTTAAAGCAGCGCCGGCTTATCAAATCGAACAAGCGAAAAACCGCTCGATCAATTGAGCAAGTGGGCCCCACCCTCGAATAGGACCCTTGCTCCTCGCGCCGCGCTTGGCTTTCTTTGAATTTCTCTTTGACTCCTACTTCAAATGCAGCCTCATCAGGATATCGTGGTTATGATTACCAAAGCCGCGGCCGAAAATATTGACGCCTCCAGGATGCGCGGCGTTTTCGTCGATACCGATCCGCAGGCGAATCGAGTGATGTTCGGCTAACCGCAGCTGCGCCAGCGTTACAGATGAAAGCTTCTTCGTGCCCATAAAGGTGCCCTTCGATGAGATATGCCACTGCGTGAGAGCGCCGTACTGCGAGCCCTCGAGCTTCCACCACCGCGGGGTGTGAACGCCCCGACGGTCGCCGTAGTCGCCCGGCGACGTCCATGTCCCGACCTTGACGTCGTTGACCCAAAGACTGATGTCGGAGGGCCAGTTGGCATTGGTGCCCGGAACTTCGGACGACAGCTCAAGTGCGAATTCAAGCGCCGCGACCGGGACATCCAGGACTTTTGCATTGTTGGGGAACTTGTATTCGACATGGCCGCGTCCAAACCAAATCAGCGCGGCCTGGACCCGACAGGGATCGAGAAACAGATCGGGCACGTCGAGCACTCCCATGATCCCCTCGGTCGAGCAAATGCCGCACGGCGCCGACACATTGTAGCTCGTATAGAGCCCGAGCGGCATCTCGATGATGTCCTTTTCGCGGCTGGTCTCTTCACCATCGAGCCGGATCACGATCTCGTCGAACCGCGCCGCGCAGATTTTTTGCTGGCCCTTGCGGGCTCGCCCTGTCTCCGTATCGATCAAATCCGATTCCTCCAGAATCTGGATATTGGTAGCGATAGTCGATTGCGGCATCCCAAGCGCTTCGCTGATCTGGTTGACGTTAAGCGGTCCGCGGCGGCGCAGCAGCCGCAGGATACGCACACGAACCGGCGAAGCGAGCCCGCGGACGATTTCAAACTGGGTTTCGGGATTGACGTTGAGAAAGCTGCGAATGCTTTTTGCCTTTGACAAGGGCGGCGTTCGTTCCGATGTACCGTCGGACTTTGTCCGCTTCCTCGGCTCCGATTTCCTGTCGAGCATTTCTGAGCTCCTTGCTGTGCAAGCCGGCACGGCCTGTCGGCTTCGTGGTCTCAGCCTTAAGTCAGTTCGCAGACAAATGAATTACATTCCATGACGCCGGCATCAATGTCACGCGAATATGGCCGCCAGCCACGGTCACACCCTTCAATGGCGCCGGTTTCACGCGCTCGGCGGCATCCCTAGTATTTGTGGCCTGCAAGTTGTCGTGACGCAATTCGAGCGCCCCGCCCACGGCGAGCCGGCCGAAGCTGCGCGCCTCCAGGCTGACCTGCATCTCCTGCGTCAGGTCTCGGTTACCGCGGGGGTCGTAGTAGGACGAATCGTAAGTCTCCGACTCGACCTGCGCACGCAGCACCCTCCCGCGGCCGAAGCGGCTCATATGGGCGAACGGGAAGAAAATGGTTTGCCGCCATGCGGGCCCGCCGGTCTCCGTCATGATCGGCGCAATCACGTTGACAAGCTGGGCGAGACAGGCGGTCTTCACCCGATCCGCGTGGTTGAGAAGCGAAATGCAGGCGCCGCCGAAAGCCAGCGCATCTTCCATGGTATAGATCTCTTCAAGAATCGGCGGCGCCACCGGCCAGCCCTCCTTGACCCTGTCGGCGCGCTTGCGACGGGTGCGATACCAGACATTCCATTCGTCGAAACTCAGCATCATGCGTTTAGCCGAGCGCCGCTTGGCCGCAACTGAATCGGCGATGGCGACGACCTCGTCGATGAAGCGGTCCATCAGATCGGTACAGGCGAGGAACGCCGCGGTGTCTCCCCTGTAATTGTTCAGATAGGTATGCAGCGAAATATAATCGGCATGATCGAAGGTGTGATCGATCACGGTGTCTTCCCAGTGCCCGAACGACGGCATGTTGCGTGCCGACGAGCCGCAGGCCGCAAGCTCGATGGTCGGATCGATCCAGCGCATCATCTTGGCGGCTTCCCGCGCCACCGCGCCGTAGGCGGCCGCGGTCTTGTATTCCATCTGCCAGGGACCATCCATTTCGTTGCCGAGACACCAGAATTTTACGTCGTGCGGCTTGTCCCAGCCGTGGGCGCGGCGCAGGTCCGACCAATAGGATCCGCCGGGGTGGTTGCAGTATTCCACGAGATTGCGCGCGGCGTCGCCGCCCCTGGTGCCGAGATTAACGGCCATCATCGGCTCGACCTCGGCGGCCTTGCACCAGTCCATGAATTCATTGGTGCCGAAACTGTTGGGTTCGGTGCTGAACCACGCCAGATCGAGCCGCGCCGGCCGCTTCCCGATCGGGCCGACGCCGTCTTCCCAATTGTCGGACCGAGCTCCTTCACCAGCGCCAGCACGTCCTGTCGAAATCCTTGTGCATCGGCGGTCGGATGTCCGGGCTCGTAGATACCGCCATAGACGCATCGCCCGAGATGTTCGACGAATGCACCGAACAAGCGGGGATCGGTCTCGCCGATGGCAAAATCGCGATCCACCAGAACGTTCGCTTCTCTCATTTTGTCTCCGATGTCATAGGATTCGTGGCGCGTATCAGGGTGATAGGGTGGCCGATGGCGCGGCGGCCGCCACTTCGGGCAACAGCACCGCGGCGCGCAGCTGGCGGGAATAAGGGTGCTGCGGCGCGTTCAGCACCGCCCTCGCCTCGCCGCTTTCGACGACGATGCCTTTCTGCATCACGATGATGCGGTCGCTGATATAGTAGGCGGTCGCCAGATCGTGGGTGACATAGACGATCGAGATGCCGAGGTCGTCGCGCAGCGCCTTGAACAGGTTGACGATCGACATGCGTAACGACGCATCGACCATCGATACCGGCTCGTCGGCGACGATCAGCCGAGGATTGGAGAGCAGCGCACGGGCGATCGCGACACGCTGCAGCTGGCCGCCGGAGAGTTCATGCGGATAGCGGTGGCGTACTTCCTTCAATGACAGCCCGACCCTGCGCAAGGCGTCATCGACGGCGATGTCGATATCGGCATGGTCACCTGCCGCCAGAAACCGTCGACGCGTCATGAACAGATAGCGGTCGAGCTGTTTCAGCGGATTGAAGGCCTCGAGCGGGTTCTGGAAAATTGGCTGAACCTTGTGCATAAAGACCATGCGGTCGGCGCTGCTGCGCACCATGGCAAGATCGATGCCGTCGAACAGCAGCGCGCCGCTGGTGGGCTGTTCGATATTCAAAATTATCCGCGCCAGCGTGGTCTTGCCGCTGCCGGATTCGCCGATGATGGTGAAAATCTCAGGTTTCTCCGCCTCGATCCGAAAGCTGACGTCGCAGACGGCGTGAATCCGCCGGCTCGAGAACACCCCACCGCGGGTGAAGGTTTTGCAAACATGTTGGGCGTCGAGAAGTGCGCTCACGGCTCCTCACTCCCATTGACCGCGAAACAGGCGACGCGATGCCCTGGCGCGGTCCCGATCATGGTGGGCACGCTGCGGCTGCAAACCTCCATCGCGAGCGGGCATCGTGGATGAAAGCGGCATCCTGGCGGCGGATCGGCGAGATTGGGCGGTGTGCCCTCAAGTCCCTTGCGCGGCGTGTCGTTACCGATGCGGGGCAGGCTCGCGATCAGGTGTCTGGTGTAGGGATGCAGCGGCGCGCGAAAGATCTCAGCCGTCGTCGCCTCCTCGATCAGGCGGCCCGCGTACATAATGCCGAGCCGGTCGGTCAGATGCGCGTGCACGCCCATGTCGTGCGTCACGAACAGCACCGACGAGCCGATCTCGCGCTGGATCCCGCGAATCATGCCGAGCACGTCCTTCTGGACGATGACATCGAGCGCAGTGGTGGGCTCGTCGGCGATGATGAAATCGGGGCGGCAAATCGTGGCGAGCGCGATGGTGACACGCTGGCGCATGCCGCCGGACAGTTCATGCGGGTAGGCCGCCAGCACCGAGGCATCGAGATTGACGCGCGCCAGATGGTCGATGACGGCCTGCTCGAATTTTCTTTCGGTGCCGGCCATGTGCGGCCGCGCGAAATCAACAAAACTTTGCCGCAACCGACGCACCGGGTTTAGCACATTCATTGAGCCCTGCATAATGTAGGAGAGATGCCGCCAGCGAATCCGTGCCACTTCGGCGGCCGGCGCACGATGCAGGCCGTCATAACCGGGCAGGAATGAGAATTCCGCGGTGCCTCCGACCACTTCGAGCGGCGGCTTGATCGCGGTGGCGATGGTCCTGACCAGCGTCGTCTTGCCCGAGCTGGATTCGCCGGCGAGGCCATAGATCTCGCCGCGCCCGACATCAAAGCTAATGCCGTCGACTGCTCTGACAGTGCGATGGACGCCGAAATGATTGGTGCGGAAACAGGCCTGCAGGTTGCTGACCGACAGAATCGGCCCAGCGCCGTCAGGCTGTGTCGCTCCCACGGAATTGGCAGCGATGGTCATGACGTCACCCGGCCTATGCGGCTCAACCGGCTGCGGGGATCGATATATTCGTTCATCGATACCGCCAGCAGGAACAGCCCGATGAAGGTGATGACTACGGCGATCGTCGGAAAGGCGATCCACCACCAGACGCCCGCGACCATCGCGGTGTGCTGATTCGCCCAATAGATCATGCCGCCGATGGTCGGGGTGTTGATGTCGGTGAAGCCGAGCACCGCTAGCGTCACTTCCAGTCCGATCGACCAGATCATGTTGTTCATCGTGGTCGAGAACATGATCGGCATCACATAGGGCAGATGCTCCTGCACCAGGATTTCGCGCGTGCTCATGCCGGAGAACACGCTGCTCTGGGTGAATTCGCGGGTCTTCAGGCTCATCGCCACCGAGCGGATCAATCGCGCGTCATAGGCCCAGCCGAGGCAAGCCATGATCAACGCCAGCATCAGCCAGGACATGCTGTCGCGCATCACGAAGTAGAACAGCACCAGGACGGGAAGCAGCGGAATCACGATGAAGGTGTCGTTGATCGACATCAGTACGCGATCAATCCAGCCGCCCTTGTATCCGCTGAGCAATCCGATCACGAGCGCAAGAACGCGGCTGATCAGCGCCACCGTGCAGCCGAACAACAGGGTATTTCGGATCGCAAAGGTCAATTGCCAGAATACGTCCTGGCCGCGCGAGGTGGTGCCGAGCCAGTAGCTCAGCGACGGCGGCACATCCGGCGACACCACATAGACGTCCTGCGGAGGATAGGGTGAGAAGCCCGAAAGCACCGACAGAACCAGGACGAAGCCGACTAGCACGATGCCGATGCGGAATTCGAGGTTGTAACGCAACAGATCGCGCAGGATTGCCAGCATCAGCTCACCTTCACCCGGGGATCGAGCAGCGGATAGAGAAAATCGATGACGAGAACGCCGATCGAAACCCCGACAATCGAGATCGTAGTGACGCCGAGCACAAGGCCGTAGTCGCCGGCATAGACGGCATCGACCAGCAGCGAGCCGATGCCAGGATAGCCGAACACCTTTTCGGTAATTACCGCCCCATTGAAGATACCGCCGAGCGAGATCGCAAGGCCCGTCACCTGCGGGGCCAGTGCATTGCGCATCACATAGGACGACAGAATGCGGCGGCTCTTGACCCCGGCGAGTTCGGCGTAAATCACGTAGTCCTCGGTGACGACGTTGGACACCAGCGAACGCATGCCGAGAAACCAGCTCCCGACCCCGATCAGGATCAGGGAAAGCGCCGGCAGGATGGCGTGCTGCATGACGCTTGCGGCAAAGGCCCAGGTCCAGGCCTGCGGCAGGTTCATTGTCGAGCCGCCGCTGATGGGGAGCACCGGCCACAGAAAGCCGAACACGATCAGTAGCAGCAGCGCGAGAATGTAATAGGGTATCGGATGCAGGCCCATCGCGATCACGCCGAGCAACTTCAACCCGCGGTTTTTCTGGTAGTAACCGGCAAGCCCGCCCAGCCAGTTTCCAAGCACCCAGGTGACAATCGTCGAGACCACGAGCAGTCCGGTGGTCCACGGCAGCGCACGGGCGATCAGCGTGGAGACCGGGGTCGGGAACGCCGACATCGACGGCCCGAAATCGGCGCGCAGGATCCGCTTCCAGAACACCGCATATTGCTGCAAGGCGGAGCCTTCGAGGCCATAGAGCTCGCGCAACGAAATGCGCATCTGCTCGATCGCTCCGGGCGCCGTATTGCCATACGACGTCACGGCCGAGATCGACTGCTCGACAGGGTCGATCGGCGTGGCATGGGTGATCACATAGGCAAGGTTGATGCCGATGAAGACCACGAGCACGAACTGCACCAGCCGCTTGGCAATGTAGGCAAGATATCCACTCATGAATTCCCGAGATGTGAAAGCGCCGTCTCCGGACAATCCAACCCGTCTGTCTGGAGCGACCTTCGTCCGTTTTCCGACCTCGCCCTAATTTGCCGGCTTCAGCCTGACGAACATGGCGCGGGAGTTGCCCCAGTTCGGAACCGGATCGGTGTACGGATCCTGCGCTGTCGGATAGCCCTTCCAATAGGTCTGATCCATCGCCGTGAAGACATTGTACGCCATCAGCGGGATGGTCGGCATCTCCTTCACCGCGAGCTTGACGTAGTCCTTGCCGAGCTCGATCGATTTCGGATCGTCGAACCCGACGGAGCGGGTCTGCTCGATGATCTTGTCGAGCGCCGGACTCGACCAGCGCTGCCAATTGCGCGCGGGCTGCGGCTTGCCGGCTTCGGCGACGAACTGCGAATGCCAGCTGTCCATGAAGTAGGACAGGTCCTGATGGCCTCCCCAGGTCTCGACGCTCCAGCCGATGAAGGTATCGAAATCGCCGGCGGCCCGGCGCGTCGGCAACGTGCCCTGCGCCACATCGACCTTGGCGTCGATCCCCGCCTGTTTCCATTGCTGCACGATCATGGTGCCGGCGCGCGTCATCACCGGACGCAGATCGCCTTCGACCATGACACGAATGGTGAAGGGCTTTCCGTCCGGCATCATCCAGGCACCATTGCGCTTGCTGAAGCCGGCTCTCTCAAGTAGCTCCTGCGCCGCCTGCGGATCGGTCCTCCACCAGCCCATGCCGAAGGCGCGGGCGATCTCCTTCGGATCCGACGGAATCTGCTCGCCCATCGAAGGACGCAGCATGTCGGCGATCTGCTTGCCGACGGTCGGATCGTACGGCTTGATCTTGCGTTTGCCGGTATCGATCTCGAAGTCCTTGAGCCAGGCTTCCATCGGCTCGTGATACGCCGCCGGATGAGTACCCGTCGGCGGCACGCCGATCGCCGATATCGTCGCCGCACCCCGATAGGCCGCCATCGATACCGCCTTGATGTCGATCAGCAGCGCCAACGCCCAACGCACGTCCGGATTCTTGAACATTTCGTTCTGGTCGTTGAAAATCACGGCCGGCAGCGTCGGATCCGGATGGCCATAGGGGAAACCCTTGAACCACGCGACCGTCGATTTGCTCTGCTTGGCCAGCGCAAACATGCCTTCCGGCGCGATATCGTGGATCACGTCGAGTTCATGGTTGAGCTGGGCGATCACGCGCTTGTCCGGCGGGCCGGGATCGACGTAAGCGAGATATTTCGGGCCCGGCGTGCCAAAGCGCGCGAGCGTCGTGCGCTTCCAGTCATCGCGCAATTGCCAGATGTACCATTTGCCGTCGGGGTCGTAACTGTTCAACACATAGGCACCGAGCGAAACCGGCTTGTTGAAATCGAATTTGGACGGGCCTTCCACCTTGTCGAAAATATGTTTGGGCAGGATCCAGATCGCATTCCATCGCACGGTGAAGTTGGCATGGAAGCGCGAGTTCGGCTTCTTGAGCTTGAACACCACCGTGTAAGGATCGGGCGCTTCGGCCGACGCGACATTGCTGGCCAGGACGGCACTGAATCGCATCCCCGGATTTTTGATCTGGGTCATCACGGTTGCAATCACGTCATCGGCGGTGAACTCGACACCGTCGCTCCAGTAGATGCCCTTGCGCAACTTCGCCGTCATTTCGGTGAAGTCGGCGTTGTATTGCGGCTTGTCGGAGGCCAACGAGTTATCCCAGACGCCATCGAGGCCGCTTTCCGGATCGATGTACCAGAGCGTGTCCAGCGCCGACTGCTGCAAGCCGTTCGACTGCGAACCGGCGTTGATCGCCCAGATGTTGAACCAACCGGCGTTCTTGATGGTCCCTTCCGGGTTCTCGAGAATCAGCAGTTCTTTTCTTGGAATGTTTTGCGGAATGCCCTGTGCGCTCGAACTCATCGACAGGAAAAGTTGCGACGTCAAGGCACACACCGCCAGCAACAGTGCACGAATGCGGCTCATCGTTTTCTCCCCGATCGCGAAGTGCTCTTTTTGGCACCCTGCGCAGGCAATCTAGCCACGAGGAATTCGATCAACAACAGAAATCGTGATTTATATCCGAAGATCGGGTTCAGTCGACCAGAAATCTGGATACGAGCGATTGACGTCGCAAGTGGCAGCCGCGGTTTTTGAAAGTGTCTTTGAAATGTGTTTGCGCCGGGTTTGTAAAACGGTTCAACCTGAACTCATCATAAGCTAAGGCAGATTTTCCCGGAGAAATATGTCGATGCGGATACGTTCCTGATCGAGAACGATCGGCTCGGCCCAGCAATGCGCGAGCAGGATCCGCGCCGCCGAGCGGGCCTCGTGGCCGGGGTCCTGGTTGATGATGGCGTCGATCGTGCCATGCAGCAGAAAGCGGCGGGTGTGATGGGTCAGTTCATGGGCGATCCAGACGATGTCGCGAGCCTTACGCGCCCCCTCTAACGCCGCGGCGATGCCCCGGTTGCCGGCGCCGGCGCTGTAGATGCCGAGCAGGCCGGGATGCTGTTTCAGCAGGTCGGCCGTCAGCACCCGCGTGCATTCGCTGTCATCGCGCCCCTGAAGCGCCGGCAGCGCCGTCAGATCGGGATATTCGCTCGATAGGATCTGGTGGAATCCGAATTGGCGCTCTGCATGGTCGCGCAGCGACAACGATCCGGCGATGACGCCCACAGTGCCCTTGCGTCCCGACAGGAAGCGGCCCATCAGGGTCGCCGCGGTGCGGCCGGCAGCGGGATTGTCGATGCCGACATAATGCATGCGGCGCGAGCTCGGCGCGTCCGACACCAACGTCACCACGGCGACGTTGCGGACGACGAGATCGTCGATCGCGGCGCGGACGCGCGGATGATCGAGCGCGACCGTCGCAACGCCGTGATAGGCCGGCGACAACTGCCCCAGCGTGCCCGCCAGCGCATTCGGATCAAACACGTCGACCTGAACGACATCGATGAAGGCCCGCTGGCTGGCGAGCCAATCCGCGCTGCGCTGAACCTGCTCGGTCAGGTTCGCCATGAAGCTGTTGCTGCCGGTCGGCAGGATGAACGCGAAGCGGAAGCTCTGGTTGCGCGCAAGCCGCGTCGCCGCGGGATCGGCGCGGTAGCCGAGCTTGGCAACGGCAGCTTCCACGCGCGCGATGGTTTTTTGGCGCACCCCCTCGCGTCGGTTGACCACGCGGTCGACAGTCGCCGGCGAAACGCCGGCCGCGCGCGCGACGTCTTCGAGCCTCGCGCGTCCGGCCGGACTGGTTTCACCGCTCGCCATCAGCGTGCCGCCCACAGCATACCGCGGGTCATGATCGTCCTGATCTCCGGTACGTCGAGTTCATAGGCGCGATGGCCGAGCGAGGAGTAGAACACCCGGCCCTCGCCATAGCGCTTCTTCCACACCACCGGCATGACCACGTCCTCGATCCAGGGCGCGTGCTCGCCGGTGAAGGTCGTGGTCGCCAACACCTCGTTGGCAGGGTCGACATGCATGTAATACTGCTCGGATCGGTGCTCGAAGCTTTTCAGACCCTGCATGATCGGATCATCCGGCCTCGTCAGGTCGACCCTGTAGTCGATGATGTTGCCCGGATGCGCCACCCACTGGCCGCCACAGAGAAACTGATAGTCCACCGAATCGCGAAAGGCATCGCACATGCCGCCGTGATGGCCGGCCAGCCCGACGCCGCTCTGCACCGCCGCACACAGATTGAGGGCTTCCGGCTTCTCGATCTTCGACATGGTGTAGATGGGAATGATCAAGGACAGGTCATGGATCGCCGGATCGGCAAATGCCGCCGTCGTGGTCTCGATCCGGACGTCGAATCCCTCCGGCTTCAGCCAGCCCCGTATCATTGAGGCGCACAGATCGGGATCGTGTCCCGGCCAGCCGCCCCATACGATCATCGCCTTGCGCATTGTTGTTGCCCCTCAATCAATCTGTCCGGTTTCGCGCCCCGCTGGCATCATCGCCGGCCTGTCGACGCGGCTTCCGATTTTCACGCGCCGGCCTTCGTCGGAGGAGGTCTGGAACGCCTCCATGACTTCGAGAACATGGAACGCGAGCGCGCCGCTGGCGCGATGCGGCCGGTCGGTGACGATCGCCGTCGCCATGTCGGCGACACCGATCGAGCGGAGTTCGCCGTCGACATGACCATGGGCGAGCCGGACCGATTCCCACTCCCCGCCGGTCTTCGCCACCTGCACCTCGCCGCCGAAACGGTTGGGTTCGGGCACCAGCATGCTGCCGCTGTCGCCGTAGATTTCGATCGGGGCATGCCGGTGGTTCAGCACGTCGAAGCTCATCGCGACCGAGACCAGCGCGCCGCTCTCGAATTCCAGGGTGCCGGCGACATGGGTCGCGACCTCCACTGGAATAAGCTTGCCCTTCATCGGCTCGCTCGTCACCAGCCGCTCCGATTTCGGTCGCGCCGTCGAGCCCATCACGCTTGCGACCGGACCCAGAAGCTGCACCAGGTCGGTGATGTAATACGGACCCATGTCGAGCATCGGTCCGCCGCCGCGCAAATAGTAGAAGCCTGGCGCAGGGTGCCATCGTTCGTGCCCCGGGCACATGAAGAAGGCGCTGCCGGCGACCGGCGTGCCGATCGCGCCGTCGTCGATCAGCTTGCGCGCGGTCTGATGGCCGCCGCCGAGGAACGTATCCGGCGCGCAGCCGACGCGGAGACCCTTTTGCGCCGCGAGATCCATCACCTTCCTCGCCTCGGCGACATTCACGCCGAGCGGCTTTTCCGAATGCACATGCTTGCCGGCGTTGAGCACGGCGAGGCTGACGTCGGTGTGGGCGAGCGGCACGGTAAGATTGATGACGATTTCAATGTCGTCGCGCTTGAGCAACTGGTCGACGCGCATCCCCGGCAGGCCGAATTCGGCCCCTCGCTTCTCCGCCGCCTCGCCGCGCATGTCGGCCACCGCCTTGATGTCGAGGATGGGAAAGCGCTGCGCCGCCTTCAGATAGGCGGCGCTGATATTGCCGCAGCCGATGAGTCCGATACCGACTTTTCGCATTGCATGCTCCATATTAGTCGATGCGCGCGGCGGCGCGACCTGTCATCCCTTGACCGCGCCCGCTGTGAGGCCGGCGACAATGTGCTTTTGCGCGAACAGGAACAGAATGATGGTCGGCAGGATCGTCAGCGTGATGAAAGCCAGGATCAGATGCCACTCGGACGAATATTCGCCCTGATAGACCATGATGCCTAGCGGCCATGGATAGAGCTCGTCGGTGTTCAGCATCACCAGCGGCAGCAGATAGGCGTTCCAGCTGTTGACGAAGGTGATGGTGCCGACGGTGGCCAGAATCGGCCGCGACAGCGGCAGCGTCACGTAGCGGAAGAAGTTGATGTAGCTGCAGCCATCGACCCGCGCGGCTTCCAGCAATTCGTGCGGCAGATCCTTGAAGAAGCGCCGCAGCAACAGGATGCTCATCGCGAGACTGAACGCCACCTGCGGCAGCGCCACCCCGAAATAGCTATCGAGCAGCCCGAGGTCGCGCACCTTGATGAACAGCGGCAGCACCGCGGTCGCGGCTGGAAACAACAGGCCCAGCGTCAGGTAGCTCAGCAGCATCGAGCTGCCGAAGAATTTCACATGGGCAAAGGTGAACGCTGCCATCGACGCGACGATCAGCGTCAGCGTCACGGTCAGCGTCGAGATGATCATCGAGTTGCGCAATAGCTGCCAGTAGCGCTTCGAGACCAGGATGTCGGCGTAGTTCGACCATTCCCAGTGATGCGGCAGCCCGAACGGATTGACGCGCAGTTCGCCGAGCGACTTGAAGCCGCCGAGCACGGTCGCCAGCAGCGGCACCAGCACGAAGGTGGCGACGAGCGCGAGAAACAGCGCCTTGAGGAGCGCCGCGAGGTCGACGGCAGGACGGTTCGTCTCAACGTTACTCATCGCGCATGAACCAGCGTTTGTAGGTAAAGGCGAAGGTGACGCAGATCACGAACAGGATCACGCCGATGGCGCTGCCGTAGCCGACCCGCATCCGCGAGATGCCGTTGTTGTAGAGGAAGCTCACCATGGTGTTCGACGAATCCGCCGGGCCGCCGCGCGTCAGCGGCATCACCAGGTCGAATAATTGCAGCGAGCCGACGATGGCGAAGAACACCGAGAGCCGGATCGTCGGGTAGAGCAGCGGAATGACCACATAGCCCAGCAGCTGCGGCCTCGTGGCGCCGTCGATGCGCGCCGCCTCGACGAGATTCCTGTCCATGCCCTGCAGCGCCGCGATGAACAGCATCATGTGGAAGCCGAAGTACTTCCAGACGATGACGACCAGGACCGCCAGCATGGCGGTGTCGGTGCTGGCGAGCAGATACGGCGCCTCGGCGCCGAACGCGTGCCAGATCGATGCGACGAGGCCATAGTCGCCGTCATAGACGAAGCTGAAGATCAGGCCGGTCGCGATCTCGGCCAGGATATAGGGCAGGAAGAACAGCATGCGCAATGCGATCGCGCCGCGAAAGCGCTCGGCCAGCGTCAGCGCGAGCGCCAACGCCAGCGGCAGCTGGATCAGGAGCGAGACGGCGATGATCAGGCCGTTGTTGCGCAGCGCGAGCCAGAAGGCGCGGGTTTCCAGAACGAAGCGGTAATTGTCGAGGCCGATCCAGTTGGTCGGCTTGCCGAAGCCGTTCCAGTTGAAGCCGGAATACCAGGCGGCCTCGCCGATCGGCAGCACGACGAACAATGTGAACAGAACGAGCGCGGGCGGCAGAAACAGCACCAGCACCGCAAACCGGCCGTCGCGAAGGGAGCGGCGGACCGGCAGCGGCCCCATCGACGATCTCATGGAGACGAGCGGCGGCGCGCCTGCCGTTTGTCCGCGCACCGTCAGTTACCCTGTTTCCACGCGGCCTCGATCGCAGCCGCCGCCTGCTGCGGCGTCATGCTGCCGCCGGCGATTTCTGCGGCGGCGTCGTTGACGACGCGGCCGACCGACGGACCGAGGCTCTGGTCGTAGAAGTTCTGATGGTAGTTCGACTTCGCCAGGTTTTCGGCGATCCGCTTCATGAAGGAGTTGTTGAGGCCTGCGTCGGCCCCCTTCACCACGGGAATCAGGAAATTTCCGGCGGCGAGCCGTGTCTGCACGTCCCTGGAGATAAAGGACCTGAGAAAATCGACGGCCTCCTGCGGCGCGCTTTTGGTGATGAGCCAGCCGGTGATGCCGCCGAGCGTATCACTCGGTGCGCCCTTGCCGGCGGGCACGACGGGAAAATCGAACCAGCCGATCTTGTCCTCGCCGAGGCCGACCTTGTCAGCGGCGAGCGCGCGCTGCAGATGATAGGTCGTACTGATGGCCAGTGTCATCGCGGCCTTGCCGTCGCCGAAATATCCGACGGCCTGCGGATTCTTGAAGCCGAGGAAGCCGTTCTGGAACGGCTGCAGGTCGACGAGCTGCTTGAACAGCTCGCCGGACTGCTGGAACGTCGCTCCGGCGAAGCCGCCGTTCTCGCCGCGCAGCGCCGCATCGAACGCCGCCTTGCCGCCGATCCGCACCGCAAGGTGGGTCCAGTAGAAATGCAGCGGCCACTTGTCGGCGCCGCCGACCACGATCGGCGTGACGCCGGCCGCCTTCAGCGCCTTCACCGCGGCCAGCAGATCGCCCCAGGTCCTGATTGTGGCGGCGTCGACCTTGGCTTTCGCCATCAAGTCCTTGTTGTAGAGGAAGCCGACCTGCGACAACGCGATGGGCAAGCCGTAGACACGGCCGTTCTGGCTGAAGACGGCGAGCGCCGCCGGCGTGATGGTGTCGCCAAAACCCTTCACCTGATCGGTGATGTCTTCGAGCACGCCAGCCTCGATCTGCGACTTCAGGACGCCGCCCGCCCAGCTATAGATAATGTGCGGCCGGTCCTTGGATTGCAGGATGGTCGGCAGCTTTGCCTTGTACGCCTCGTTCTCGAGGAACTGCATCTCGATCTTGACGCCGGGGTGGCCGGCTTCATAGGTGCGCGCGACCTCCTCCCAGATCTTCACCTGGGCCGGATTGGCCTCGATATGGAGCCACTTCACGGTGGTCTCTGCCGCGGCGCCCGCGGCCGCCACCGTCAGCACGGCGGCAGCCAACACCAGCCTTTGCAGCAGTCCTGCTGTCAGCAGTCCCATGAGAATCCTCCGTTCCGGCGTCAGTTGGCCGGTTGCGGCGAAGCTATCGCATTTCTTGAGGTGCGCAACTCAGATTTTGATCTATAACCATCAAGCGCCGACCAATTAAGCTTGCTTGGGAGAAAAACAGCCATGGCCGCCATCTATCCGGACCTTGCCGGCAAGGTCGTCCTGGTCACCGGCGGCGCATCGGGGATCGGAGCAGCGATCGTGCGCGTTTTCGCGCGCCAGAAATCAACCGTCGTGTTCTTCGACATCAATGAAGAGGCGGGCATGGGTCTTTCGCGGGAGCTGTCCGGCCAGGGGCTCGCCGCGTATTTTCAGCGTGTCGATCTCACCGACATCCCGGCGCTGCGCGCCGGCGTCGCAGACGCATGCAAGGCGCACGGGCCGACCGCGATCCTCATCAACAACGCGGCGCATGACGAACGGCACCCGACCGAGGAGGTGACGCCGGAGTATTGGGACGACCGGATCGCGGTGAACCTGAAGCATCAGTTCTTCGCGGCGCAAGCCGTGCTGCCGGGCATGAAGGCCGCCGGGCAAGGCGTCATTATCAACTTCGGCTCGACCTCCTGGATGGTGGGGCAAGGCGGCATGGCGGCCTACACGGCGAGCAAGTCCGGCGTGATCGGGCTGACGCGCTCGCTCGCGCGCGACTACGGCCCCAGCAACATCCGGGTGAATGCGATCGCGCCCGGCTGGATCATGACCGAGCGCCAGATCGAAAAATGGCTGACGCCCGAAAGCGAAGCCGAGCTGATGCGCCGCCAATGCCTGAAGCGGAAGCTCACGCCGGACGAACTCGCGAACTTCACGGTCTTCCTCGCTTCCGACGACGCCTCAGCCTGCACCGCGCAGCATTATGTCGTGGATGGCGGCTGGGCGTGAATGCGCCGCGATCAACAAGCACCTCACGACGTCAGGTCGGCATTCACCGCGCCGTCGCCATCCAGAGACCGCCGGCTGCGCTCGAGCGCAAGGCGGCGTCCACCATCGCGACACCGGCAAAACCGTCCTCGATTGTCGGAAAGGTCACCGCCGGATCGATGGAGGAACCGGTCCGGCGCGCCATGATGCACGCAGCGACCTCGGTATAGATCGTTGCAAACGCCTCCAGATACCCCTCGGGATGGCCGGGTGGGATGCGGCTAACGCGCTGACCGCTGGAGTTCATCGCCGCCGTGCCGCGACGGATCAATCGCGGCGCCTCGCCGAGCGGCGACCAGATCAGGCAGTTCGGCTCTTCCTGGCGCCAGTCCAGCGCACCGTTTTCGCCGAAGACCCGCAGGCGAAGTGCATTGTCCTGACCAGGCGCAACCTGGCTCGCCCATAACGCGCCCCGCGCTCCATTGGGATAGCGCAGCAAAATCTGCACATTGTCATCAACGCGTCGGCCCGGCACGAAGGTGGTTACCTCAGCGAGGATTTGTTCGGGCATCATTCCGCTGACAAAATACGCCAGCTGGTAGGCGTGTGTGCCGATGTCGCCGATGCAGCCGCCGGGACCGGAGCGGACCGGATCGGTACGCCAGTCGGCCTGCTTCTGGCCGGTGGCCTCGAGCGGGCCGGCCAGCCAATCCTGCGGGTATTCGACCTGCACGATCCGGATCGCGCCGACTTCACCGGCCTGCACCATGGCGCGGGCGTGACGGACCAGGGGATAGCCGGAATAATTATAGGTGACAGCGAAGATCAGCCCTTGCGCGCGCGCCTTGTCGCGCAGAAGGCGCGCCTCCGCCAGGGTCGCCGTCAGCGGCTTGTCGCAGATGATATGAATACCCGCCTCCAGAAATGCCTCGGCGACGAGGGCATGCAGGTGGTTCGGGGTGACGATGGCCACCGCCTCGATGCCGTCGGGCCTTGCCGCCTCGGCCCGCGCCATGGTCCGGAAGTCCGGATAAGATCGATCCGGCCGAAGCCCGATTGCCGCCGCCGAGCGCATCGCCTTGTCGGGCGAGGCAGAAAGCGCCCCGGCCACCAGTTCGTAACGGTCATCAAGGCGCGCGGCGATGCGGTGGACGGCGCCAATGAAGGCGCCCTCCCCGCCGCCCACCATCCCCAGTCGAATGCGCGGCTCAGCCATCGTGTCCTCCTGCTCAGACCAGACCCAGCATGTGCCGTGTCTGTGCGCCGTCGACCGCGCCGCCGGCGAAATCATCGAACGCCCGGTCGGTGACGCGGATGATGTGGTCTCGGATAAAGCCTGCGCCCTCGCGGGCACCGTCCTCGGCGTTCTTCAAGGAGCATTCCCACTCGAGCACCGCCCAGCGGTCAAACCCGATGGCAGCCATGCGGGAGAAGATCGCCTTGAAGTCGACCTGCCCGTCGCCGAGCGAACGGAAACGGCCGGCCCGACCGATCCAGGGCTGGAAACCCGAATAGACACCCTGCCGGCCGGTCGGATTGAATTCCGCATCCTTGACGTGGAAGGCGCGGATGCGCTCCGCATAGATGTCGATGAAGGCGAGGTAGTCCAGTTGCTGCAGGACGAAATGCGAGGGATCGTAGTTGATCGCGCAACGCGGATGATTGCCGGTGCGCTGGTAGAACATTTCGAAGGTGACGCCGTCGCAGACGTCTTCGCCCGGATGAATCTCATAGCAGAGATCGACACCGGCCTCGTCATAGGCGTCCAGGATCGGACGCCAGCGGCGAGCCAGTTCGTCGAAGGCGGTCTCGATCAATCCCGGCGGCCGCTGCGGCCATGGATAGAGGAACGGCCAGGCCAGCGCGCCGGTGAAGCTGACGCTGCCGCGCAGGCCTAACCGGCGCGACGCCTGCGCGGCTTTCACGAGTTGGTGCACCGCCCAGATCTGACGTTCCTTAGGTCTGCCTCTAACTGCCGGTGGCGCGAAAGCGTCAAAAGCCTCGTCATAAGCCGGATGAACGGCGACCAATTGTCCATGCAGATGGGTGGACAATTCGGTGATCACCAGACCGTGGCTGGCGGCCACGCCGGCGATTTCATCGCAGTAGGTTTGAGAGGCCGCCGCCTTGTCGAGGTCGATCAGGCGCGGATCGGAGGTTGGCACCTGGACGCCCTTGTAACCGAGCCCTGCAGCCCAGCCGCAGATGGCGTCGAAGCTGTCAAACGGCGGTGCACCGCCGATAAACTGCGCCAGGAAGATTGCCGGCCCCTTCATGGTAGCCGGTTGAATCGTCGATGACATCGCACTCTCTCCTATTCAGGCCGCGAATTGCCGGACCGTTCCGCGATATCCGCGGCAAAAATCCGCAGGAAGATCGCGCGCCGGGCGGTCTCGCGGTTGTTGCAATACGCGATCATCGGATTGACCATCGTGCCCTGGAAATAATCGTACCAGAACGCGCAGGCCAGATCGCGGGTATGAATCCATGATAGCTGCATCTCGCGCAGCTTGTCCTGCTGGTCGGGCGCGAGCGCGTTCATCAACCGTTGATGATCTTGTCCCAGACCAGCCGCTCGCGATCCGGGTGGCGCCCCGAGCTCACGCCGGTTTCATCGCCGCCCATGCAAGGCTTCGCCACGGTCATGAGGCAGGCCGCCTCTTCGGCTTCCTGCGATCCCCTCTTCTTGTCCTGCTTGCGCAGGCAGTCGCCGATCGTGCCGACATCCTTTGCCGCCGGAGCGTCCGCCCGCGCCGGAAGCGGGCCGGCAACGATCAGCGCGACGGCGAGCGACAACAACAAATGACGGAATTGCATGTGCCTTGAACCCACCGACGAAGACAAATCAGATTTCCCCGCTACCCGACCGCCGGTTCGAACTCGGCCGTACTGCTGCGGTGAGTCCATTTATGTGAAGGGCCGGCCGCTCACGAGCGGTGCCGCATGCACGGGCAGCCGGCGTCCGAAAGCCTTCACAGAAGCGGCCAATCAGGAATGGCATTGGGTGAGATCAATGGCATGGGGTGAGATCATGGCGCATTTTCTCATCACTTCCCTTGAACCCCCTGTCATCAAAGCCGCAAAAGAAATCTTGTTGGCGGCCAAGGAAAGAACCGATCGGGGGAACCGATCGTCCTGAAGACTTATCAGAGCAATCGCTAGAGGGAATTGGCGTAACGGCGCGATTGCGATCCGCCGGATCGACAGAGCGAGACATCGCCGGTGGACCTCGATGCGCGGGGACTCATAGGAGTAGATTGCTTCGGCATCGGCCACGAAGCGTCCGATGTGGTTCTCGAGCAGGATGCCGTTGCCGCCGAGCAACTCGCGCGCATAACCGACGGTTTCGCGGCATTTGACCGTGCAGAACGCCTTCGCGAGCAACGCATGCTCATCGCGCATCACACCTTCGTCTTGAAGTTCGCAAGACGCAGCATCATCGCCTGGGTCGATGTGACGTTGCCAAGCATGCGCACCAGCAGATCCTGGACAAGCTGGAACCCGCCGATCGGCCTCCCGAATTGCGTCCGCTCCGTCGCATAGCGGAGCGCATGCTCGTATGCTCCCATCTGGCAGCCTACGGCGAACCACGCCACGCTGGTGCGCGTCATCCTGAGAACCTTGGCGGTGTCCTTGAACGAGTTGGCGTTCTGCAAGCGGTCGGCCTCGGGAACGCAGCAGTCGCTCA
>WNFP01001335.1_pt1 | contig 19235 bp, 15 predicted proteins | sample 5400201 | NCBI WGS metagenome assembly WNFP01 (sample SAMN13153355, study PRJNA577476) | soil metagenome | isolation source: 115 cm saprolite under Madrone tree | place: USA:California | collected 2016-06-14 | reverse complement strand
ACCACTTGTGGAAGGAATTCGAAGGCTTGAGTAGAGGAGACTTCCAGAAACGATGCGAGGGGTTCGACGGCATCAGTCGCATGTGCTGAAAGCTTGTCTCGCCCATCCGCAGGAGAGAAATGCTGCAACTCCGAAGCGCCTACCGTGGCGCGGTTACTCGCCGGATGGCGAACATTTAGACCATCAGCGGAACTCGGCGCAGCCAGGTAAGGGTTGTAAAGCAGGAAAAGGGCGAGGCAGAAACAAACCCAGGCGCGCCATCGCGGCACTTCGGAGCGCTCCGGTGAATGTGCGGACAGATCCATCTCGACTCCCTTACGACGATAGTAGGACTGTGCGCCCCGGTCAAGGGCGTGCCAGGGGCGAGTTGCAGAATTCCAAGAGGGGGGAGATGGGGACCGGTGCCAGGGGTGCATCGGTCCCCGTGGTAGGACTTTAGGTGAAGATCAAGCCCGCTCAGTCTGGCAGTCCGGGGTCACGTCCGGATGAAGGACGTGTGAATTCTCCGTGATTGCCGAATCCCCGGCAGAAGCCGGATCGGCCTGGCCGGGGAGGACAGAGAGACCACGGCCGTGGCGGACGTCTAGACCGCGGACCCAAAAGATGATGTCCTCGGCAATGTTGGTGGCGTGGTCCGCGATGCGTTCGAGGTGGCGCGTGGCAAGAATGAATTGAAGGCCCGGGCTCACGAGCGTGGGCTCCTGAGTCATGTGCTGGAGCAACTTTTCGAAAATGCGATCGCGGTATTGATCGACGACATCGTCACTTTCGAGAACCTGCGTGGCCATCTCGACGTTGCGGAAAATGAGCGCGCCGAGACTCTTGCTGACCATGGCGCGCACGGCGGAAGCCATCGGAGCCAGCTCTTCGGGAACCTGCGCGCTTTGCATTTCGCGGAGGGAGACCACACCCTCGGCGAGATTCACGGCGAGGTCGCCGATGCGCTCGAGGTCATTGGTGATTTTCAGAGCGGCGACGATGAGGCGCATTTCGTCGTCGGTAAACGAACCGCGGCGGAGCAGGCGGATGGCGTGCTCATCGATGACAATTTCCATTTCGTTGATGCGGGGCTCGAGGAGAAACACTTCACTGGGGAGAGCCGAGGTGCGGGGACTTTCCAGGCTAACGATGGCGTCAAGCGCGCGGTTCATGGCGCCTTCGACGGTGCGCGCCATGGAAACGAGGTAGTTCACGAGCGTGTCGTAGAGCACGACTTCCGTAAGTCCGGCAGTTGCTGCCATTGGTCCCCTTTCGGAGCGGAGGAGGGCTAGTCACACTCTCGCTCCTAAGCAAAACTCTGCCTTGGAAATGGTTACAGTTTGTTCACAAGAATGTGAAAATGTGGGAAAAGAAGGGAGTTAGAAGGTGGGATGCACTTCTCCTTGGCTCCGCCCGTTGGGCTAGCGCGCAGGGCGCAGGACAGCGCGCTCCGGGCCGAAGATGGGCACAGTGAAATGGAATTTTGAACCCTGGCCAACTTCGCTCTCTACCCAAATGCGGCCGCCGTGAACTTCGACAAGATGCTTGGCGATGGAGAGCCCCAGCCCGGTGCCGCCGACTTCACGGGAACGCGCAACATCAACGCGATAGAAGCGCTCGAAGATGCGGGATTGATCTGCCCGCGGGATGCCGATACCGGTGTCAGAAACCGTGAAGGTTACTTCGGCGCCGTCCGCTGAAGCGCTGACCTTGATCTGTCCGCCGGCCGGAGTGTATTGCATCGCGTTGTCGAGCAAATTTTGCAGAACTTCGGCGAGACGGCGGCGGTCCGCAGCGATGTCCGGCAAGCGCTGCGGCAGGTTGACGGAAATACGGAGATTCTTTTCGGCGGCGGGGCGCTGCGTGGTTTCGATGCAGCTCTCGACGAATTGGGAAACGCTCAGGCGGCGAATCTCCACTTCCAGCCTGTCGGCATCCATTTTCGAAAGCTTGAGCAGGTCGTCGGTGAGCCGCGCGAGACGCCGCGAGTGCTCGAGAATAATCTCGAGGAAGCGAATGCGATTTTGCGGGTCGTCGATGGCGCCGGCAAGAAGCGTTTCCGTAAAACCCTGAATAGCGGTGAGCGGCGTTTTGAATTCGTGGGAAACGTTGGCAACGAAATCTCGGCGGACGCGCTCGAGTTTGCGCAGCTCGGTGATGTCATGCAGCACGATAACCGCGCCGGAAGTCTCCGCGGCGCTGACGGATGCGACGGTGACCGCAAAAAAGTGCTGGCGCAGAGTGCCGGTGACGATTTCGGTTTCGACGCGGGGTTCGCCTTTCAAAACGTCGCGAACCGCCTCGATCAGCTCCGTCTGCCGCACCACTTCAACCAGCGCGCTTCCGGATTGCGGCGGCACGTCGAGGTCCAGAATTTCGGCGAAGCCGCGATTTGAGAAGAGCAAGCGCTCGGAAGCATTCACGACGGCTACACCTTCCACCATGCTTCCGAGAATCGCGGAGGAGAGATTGCGTTCCTCGGTCAGCGTTCGAATGGTGCGGTCGAGCCGCGCTGCCGTCTTATTCATGGAAATCGCCAGAGCGTCCAGCGTATCGCCGGTGCGATCCGCTTCAATCCGACGAAAATCGCCTTCCGCCACCCGGCGGGAAAACATCTGCAAGCGTTCCACGCGGCCGGAGAAAGACCTGGAAATCAGCAATGAAGCGATGCCGGTGACGAGAAGCATGGCCACGGATGCCAGCCAAAGCCGGCGGCGGAATTCCCAAATCTCCTGGTCCACCGTCTGCAGCGGCAAGGCAAAGCGCAAAACTACGGGAGGCTCGCCGGCGGCGGACAAGCGCACGGCGTAATACAAGAGGTTGTTATCGACCGTGACGCTGTGGCGACTGGATTGGCCTTCGCCTTTTGCAAATGCATCGCGAATTTCCGGGCGGCCGGCGTGGTTTTCCATGGTTCGCGAATCGGATTGCGAGTCCGCCAGAACCTGGCCATCGGAGGCGATCACGGTCACACGGACGCCGCTGGCCGCCATTTTCGCAACCCAACCGCGAAGGCCCGCGGAGTCCTCCGGATGCGCCGGAGAAAGCGATGAAGGCTGAGGAGGATTTGCGAGCGCGATTCGCGCTGTGGCGGCGAGCTGTTCGAAACCGGCACGCTCGTAGTTGCGCCGCAAGGCGCGCTCGGCATAGAAATCGACGGGGAGCAAGACCGCGATCAGCAGTGCGAAAAAAGCAAAACCGAGTTTCCAGAAGAGATTAAGCCGCACGGGTTTCGAACAGATAGCCCGCGCCCCGGACGGTTTTCAAATGCATGGGGTTTTCAGGATCGGATTCGATTTTTTCACGCAAGCGGCGGACGTAAACGTCCACGCTGCGCGGCGTAACGAATCGATCCGTTCCCCAGACCGCATCGAGCAATTGATCGCGGGTAAAGACGCGGTTTGGGCGCGAAGCTAGGTAATAGAGCAGCCGGAATTCGAGCGTGCTGAGCGGTACGGGTTTCCCGGAATGGCTCACGCGATAGGACGCCGGATCAATCGCCAGCTTGCCGACCTCAATGGTGCGCGGCGCATCGGTGGGCGGCTCGGCTCGGCGGAGCAGCGCCTTGACGCGCGCGAGCAATTCGCGCGGACTGAAGGGCTTGGTCACGTAATCGTCGGCGCCCATCTCCAGCCCGACGACGCGGTCGGCTTCCTCGCCGCGAGCCGTGAGCATGAGAATGGGCAAACGATTGAGTGAGTCATCCCGGCGAATCTCCCGGCAGATTTCCAGGCCGGAAAGCTTCGGAAGCATGAGATCGAGAAGCAGTAGATCGGGTGGCGTTTTTTTCAACGTGCTCAGGCCGGTGCTGCCGTCATGAGCAGAACTGACCTGAAAGCCTTCGTTCGCGAGGTTGTAGCGGACCAGTTCCACGATATCGCGGTCGTCTTCGATGATGAGGATGCGTTTCATGGAGTTTGACCGTACCGCACGCCGGCTTGGCGGCAGTGTACCGTAGGACGGCGAATTGCGGTAGGCATTGGGAAGATTCTGATCACTCGGGATTTGACGTAACACGCCTGATTGTCGCAGTAGCGCGGCTGGATGTGATAACACGCCGTTTACATCAATGTGAATGTAGTGTTAAAGCCAAGAAAGTCTAATCGCTGCTTGAAGTTGTGAAGGCGAGCGCGAGCAGCGTCTTTTGCTCCAATTCATGGGCCTTGGCAGAGCCGGTCGCCGGGCTGGCGCTGGCGGAACGCTTGACCGAGCGAACGCTGAGCCCCCTTGCCTTTGCGAGGCGTTCGAGCCGCGGCAAAACATATCCCGCTGCGCCCATGTTGCCTGGCTCTTCCTGCACCCATACGATCTCTCGCGCGTGGGGATGCTCCGCGATGGCGGCGGCAATTTCCGTGCGCGGCAGCGGGTAGAGCTGGTCGAGAAAGAAAATGGCGGTATTGTTGTCCTTGCGGCGGCGGCGTTCGGCGCGCAATTCGTGGCCGACTTTTCCGCTGGCGATCAAGATGCGGCGGGCGTCCTGCACTTCGCGGTCGGGAACCAGCAGCAGGAAGCGCGGTTTCGTAAATTCTTCGATGTTTGAGCTGGCATCGGGATGGCGCAGCATGCTCTTGGGTGTGAAGACGATGAGTGGCTTGCGCCATGGACGGCGCGCCTGCCGGCGCAGCATGTGGAAATACTGGGCGGCGGTCGAAGGCTGGCAAATTTGCATGTTGTCTTCCGCGGCGAGCTGCATGAAGCGTTCCAGACGCGCGCTGGAATGCTCTGGTCCCTGGCCCTCGTAGCCGTGCGGCAAAAGCATCACCAGCCCCGCCGGCAAATTCCATTTATCCTCGCCCGCGCTGATGAACTGGTCGATGATCACCTGCGCGCCATTGACGAAATCCCCGAACTGCGCTTCCCACAAAACGAGCGCCTCGGGATAGTCGCGGCTGAATCCGTATTCGAAACCGAGGCAACCCGCCTCGGAAAGAGAAGAGTTGTGAATCTCGCAGAAAGCTTGTTGCTTGGAAAGATGCGAGAGAGTGAGGTAGTTGTGTTCCGTTTGCGTGTCGATCAAAACGGCGTGGCGCTGGTTGAACGTGCCACGCTGGGTGTCCTGTCCCGTGAGGCGCACGGGATTCCCCTCGAGAAGCACGGAGCCGAAAGCCAGCGCTTCGGCAAAGCCGTAATCGACGGCACGCTTGCCGTGGCCCATTTCCGCGCGCTGTTCGAGAAGTTTCACAATTTTCGGGTGGATGTGAAACCCTTCGGGCACGCGAACAAGGCCGTCGGTGATTTCCGCGAGTTTCTCAGGCGTGAGGCCGGTATCGACTTCGTAGGAGGTCTCATAACGCCCATGCCGGTACGGCGTCCAGTAGTCCGGCAGCTTGCGCAGGTGCGGTATTTTTTTTAGCGCACGGGCTTTGGTCTGCTCGTCTTCGTATTCCTTGCGGACGGCCTCAGCCATCAGGGACGAGTCGATGCCGGTGTGCTCGGCGTAAATTTTCCAGAGCGGAGCATGATTCTTGATGCGCTCGTAGAGGAGCGGCTGAGTGATGGTCGGATCGTCGACTTCGCTGTGGCCGTGGCGGCGGTAACCGATGATGTCCACGACGACGTCGCTGCCGAAGGTCGCACGATATTCCGCGGCAAGTTTTCCGACGCGCACGACGGCGTCCGGGTCTTCGGCGTTGACGTGGAAGATCGGCACGGACTGGCGTTTGGCGATATCGGAGGCGAAGCGCGAAGAATGCTCCTGCGCGGGCTGTGTCGTAAAGCCGATCAGATTGTTCACGATGATGTGAATTGTGCCGCCGACGGTGTAGGCCTTCAGATCCGCGAGATTCAGCGTTTCCGCCCAGATGCCTTGGCCCGCGAACGCCCCGTCGCCGTGCATCACGATAGGGACGACTTTATTCAGCGTTTCCGGCGAACGGTCGACGTAAGGGCCGCGCAAACCGTAGCGGGTTTGCTTCGCGCGCACCCGACCCACGGCGACCGGATCGACAGCTTCGAGATGGCTTGGATTCGAAACAAGATGGATGCCGATCTCTTTGCCGGTGCTGGTGACGTAGGTGCCCGTCGCGCCCACGTGATATTTCACGTCGCCCGCGCCGAGGACGCTGCGAGGATCGACGTCTTCAAAGCCGGCAACCACTTCATGCGGTGTCTTGCATGCCGCGTGGACCATCACGTTCAAGCGGCCGCGGTGGCTCATGGCCATGACGGATTCGACCGCGCCGTGCTCGCCCGCGGTGTCCAGGATGGAATCGAGGAGCGGAATCAGCGCGGTGACGCCTTCCAGGGAGAATCGCTTGGTGCCGAGGTAGCGCGCCTGCAAAACTTGTTCGAAAAGATCGGCGCGAATCAGACGCTCGAGGATTTTGTGCTGATCGACTTCGCCGGCCGGCCCTTCCAGGCGCTCGGCGATCCAGCGGCGGCGTTCCGGCTCCGGCAGATGCATGAAGTCGGCGCCGACAGTACCACAGTAAATGCGGCGTGCTTCCTCGGCGCCTTCGCCGGTGAGCGAATCCAGGTCAGGGTGCTTCAGCGGTTCGAACAGGCCGAGCGGATCGAGCGTGGCCTCCAAATAGCCCCAGCGCCGGAACGCATCGAAAACACGCTCGCGCGCTTCGTCGCTAGCGGCCTTCGCGAGGCCGCCTGCCGCGGGTTTCTTCGGCGCCTTCGGCGTTCTTGCGGGGCGCTCTTCTTCCAGAGTTGTACGGTGTGCCATAAATTCAGCTCTATGAACCTTCTATTTTGCCACAGAAGCCAACGGGTTGCTTGCCGGCGCGTGGGAGGGTTTGCTCACTCCTGTTTTTGGATGCGCTTAGGAGGCGCAAATTGCGGAGTCTTTGCGATCGGGCGGTTTTCGGCGGTAGTGGCGCAGCATGTTGCGCCACTACAAAGAGCGCACCAGCGATTCGAGTTGGCGAGCCATTTCTTCCGGAGGCGTGCCCGGTGCGAAGGTGAGGGGTGCGCCGATATGGACGGTGATTTCGCCGATGCGGGCCAGGCGACGGTGCTGGCGCTTCATCTGCCAGACGCCGTCTAGGCGCATGGGAACGATCGGGATGCCAAGATTTTCTGCGAGGAGTCCGATTCCGCTCTGGAATGGCGCCATCTCTCCGGTGGCCGAGTTATTTACTTCGCCTTCGGGAAAGACGAGCACGTTATAGCCGCGGTCGACGGATTCGCCGGCGAAGCGGAAGCTTTCGCGGAAGCCGGAAAGCTGCGGCAGCGGAAAAACATTGAAGAGCAGGGTGGCGAGCCAGTAGCCGAGTTGATAGGCCCAGCGTTTGGCGAAGAACCAATCACGCGGCGGACGGCGCATGTTTTGCAACGTTTCGCCGCCCATGGCCGTGGCGAGGCGGTGGCGGTATCGCGGCGGCAACGCGGCCAGGATCAGGCCGATGTCGGCGCGGCGCGTGATGTGGTTTGAAACAATTAGGACGGGCCCGCGCAAGCTGCGAAGGTTCTCGCGGCCCACGATGCGCGGGTGGCCGAGGATCTGTGTGGCGGGCCAGACGAGGGCGTAGTAAACCGTGAGCCGCAGCCAGCGCATGGGTTCGCGCTGCGCCCAGCGAGGATAGATGTATTCGGTGCGGCGTGCGGCCGGCTGTTGCAAGACGCGCTCGACATCGGCGACGGTCTGGGCATTGGCAAAAGCGGTTTCGTTAAGTTCCACGTGAAACCTTTCCTCCAAGGCGCTCAATAGCTCCACGCGGTCGAGGGAGGAGAGGTTCAGTTCCTGTTCAAGGTGACTGTCGGCTCGCGAGCCTCCACCTCTCGTCACGCTAAAGCGCTCCAGCAGTTGGTCAAGCGCGCTACGTGACGAGGAGGGCGGACTAGAGTCCGCCCCTCCAGCATCTGAGTCACTCACTTGCCGTCCATCGAGGATTTGGGCGGCGCGGGCGGCGATGACGGAAAGGCGCGGCTTGCCGGTGGCAGTACGGGGAAAATCAAGGTCGGGCCAGACGATCCACATTCGAATGCGTTGATATTCGGCAAGCGAGGAATTGGCGCTTTCGATGGCCGCGTGAGCGGCAGTTCTCTCAGCATCTTTCATCAAAAGAACGCCGCAAGGTTCGGCGTTGCCACTTCGTTCGAACGGAATGACCGCGCAATCCCTGACGCCGGGCTGTTTGCGAAGGGCAGCTTCGAGGTCCTCCGGATAGACGTTGAGACCAGCGGGCGTGACGATCACGTTTTTCTTGCGTCCGCGGAAACGCAAATTGCCTTCAGCATCGAGTTCGCCGAGATCGCCAGTGCGCAGCCAGCCTTCGCGCTCCGCGGGACGAAGAGCTCCTTGTTCCCAGTAGCCGCTGGAAATATTTTCGCCGCGGACGAGAATTTCGCCGTCTTCGGCGATCTTGAATTCACGGCCCGGGAGAATCTTGCCGACAGAGCCTTCCGTCGCGCGAAACGGGTGATTCAGGCTGATCAAAGATGCTGTCTCCGTCATGCCATAGCCTTGAACAACGGCATAACCCATGCGCTTGAAAAAGTCCTCGGTTTCATTCGAAAGCGCTGCACCCCCGGAGATGAAAGCCCAAAATTTCCAGCCAAAGCGGCGGTGGATACAGCGAAACATCCAGGCGCGCTTGAGGAATTTTTTGCCTTTTGCGTTTTTGAGAGTGCCGTTCAGCCATTGAGATTTGCCCTGGCCTTCGAATTCCCGCTCGATTCCTGCATGAAGAAGATCAAGCATGCGCGGAACAGCGATGAGCGCGGTGGCGCGTTCTTGCCTGATGGTGCGAATGATTTCGGCGGGGTTGCTGGACGGCTCGAAAACGACTGCGGCACCCAGGAGCGGAGGAACGAACAGCGCCATGAATTGGCCGAATACATGGCTCAACGGAACGAGCGTGACGAAGTGCAACGGGTGAACCCAGCGCTCGTATTTGCGATACGCGTCGATGCCGCGCTCCAGCGGCTCGAGGTTTGCCAGAAAATTGCCGTGGGTGAGAACGACCCCGCGCGGCTCGGCCGTCGTGCCCGAAGTGTAAAGGATTTCAGCAATAGTGCTTCGTGTGGATGCATCACCCGGATCCACGCCAGCATCTGCCGCAGGGGCAGGGCTGTCCACGACTTCCTTGAAATCGTTGATGATCATCGACGGTGGCGCGCCAGGCAGCTCCATCCGTTGTCGGTCACGCAAGATGAGTTTCACGCCGGCATCCTTGATCGCGCGCTGGACGAAATCGGGAGATGCGGCGGAGTCCATCGGTACGACCACGGCGCCTCGCAATAGAATCCCCCAAAAGCAAGCGACCCATTCGGCGGAGTTTGGACCCCAAAGGAGGACGCGATCACCTGGGAGAACGCCGCGTCCGGCAAGCGCAGAACTCCAGAAAAGGGCGGAGGCGTAGAGCTCTGTATACGTCAGCTTTTCACGACGGTAGCCGCGTCTTTGGATGACAGCAACGTCGCCACCGAAGTGGACGAAGTCAGCGAATAGACTCAGGAGATTCTTTCGGGGCATAAGCGCGGCAGTTTCTTTACCTCGGATATGGGTCGATTCTACCCCCGAAGCGGTGGCGCAGCCTTCCGGGCCGGCCAGAGAGCCCGTTTGCGCATGCGGAAGCATCCCATACGCAAGTGCACTTACGGTGCCACGTAGGAACAGGCTGTGGCATCTGACTAAAAGCAGCCGAGCACAATTCGCCGGTTCTCGATTACAATGGTTACTTAGGCCGCTGTCCAATTTTGGGAGATAAGCAGGGAAGATGCCGGTACCGATTTCACAGATGTGGACGGTTGCAACATACGTCCTCAAGCAAAAGCTGAAGGGGCAGAAGCGCTACCCGTTCGTGCTAATGCTGGAGCCGCTGTTCCGCTGCAATTTGGCATGCGCGGGATGCGGCAAAATCCAATATCCCGCGCACATTTTGAAAACGGAATTGAGCCCGGAAGAATGCTTCAAGGCCGTGGACGAGTGCGGCACGCCGATGGTTTCGATCCCCGGCGGCGAGCCGCTGATGCACTCGGAGATCGACAAGATCGTCGAGGGGCTGGTGGCGCGGAAGAAGTACATCTATCTCTGCACCAACGCGCTGCTCTTGAAAGAAAAACTGCATCTTTTCAAGCCCAGCAAATACTTGACGTTCTCCGTACACGTGGATGGGCAGAAAGAGCACCACGATTTCTCCGTTTGCCGCGAGGGCGGCTACGAGCTGGCCATCGAAGGCATCAGGGAAGCGGTGAAGCAGGGCTTCCGCGTCACCACGAACACAACGTTATTCGACGGCGCCGATCCAAAGAGCGTCCGCGCGTTTTTCGACGAAATGATGGAGCTGGGCGTTGAAGGCATGATGCTCTCCCCCGGCTATTCCTACGACAAGGCGCCCGACCAAAAGCACTTTCTCGGCCGGGCTCGCACGCGGCGCTTGTTCCGGGCAATTTTGTCCAATCGCAAGAAGAGCTGGCAATTTAACCAGTCGAAGCTGTTCCTCGAGTTTCTAATGGGCAAGCGAACCTATGCTTGCACTCCGTGGGGCATGCCGACCTATAACGTCTTCGGCTGGCAGAAGCCCTGCTACCTGCTGCAGGACGGGTACGTGGATACGTTCCAGGAGCTGCTCGACACCACCGAATGGCAGAACTACGGCACGGAGTCCGGCAATCCCAAGTGCGCAAATTGCATGGTGCACAGTGGTTACGAAGCTTCGGCCGTGGATCATACCTTCAGTGGCCTGCGTGGACTATGGGCGACTGTAAAGGCGGAGTTGTCCACCAAATACAACGATTCAGACGCGTTGGCAATGCTGAATGAGCCGGTCAAGCCGGTGCACTCTTACAACCCCCTAGTTCAGATCCAGTCGGACAAGGGCCAGCTTGAGGAGACGCGCGCGTGACAGGTCCGCGTCATGCGGATCGGCCGAGCCACGTCGCTCGTTTTACGAGCGCCAGTACATCCGAGGGATCTGCGCTAAACCCCGACACGCTGGAGGTGGCCCCCGGAACCATTCATGAAAGCGTGCAAGGGTGGGTGCCCAAGCTGGCGACGGAAGAAGAGTTGCGCATCGCTCTGGAAAAAGCTTTCGATTATCGCGGTGATGTCACTCTAACTCTTAAAGATAATTCAAAAATCGAAGGTTATTTGTTCGATCGGATGACTGGCTCATCTCTTACGACCAGTTTTGTGAGGGTTCTGCCCAAAGATTCCACCCAAAAGCTGAAGATTGCTTACGCCGATATAGCGGCACTTGCTTTCACCGGCCGGGACACTGCTGCCGGAAAGAGCTGGGAGGCATGGGTCGGCAAGTATTGGGAAAAGAAGGCCTCGGGTGAGGGGGATTTAAGCCTTCAGCCCGAATCTCTCGAGTAACTGGTTCCTGTCGCTATTGCGGGTCATTTGAGGTATCGAACTTCAGGTAACAATCTTATTTTAAATGACTTAGACGGAAGAATAACGTTTCCGTCCCTTACTCGAGACCGTGGACAGAGTGTCTCTTTTGTGGTATTCTTTACATAGCGTTTGTTGCTCTTGTACTACCTTTTGACTCGTTCGGGGCCTGTAAGGACACGCTTTGCGCCTCCAGGAAACGGACCAAGAGAGGCAACGCAATTCCAATACCGTTGACTCCGACCCGGTCGGAGTTGCGCATGTGAGGCTGGCCAGTGAAGGAACAAGGAACAGTGAAGTGGTTTAATGCTTCGAAGGGCTTCGGATTCATCCAGCGCCAGACGGGAGAAGATGTTTTCGTGCACTTCTCCGCGATCGCGATGGAAGGATACAAGTCTCTCAACGAAGGTCAGGCAGTGGAGTTTGAAGTGAAGAAAGGCCCGAAGGGTCTTCAGGCTGAGAACGTTACCAGCCTCTAACCTCTGACAGGAGAGTCCCCCGACCGGTTCGGGGGCTTCTCCTGCAAGAGATTCGAATCGAGTTTATCAGCGAGAGGGGTCAAGGAGGACGTTGTGCAAGTGATGCAGGAAGGTCAGACTATAAAGCATGAAATGTACGGCCTGGGTATCGTGACTGCTTCCGACCAGGAACGGACCGCCGTGGATTTTGACGATCATGGCTCTAAGCTTTTCGTGACGAGCATCATGACCGCGGAATTGATCGGCGAAGCGCCCGCGACTCCGCCGAAGACCAAGCGCCGCCGCAAGGCTTCCACCGCAGCCAAGGCCGCCAAGAAAGCTGCTGCCGCAACAGCAGCCAGCCGCTCCTAAGTGTCTGTAAACCAGTCAGGACATCTCTTCGCCAAATCTGGCGCAGGGGTGCGCCTGTTGGCATTTCTAACGATCACGGCCTTGTGATAAGTTCTGGCTTATGAAGAGCTTTGTCATCATTCTCGGAGTCATCCTCCTGGTTCTAGGCGTAATTGGGCTCGTCCACCCTAATTTCAACTATCACCAGCAAGAAGAAGTGGCGAAACTCGGCCCCATCAAAGCAACCGTGGACGAGGAGAAAACCGCGCAAATCCCGGCAGCCGTTTCGATAACTCTCCTGGTAGCCGGCATAGGGCTTGTTGTACTCGGGCCGCGCATGAAGCAGTAGTTTCTGCCACCAATTCTCTCGATTGGTACGCAATCACATATCTACCCAGTCTTTCAACGCTCACTGCTACGCTCTGCGGCACCGCTGAAGCAATGCGTGAACATACCTCTGCCGCATCTCACCCAGTAGAGAGAACGAAGAGGCGCGCGTAATATTTGCTGAGGTTACTTAATGGCTGATTCGGCCTGGTCAAAGGCGTGGTAAGAGGAACGCACCAGTGGGCCGGCTTCGACGTGTTTGAAGCCCATGGCTTCGCCGAGAATCTTGTATTCGGCAAACTCGTCGGGATGAACGTAGCGAACGATGGGCAGATGATCGCGAGTGGGCTGCAGATACTGTCCGAGCGTGAGAATGTTCGTACCCTGCGCGGCAAGATCCTGCATGGTAGCGAGGACTTCGTCCTTTTCTTCTCCGAGGCCGAGCATCAGACCAGTCTTGGTCGGAACTTCAGGATGCGCTTCCTTGGAACGGCGGAGCAGTTCGAGCGAGCGCTCGTACACCGCGCCCTTGCGGACCTGGCGATAGAGGCGCGGCACGGTTTCGGTGTTGTGGTTCAGAATATCCGGGCGCACGGCAAGAACGACATCTAACGCGTTCCAGTCGCCGCGAAAATCAGGAATGAGCACTTCGACTTTGCAACCGGGGACGCGGCGGCGAATCTCTTCGATAGTGCGCGCAAAGATGTGCGCACCGCCGTCGGGCTGGTCGTCGCGGTTCACGGAAGTCACAACCGCGTAGCGCAATCCCATTCTTGCCACGGCTTCCGCCACGCGAAATGGTTCCTCTTCATCCGGCGGGCCGAATGGTTTGCCCGAAGGCACGGCGCAAAACCCACAAGCACGCGTGCAGATGTCCCCCAGAATCATGAAGGTCGCGGTGCCATGTTCCCAGCATTCACCCATGTTGGGGCAGCGCGCGCTCTCGCAGACTGTATGGAGGTCGAGCGTGCGCATGATGCGCTTCAGGTCCTGGTACCGCTCTCCGCCGAGAAACTTGACGCGCAACCAATCGGGCCGCGGGTGCACACCCGGCGGCGGCACCAGCGGCGCCGGCGAATTGGAGATGATATGGAACGGTGTGGCCATGGAGTTCGCGCGAAACGCCTATTTTACGCGCTTCCTACGTTCCACACAAACACAGACCTTCAGTGAATTCCGATTTACGACTTGAGGAGCTTTACAGTGGCTGCCGCGAAGATCGGATGAAATCGCGCAGAACAGTAACGTTCGGGCCGTAAGCGCCGACGCGCCCGGCGTCCACCGGCAGACCGAGACTCTCGGCAAGGTCGAGATCCACACCCGCATCGTCGAGCTCCGACAAGCTGAAACCCTGCGCGGGGAGCACACGATTCAAACCAGTCGGATACACCGGCCGGGGCGGGCGATGACGCCGCCACGGACGGCGCGCCAGCTCGTAAAATTGCTCCCAATCGCGTTTGTGCCAGGTCGTCATGCCACGCTTAACCACTAAAAGGTCAACCTATTCGCTATTACGCTTGCCTCAACCATTTGGATGCGCGGTCGGCCCATAAGGTTCGCTTGCCTCCCGCCGCGCAACCCGTCTCCAGGGACCAGTACCGATGTTCTGCGGCCTATTCATATACTTCATAAACCGGCCGGCAAATCTATTTTCCTTGCCTGTTGTTTCAAACGCGTTACGGGACGAATTGTTTCCCGAGACGGGCCGGGGAAGACGGACCAAGGAACGTCTTCATTACGGGCCACACTCCCGTTGTGTTGCTGTTGAAGAACCACTAACCCCGTTACATGCCGCGGGATACTACGAACATTCGCCTATTTTGACCAGCGCGGAGTCTCGTTCGCGAAGTCCTGTCTGCGGGCAGCAATTTATTGCCGGCTGCTGTCCCATAGGATTGGACGCGTTAAACCGGCGGAAGTGAGGGCCGCAACGATGGATGATTGACGCAGCGGTACCGCTGAGGATTCTCTGAGAGGGACTTAAGCGCCCCGACCAAAGCCGGGGCACCGCTTTCAGACTCGAAGGGCTTGCTTACCAGCGATTGCCACGGTCGCCGCGATCTCCGCCGCGCCCGCCACCGCCACCATGGCCGCCGCGCCCACCGCCGCCACCACCGCCATGGCCGCCGCGTCCGCCGCCGTACCCGCCTCGCCCGCCACCGCCGCCGCCGCGCTCTGCCTGGGGACGTGCTTCATTCACTACGAGGTTTCGCCCCCCGAAATTCTGACCGTTCAGGGAGTTCACGGCCTTATCCGCTTCTTCGTCATTCGTCACTTCGACGAAAGCGAAGCCGCGCGACTGTCCCGTGAACCGATCGCGAATCAGATTGACGCCGGAGGGAGTTACGCCGATCTGCGAAAACCACTCGTTGAGCTGGTCTTCCGTCGCGGAAAACGGAAGATTACCAATATAGAGCTTCTTCACCTCTTGCTCCTTCTGCCCGGAACCTAAAATGCGAGTCGCGGAGCGCGCTGAAGAGACAGCAATCGTGTATGGGAAGTCCGAGAAGCCGAGCCACCCCAGGCGCGAGACCGTTGCTTCAGCGGTCTGCTGCATCGTCTCGGAAATTAACCCCTTTTGCAACTGAAATTGTCCCGAAGCGGCGGGGCGAATTGCCCGGAAAGCTCTGCCGCGCCTTTCCCCTTTGCGGCGGATTTAATGATACGATTCGCCCGATTTGCTCCCCGCCCAAGAGGCCTTATGCGCGGCACCATGATGGATTTTCCGTTGACGCTGGCCACCATTCTCGAGCGCGCGGGGAATATCTTTTCGCGCGTCGAGATCGTCTCCCGCAAACCGGACAAGTCCATCGCGCGCACCTGTTATGGCGATTTCTATCGGCGCGCGCGCCGGCTCGCGGCGGCATTGACGAAACTCGGATTGCAGCCGGGCGACCGCGTGGCCTCCATGATGTGGAATCACTCCGGCCATCTCGAAGCATTCTTCGGCGTTCCATGCGCCGGTGGCATTCTGCATACCTTGAATCTTCGGCTCCATCCGCATGAAATTGCCGGCATCGCCAAGCATGCCGGCGACCGCTTCCTGTTGATTGACGATGTACTCTTGCCGGTTTACGAGAAGTTCCGTGCCGACGCGCCTTTCGAAAAAGTGATAGTCGTTCCGTATGGTTGTGGGAGCGTACCCGAAGGATTTCTCGACTACGAAGAGCTGCTCGCTGAAGCCAGCGACGATTTCCTCTACCCAGTGATCGATGAAAACGACGGCGCAGCGATGTGCTTCACGTCGGGCACCACCGGCTATTCAAAAGGCGTCATCTACTCTCACCGCGCCCTGGTGCTGCACTCCTTCGCTTGCGGCCTTGGCGAAGTTTTCGGCATGAGCCATTTCGACACCGTCCTGCCTGTCGCTCCGATGTTCCACGCCAACGCCTGGGGGCTGCCTTTCGCCTGCACCATGCTCGGTGCGCGCCTGGTTCTCCCCGGTCCGTGTGTCGATCCGGAAAGCGTTCTTGGCCTTATGGTCGGCGAGCGCGTAACCATCGCTTGCGGCGTCCCCACCGTTTGGATCGCCGTTCTCGAAGCGCTTGAAAAAAATCCGGGCCGCTGGAAATTCGACGCCCCCGTCCGCGTCGTCTGCGGAGGCACTGCTCCGCCTCTCGAGCTCATTCGCCGCCTCGACCGTTTCGGCCTGCAGATCAAGCATCTCTGGGGCATGACCGAAACCACTCCCATCGGCACTTCCGGCGGACTCCGCCCGCACATGCTCGACTGGCCCGACGACAAAAAGTATGAAGTCCGCGCCAAACAGGGCTGGCCCGCACCCTTTGTGGAAGTTCGCCTGATGCGTCCGGAAGGTGAAGCGCCGAGGGATGGTGTCACCTCCGGCGAGATCGAAATCCGCGGCCCGTGGGTCGCCGCCAGCTACTACGAAGCTCCTGACCAGGCACATCGCTGGACCGCCGACGGCTGGTTCCGCACCGGAGATGTCGCCACCATGGACGAGGACGGCTACGTCAAAATCGTGGATCGCGCCAAAGACCTCGTAAAGTCCGGCGGCGAATGGATCAGCTCCGTGGATTTGGAAAATACGCTGATGGGCCATCCCGCCGTAAAAGAAGCTTGCGTAGTCGGCATTCCGCACCCGAAGTGGCAGGAGCGCCCGCTCGCCGCCGTCGTCCTGAGAGACGGTGCGCAAGCCACGCCGGAAGAGTTGCGCGCCTTCCTGGCTGAAACGTTCGCCAAGTGGCAGCTCCCCGACGCTTTCGTCTTCCTCGACGCCATCCCCCGCACCTCCGTCGGCAAATTCAAAAAACTCGCCCTCCGCGAGCAATTCGCAAACTGGAAATGGGAATCCTAGCGGGACGCTCCAGCCAGGCTCGCCCGGCGTTGCTCCATCAACTGAAAGAACTTCGGCTTTTCTTTCAGCCACAGCGCCTCGAGCTCTTTGCTGAAACCAACGAGGACCCACGGCATGCGCCGCTGCAAGGATTCCAATAGCTTGGGAACCGAATCCTTCTTCCCGCTGATTTCCAGGGACTGGCCCTTGGAGTCGCGGATAATCGCGGAGTACGTTTTCCCAGTGGGAATCCCATTGTGATAGTGCTTCGTCACTTTGGGATAGGCCCAGACGACGTCCCGCGTCGCCATCACGTTCGTCTTGAAGGACGCGCCTTGAATCAGCCAGTTGGTTGTGATTTGCATTGCGCCGAATTTCTCGCCCCCGCCCTCGCTGCGAACCTCCGAATCAATGTGCATCCGCACATCCTGCAACCCGCCGTATTTTGCAAGCTGCGTAAAGAGAGGATGTCTTTCAGGCTGGAGCTGTCTCCGGAGAGGGATCCCGATCAGAAACAGGCCAAGAACGCCGAAGCCGGCCCCGGCGAGCGCCACCCAGAGGTTGTCTCCTTTTCGGAAGCCCGTCGCATCAAGCATGATCGGAAGGAATGCCCCCTTCAGGTCGGGATGCTTCGCGTCCCATTGATGTGCCACGCCGTTGAAGAGCTCCGCCGGAACCGCCGTCAGAGTTCCCGTAAATTGCAGTTGGTGATTATCCGCCGGTGTCTTCACCAGCAGAAGCCGCTTGTCGACTACAAGCGCGATGACTTCCGCGCGAATCTTGTCGTGGTTGCCCGCGTCCACTTCGCGCATCCCCGTTGCGAACGATTCCTCGCCTTCCACCTTCAAGAAAAAGTGTTTGGGCAAGTCGGGATTCGAGATCGACACCAGCTCGGAACTCTGCACGGGGAATGGCCCGAAAATGAAGTTGTACGTGTCTCGCCAGCCCGCCGCAAGGAGCAATCCAAGGAAAATTAATATGCCCGTGCCAAACAGGAAAAGGTTCCGGTTGGTGCGCCGGATCTGCCTGCTGATGAAGTCATCCCACATGAAGTCACCTCGTTTTCGCCCGCGCGGCGAGAGTATGGGCCCATACTGCCCAACCTACCGGCTCCCTCCGAGGTGACGCAATGGAACCACTGTTTCTCGATACTCTGTCGGTTACTGTTCTTTGGTACGGGCATCCCCGTTGGATTTCGATGAACGGGTAATTCTTTACTTTGTTTTTCTTCATCTGGCACTTGCGGCCAGTAGACAACAAAGCCGCGTTCCGAACTTTTCTACGGAGTCTCCTCCGCCTTCGCCCCACTGGCCGAATCGTCCGCCAGCGGACAGTCCCAACACGCTCGTGCTATCTCCCTCAAATCTTAGACTTCCAGATCGATTCGAATGATATTCAGATTGTAATATATATTGGCAGTTAGCGTAGAGCATGCTATGCTCTTGCATGATTGCCCCGCTGAGTATCTCAATCCGCTCTCGGCGCACAGCTTCCCTGCTCATCGATCATCCTTGGCACAGCAGCGCTCTGTCCGGCCAGCATGGCTCCAAGTCGAATCGTATCTCTTTCAACCGAGAGGTTTTATTTCAAACTTTTACGCCACACCTGCGGCGGCCCGGTCGAGGAATGCAATCCCGGGATCAGGAGGGACGATGGCGAAGCGCGGCAAGGACCGTGGGTCGACACGCGGGCGCTGCCGGGATTAGTGGATGCTGCGGCGCGATGCGCGCCACTCCGTGTGGTGCTGGCGGATGCCGAGTTCGATTCCGAAGCGAACCATCAGCACATTCGCAAGTCGCGATGCTCGCCGACCAAAGCATTATTCCGGCACAACCTCGCCGGGGTGTTCCGCGAGGAACCCTGCGCAGCCAGATGTACCGCTCTTTTCCTCAGAAAAAGTATGCACAACGAGCGAAAGTGGAAACGATCTTCTCGGCGGTGAAACGCAAACTTTCCTCCCGCGCTCCAGGCCGCAGTCTGAGTTCTTCTGTGGCGCCCACTGTTATGTGGCGCTGGGGATGAGGGCTGGCTACAGATGCACGCGAGCGGTAGCCCAACGCCACATAATTCCTATCAAAGGGTTGCCGACGATCCGGACAAGAGCGTCATGTAGTGACTGGGACCACGCATCGAGGCCTGGTGGTAGAGTCATCCAGGAAACACGAGAGGATGATATGCCTGTCAAAACGCTAGCCCCGATGGTCTTGTTTGTCGTATTGACCTTGACCGGTGACGCCCGTGCGCAACAGTCTGGGAAGTCCGTGCCTCCCTCCCCTGCATGGAATGACAATTCTCTAATCACCGTTCAGAAAACGGGAGGAGACCCTACTCGACCAGGCGATGTCAAGATCGAGTTCTATGGGCACGATGCATTCAAGATCACATCGCCGGTCGGTTTGACGGTTCTGACCGATCCTTGGCGGAATGACTCAACAGGCGTTTACCCAAGGTGGTTCCTGAACGAGTTTCCCACCATCCGGGTCGGTATAGTTCTTTCCACTCACGCTCATTTCGACCACGATGCTGTCGGGCGCCC
>WNFP01001356.1_pt1 | contig 19260 bp, 14 predicted proteins | sample 5400201 | NCBI WGS metagenome assembly WNFP01 (sample SAMN13153355, study PRJNA577476) | soil metagenome | isolation source: 115 cm saprolite under Madrone tree | place: USA:California | collected 2016-06-14 | reverse complement strand
TACTGTTGTCGTCAAGACTCTTCTTTTCATTGACTCCTAGCTTCCGTTTGTCCTATTTTACGCGGTGGGCTGCATGCAGCACGTCAACTTGATTAGACAATGTAAGAGACCTTAACCTCCTCAATTATGGATCAGCGTCAGGGTTACCTACTACTATAGTCAGCTCCAAAAATCGCGATAAGTTTTTCAAGGAGGCTCCATGGAGATCTTCGATATCCATCATCATCTCGGTTCACTAACCGGCGGAAGCCTGCAGGAAGGAGATGGCTGGCAGGACCGGGACTACAACAACCGTGTCCGGATTATGGAGGCGAACGGCGTGACGATGTCGGCAATCCTGGCGGCGACGGGGTACATTCAGGCGGACGGTATCAAGGACACGATGCGTTCTAACAATACGGTGGCCGCCTATCGGAAGCGAGATCCCAAACGATTCCCAGTGGCCTGCGGGATAGTGGAACCGCTCCACGGCGCTCGCTCGCTAGCCGAGCTGGAACGGATCAAACATGAACTGCATCTTGAGGGCGTGGTGTGGCACAACCGCTTCCAAGGTGTGGCAATCGACCATCAGCTCATGCGTCCCTTGATGAAGAAAGTCAGCGAATTGGGGCTCGTTCCCGTGGTTCACACCAATGCGGAGTCGAACACGGAAGGAGTTTGGCGATTGGAGCGGTTAGCCCTGGAATTTCCAGAGATGACCTTTGTCGCCTTGGATGCCTTGACGACGAATGTGAATAGCCAGCTCGTGCTGGAAATCGCGAAGCGAACTTCGAATATCCTGTTTGACACGGCACATGTTCGCAGCGCGGGCTACGTCCGGCAGTTCGTGGAGACAGTGGGGTCTCAGCGGTTGGTCTTTGGTAGCCTCTTTTACTCCCACCCGGCAAGCTATGAGCATTGCTCGACTTTGGAGGAAGTGAAGAGGGCACAGATCAGTGATCAGGATCTGACAAACATTCTTTGGCTTAACGCGAAAAGACTCTTCAGGTTGGAATAACCGAGACAAAAGAATCGCGCTACTCCCCATCTCCGCTTGCTTTATTTTTCGCGCACCTGACTTCGGATCTATTTTATGATGCTGTCGTTCATTTCGTCCCGAACTGAGCACCTGGGTCCGTTTATGCGGGTTTGATTTTGGGAGAACACTGATCGTTCAAATGTTGGCGATGCAATCGTTCAGGCGCCCTGGGAGAGCTCGGTGAGAAAAAAAGCTGTAACGGTAGTGGTCGTCGGGTTCCTTTTGTGTGTCGGCTTACTCTCGGTGGGAGAGACGAAGGACATCAATCTGGGTTGGTCTGGTCAGGGTAGCTGGTCAACTTTACCTTACATCGTCGCAGGTGAAAGAGGGTTCTTCGAGAAAGAAGGCCTGAAGGTCCGGCTGATCACTTTCCGTGGGACGAACCTCATGCTGACCGCGCTTCTCGCGGCCGAACTCGATTATGCGACTATCCTGCCATTTCTTACCGGAGCATCGGCCCGCGGCCTACCTGTGAAGATTTTGGCGGCGGTCACCAAGAGCAGCTCGTACGTCATTATTTCGCGCCCGGAGATCGAAAACATCAAGGGTCTGAGAGGAAAAAGAGTCGGCATTAATTCTTTCGGCAGCTCGGCGGATTTCGCTGCGTATGCGGCTTTAAGCAGAAGCGGATTGGACCCCAACAGAGATTTGACCATACTCCCGATAGGCGGCGGAAGCCCCGAACGCTTTGCTGCTCTTGCCAGCGGATCGGTTGACGCGACCGTGGTCACGAGTCCTTCCGAATATGTAGCCGAGAAGCAGGGGTTGAGGGTTTTGGTTTCGGCTCGCGACCTTGCTGAACTGGTGCGCATCCCTCTTACCGGCATCGGCGCAACGCAAAAAAAGATGGAGAGAGACCCGGACGAAATCGTCCGGCTTTTGAGATCTCTTCGAACAGCGACCTCATTGCTTTTGGAAAGACCCGATTATAGCGTCGCCCTGTTCGAAAGAAGTCTGCGCGTGGAGCCGCCCTTGGCGGAAAAGTTGTATAAACTCTATCGCGACCAATACAACCCCGACCTGTCGCTCCCCGATTCCGTCGTGGAAGATTTGCTCGCCGTGGGAACCTTCAGGTTGAAGGAAAAACCAAAAACCGCACTCAGCCTGCAGACGGTTCGCGACTGGAGCTTTGCGGAAAAGGCGAAACGCTGACTGGAGGAACTGTCCAGTTCAACGTTCAAGGTTCAAGGTTCAAGGTTGCGAGGGAAACCCGGAACTTTGAAACTTGGAAGCCTGAACTGGCATCAGGAGCATTGATGACAACGATTGCGGTAAGCAGACTGCTTTTGGCTCTCGTCATTGTCGCCGTGCAAGTTCCCAATGGTTATGCCAAGGACATCAACTTCGGTTGGCCGAGTGGAGAAGGTTGGTCGAGCCAACCTTACAAGATCGCCTTGGAAAAAGCCTTGTTCGAAAAAGAAGGCCTGAAGGTCCGCATGATTACGTTCCGCGGCACCAACCTGATGCTCGCCGCTCTCATGGGAGGTGATCTCGATTATATGACGATTTTGCCTTTCACCGCCGGAGCGGCGGCGCGTGGCGTTCCCGTGAAGATCGTGGGTTCGGTAACGAAGAGCAGTACGGTGGCGATTATCGCGAGGCCCGGGATCGAAGGCATTAAAAGCCTCAAAGGAAAGAAAGTGGGGATCAATTCATTCGGGAGCTCTGTCGATTATACAGCTTACGCGGCTCTGAGCAGGAGCGGGCTGGACCCCAACAAAGATGTCACGATTCTCATGTCCGGCGGCGGCAACGTGGATCGCATCGCCGCGGTCTTGAGCGGTTCGATCGACGCCACGGTCGTCTCGAGTCCTTTCGAATACCAGGCCGAGAAGCAAGGTCTCAAGACACTCGTTTCGGCGGCAGAGCTTGGCAAACTGGTCCGGATTCCAGTTACCGGAGTTGCCGTCACGCAGAAGAAGATCGAAAAAGATCCCGATGAGATTGTGCGGCTTCTCAGGGCCTTGAGAGCATCGATCTTGCTGCTACAGCAACAGCCCGAATACAGCGTCGGCCTGTTCGAGAAAGTCATGCGGTTGGACCGTCCATCGGCGGAAAAACTTTATGGTCTCGTGCGCGAGCAGTATAACCCGGAGCTGACCTTGCCCGACTCGGTTGTAGACGATTTGCTTGCCGTCGGAACTTTTAGGTCAAAGGAGAAAGCAACGTACAATCTTCAGTCGATTCGCGACTGGACGTTTGCTGAGAAAGCGAAACGTTAATCGGGAACTGTACAGCTTCAGGAGTATACTTTAAATCTGACCTGCTCTTCCTCACTGCGTAAACGATAACTCCCAGCGGTTGCCGTCCGGATCGAAGACATTGATCGAGTAGTTGGCGCTATCCCTGTGCGGGCGGACTTTTTCTATGTTCGCGCCGATTTCTTTCAATGCCGATAATGCTTTGTCTTGTTCTTGCCAGGGAATATTTAGTGTGTGATGCGGGTCTACGGCGCGGGGACCCTTGGAGGCATCGAAGAGATGGACCTCAAAGTTCCCGAGGCGCACGTCGACCTCTTTCACCTGGCCCGCTTTTAGCTGTTCTTCAGTGGGTTCAACCCGCCGGGTGATCTGGCCACCGAGCACGTTGGTATAGAACTCCACTGCTTTGTTGAGATCCTTGGCGCTCATAGCAAACGTCTTGAGTCCCGTGGTTTCAAACATGGTAACCTCCTTAAGGATTTGCAAATGATACTTTCTGTCACGATAGTTCTGCGGTGGTTAGGTTGTCAAGAATAGGTCGATAGGATTATGTAAGAGCGATTGGAAAAATGGTGAAGAGCATCACGAACAGGAGAACATATGGCAGCCGGTCATCAAGAACAAACGAACGAGGCTCCCTTGGAGCCCGATTTACTTATCTGTGATCCGCACCACCACTTGAGAGAGCGACCCAATGACCGCTATTTCCTCGAGGAATTTGTTCAAGATACGAGCACCGGGCACAATATCGCGTCGACGGTTTGCGTGGAAAACCGCGCTAAGTATCGCAGGGATGGTCCTGAGGCCCTGAAGCCGGTTGGAGAGACTGAGTTCTTTGATAGCGTTGCCGCTCAAGCGGCAGCTGACTCAAACATCTCGACGCTTGTGGCGTTAGCCATTGTGGGACACGCGGATCTTAGTTTAGGCGACCGAGTGACGCCAGTGTTGGAAGCGCACCTGGCGGCGAGCCCTAATCGATTCGGCGGCATTCGCCATTCGACCACGTGGGATGCGAGTGAAAACATTCGCAGCGACGCTCCAGCGGGTTTACTTTCGGACAGTGCCTTCCGCTGTGGGTTTGCCTCCCTGCAGCGGTACGGCTTGAGCTTCGATGCCTGGCTTTATCACCCGCAGCTTCCGGAACTCGTGGACTTGGCGCGGGCCTTTCCGAACGTGACGATTGTTCTCGATCACATCGGCGGGCCGCTGGCTGTTGGACCCTATAATGGAAAGCGCGATGAGGTCTTCGGCGTGTGGAGTGTGGGGATCGCGGCTTTATCTACTTGTCCTAACGTGGCGGTGAAGTTAGGCGGTGTTGGGTCTACTCGTTCCGGCTATGACTGGCATGAGCGCTCGGTCCAACCGGAGTCGGTTGAGCTGGCAAACGCGATGGCGCCTTATTTCGATTTTTGCATAGAGAAATTCGGTGTCCAGCGCTGCATGTTCGAAAGTAACTTTCCCGTCGACAAAGCGTCTTATTCCTACGTCTCGATTTGGAATGCTTTCAAGCGCATCACCCAAAGCTACTCGCTTGACGAACGTAAGGCCCTGTTTCATGACACCGCAGCGCGTGTTTACCGGCTCCCACCGCACAGCGGCCGCTTAACACGGTAGTCCGGAAAGACCTGTGTTTCTCGCAGTCAATCCTTAGGCAAGTTCTGTGTCGGTGGCGTTGGTGCTTTTCTCGGCGAAGGCAGCTCCGATTTCGATCCGCGAAGCTTACGCAAAAACTCCTCCTTGGATTTGAAGGACTGGCCAGCGTAGGGTCCTTGGTGGCAGTGATATCCTTCGTTCTTCGGGCCACGATGGCATCCGTAGCCGTCCACGATACCGCTGTGCGAATGAGCGTAAGCAGCAAACAGGACGAGGAGTCCAAACCCGGATAAGCTTGCAATGGCAATGGAAGATTTCATCGAAGACTCTCCAAGAACGAGGATCAGAATCCTATCTTAGTGAAAAAGCGTGGTCAAAAGCTTCCGCCAGTTACCTCGCGGAGTATTCGGAACTCGAAATCAATCTCACGACGGTCGAGCGGTTTGCGCTCGTCTCAAGCGAAGCTTATATGCGCGTACCTGGACGCCGGCCCGGCGCGCGTGATATAGCCGAGGATCATCCTGACCCTTGGCGCGACGATATCTAAGAAGATCGTTCCCTTCGGCCAGTTCTGGAGTCAATTCTGCGTTCACCCATCACCGAGAAGGAAACGGCCGATGCATCAAACGGCCATGCCACGCATCCAGAGATCACGCGAAAGTCTTGGAGTCCACTCAATGCCTTGCTGCGCCTGCGTACCTTTGAGGTGCTCCGTCACCGCGAGTTCCGCTTGCTTTGGCTCGGCCAGGCTTGCACGGGTATGGGGACGTGGATGGATCAGGTGACCCGCGGTTGGCTTATCTATGAGCTGACAGACTCATCGCTTCAGCTCGGCCTTGTGCGCGGCATTCAGGCGATACCGTTTCTCCTGTTGTCCCCCATCGCGGGCAGCGCCGCCGATCGCTATTCGCGCAAGATGCAGATAGTGCTGTCCCAATTCCTAAATGGGCTGATCTACGTTGTGACGGCTGTGCTCATTTTCACAGGCGCGATTAGGCCGTGGCACGTCTACGTCACTGCCTTTTTAATGGCAGTGGTCCAAGTTTTTCAACAACCGGCACGGGGTGCGATGGTTTCCGACGCCGTGCCACCCGAAAACCTGACCAACGCCATCGGTCTTAACGCGGTTGTTTTTAACGTCGCACGCAGCACGGGCCCGGCCCTGGCCGGCATGCTCATCGCCATCTTCGGTACGGGCGGGTCCTATGCGGTCCAAGCTTTTTTTTTCCTCTTGGCGACTGCCTGGACGCTGCAGCTGCGCTCGGCGCAGCACGCCTATGGCGGATCTCACGCTGGCTCGGCTCATCACGAATCCTTTGGCCAAAGTATCATTGAAGGATGGAAATTCAGCTGGAGGAGTGAAGAGGTTCGCACCAGTCTCCTCATCGTGACGTTTGCGTCTTTGTTCATCGTTCCCTTTACGACGCTCTTGCCGGTGTTTGCGCGGGACGTCCTTGGTGTGGGAGCCACCGGCCAAGGGCTTCTTCTCACGGCCATGGGTGTGGGCGCGCTGTGCAGCGCGATCCTCATCGCCTCCATCGGGGACGAGCTGCCCAGGGGCATGCTGATGTTGGGAGGCGTGACGGTATACGGATTTCTCATCGTTATCTTTGCCGCATCACGCTGGTTCCAACTTTCTATAGTGTTGATGGGAATCGTGGGTCTCTGCCACGTGTTTGCCCACGCCCTTGTACAAACCGTTATTCAATCTTACTCTCCTTCCGAATTGCGCGGCCGGACCATTGCAATATTTCACATGAGCCAGGTCGTGATGACGGTCGGAGCAATGCTCATCGGCACACTATCATCGTTCCTTGGTGCCCCGTGGGCCGTCGCGTCAATGGGCGGCATTGGCGCGCTAACGATGATCGGGATCTATGTGGCACTACCCCATGCGCGGCTTATTCGATAGGGAGACTTAGAATCGAATCAAGTGGCCTGACCCTCTGTGCTACTCTGCATTATCTGACCCAGCAGGCTGTGGCGCCTGCCATAGCTGAAATAGATGGCAAAACCGAGCAGCAGCCATACGATTAGACGAAACCAGTTTTCGGCCGGCAGGGAAAACATCAATAGCATGCAGAAGCCGATGCCCAGGATTGGCACGAGAGGGACAAAGGGGCACCGAAAGGGTCGCTTGGCGCCCGGCTCGCGATAACGCATGATGAGCACCGCCGCGCAGACAATGACGAAAGCCAGCAAGGTACCGATGTTCACCAACTCGGCGAGCATCCGGAGCGGCAAGAACGCACCCATGAGTCCCACTGCGATTCCCGTCAAAACGGTCGACTTCCACGGTGTGCGAAAGCGCGCGTGAACCGAACCAAAGAAGCTAGCCGGCAAAAGACCGTCCCGCGCCATGGCTAGCATGATGCGTGGTTGGCTAAGCATCAGCACCATCAAGACCGACGTAATCCCCGTCAGCGCGCCAAGCGATATGAGAAAGTGTGCCCAAGGAAGTCCGACGCGGCTGAAAGCGTGCGCTAGCGGCGCATCGATGTCGATCTTGTCGTAGGGAACCATCCCGGTTAACACCGCCGCCACCGCGATATACAGAACCGTGCAGAGGACAAGCGAGGCGACGATACCGATGGGCACGTCGCGACTAGGATTGCGCGCCTCCTCGGCGTGGGTCGAGACGGAGTCAAAGCCGATGTAGGCATAAAAGACGATTGCTGCTCCTGCCATGACTCCAAGAGGCTCGCCACCTGCGGCCTGTTGTCCGGCAATTGTCTTCCCGAAGAAACTGATACCGGAATAGCCGTAGGGCGCAAAGGGGTGCCAATTTTGCGGATCGATGTAGAAAACACCGACCGCGACGATCAAAAAGACCACCGCGAGTTTGACCGCGACCATCAAGGCGTTGAAGGTGGCGCTTAGGCGAATGCCGATCACTAAGAAGACCGTCAGGAAGGCAGAGATCAGCAATGCCGGAAGATCGATAATGGCGCCGGTGGAGAAGAAGCGGCCAGTAGCTGGATTGAAATCGAACGGCGCATCGATTAATGCGCGCGGGAGGGTTACCCCCAACAGCCCGAGAAAATCTGTAAAGTAGTGAGACCAGCCATGCGCCACGCTAGCCGCTCCTACACCGTATTCGAGAAGCAAATCCCAGCCGATGATCCAGGCGAAGATCTCGCCGAGAGTGGCATAGGCATAGGTGTAAGCGGAGCCGGCTACCGGCACCATCGAGGCGAATTCGGCATAGCAGAGCGCGGCGAAGGCACAAGCGAGACCAGCGATTACAAACGATAGCATAGTCGCCGCTCCAGCCTTGTCTCTGGCCACCAAGCCGATCACGATAAAAATACCGGCGCCGATGATCGCGCCGACGCCGAGGCTGGTGAGCTGAAGGGAGCCGAGAACCGGACGCAAACGCGTTTCTCCTCCCATTCCCTGCAACAGCAGGCGCGTAGGTTTTCGCGCAAAGAGTGAGCTGGACATACAAATCTACGGAAATACCGGAGGCTGCCCGAGCTTTCAAGACGGAAATTTGGATTTTCCCGCCGCTGCGGTTTGCGCACAACCTTTAGAAGCCAGTAATTTTTAACTGAAGCATCCCGGAGAGGTCGGTGTGGGAATTGACCGATGGAATGAGATCGGGTTGTTGGTTGTAATTTAAGTTGAAGGATAAAGTGTCGTCTTTCCCAAAAAACTTGCCGATTTTCCAGTCTAAAGCGGCCCTGGTGCCAAAGATTCTGGTATTGTTCAACCCGTCGCCATTGAACGTTTGAGCAAACGAAGTGGCGCCGGTTAATCTAAACGAATCTCGGGGCGGGGTATAGGCAAATACAAGCTCTGTTCTGGGAGTTTCGGTCCTAATTCCGGTGTACGGGTTACGTTCTTCCTTGATACTAAAATTCGGGTTGACCGATAAGAAGCTGAGCGGGCGATAAGAGGCTGCAAGTGCATTCGTGAAAACCGTGGTTTCCTGATTTGAGCCTGGACCTTGCTCTACCCATCCATAACTTGATGCGAGCTTTGCTCCCCATTGCGGCTGATTGAAGTTCAACGACGCGGTGGCGCTCCTTGTCACGCGCAGGACGTTCGTATCCAGGAGTTTTTCCCATGACTCACCCATAGATCCACGGATGCTGAAGGGGCCAAAAGTCCGTTCTCCCCAGAGTTCACCTTCATCCCGCGTCTGATCTGTCGTGGCTCCCGTGATAGAGACGAATCCACGGTCTGTGGATTTGTAGTTGGCACCGTAGCTTAAGCCTCCCCAACCGCTTTTAAGCCCGAGCCGGAGCATCTTTGGCCAATCTTTGCACGCGCACATGCCCTGCAAAGAATTGAGCGGGCTGTAGGAGATCTCGCTCTCGCCAATGAAACCGCTACCGCCAAAGGAAGAGGTCGCCAATAGATTTAAATACCGCCGCAACTTGCCGTCCGGCAAAACGTCGTTCAAATCGGTGGTTTGCTCGCGCCTTTCGAGATAAGAGGCCTTCAGTTCGAGGAGCTGCGGGCCGAAACTCAGGAGAACAGCATTCCCAGCGGAGGTAACGGGTTTTGGAATACCGTCGGCCTGAGAAAAATCTGTGGGATGAAACATCTCAGGGGCAGCAGGCGATACCACAGGCTCCGGCGAAATCTGCGGCAACTCTGTTTTAGCAGTTGAGCAAGAAAGCGAAAAGAGAACGACCGCTGCTAAGAGATAAAACTTGAGCACGGCAACAAACCTGCGGAGAATTTTACCACATCGCAGCAAAGCGAAAAAATAATTTTTGGTGGGTAACTGCGTTAGGGGATAGCGGCCTCTGGGGAGGCATGGAAGTAAAAGAGCGTGGGCGTAAAAAAGGGAAGCAAAATGGATTTACAGGGAAAGTTTCTCCCAATCTGCGTTGGATGCATCGCGGGCAATCGCCAGTCCTCCGTCGGACCCAGCAAAAATAGGATCCTTGACCACCGTGACCCGACCACCCCCCAGTTCCGAACAGGCCTTTTCGATAGCATCGGGTAGACCGGAAATTAGGGAACTTCCGCCCGCTAGAATAATATTGTTACGGACCTGGTCCTGATATTCCGGTTCAACCCGAGAGAGGAGATCGATCATGGTTTCGGAAATCGGCGGCAGGATAGATTCACAGGCGGTGCGCATTTCGTCTGTGATGTCGAATTCGGTTGCCTTTCCCTTGGTCGGCACTGTAACCGTCACGCGACTTTTCGGTTCGCCGACGAAACTCCATTTTTCCTTCCAGTCGCGGATCATATGAACGGAGACTTGGGCCTCGGGATGGTGCTCCTGCATCAGTTTTAAGAGGCGCTCGTCAATCGAGTCGCCGGCATTAGGTAACGTCCGCTGATCCGCCTCGGTGGGGTAGCGGCCTTGCATGACACAGAAATCCGCGGTGCCGGCGCCGATATCGATAATCATCGCATGAAGCAATGCTTCCAAACCGTAGGCAACCGCGAAAGGTTCAGACACCAACATCACGCTATCGGCAATGCCGTCCATGACGCCGCGGAGCCGTTGCCTGCTTACCCGAAAGGCCTCAGCGGGAACGCCCACGACTGCGCGCACCTTCGCTCGGTTCTTGCTTTTTTGCTTGATGCCGATCAAGGAAAGCAAATGGCGAAGCAATTCCTGGACAGCCTCCTCGTCCTTGGCCGATCCTTCTTTAATCACCCCGCGTTCCAGCGGCCGGCGAAGATCCAACATGGATCGATTGTCCAACGCTTCGCGACCAACCAAGACCGTTTTCTTGACCAGTTTGCGGGCTACCATATCCAGGGGCCATCCCACGTAGCTGTCAACCACGTGACGTTCACCATTGGAACCGGATATGGAGCTTCGAGAGGTACCCAGGTCTATGCCGATGCAGAGAGTCTCGTTTGCTTCTTCCATAGGTCAGCTACCTTTTTTATCGGAGCCATTGAGATTGTTCGCATAGGAACGAATGCCTCTCAAAAGTGCCTGGGCGATCTTTTCCCGATAATCGTCGTTTGTCAACAACTTTACGTCGTCTTCGTTCGACAAACAGGAAACCTCCGCCAACACGGCTGGCATCTGGGTGCCGACGAGGACCGCAAAGGGGGCCATCTTGACGCCGCGATTTTCCAATTCGGGATTGATCTGGCTCAAAGACTGGTAAAGTTCGGTATTGATAATCTTGGCAAGCCGATGGGATTCATCGCGCCGGGTGTCGAGATAAATCTTTTCCAGCAACCGGCGATAGTCTGCTAAAGAATAGCCGGAATCGCGATTTTCAATGCTGGCGAGTTTTATCACAGCCGGATCGTTGGTAGCGCCGACATAGTAAGTTTCCAGCGGACGGATTTCACGGGGTTCCATCCAGTTTACATGGATCGAAACAAAAAGGTCCGCGTTGTTGGCATTGGCAAAAGCTACTCTTTTCTCCAGCGGCAAGGTTTCATCTGCCTGTCGCGTCATCATCACTTCGAAAGGGTCGTTTCCCATGAGCCGCCGCAGTCGAAGCGCGATGTCCAGGGTAATGTCTTTCTCCGAAACGCCAGACTCCGAAATGGCGCCATGTTGTTTGCCCCCGTGACCCGGATCGATCACGATTCTTTTGACCAAGAGAGGAAACGCCGCCCGGTTCATGCGGTACGGGGGCGACAGAGGTTCCTCCGTTTTTAGCTCCGGGCCCGCGCCCGGCGAGGTTGATTTCATCACGTCCACGGCGGCAGCATGGGACGACGTTTCTTTTCCCCTGGAAACAACCAGCGAAGGTACTGCAAGGTAAGCGACGCTCGCGATCAGTAAAGGAACCCATAACCAGAGAAGCGGCGCGCGTTTGGCAAGCGCCTTGGGTTTGACTCTGCCACTCCGTATGACTTCAACGTTGTTCTGGATCGCCTCGCGAAGGATGCGGAGTTTAGTTTGGTCTACATTTTCCGTCGACATCGGTTTACTTCGACCGGGTATCGCAAGATTGAAAAACTAACGGATCGATGTTTGTCATGTCAATCGACCAAAAGAGTGATGCAGATTTGCGAGACTCTTGATGCGCAAAGGCCGGGGACCGTTCCGATCGTCGCAGAAGTTCTTATCTTTTGTCGTTGCCTGTGTTTGCAATCGAGGCTGACAGCTAGGCGTATTACGCGGTCCTCAGCTCCCAAGGGTTGGGCCGACGCGGGCATCGGTATCCGTCTCCAGTACAATCTGAGATAATCCAATCAAGGCCAACATCGCCAATACCGTGAGACCTAATTTTTGTTTGATTCGGCGCATAGCCCCCGGGCCCCGATAGACAGATTGGTTTGTAAGTCTAATCGAACGCGGCGATTTAAGCAATGAAAACCGCTGCGGCAGCACGCTTAGTCCCGGAGTCTGATGACGACAAATCTTGTCCTTCCTTCTTTTCCAGATTTCGCTTATAACTTTGCTTGAGAAAGGAGATAGCTATGAGTAAGCAGCGCATCAGTTACATTGACCCGGCGACGATGACCGATCCGGCCATGCTCGAAGAGCTCGAGCGGTGCCGCCGCGAGGGGACACCGCGCCCGGAAAGTTCCGCGATCCGTGCCCACGTACCGGCTTGCTTCTGGTCCTTCGCGAATTCTTGGCGCGATATTTTCAAGAACGGCGTCTGCGATCATAGTATCAAGGAGCTCTGCCGGGTCTATGTTTCAAGATCGATCAACTGCGAGTACTGCGGCAACCAGCGTTCTCTCAAAGCGGCCAAGGCGGGCCTCGAGGAGGCGCAGTACGATGACCTGCTGAACTTTGAGAAATCGAATCTTTACGACGAACGGCAAAAAGCAGCGCTGGCTTATGCCGAAGCCGTCACCTGGCATCTGGATACCGATGATGCGTTCTGGCAGCGGCTGTATAAACATTTTTCCGAAGCGGAGCTCGTCGAGCTAGGCTGTTTTGTCGCGTTGACCATGGGCCAGCAAAGCTGGCTGCGTTTGTTGAACATCGAGCACCATCAAGTGCTGGCCGGGACTTCCGCAGGAATGGCGCCGGGATTCGAAACTATCGAGGCTCTGGCCCAATCAAAGGGATCGGCCGATTACTGGGCCAAACAAAAAGCAGAGGATTAGGGCGCCAAAGTGATCGCGGTCCTATTATTTCCCTTCCAGGTTTTGCAGGGCCAAGTTGACGTCACTATGCTCTTACTCTAAAGTAAAGGCCGTTCTACTCATCCGTCCATGTCGATCCACGTCGCGCTGCACCACGTCACCCACTATCGTTACGATCGGTTGATCAATCTCGGGCCCCAAGTGGTCCGCCTGCGACCCGCGCCGCACTGCCGCACGCGCATCTTGAGTTACTCGCTGGGCATTTTACCGGCCAAGCATTTCATCAATTGGCAGCAAGACCCGCAGGCGAATTATCTCGCGCGCCTGGTTTTCCTGGAGGCCACGCGGGAGTTCCGCGTCGAAGTGGATCTCGTGGCCGAGATGGCGGTCATCAATCCTTTTGACTTTTTCCTGGAACCCTATGCCGAGCACTATCCTTTCGAATACGAGCCTTGGCAGTGCAATGAACTTGCGCCTTATTTCAAGCGCGAGCCGCTGACGCCGCTTTTCGAGAAGCATCTCGCGGCCATCTCCAAAGAAAAAAAGCGCAGCGTTTCATTCTTAGCAGATTTAAATCACAAACTCTCTGGCGAAATCAAATATCTGATCCGCATGGAACCTGGCGTGCAAAGCCCGGAGGACACGCTTAGCAAGGGCTCCGGTTCATGCCGCGACTCGGGTTGGTTGCTTGTCCAACTGTTGCGTCATCTTGGGCTCGCCGCACGCTTCGTGTCCGGTTACCTCATTCAGCTGACGCCGGATGTAAAGTCGCTGGACGGGCCCTCCGGCCCGGCAAAAGACTTTACCGACCTGCACGCCTGGGCTGAGGTGTATCTGCCGGGAGCCGGCTGGATCGGTCTCGATCCGACCTCCGGGTTATTCGCGGGGGAAGGCCATCTGCCGCTTTCTTGTACTCCGGAGCCGGCATCCGCGGCGCCGATTACAGGTACGGTTGACGAGTGCGCGGTAGACTTTTCGCATGACATGTCGATAAGCCGGATTTGGGAGGCGCCGCGGGTGACAAAACCCTACACCGAGGAGGAGTGGCAGGCGATCGATGGACTCGGCCACGCCGTCGATGCAGACCTTGCGATTCATGACGTGCGGCTGACGATGGGCGGCGAACCGACGTTCGTTTCCATCGATGATCCGGACGGAGAAGAATGGAATACGGCGGCGCTCGGACCGCATAAGAGGAAGCTCGCCGCCGACCTCTATCACCGCTTGCGTAAGCGCTACGGCGCGCAAAGCCTCGTTCATTTCGGGCAGGGCAAATGGTATCCCGGCGAGCAACTCCCGCGCTGGTCGCTCAACTGCTTTTGGCGCGCCGACCGAAAGCCGCTCTGGCACGACGAGTCGCTGATCGCGGACGAGTCCCGGCCCGGCGATGCGACGGTTGTCACCGCAGCGGCGTTTCTGAGCGGCGTTGCCGAACGGCTAGGTCTCGAGGCACGGCACATATTCCCGGCCTACGAGGACGTTTTTTATTTCCTATGGCGCGAGCGGCAATTGCCAGCCAACGTCGATCCTTTCGATTCACGACTCGAGGATCCTCTGGAACGCGAACGCTTGATGCGTTTGTTCTCTCAAGGATTCAAGCAGGCTGTCGGTCATGCCTTGCCGGTGGCGCGCGACGCGGCCACCGGACGGTGGCATAGCGGTTCTTGGTTCCTGCGCACGGAGCGGTGTTTTCTGGTGCCCGGCGACTCGCCCATGGGTTATCGGCTGCCGCTGGATTCGCAGCCGTGGGCGAGCAAGAGCGACTATCCGCGCATTTTTCCGCCTGATCCCACCGCGGTGCATTCGCCCCTCGCGACCGATGCCGAAACACGTTTTCAGCTTGCGAGAACAGGGCGCGGCGATGAGACGACGACCGGGGCTGATAGGGTTGACGGGAAAGCCGGTTCGGCCAAAAATTACTGGTTCGACCCGGCGCCGAGTCTTTTCGAGAGCGCGCCTTGGGTCACACGGACGGCGATGTGCGCAGAGCCGCGCAACGGCGTGCTTTATGTTTTTATGCCGCCGGTGGAATCGTTGGAGGACTACCTTCAGCTCGTTGCCGCGGTGGAAGCGACGGCGCAGGAAATGCGGCAGCCCATTCTCTTGGAAGGGTACGAGCCGCCGCGCGACCCGCGGCTTATGCAATTTCGTCTGACTCCGGACCCCGGTGTAATTGAAGTGAACATTCATCCGTCGGCGTGCTGGGAGGAGTTAGCCGAGCGCACGACGTTTCTCTACGACGTTGCGCGCGAGTCCCGACTGGCAACGGAGAAATTCATGATCGACGGCCGCCACACCGGCACCGGTGGCGGCAACCACTTCGCGCTGGGCGGCGCGACGCCCAACGACTCGCCCTGGCTGCGGCGTCCAGACCTGCTGCGAAGCCTGTTGAGCTACTGGCACAACCACCCGTCGCTCTCGTATTTATTCTCCGGGCTCTTCATCGGCCCCACTTCGCAGGCGCCGCGCATCGACGAGGCACGCAACGACTCGGTCAACGAGATCGAGGTGGCGTTTCGCGAGATGGAGCGCCGCACGCACTCGGCCATCGATCCCTGCCCACCTTGGCTCGTCGACCGGCTGTTGCGCAATCTCCTTATCGACGTTACGGGCAACACGCATCGCGCCGAGTTTTGTATCGATAAGCTCTACTCGCCGGACAGCGCAACCGGGCGCCTCGGGTTGCTCGAGATGCGCGCCTTCGAGATGCCGCCCCACGCGCGCATGAGCCTCATCCAACAACTGCTATTGCGTGCTCTCGTCGCGCGCTTCTGGCGGACACCTTATGCGCCGCCGCGCCTGGCGCGCTGGGGCACCGAACTACACGACCGCTTCCTGTTACCGCACTTCGTGTGGCTCGACTTCTATGACGTGATCACTGAATTGAACGAGGCCGGCTACCGGTTCGAGGCCCGCTGGTTCGCGCCCCACTTCGAGTTTCGTTTCCCGAAATACGGCGACTTCGCAACCCGCGGCATTGACATCGAATTGCGCGGGGCCCTTGAGCCCTGGCACGTACTGGGCGAGGAAGGCGCCACTGGTGGCACGGCACGCTACGTCGACTCGTCCCTCGAGCGGCTTCAGCTCAAGGTCCTCGGGCTTGCCCCCGATCGCTACGCGGTTACATGCAATAGTGTGCCGTTGCCACTGCAGCCGACGGGAACCGTGGGCGAGTTTGTGGCGGGCGTGCGCTACCGCGCGTGGCAGCCGCCATCCGCTCTTCACCCGACCATCGGTGTGCACACGCCGCTCACTTTCGACGTTGTCGACCGCTGGATGCAGCGCAGTCTCGGCGGCTGCCAGTACCATGTCATGCATCCAGGGGGACGCAGCTACGCTACTTTCCCGGTTAACGCCTTCGAAGCCGAAAGCCGTCGCCTGGCACGTTTCTTCCGCATCGGCCACACGCCGGGACGGATCGAGGCTGGCGAGCCGCGGATCGATCCAGAGTTTCCCTTTACCCTCGATCTGCGCAAAATCTAACAGGCCCTGTCGATGCCATCGTCCTCTTTCACCGCTTACGCGCCCCAGCCCGAACGTTACGACGAAGTCTTCGAACGCCATGGTCGTCCGCGGCAACACTGGAAGCGGCTGGCAGAAGCAGCGGCGCGTGCCAGCCGTGCCGAGTTGTCGCGTCGGGCAGGTATCATCCAACGCGCCGTCGAGCAGGATGGCGTAACGTACAACATCTATGCCGATCCCAAGGGAACCGACCGACCTTGGGAAGTCGACCTGCTGCCGTTGATCATCAGCACAGAAGAGTGGCACTTTCTCGCGCAGGCGGTGCAGCAGCGCGCTCGCCTGCTGAACGCTGTCCTGGCCGATCTATACGGCCCGGGGCGGCTGCTGGCCGAGGGATTGCTCCCACCCGCCGTCATCCACGGTCATCACAATTACCTCTGGCCGTGCCGGGGGATTGACCCGCTCGGCGGTACTTTTCTCAATCTCTATGGCTGCGATCTGGCCCGCTCTCCAGACGGCCGTTGGTGGGTAATCGCCGATCGGACGCAGGGTCCCTCCGGTGCAGGCTATGCGGTGCAAAACCGGCTCATCGTCACACCGCTATATGGGCGCCTCTTCCGCTCGCTCGGTGTGCAGCGGCTCGCGGGTTTCTTTCGCACCTTGCAGCAACGGTTGGCGGCTCTCGCGCCCACCGACGGTGAGGCACCGCTCATCGCGCTCTTGACTCCGGGGCCGTATAACGAAACCTACTTCGAGCACGTGTTCCTCGCCCGCTATCTCGGCTTTGCTCTTGTGGAAGGATCGGACCTTACGGTGCGGGACCATAAAGTTTACTTGAAGACACTCGAGGGTCTGAAACGGGTGCACGTGCTACTACGCCGCCTCGACGATGAATACTGCGATCCATTGGCTTTGCGTACCGACTCCACCCTTGGCGTGCCAGGCTTGCTCGGCGCTGCGCGCGCCGGCAATGTGGCGATTGCCAATGCCCTTGGCTCGGGTGTGCTGGAGACGCCCGCGCTGTTGGGTTTTCTTCCAGCTATTTGCCAGACACTTCTGGGCGAGCCGCTTGAGCTGCCTTCGATTGCGACCTGGTGGTGCGGCGAGGGACCGGCGCTTGAGCATGCGATCCAGCATCTTCCGGAGTTGGTCATCAAGCCGGCATTTCCTTCTATGAAGCTTGAGCCGACTTTTGGACATGTGCTCGACAGCGCCGGCCGGGAGGCGATGATCCAGCGGATGCGCGCGACGCCGCATGCCTTTGTGGCCCAAGAGTGGGTGCGCCTTTCCCAGGCGCCTACCTGGTCCAGTGAGCGCGAGCGATTCGAGCCCCGGGTCGTTGGATTGCGGCTCTACGCGGTGGCCACCGCAACCGGCTACGACGTCATGCCCGGTGGGCTTGCACGGGTCTCGCCCGAAACCAGCACCGAAGTCATCAGCATGCAACGCGGGGGCTCGAGCAAAGACGCTTGGATGCTGGACGGCACTGCGACGGTATATGAATCTCTATTGCAGCCGCGTCTTACCGCCGGGGACATCGTGCGCAGCGGTTTTTACTCTCCCTCCCGCGCCGTGGAAAATCTTTTCTGGATGGGGCGCTACGCCGAGCGGGTCGAATCGATGGGACGGTTGCTGCGGGCCACGGCCCTTCGGCTGATCGAAAGCGACCCATCAACCTTGGCAGGTCTTGAGGCGTTGACTGCTTTGTGCGAGAGCGCGCGGCTTCGCGAAATGTTCCCAGCAGCGCAAACCCAATCTTTGACGAAAAAAACAGCGACGAAAGCCGCAAACGGCGGCGAGGATTGGCTGCTGGCAGCTGTGGGAGACCCGCGGGTCGTCAACGGCCTCCCGGCCAACACGGCGCGCCTTTTGTACTGCGCCACGCAGTTGCGGGATCGTATGTCACTCGACAACTGGCATACCGTTCAGCGCCTAGCCCGAGCGCACGAACCCGCGCCGCAGGATCTTGAGGCAGCCTTAACGATTCTCGATTACGCGCTACCCGCGTGCACTGCGCTTGCGGGATATGCGTTCGACGACATGACCAGAGACGAAGCCTGGCGCTTCCTCGTGACGGGACGCCGGCTGGAACGTATGGCGTTCATTGCATCGGTGGTTGTCCAGGTTTTGGCGAGGCCGGAGGAGGAGCGGGAGGCTGCGCTCGGCGCACTCCTCGAAATAGGTAACACGATCATTACCTATCGCGCGCGCTATCAACGGCAGCCCGAGCTGCTTCCGGTCCTCGACCTCCTCGTCAGCGATGAGTCGAACCCGCATTCGGTTTGCTTTCAGCTCGCGGTTCTAGGTCGCGACATCCAGGAGTTCGAAACACGACTGAGTTTCCGTCCGATCAACGACCCACGGCCGTTACTCGAGTCGCTGCGGCGGTTTGACCTGGCGCAACTCGACAACCTCCGCCCCTCCTGCGGCGAGGACGAACCGTTCGGCGAGCCCCTCGCCATGATTCTCAGGGCGTGCGAACGCTTCGCGTACGGACTTTCCGACGAGTTGTCACAGCGATTCTTTGTCCACGCGGGAGAGGGCCCACCAGCACAGCCGGGCACATGAAGTTACTATCACACCGGCTCCGACCTATAGCCGCGAGCGAATCGACCCTTTTGGCAATCCGGTCACTGAGATCGCCATCGAGTCGGCGCACAGCACCCTGGAGATCGTGGCCCGTTCGACAGTTGTGGTTAGCAGACGGGAAGCGCCTGACCCGGATAAAAGCGCCGCCTGGGAAACGGTGCGCGAAGCACTCGCTTATCGTGCCGGCTGGCGCCCAGATCGCGCGGTTATCGAAGCCACGCACTTTCTCTTCGAATCGCCCTATGTACGGGTAAAACGAGACCTGCGAGCTTACGCAAGCGATTGCTTCAAGCCCGGCCTTCCGGTTTTGGAGGCAGCCAGCGCGCTCATGGGTAAGATTCATGCGGAGTTCAAGTTCGACTCCGGCGCGACGACCGTCACAACGCCGGTCATGAAATTCTTCGAGCAAAG
>WNFP01001332.1_pt1 | contig 19260 bp, 14 predicted proteins | sample 5400201 | NCBI WGS metagenome assembly WNFP01 (sample SAMN13153355, study PRJNA577476) | soil metagenome | isolation source: 115 cm saprolite under Madrone tree | place: USA:California | collected 2016-06-14 | reverse complement strand
AACACTTCCACTGCTTTCTCGAAGGATGCGTCCAGCCGCGCCAGCACATCTTGAATGGCCTGCGCTTCGATCCTTAGCACCCGCCGCGCGGTCTCCAGGCTCATTTCTCGCTCCAGCGGCGGACCACTGAGTTGAGTCCTTTTAATTTCATGAGCAGGCCAAGGAGTTCCGACAGCGGCAGGGCATTGGGTCCGTCCGACAGCGCAGCCGCAGGGTTGTCGTGCGTCTCCAGAAAAATCCCATCCACTCCCGCGGCCACGCCCGCGCGTGCTAGAGGTTCAATAAACTGGGGCTGCCCTCCGCTCGCGTTGCCTTGCCCGCCGGGAAGCTGCACGGAATGCGTCACGTCATAAACAACCGGATAACCCGTCCTCTGCATGATCGGAAAAGAGCGCATATCCACCACCAGATTCTGGTATCCAAACGAAGCGCCGCGTTCCGTCAGGATGATTTTTGTGTTCCCCGTGCTCGCTACCTTCTCCGCGACGTTCCCGATGTCCCACGGCGACAGAAACTGCCCCTTTTTTATATTGATGATCCGGCCCGTTTTGCCCGCAGCGATCAGCAGATCCGTTTGCCGCGCCAGGAATGCCGGAATCTGCAGCACGTCGCAAACTTCCGCCGCAGCTTGCGCCTGCGACGCATCGTGTATGTCAGTAAGAATCGGCAGTTTGAGTTCGGACTTGATCTTGCCGAGAATCCGCAAGCCTTCCTTCAGCCCTGGGCCGCGGAACGCCTTCACCGAGGACCGATTCGCCTTATCGTATGAAGCCTTATAAATGTATGGCACTCCGGCATCGGCCGCGATCTTTGCAATTTTCTCGGCCATCATCCGCGCGTGCTTTTCGCTTTCAATCACGCATGGCCCCGCAATCAGAAACAGCGGATTCCCGCCGCCGAGGCGCAACGCGGCAAGCGCAATTTCGCGAGTCGTGTTCATACGAGATGGGGAAAGGTCTGCAAGCTACTTAGGCTACGCAGCCAACGCTGCGTTTGCAACGATTTAGGCAGTGACGTGCGGCGTGAGACCCACGGCCTGCGCGCGCTTGGGCTCAGGCACGGGACGCACCTTATTCTTCTTGTGTTCCAGCGCCGCGCCAATGAACGCCGCGAATAGCGGGTGCGGTTCCAGCGGCTTCGATTTGAATTCCGGGTGAAATTGGCAGCCCAGGAACCAAGGGTGGTCCTGCGCCTCGACGATTTCCACGTAATTCTCATCCGGCGTGCGTCCGGTGATGCGCAGGCCTGCGGCGACCAGCGCCTTTTCGTAGTCGCGGTTGAATTCGTAGCGATGGCGGTGCCGCTCGCTGATCTCCAGTTTGCCGTAAGCCTTGTGCGCGAAGGAGCCTGGCTCGAGCTTGCACGGCCACGCACCCAATCTCATCGTGCCGCCCATCTCATCGACTCCCAGCAATTCACGCAGCTTATAAATCACGCGGTGCGGCGTCTGCGGATCAAATTCCGTACTGTCAGCCTGCTTCAGTCCAGCGGCGTCGCGCGCATATTCGATCGTCGCGCACTGCATCCCCAGGCAAATCCCAAAGAACGGCACCTTGTGTTCGCGCGCGTACTGAATCGTGTGGATCATTCCCTGAATGCCGCGTTTCCCAAACCCGCCGGGAACCAGGATCCCATCATAGCCGTGCAAGCGCGCCGCCGCCGTTGCCGCCGAATCGATGTCTTCCGCTTCGATCCATTCGAGGACGGTTTTGTGATTGTGCGCCAGCCCGCCGTGCAGAAGCGCTTCGCGCAAACTCTTGTACGCATCTTCGAGCTGCACGTACTTGCCGACCACCGCAATCCTTGCTTCCCCTGCCGGGTGATGCATCCGGTGCACCAGGTCGAGCCACGGTTTCATGTTTGACGGATGGTCCTTCAGCTTCAGCAGCCGCAAAATCTGCGCGTCCAGGCCCTCTTTGCTCAATTCCGCGGGCACCGCGTAAATCGTGTCGACGTCTTCCATCGAGATCACGCACGCTTCCGCAACGTTGCAGAACAGCGCAATCTTTTTCTTCAATTCCGCCGGGATGTGATGGTCGCTACGGCAGAGCAGAATGTCCGGCTGAATCCCGATGCTCAGCATCTCCTTCACGCTGTGCTGCGTCGGCTTTGTTTTCAGCTCGCCGGCCGCGGCGATGAACGGTACCAGCGTGACGTGCACGAAGAGCGTGTTCTCCGTCCCCAGTTCGAGCCGCATTTGGCGGATCGCTTCGAGGAAGGGAAGCGATTCGATATCGCCCACCGTCCCGCCAATCTCCACAATCACGACATCGACGGCTTCGGAGACCTTCTTGATCGTCGCTTTGATCTCGTCGGTCACATGCGGGATCACTTGCACCGTTTTCCCGAGATAATCTCCGCGGCGCTCCTTCGTGAGGATCGTTTCGTAGATTCGCCCGGTCGTCCAGTTATTGTCGCGGGAAAGGTTGGCGTGCGTGAACCGTTCGTAGTGCCCAAGATCGAGGTCCGTCTCCGCGCCGTCTTCGGTCACAAACACTTCACCGTGCTGAAAGGGGCTCATCGTGCCCGGATCGACGTTCAGGTACGGATCGCATTTCTGCAGGGTGACCTTGAAACCGCGACTTTCGAGGAGACAAGCGATAGAGGAGGCAGCTACGCCCTTCCCAAGTGAGGAAACAACACCGCCGGTTACAAAAATATATTTTGGCGCCATCCTTATAGCCCGCGTTCCTACGCCGGGCTTGTTTGCCCTCCAGAGGAGTGACGTACGCATAATTATCGTAGGAACTCGCAATTCTGTCAAATCAAACTCACCACTCCCGCAAAACGGATTTTTTTATGGAATTCTTCTGGAATTCTTGAGGCTCTGGCTCCGAAGCTTTTTTTCGATCGGGCCTTCTCGCAAGCTTCCTGGCACATTCCATCGCCGCGATAAGGCGTACGTCCCCGTTCAACTTAGAGCACACGTCCACGTTTTCCAGGTAACCCTTTCTGGGGACGCAACCATCTACTGAATGGAAACGCGGTGCACGGCCCGAAAAACCGGTGCAACTTTTCCGGCACGAATGGGTTCTTACAGTCGGGAGTGACTTGAAGACCGCTGGTTCGGCACAGGCTGCGAAGTGACCGAGCCCGCGCAGTGTCGTCCAATCCGGGAGTGTGAGATGCAGAAAACAACGCTGGTCAGAATTTCGGTCGTCCTATTTGCGCTTCTGGTGGCTCTTGGCACTTCGGTTTGGGCCCAGAAATTGGCGGACCGACCGCGGGCAGCCTCGATGAGGAGCCTTGCGTACGACGCAACTCAGGAAACAGTGATCGAAGGCACGGTCGTGAGCTACTCCGCGGAAGCGGCGACGCCGCCGATCGGCGCGCACGTCATTTTACAGACTGCAAATGGCGCTGTTGACCTCCATCTCGGCGGGGCCTCCTATCTTCAGGCGAACCACTTTTCTCTGGCAAAGGGTGATTCAGTGAGGGTCGTGGGCGTGAATTCCGCCACGCGGCAGGGAAGCGTCTTTCTTGTTCGCGTGATCCAAAAGGGCGGGCAATCCCTCATCCTGCGAACCGCGAAGGGCGCACCTCTCTCCCTGGCCGGCGCCCGGGCCTTGGGCTTACAGAAAGCCCAGCAGCAGGAAGGCGCGCGATGAACCGTTCCATCAAGCACCTCGTCCCGCTGGCCGCGATACTGCTTGCTTCTCTCTGCGCCGCGTGCGGCAGCAGCACAGCGATTGTGGGGCCACCGCCCCCTCCTCCAACAGGAAATTTTTCTAGTGCCAGCTTGAAGGGCCAATACGCTTTTTCGATGAGCGGCAGGGAAGCCTGCGGCAACATCTTTGATAGCTTTGCGCGCGCCGGGACGTTTTTCGCGGATGGCCAGGGGCACATCACCGGCGGCCTCGAAGACGTCAACACCTGTGCCGGCGTAGCAACGCTGCAATTCACCAGCGGCAGTTATTCCATCACCGCGGACGGGCGGGGGACGCTCAACCTGACGAACAGCACCGGCACGACAAACTACAGCGTCACTCTTTCTTCCACGACTCAGGGCTTCATTGCGCAGACCGACGTGAACTCAACCGCCAGCGGCTCGTTTCAGCGGCAGAACCCCGCGGCGTTTTCCAATCCTGCGCTCGCGGCGGAGTACGTCTTTGACTTCGCCGGTGTAGACTATTCCCCGATCCCTCCGAACCCTCCCGTGCCCACTTCCATTATTGGGCGGTTCAGTGCGGACGGCAACGGTGGCATCAGCCACGGGTTGTTTGACGCCAATATCAATGGTGCCCCCTCCAATCAGCAGGCATTTCCTCCGGGCGCGTTCTATCAAGTGGATACCAACGGCGACGGCACCACGTACGGCCGCGGCACCGCGAACATTGCCGGCCTCAATTTTGCTTTCTACATCGTGGATGCAAGCCGTGTGAAATTCATCAGCACGGCTGTCTCGGCCGTCTATCAAGGCGACGCCTTCGCGCAGCAGAAAATCAACTACGACGTTATGTCGCTCAAAGGCGACTTTGCATTTCTAATCGGTGGCTCCAGCGCGAGCGGGGCGATCGCCACTGCTGGCCGCTTCACTGCCGACGGCAGCGGGAATATCACAAACGTGGTCCTCGACGAGAACAACAGTGGCAGCATAACCCTCTTGCCGACTGGAACCGTGACGGGCTCATACACGGTGGATGGCAATCAGCTTGGCGGCGGAACCATAACCTGGACCGATACCAAGGTGCCGGGAAGCTTCTCCTTCATTTTCTATTTGATCTCGCCCAAGGAGGCCGTTTTCCAGGAGATTGACTCCGGGATCACGAGCGACGGCACGTTCCAGGCCCAGACCGCCGGTCCCATCACGCCTGCCTCGTTGGCGGGGAACTTCGCCTTGTCCTGGACCGGCGTAAGCAGCGACGAGGAGGACTTTGTCGGCCAGTTGAATCTAACCTCGGCCTCCGGGAATAACGCCAGCGGCACCATGGACTTCAACGAGTTTGGCCCCGGCAAGCAGTTCTTCGATATTCAGTTCAAAGGGCCTCTCGCCATCACCGCGCCAGGCACCGGTCCAAACACCTTCTCCGTGACAACCACGTTCCCATCGCCGAGGACGTTCAACTTCACGGCCTACGCTGTGGATTCGAATACCGTTTTTCTGATCGGTGCGGAAAACAATCGTGTCAGCGTCATCGCGGGTTCGATTGCCCGACAACCTTGAGGAATTGAAACGAGCCGCAATGGTCCGCCCGGCCACATCTGGCCGGGCGGATTTATTTCTGTAGAAGCTTTTCCACCCGCGCAACATCTTCCGGCACATCCACGCTCACCGCGTCATGTTCCACTTCCGCCACGCGGATCTTCCACCCGTTCTCCAACCAGCGCAGTTGCTCCAGCTGTTCGATCCGTTCCAGTTCACCTTGCGGCAGCGTCGGATATTCCAGCAGCGCTTCGCGTTGAAAAACATACAGCCCGAGATGTTTCAGATGCCGCACCTGAATCTTGCTCGCCGTATCCCGCACCCAGGGAATCGGCGCGCGCGAGAAATAGATCGCGTTCCCGTCGAAGTCCAGCACCGCCTTCACCACGTTCGGGTCCATGATGTCGCCGGGCGTCTTAATCGGCGTCGCCACCGTGCCGATCGAAGCCTGGGGCTCCTCCAGCAGGGCATTGACCGCCACATCAATCGCACCTGGATCCAGGAGCGGCTCGTCTCCCTGTACATTCACGAATACGTCGCCCTGTTCGTGCGCCGCCACTTCGGCCACGCGTTCTGTTCCGGTACGGTGCTCGGTCCGCGTCATTCTCGCTTCACCACCGAATCCCTCCACGGTTTTCACGATGCGCTCGTCGTCGGTCGCCACAATCACCCGGTCCGCCCGCTCCGCCATCTTGGCACGCTCGTACACCCGTTGAATCATCGGCTTTCCCGCCAGCAATACCAGCGGCTTGCCCGGCAACCGGGTCGAACCGTACCGCGCCGGAATCACCACCACCACCTTGGCCGCGCTCATGGGATTCGCTTCTCCATCTTTAGAACTTTTGTGCCTTTCTTGTAATCCAACTCATTGCAGGAGATGAGGGAACTGTGCGCGATGCTACCACACGACACTCCCTCCGGTCGGCCCATGAAAATGTCCAAAATTGAACATCAAGCAATAGCGCTTGTTTTAGAGAAACCGAGTGGTAGAATTTACCGTAGTACGAACCGCGCGGCCACCCCGGCAGGCCGGGATGGCGAGGGTGCCGTGAAACGCGATTTACCGGGTTTTCGCGTCCTGTCTTTCTCATTCCACGTTCTGCTGATTGTTTGCCTGTTCCTGCTGCACGCCGCGCTCCCTGCGGCCGCTCAATCCACCTCCAATGAAAACAAGTCCAAGGACGAAGGCAAGCGCGAAGAAGCTAAGGAAGTCAAAAAAGACGACGTGCGGAAGGATACCGCGGGCACTCCCTTCAAGCCCGGCGGAACGATCCATTTCGATGTCGACCTCGCGCTCATCAACGTCACCGTCACCGACCCTTACAACCGCTTGGTCACCGGCCTCGAAACCGACAATTTCCGCGTGTTTGAGGACAGCATCGAGCAGGAAGTCGTCACCTTCTCCGCCGAAGATGTGCCCATTTCCATCGGCGTGATCTTTGATTTCAGCGGCAGCATGGCCAACAAAGTCGCCAAGGCGCGCGAAGCTGCCGTCCAATTCTTCAAGACCGCCAATCCCCAGGATGAGTTCTTTCTTGTCAGCTTCAACGAGCGCGCCGAATTGACCAGTTCTTTCACCAACAGCGTGGAAGACTTGCAGAGCCGCTTGATGCTCACTGCACCCAAGGGCCGCACCGCGCTCCTCGACGCCATCTATCTCGGTCTCAGCCAGATGAGGGGTGCACACAACGCCAAACGGGCCTTGCTCATCCTATCCGATGGGGGCGATAATCATAGTAGATACAATGAAAGCGATATCAAGCGGCTGGTTAAGGAAGCGGACACCCAGCTCTACGCCATCGGCATCTTTGACCCGCTTGGCTATCGCAACCGGTCCCCGGAGGAACTGAGCGGCCCCTCGCTGCTCAGCGAAGTAACCGAAATGACCGGTGGCCGCGTGTTTGCCGTTGAGAAGCTGGATGAGCTGCCGGATATCGCTTCAAAAATCGGCATGGAGCTGCGAAATCAATATGTCATCGGCTATCGACCAAGCAACAAGGCTCATGATGCGCGCTGGCGCAAGCTCAAGATCAAATTGCGCGCACCCAAAGGACTTCCGCCACTCAATGTCTATTCCAAGACCGGATATTACGCCCCCAGCCACTGAGTTCTTCCGGAGTGTCTTTCCTTCTCTGCGCAATCTCTCTCTCTTGATCTGCGCGGCCGTTGTCCTCGCTTCCGCCGCTTTCGCTCAGATTCCCGTCCCCAACGCGGCACCGCCTCCTCCCGGCCAGGATGCCAACGCCGGTAAACAAGGATTGAGCATCAAGGTTGACGTTAACTTGGTCGTTTTGCACACGACCGTAATCGATGACCGTCATCGCTTCGCCGACGGCCTCAAGTCGGACAATTTTCGCGTCTTCGAAGACAAAGTCGAGCAGAAACTATCCGTCTTCAAGCGCGAGGACGTCCCTGTCAGCATGGGGCTAGTGATCGACAATAGCGGCAGCATGCGCGACAAGCGTCCCCGCGTCAACGAGGCCGCTCTCACTCTCGTGCAGGCCAGCAACCCCAATGACGAAGCCTTCGTCGTCAATTTCAACGACGACTTCTATCTCGACCTCGACAAGGATTTCACCAATAGCATCCCCGAGCTCCGGGAAGCCCTCGAACGCATCGATTCACGCGGCAGCACGGCACTGCGCGACGCCATCCTCGGCTCTCTTGATCATCTTAAAAAAGCTTCCAAGGACAAGAAGGTTCTCCTCGTCGTCACCGACGGCGAAGACAACGCCAGCCGCAACTCCCTCGAGAAAATGATTCGCGAAGTCCAGAAGACCGACACGGTGATTTACGCCATCGGTCTCCTCGCCCAGGAAAACAAGAAGGAAGCCAAGCGCGCCCGCAAAGCACTCGAGCAAATCGCTGCGGCCTCCGGCGGCCTGGCGTTCTTCCCGGAAAACGTCGATGACGTGCACAACATCTGCGAGCAGGTCGCTCACGACATTCGCAACCAGTACATTCTGGCCTACTATCCCACCAACACCCACCGCGATGGCACCTACCGCGCCATCCAGGTGGAAGTGATCCCCCCGCGCGGCCGCGGCAAGCTCATCGCCCGCACCCGCAACGGCTACTACGCCCCCACAGAAAAGCCTTCCGCCTCCGGCAACTGAAGATTGTTCCTTTTTCCCTTTGTAGGGGCGCAGCATGCTGCGCCCTGCTTTTGTGCGAACCTCCCCAACCCGCCGTCATGCTTCAAGCGTGCAAGTGCGATGAATCGTCATTTTGAGCAAGCGCCTGCCCCGATCGTTAAGTCGGGGCAGTAGCCCCCGCCCTTTGCGAACATCGTTACGTTACCTACTCTCTGTTTTGTCTTGGCAAGGTGTTGGCCAGGACCATAGCGCTTCCACACAGTGCCAAAACCTCAAATCCACTGGTCCACGGACCCGGATTGTGCAATTGGGCTGTGATGCGAGGAACGTAGAGCAGTAGGAAGAACAGAGAAATGAGTGTTCCCAGCAGTGTTGCCGCCAATCGTGCCATTTTCCCAAGAAGGATTGTTATGCCCGCGGCAATGAAGACCGCGCCGGTGAGATACGCCCAAAGCGGTCGCCCCAGAAACCAGGGCGGACCCAGTCCCGCTGCGAAACGCGCGTAAACAAAATGCTGAATCCCGAAAGCCACAAAAGCTACGGCAAAAAAATATCGCCCGAGTTTGAGGAACGGAGCCGAGGTTTCGCGCCCTGCTAAGGGAGAATTGCGGGCAAGTACCCAGGCGCCTCCGCACATTGCCAGCGCCACAAATCCGCTGGTCCACTCGTTACCATCGCTGGGATGAGCAGCGATCCGGGGAATGTGCAGAAGCACGACGAAAAGAAAAAACATCACTCCCAGTAGGGTTGCCGCCGGTCGCGCCAATCTTTGGTAGAGGATACCGGCAGCAGCTGCAAAGAACGCCGCGCCCACAAAGTACGCCCAAAATAGCCGCCCCGGCATCCACGCAGGCACCAGCCCCGCCACGAAAGCGCCGTACATAGAGTGCTGAACCCCAAAAACGACCAGGGCAATGGCAATGAAAATTCTTCCAAGCGTTGTGATCTTGTCCATGAAAGGGAGGTCCAGTGTCGTTTTCGTTCTGCAGCCAAAACGCTAAGCAGTCTACACGACTTAGATCGCCGCGTGCACACAATCTGGAACTCCATCCTCGGGTTCTTCGCGAAAGGTCCACTCTTCGTCTCGCATCAGATATATCGTGCCCGCTCTTCGCTTTTGACTTACGTCTTGCAGTCTATTGCGGCTTAGGCAGTTGCAGGATCATCCCGCCGCCTTGTCCCGTTTGGACCGTCGGCAACTGGCCGTTCCACTTGTCGATCAGTGCTCGATTGTTTTCGATCCGGCGCAATTCCAGCAACTGCGGCGTCAGCGAATTCTGCCGGATGCGGTTGGCATCCGCTTCTCCCTGTGCGCGCGTCACCAGCGACTTGGCATCGCCTTCCGCCTCCGCAATTTTCTTCGCGGCCTCTGCCTGCGTCGTCGCCAACTCGTTTCGAGCGCGCTCCGCCTGCTGGATCGCCGGCGCCTTCGCCGTGATAGCCGTCGCGATCACCGTCGGCACGCGCGGCGCCCCGATGAAGCCGAACTGCTGCACGCTCACACCCACCGGCGACATTTTCTGCTCGATTTTCGCCCGCACCTTGCTCAGAAACTCCGCCTTTTTCTCTCCGTAGATATCTTCCACCACGTACGTCGAAGCCACTTCGTTCAGCGAGTTGCGCACCACGTCGCGCAGAATTCCGTGTGTGAACGACTCCATGTCCGCGAGGCGATACTTCACGTAGAAGTCCGGCGCCTTCGCCGCTTCAATGGCATACGACAGGGACACGTCCACGAAGATTTCCATCCCTTCCTTCGAATTAAACCCCATCTCTTCATTCACCGGATGTCCTTCGTTCGTATCTTTGGTCCATTTCACCGTCTGCACGAACGTCGGGAATTCAATGATCTGCGTGCTCAATGGCGAATACACCACCCAGCCCGTGCGCACCGGGATTTCCGACGCTCCGCGCTGCTTGCCCGCCAGATTGATCTCCACCCCCACGTGTCCCGCCTCGATTCGCGTCACGCGCAGCAGGAAAACACCCAGGAGAAGCAACACAAGCACCACACCGACGCCGATGCCGGCGAACTTCAAAAGCGGGCCGTCCCTTCTCATTTCAAAGGCGCTGTCGTCGCGGCCTCCACCCTTACTGAACATTCCCATGCCAATCCCCCCTCCGCCAGAGACCACATTCACTCTGCGTAAACACCCTACCGTACATCACATTAGGAAGTCGTGATGAACCCAATCTACAGATAATAGACAGTTTCCGGGACGATGCGGCCTCCCCTGGCAGACACCGCAAATTCTTCGCCCTTACCAGCACCGGCTACTACGCCCCCGGCGCCGCTTCTTCCGCCTCCGGCAACTGACGACGCGACGAAGCGTCGTCATCCGCTCGCCACGTCGCCGTTCGATGAAACGCTGGGCTGCTGAACTGCACTATTGTCAAGCCGGTAACAGGGAGTCCACGGAAGCCCATGCGCGGACGTTCCACAGGCAACCCGTTTTCTCGTTCGTTTCCACGCCCGTCTCGCTCTCCGGACTTCCTTGTCGGCAAAAGGAGAATCCTATGGCAGGCACTTGGACCCCGCTTACCAATCAACCTCCCTTCCCAGCAAGTACGATGTTGCTCCTCACAGACGGCACCGTCCTCGCTCAGGAATCCGGAGGAAAACGCTGGTTGAGGCTCTCGCCCGACCAGCACGGCAGTTACATCCACGGAGCATGGTCGCCGCAATCGTCTATGGCGAACACGCGCCTCTATTACGCCTCAGCCGTTCTCGACGATGGCCGCGTCTTTGTCGCGGGCGGTGAATACAGTGACGCCGGCGGCGACACCAACAAGGCCGAACTTTTCAACCCGGTACTCGACCAGTGGTCACCTCTTCCACCCCCAGCCGGTTGGAACAACATCGGTGACGCGCCCTGCACCGTCCTGCCCGACGGTCGTCTTCTCCTAGGCTCTATTTTCGACCAGCGCACCGCCATCTACGACCCCGGCACGAATGCTTGGACCGCCGGGCCCAACAAGGATGACCCCAGCTCGGAAGAAACCTGGACGCTTCTCCCGGATGAGACGGTTCTCTCCGCTGAATGCAGCCAGCATCCCAAAACCGAAAAATATGTTGCCGCTGCCAATCAGTGGGTGAGCGCCGGCAGTACTCCGGTTGATTTAGTTCAGGCTTCCTCTATCGAGATTGGTCCTGCACTTCTTCTCCCTGACGGCCGGGTTTTCGCCACCGGAGCCAGCGGCCACACCGCCATCTACACTCCACCTAATATAGCCAATCAGCCAGGCACGTGGACGGCCGGACCGGACTTTCCTCTTGATGCCAACGGAAAATTGATGGAGGCAAAGGATGCCCCGGGCTGCCTCATGCCCAACGGCAGCGTGCTATGCGCTGCCGGACCGGCGGGTGAAGGCGGCAATTTCCCTGGCCCCACGGAGTTCTTCGAATTCGACGGGGCTTCACTTTACTCAGTCCCGAATCCGCCGAACAGCGGCGGCCCTCCCTTCGTCGGGCGGATGCTCCTGATCCCCAGCGGCCAAGTGCTGTTCGCCGACGGTAGCAACCAGATCTTTGCCTACACTCCCTCTGGCGGACCTGATCCTGCCTGGGCGCCGCACATCACTTCCTGCCCGCACAGGATCGAAGCCGGGCACAGCTACACCCTGTATGGCAGGCAACTCAACGGATTGTCCCAGGCCGTAAGCTACGGCGACGATGCCACTGCCGCAACCAATTATCCGCTTGTCCGGATCCGACACGCGGCTTCGGGCAAGGTCTATTTCTGCCGCACCTTCAACCACAGCTCCATGGGAGTTGCCACGGGAACTTCCATTCAGCACACGACTTTTAAAGTCCCTTTTGGGGCGCCCCATGGTGCATCGCAACTCGTTGTGATTGCCAACGGCATCCCCTCGAACGCTTGGACGGTCAACGTAAAGCCGTTCCACTTCTGGAACTTCCCCAACTTCGAGGCCTTCCAGCAGCTCATTGGGAGCCTTGCCGATGGCCCCCTGTGGGTTCTTGGGCCACACGGTCCGGTGCCGGTCGATCCCTGGGGACCAAAGGTGGCCAAACGCGCCGAACAAGCCTACTCGGAAATTCGTTCGGGAATCCGCGCTCTCTACGAGCTTGGAAATGAAGTCATTTCCTTGCGCGAAAAAGAGAGCGTCGGTGAGCGACTTCCTCAAACCAAGTCCGCCGGCGGCATTCTTAAAAAAGCCGCAAAGGCATAATAGCGACGCGACCTCACACCGACTCCCGCCGGGGCCTGCCATGCACAGGCCCCGGCAGGGATCCTTCCTGTCACTCTCACTCGCCTGATCAATCCGCTGTCCGTCGCTGCCTGCTTCACCCGGAATTCAGCTGCGTGCCGGTGAGAAATCCGGGTTAACAGGCGGACATCCGCCATGTGGTTCTTCTCGAAATCTGCTCTCTGACCAGCGTCCACAGGGCTGCTGAGCGCGCTAGAATAAGGGAATGCAACGCAAGGTTTTCTGGATTGCCTTCACTGCGCTGGGACTGATAGCGGATTTCACCTTGCCCATCGTATGGGCGCTGCTGGCCACCATTCCCATCGGCATCTTTAGCTGGTGGGTGGCCTACCGCAGCGACTGGTTCTGACGCACGAATTCCTAGTCGATCCGATTCCTTGGCACCTTTCTCGTACTAACCCATCGCTACTTCACTGCTTCGCCGCTTCCTCATCTCACTCAAGAAGCTCTTCCCATGCGGAATCGTCCCGCCGAAATTCTCCGCTATCGTCTGCCCCATATCCGCCAGCGTGTCCCGCACCCCCAGGTTCACGCCCGTCCCGCCTCCCGGCGAATACGCCAAAATCGGCACGTACTCCCGCGAATGGTCCGTCGTCGCCCAGCGCGGATCGGGATCGCACCCGTGGTCCGCGGTGATCATCAACATATCCGAAAGGCTAAGCAGCGGCAAGAACTCCCCGAGCAAACGGTCGAACTCTTCCAGCGATTTGGCAAATCCCTCAACGTCTTTCCGGTGGCCGTACAACATGTCGAAATCCACGAGGTTACAAAAAATGAGCCCGCTTCTGGGCTCGCTAACCGTCGCCGTCATTTTCTCCATGCCGTCGACGTTGCCTTTCGTCGTCACGTACTCTTCGACTCCGCGGCCATTGTAAATGTCATGAATCTTGCCGACTCCGAAAACGCGAACTTTGCGCTCTGCAAGAACATCCATGAGCATCGGCTTTGGCGGATCGACCGCATAGTCATGCCGCCGCGTGGTCCGCACGAAGTTCCCCGGCGTTCCCGTGAACGGCCGCGCGATCACCCGTCCCACGCGATGCGGCCCATCCAGCAATTTCCTCGCGATTTCGCACATGCGGTAAAGCTCGTCGATCGGGATCACTTCCTCATGCGCGGCGATCTGAAACACGCTGTCGCCCGACGTGTACACAATCGGCTTGCCCGTCCGTACGTGTTCTTCGCCCAGCTCCTTGATGATTTCCGTACCGGAGGCCGGCTTGTTTCCGATCGTCTTTCTGCCAATCTGCTTCTCGAACTCCTCGATCAATTCCTTCGGGAAACCGTTCTTGTAAACGGGAAACGCTTGCTCCAGCCACACTCCCGCCATTTCCCAATGTCCTGTCGTCGTATCTTTCCCCGGCGAACGCGTCGCTCCCTTTCCATAAGCCCCAAGCGGAGCAGTGGCCGGCGTCTGATGTTTGAGCGGCGCGATATTCGCCAGCCCGAGCCGCACCAGATTCGGGATTTCCAGCGGCCGCGATTCCGCGATGTGTCCAAGCGTGCTCCTCCCCATATCGTCATAGTCCGCCGCATCCGGAAGCTCGCCGATTCCCACGCTGTCCAGCACGATCCAGAAAATTCTCTCGAATTCCCGCATAACCCCGCTCCTCAAACCTCTTTCAGCGGCACTCTACCACACACCGCTCTCGGGCATCGCCACGCCGCGATTTCGTTCTTGTGTAGTGGCCGGTCTTTAGACCGGTTCTTGGTACCGCCGGCTTCCAGCCGGCATTCCCAGTTCTTGCCGCAGCTTTGTTGTTATACAGTGTAGCCAACCGCTCGCTGAACTATTTTGAATTCGCGTGCGTAGTACAAGAGAGCGGAGGTGTGCCATGGCCCAGGACGACAATCCTAGGAGAGTTTCCCTCGTCTTCCCGATCATCCTCATTGCGGTCGGCGCTCTCTTTCTCTTCCGCAATTGGCATCCGGGTTTCGATCCCGTGCCTATTCTCTGGACCTACTGGCCGCTCATTCTCATCTTTATCGGCCTCGGAAAGATATGGGATAACGTGCGAAGGAGCCGCAATCCCAACGCGCCTCCGGGAGTTTCCATCGGCGCCGGCATCGGTACGATCGCGTTTGTCCTCGTGCTGGTCGTGCTTCTCTGGCACGGACGCAGCTTTTCCCGCAGCCACGGCTTCTATTCAGCACCAAAGCACAGCACGCGTGTTGTGGAACCGCAGCGAGCAAAGTCGGCGCACGCCAAGTTGGAAATGGGTGCGGGGCAACTCACCATCACCAGTGGTGCGAATGACCTCCTTAACGCGGACTTCACTTACAGCGACTCTTTCGACGAGCCGCGCGTCGACTACACCGTGGCCGACGGCGTCGGCCAACTCAACATTTCTCAGGAGTCCCACTCCGTCCACTTCGGTCGTTCTCAAAACGATTGGAATCTGCATTTCAGCAAGGACATCCCGCTGGAGTTGAAAGTGGATATGGGGGCTGGGCACGGGAATCTCCATTTTCGCGACGTTCCTCTCACCCGCTTGGATCTCAATATCGGGGCGGGCCAAATGGACGTCGACCTCACCGGCGATCGCAAAACCGATTTGACGGCCGACATTGAAGGCGGCGTGGGACAAGCCAACATTCGCCTTCCGAAAAACGTCGGCGTCATTGCCCATGCCTCCGGCGGCATCGGCTCCATCGACGTGCATGGGCTGAAACACGATGGGGATTCCTACACCAACGACGCTTATGGAAAATCCCCCGCGACCATTCACTTGAAAGTGGAGGGCGGAATCGGCCAGATCACCCTCACCCAGGAGCCGTGAATTCGCCATGCAACTTCGCCAACCCCATACCCTCCCGCCGATTCACCGTTTGCCCCCCTTTGACAGCAGACGTATAATTTGAAGTTTAGGCAGTGCGCTCGAAACGCGCTGTCTGGGCTTCCCCTTGGCGACCAAAGAGATTACCTACGCAACCACGGATATCCCCCCGGAGCAGGAGTCCATCCGCGTCCGCGGCGCCCGCGTGCACAATCTCAAAAATATCAGCGTCGAAATTCCTCACAACGCCATTACCGTGGTCACCGGCGTCAGCGGCTCCGGCAAGTCCTCCCTCGCGTTCGACACCATTTACGCGGAGGGCCAGCGCCGCTACGTCGAATCGCTTTCCGCCTACGCCCGCCAATTTCTCGAGCGCATGGAAAAACCGGACGTAGACGAAATTTCGGGGATCGCGCCGGCGGTGGCGATTCGGCAGAAAAATTCGACGCGGAACCCGCGTTCGAACGTGGCGACGGCCACGGAAATTTACGATTATCTGCGGCTGCTTTTTGCGCGCTGCGGAGAGACATTTTGCATCAAGTGTGGAGCACAGGTTCGAAAGGATAGCCCCGACGAAATCGCTACGCGGATTTTGTCGCTTGCGGCGGGGAGGCGGTTTTACGTCTTGCACCAGTTTCGAATCCTCACGCCCACGGCGGCGGTTTCGAAACGAGGCGGCAAGAAAACCGTCAGCGCTCCGCCTCCGGATGTCCTTCGTCAAGCGCTGCTCGATCTTCAGAAGCGCGGTTTCAACCGGCTTTACCAGGCGGGACGAATCCACGAATTTTCCTCGCCGGAAACGCTGCTGGATGTCGATTTTTCGAAACCCGTCTACGTCCTGGTCGACCGTCTCGCGGTCAATCCAGAGTCGCGCGCGCGGCTCGTTGACTCCATCGAAATTTGCTACCGCGAAGGGCAGGGCGAAGCCGTTCTCGAATTTGTCGCGGACGGTGCGGGGAATCCCGCCGAGCGGCTCACATTCAACGAACGATTCGAATGCAAGATCGACGGCACACTTTACCAGGAACCCGAGCCCCGGCTCTTCTCCTTCAACAATCCATACGGAGCGTGCCCGCGCTGCCAGGGATTCGGCAACACCATCGACTTCGACTTGAATCTGGTCGTCCCCGATCAGAGCAAGTCGCTTGACGACGGCGCCATCGAGCCGTGGACCAAACCTCGCTACCGCGTACTTTTCCAGGAAGCAAAAAGATGGGCGCGCGGGCGCGGAATTCCGACGAACGTGCCGTGGCGGCAACTCACTGCCGAACAGCGCCGCTTGATTCTCGAGGGTGATCCCGAGAACGAGTACGAAGGGGTCAAAGGTTTTTTCAACTTGCTGGAGCGCAAGAAATACAAGCTGCATGTCCGCGTTTTCCTGAGCCGCTTCCGCGGTTATGCGAAGTGCCCAGAATGTGGCGGGACTCGTTTGCGCGCCGAGGCCCGCGCCGTGCGCGTGGCGGGAAAAGCCATCACCGAGGTTTGCAAGCTCACCGTCAAAGAAGCGCGCGCTTTCTTTTCCACACTGCAGCTCTCCGAAGGGCACCTGAAAATCGCGGACAGAATTCTGGAAGAGATTCGAACGCGGTTGCAGTTTCTGGATGAAGTGGGCCTCGATTACCTCACGCTCGACCGGCTGACCTCCACGCTCTCCGGCGGAGAATCGCAACGGATCCAGCTCGCAACGTCGCTCGGTTCGCATCTCGTCGGCGCACTCTATGTGCTCGACGAACCTTCCATCGGCCTCCATCCGCGCGACACGCAGAGGCTCATCGATATTCTCAAGTCGCTTCGCGATCTGGGGAACACGGTTCTAGTCGTCGAGCACGATCCCGATACCATCCAAGCCGCGGATTGCATCATCGATCTCGGTCCCGGCGCGGGCGAACTCGGCGGCAAGCTGCTTTTTGCCGGGTCTTATGCGGCCATGCTCGAGGAGCATAAATCCCTGACCGGCCGGTACCTCAGCGGTGAGCTGCGGATTCCCGTGCCCAACGTGCGCCACAAACCCGCGGGCAGATTCCTCCGGCTCTTCGGCGCAAGTTTGCACAACCTGCAGAATCTGGATTTGATGATCCCGCTCGGGACGCTAACGGTGGTCACCGGTGTCAGCGGCTCGGGCAAGTCTACGCTGGTTCATGACGTGCTGTACAAGGCGCTCGCCGCGAAGCGCTTGGGCGGCAGCGTCAAGGAATTCTGCGAGCGGCTGGAAGGCGATTCGAATGTCCGGGAAGTGGTCATTGTGGACCAATCGCCGATCGGCCGCACGCCGCGTTCGAATCCGGCCACCTATCTCAAAGCGTTTGACGCGATCCGAGATGTATTTGCGGAAACGCCCGACGCGAAACGGCGCGGCTACGCACCAGGTCATTTTTCGTTCAACGTGCCCGGAGGCCGCTGCGAAACCTGCCAAGGCGACGGCACGGTCACCGTGGAGATGCAGTTTCTGGCGGACGTCGAACTCATCTGCGAAGAGTGCCGGGGCACGCGGTTCAAAAGCGGTGTTCTGGAAGTCCGTTATCACGGGAAGAATGTTCACGAGGTATTGCAGTTGACGGTTCGCGAAGCGCTGGCGTTTTTTGTGAACGTACCCAAGATTGTTTCCAAGCTCAGAGTCCTGAATGAAATTGGACTCGGCTACTTGCGCCTCGGGCAGTCGGCGACAACGCTTTCCGGCGGGGAAGCGCAGCGCTTGAAGCTGGCAGCGCACCTCAGCGGCACCGACAATGAGGGTATCCTCTACATTCTCGACGAACCGACGACAGGTTTGCATTTCGACGACATCGCGAAGCTCCTCAGCGCGTTCCGCAAGCTGCTGGAGGGCGGCGCTTCGCTGCTGGTCATCGAACACAATCTTGACGTCATCAAATCCGCGGACTGGCTGATCGATCTGGGCCCCGAGGGCGGGGACCAGGGCGGGAAGATTATCGCGACGGGCACTCCCGAGCAGGTGGCGCGCAATGCGCAGTCGCACACGGGCCGCTTTCTCGCGCGAGTGCTCAACGGAAACGGCCAGGCAAAGCGTGCCCCGAACGGCGCATCCAAACCAGCAGGCGCTTCGGCTACAATCGCCAATGGAGCCAAGATTCCTCTGGCCGAACCATGAAGCTTGCTGATTTCCGTTCGATTGGAATACGGACTCTTCTATGCGGCTTGTGCATTGCTGGGGCGCAGCATGCTGCGCCCCTACAAAGCAATCCATCGCCGGCTAACGCGCAGTCCACTAAGGCCAAACCTGCCGTGCAAGCGAAGACGCGAAAAGTTGCGAACCCTCTCAACGACCTGCTTGATGAAGCGCAGCGCCTCATTGACAAAAAGGATTTCGAAGCCGCCATTGCGCCTCTGCAAAAGTTTATCGGCGAACGACCCGAATTCGCTTACGCGCACTTCCAACTTGCTTACGTTTACACCGCGCTGATGAAAACCGACGAGGCTCGCGCCGAGTACGAGCGCACCATCGCCATCGATCCCAAAATGGCCGAGGCCTATCTCAATCTTGGGCTTCTTTACATGAGTGGAAATCCGCCCGCCGAAGATCGGGCCATCGCGCCTCTGCGCAAGGCCGTCGAGTTGATGCCTGGGCAAAAGCAGCCGCTACGCGATCTGGCTGTCGCACAGAGTCGATCGGGGGATGCGGCTGGGGCGGCAGAATCATTCGAAGCGCTCCTGCGCCTCGACCCCGACGATGTGGACGCGAACACTTACGTAGGCACCGAGTTCATGAGAAAAAATAGGCCGCAGGAAGCCGAGGCGCGGTTTCGCCATGCGCTTGAACATCACCCCGGCTTTCACCCGGCTCTTCTTGGGCTTGCCATGAGCCTGGAGGCGCAGAAGAAGCCCGGAGAAGCAGTTGATGCGTATCGACAGTCTCTTGCGCGAGTACCGAATCATGACACCCGTGTCCGGATCGTCCGTCTACTGATGGGGCAAGAGCAATATGATGCGGCATTAGCCGAACTCGACCGGGTTCCCAAGGTCGAGCTTGGCCGCCCCGACGATCCTATACCGCCCCTCG
>WNFP01004662.1_pt1 | contig 19264 bp, 12 predicted proteins | sample 5400201 | NCBI WGS metagenome assembly WNFP01 (sample SAMN13153355, study PRJNA577476) | soil metagenome | isolation source: 115 cm saprolite under Madrone tree | place: USA:California | collected 2016-06-14 | reverse complement strand
CAGGACTTCCGCCGCCGCCTTCAACAACTTACGCATCGATTCCCGGCTGCGGGCTTGTTGGGGAGCGAGCGTCTTGTTGGCCATGGCCTTCCTTTATATCAGCTCGGCAAAATTATACTTGACACGAATGTAAATGTAAATATACATTTACGTTTACTGGCGGTGCGGGCGCCCGCCAGATGCTTTCTGGCTTTCCCCGTCGACAAAGATATTGAGGAGATTGTTTATGGCCGCTGCAACCGTCCCCAACGCGTCCGTTCCCGCCGAAACCACTTCAGCTTCAACCGTCGAGCACCCGCTGCGCAACCCGGACTATCGCCTCTGGCTGATCGGCGGCACCATTTCGCTGCTGGGCGACCAGTTCTATCTGGTGGCCTTGCCATGGCTCGTCTTGCAGCAGACAGGCTCCGCGGTGGCCATGGGCGCAATCATGATGGCAGGCGCTATTCCGCGTGCTCTTCTCATGCTTGTGGGCGGCGCCGTCAGTGACCGCATGTCCGCGCGCAAGATCATGATTGCCACGGCCGCGGCGCGCACCATCTGCGTCGCAGTGATTGGCGTTCTAGTCTGGCTTCGCATCTTGCGGACCTGGGAGCTGTACGCTCTGGCGGTTGCTTTCGGGGTAGCCGATGCATTTGCCGTTCCTGCGCAAACGGCCTACATGCCCTCGCTTGTGAAGCGCGAACAACTGGTCGCGGCCTCGTCGGTCAGCCGAAGCACGGCCCAGTTGGCCACCATTGTTGGTCCAGTTCCAGCCGGGTTTGTGATCAAAACGCTGGGTGTGGCCTGGGCCTTCTTCGTGGATGCGATCAGTTTCTTGTTTATCATTGGCGCCCTGTGGAAGCTTCCCGATCCACCTAAGTCTCAGACTGTCCGGAAAGCGATGTTGCACTCGATCGCGGAGGGAATCGCCTACGTGGGAAAAGACGTGCCGCTGCGCTCGCTGATGCTGTTGGTCACGATCCTGAACTTCTGCATTGCCGGGCCGGTTTCGATTGGTCTGGCGTACTTGACCAAGACGACATTCGGTTCGCCTGCCGTGTACGGCATTGTGATCTCGGCGGTTGCCGGGGGAAGTTTGCTAGGCGCGCTCCTGGCCGGCGTCTGGAAGATTCGCCAGCGCGGCTTGATGATTCTTTTGATGTCGTTGGCGTTGGGTGTCTGCTTGGGATCCATCGGCCTGCTGGGGAAAGTGTGGAGCATCGCCAGCGTGCTGTTGATCATGGGCGTAGCGGCAGGAATGGTTAACATCCACATCGGCGCCTGGATCATGCAGCGGATCGATGTCGCGGTGCGCGGGCGAGTTGCGAGCGTGCTCATGCTTGCCTCCTTCGGAATAGCCCCCATCTCCCTCGCGGTTGCAGGATTCTTGGTTGCGTGGAGCTTGAAGCTCATGTTTCTGCTCGCTGGAGGACTCATGGTGCTGGCTGCCGCCGGAGCTTCGTTCCAGAAGCAAGTGCGGGAGATTGAGTAAGCACCACAAGCTTATCGCTGTGCGAAATTGGAGTCCTGGTGCGTGGCCCCGATTTGGGACGAATGGCAATCCAGAAGTAATCCACTTGGCCGAAAAAGCGCTTTCTGGAGAAGTGCGCGGGAGAGTACACGCAAAAAAACTGTGCCATAACTGTGACACAAAACCTGCTTTTGCTGCCAAAACTGACTTTTGACAGATCGCATTTATTGATTCTACGGAAGTTATTGAAAACACAGATGTGCTCGAAGATTCCGGCTTACAGGCTCGTCCGCCATAATCTATTTGTTTTGTTGACCCTAACCTGACTTCTGTCCGCTTTGCGTCCATAACTACTTCCAGATTCCAAGATCGCTGATCGCCAACGACAGTCGCATGACCTTAGGGGATTCTCCCTTATTTGATTCAGGTGTTCACTGGATTGCCTAGCGATTTCGAGCTTGATAATAGCCATCATGGAGGTTCATGATACGGGGCACGGTCTGTCCCCCGCGTGACTCCAATATAGTCCCCAATTCTTACGAGGGCCTCTTGCCCAGGAGGTTGTCGCATGCCCCTTTCTCACTCGGCCCCACCCTGTCTGCTTTCTTCCAGAGTCGCTCGATATTTTTTGCCGGTACTTGCGATGGCAATTTGCTTCGCAACTTTGCCCGGTCTTGCCTGCGCGCAAGCGAACGTGCAAGGGCAATGGCAGACACTACCGAACCTCATGCCGATCAATCCAGTGCATGCCGCATTGCTGCACAATGGCAATGTGCTTGTGGTCTCGGGGTCCGGCAACCTGCCAACGAACACCAATCTGCAGGCGGCCGTGTTCGATCCGCAGACTGGCACGGTCGCCACGCAGCCGGTAGGCTGGGACATGTTTTGCAACGGCATGGTTGTGCTTCCGGATGGCCGCGCTTTCATCAACGGCGGCACGCTTCAATACGATCCGTTTCACGGTGAACTGCGCAGCGCCGTGTATGACCTGACGACCGGCGCATTCACCGATGTGCAGAACATGGCGCACGGCCGTTGGTATCCCACAGTGACTAACCTGGCCGACGGCACGCTAATGACCTTCTCGGGGCTCACCGAAACTGGGGGCACGAACACCACTGTTGAGATCTATACAGTGGGCACGGGTTGGAGCGCTCCGATTGGCTCTCCTTTCACACCTCCTCTTTATCCGCGGATGACTCTTCTTCCGAACGGCAAAGTGTTTTATTCGGGCTCGACAACGCAATCGCGGCTTTTTGATCCCGTAGCTAAGACCTGGTCTAGCGTTGTGGCGACCACCAACTACGGCGGGACGCGCACGTATGGGACGTCAGTTTTGCTGCCGCTCACGCCAGCGAACAATTACAAGCCGGTGGTCATGATTATGGGAGGCGGCAACCCGTCCACTGCCACGACCGAACTCATCGATTTATCAGCGGCCACTCCGAAGTGGTCCAGCGGTCCGTCCATGTCCCAGCCACGCATCGAGATGAACGCCACGATCCTTCCCAATGGCAAGATCATTGCGCTGGGCGGCTCCCTGAATGACGAAGACACAGGAACCGCGAGCCTTAACGCCGATTTGTACGATCCAGCTACGAATACCTTCAGCTCCGCCGGCCAGAACGCCTTTGCGCGCTTGTACCATTCCAATTCGCTCCTCCTTCCGGATGCGACAGTATTGTTTATCGGCGGTAATCCGGCGCGCGGCACGTATGAGCAACACATGGAAATTTACTCTCCAGCGTATCTTTTCAATCCGGACGGCACTCCCGCCGCGCGGCCTGCGATCACGGGTGTTCCCTCGTCTGGCATTGGCTACGGCAGTGCGTTCCAGGTGCAAACTCCGGACGCTGCCAGCATTTCTTCCGTGGTGCTCATGCGGCCGGGCGCTCCGACGCACTCGTTTGATATGGAGCAGCGCTCAGTGGCCATGAACTTCACGGCCGGGAGCGGTGTTTTGAACGTGACGGCTCCGCCGAACAGCAACATCGCCCCGCCGGGCTACTACCTGGTCTTCATTCTGAATTCATCCGGAGTACCTTCGGTGGCGCAATTTGTCCAGCTCACGCCAGCGCCAGCCGATCAGCCTCCCACTGGCACCATCACGAACCCTGCTACTGATGTGACCATCACAGCTGGCCAGTCCGTGTTTTTCTCTGGCACGGGAACGGATCCTGACGGCACTGTCACCGCGTATTCCTGGACATTGCCGGGCGGCAACCCGAACACAAGCGCGCTGGCTACAGCAGGCAATGTGATCTACAACACTCCCGGCACTTACGCAGCGACGTTCACAGTCACGGACAATGCCGGTCTCACCGATCCCCATCCGCCTTCGCGCAATGTCACAGTAAATCCTGCGCCTGATTTCAGCATTTCTCTTACGCCTTCTTCGCAAAGCGTAGCCCAGGGAAACGGCGCGAATTACACTGTCACGATTACTCCCGCGAACGGCTTTTCCGACACCGTGAGCTTCTCGGTGAGCGGCCTGCCCTCGGGCGCCAGTGCTTCGTTCGCTCCATCGACAGTTTCAGGGCAGGGGACCTCTACGCTAAACGTTGCCACCACTTCGTCCACTCCGGTGGGCAGCTATACTCTGACGATTACTGCTTCAAGTCCCTCGCTCAGCCACAGTGTCACAGCGGGGCTGACGGTAAATTCAGCCCAAGACTTCAGCCTTTCGGCAAGTCCGTCGAGCCTGTCGATCGCGCGAGGGAATTCCGGGACTTACACCGTTTCGATCGCCGCGCTGCAAGGCTTTGCAGGCAGCGTCAACCTCAAGGTTACCGGTGTGCCGAACCGCGTGACAGCAAGCTTCAACCCAGCGACGGTGAGCGGTTCGGGTTCCTCTGCCCTCAGCGTGCAAACTGGCAGGAAGTCCCACGCGGGCACTTACAATCTGACAATTACCGGAACGAGCGGTAATCTGGCTCATTCGACCACCGTAGCTCTTGTCTTGAGGTAGGCTCCTCTCGCAGGTATTGGCCCTCCTGGAGCGGGTCCGCAGCGACCCGCTCTAGGCCGGGCGTGTTTTGACTCGCCCCGTGGCTGCTGGCGGTGCGTGTAAGCGTTGTTGACGTCCTTACGGCGGGCTCCAAATGACTTCCGGACAGATTTTTGTGATTTAATTGGCAGCATGGAACAGGCTGAATTTAGTCCGCGCCCGGTGGTTGGAGCGATTGTCCTGGTGAGCGGCCTTGCTGTGTCATTCCTGCTGTGGCTGTTGTACGTGCATCATGCTTCGGCTGATTTCGCTGGCCGCTGGATGTTCTTGCCAGCCCTCAACGCGCTTCTGAACGGATTATGTGCGATTGCTCTCTGCGTGGGATTGTATTTCATCAAACATCACAACAAGGAAGCGCATCGCACGAGCATGCTGCTGGCCTTCGCGTTCTCTTCTATTTTTCTCATCAGCTACATCCTGAACCACGCCATACACGGCGACACGCTTTTTCGCGGCCACGGTCCGATGCGCACTCTGTATCTTTTCATTTTAGCCAGCCACGTAATCCTTTCCATCGTCGCGCTGCCAATGGTGCTCACGACGTTCTTTTTCTCGCTCACGGGCCGGTTCGCGATGCACCGCCGAATCGCACGCTTGACGTTTCCCATCTGGCTCTACGTTTCGATCACCGGCGTTGTGGTTTTCGTGTTCCTCAAGGCGTATGCGTACTAGACCGGTGAAGTGAAGAGTTTGGGTTCGATTTGACGGTTATCTTGGGACAAGTTCACTTGCATCTCTGGAGTCACCAAACTCTCTAAAATCCGCAGACGATTGGAGTCTCTCTTTCGCGAACGAACCCGCCGGCTCAAGGAGATTCGCCATTTCCTCTCCTCACGGCGCGAACAGCCAGTACCTTACAAACAGCCATATAAGCGGTCCCGTCAAGCAAAGGGCCGTTCCCGTGGCCAGAAGCACTTGAGTGGCGGGCAAGTCTACTTCCGTCGGCCGCTCATCGCGTTGGCTGCGCACGAGAAATGGCTTGATAGTCGACAGATGAAGCTTGGCAAAGTTATGAAGGTCGTCGAAACAATTTCGGGTTGGGCAAACGCCGTAAATTCCTCTTGAAATCGTATTCATTCGCAATCCCTCCTCGGAAACCGCAATCCCATTATTTGCCTCATCGCTTATATCCATCTGATCGCGAGAGTCTTCGTGACCCTCTTGTTTCCACAGTTTCCTGCAAGGGCGACAGATTTCTACAAAGCGGAGCACGCAGAAGCAGCCTTTTGCGTTCACGCGAAGCAGCGGGCGCCTCGATTTCGGCGCTGCCCCAGCCGACGAAGCACGCCATTTTCATTGACATCGTGCAGGAGCTGCGCAGGGAAGAGCGGACGATCGTAGAATTGTCACTCATGGTAGAGCACGAGAAGTACGCCGAGTACAATCATTAGAAGTGGCCAGAGCCTCGCGAACATCGGCTGCCAGCGAGTGGGTACCTCGGACACCCCTCTGAAAACGCCAATACCAAATCCAGCGACGGCAAAATTGAGGTGCTCGGCCTTGATGCGAGCCATCGTTGTCATGTGTGCGGCACCGTGCATCCCGCTGTGGTGTTCATGAAAGAGGAGTAATACGGAACCAAAGCAGGCGAGTACCGGAAATAGCCATCTGGCCCAGGGCGATTTGAGAACGCCCCGAACGCGTTGAACCTCGAGGACGCCGAGAGCAAGTAAGATCACCGCAAACGTCTTGTGCTGCAAGTCTTCCGGATTGTGCGTGAGACCGTACCACCAACTCTGAGGACCGAAGGGCCAGAGCTCGGTGTCGCTGAAGACAAGCAGGAACAGCCCGGAGAGTAGAAAACAAGCAGGCCATGCAAACCGAACGTAGGACCAGCGTTGCGGCAGCGCGCCCTGAGCTAAGATGAAAACGCCAGCGAGAATTACAAAAAGTCCCGCTAAATGATGATTGAATTCGCTTTCTTTCTTGTCGGCCAAGAGCTTGCTCTGCTGCCCGGCATCCATGTGGGTTGGTTCGTCCATGGGCATCGACATTCCTTCGTGTCCAGTGGCGTCTGAATGCATCGGCTGGTCCAGCGCCAAGGCTTTCGGCACGATCGAGACAACCAGCACTGCAAAGACTGCAGCAGCAACGGCCCGGTGCCAATGTGCCAGCAGGCTACGGGAAGTCATTACAAGCTCCTTTCTAACGCTTCTTCTGCCACGCCGGGGGCCAGAGCCTCGTTTAATGGCGCACGACGGAAAATCTCTATCCTGCTGGGAAGAGGTCCGTTCACGCGACAGTGCATTACGCCTTCGACATCTTTGCGACTAACCGCGGTACGACCCTTCTCGGAATCAAACGCTGCGCGAAGACGCTGAACTTATTGAGTGCTCCGGGGACCGTCAGGCCGCCGCCATTGGCGAGCACTCGCAGTGCGTCGCGCACCACATCCTCCGAACTTTGGCAAATGCCCGCCCATTTTCCTTTGACCGGCTCGCCTGAATCTCCGCTCTGTTTCTTGAGCAGCCTTCCCGGACAAACGGTTACGACGGTGACGCCAGCGCCGCGCAATTCCTGTTCAAGGGCCAAAGAAAAGGCGGTTAGGAAGGCCTTGGTTGCTGAATATGCGCTCGCAAAAGGAATGGGCTGAAAACCAGCAGTCGACGAGATATTGATGATGCCCTTTTGCCTACGCTTCAGCATTGCCGGAAGAAGGCTGTACGTGAGCTCAACGATCGCTTGGTTGTTGAGACGCAGCATCTCCAACTGCCGGGGCAGGGACAGATTGCGGAATTCGCCACGGAGGCCGAAGCCGGCGTTGTTGACGAGCAATTCGACCGGGATGCCACCACGCGAGAGTTGTTCCGCCAGAATTTGGCCTGCTCCCGGCTTTGAAAGGTCAAGCTGAATCGCGACCACGGATACCGGGGAAGATCGGCGTAATTCGGCTGCGAATGCGTGAAGAGGTTCCGCCGAACGAGCGACGAGAACCAGATTGTAATTACGTTCGGCGAGCTTGCGGGCAAACTCCATTCCCAAACCGCGTGAAGCGCCAGTGATGAGAGCATATCCGTCGTTCTTCATTTCAGTTCTTGCTCAGAGACCGCCGCACCGAGTCCGGGAATCGCGTATCGAACACGCCATCCCAGAATCGTGTAGTGATGCCGTAGCCTTTATTGATCCCGCGCGGGCTGTGATGGTAAAGGTGATATTTCTTCAAGCGCCGGAAGAGGGGAAATCTGGAATTCGAGAAGTGCAGCGCATAGTGCAGCCACTCTTCCGAGACATAGCTTTGCACGACGCCGGCGAGCAGCACGGGCGCGGTGTAAACGGGAAACAAAAAGCTGGCCGGAGCCGCAACGAAAAAGAGAGGAAGAATATCCTTCAGTTCGCCGCTGATGTGGCTTCCATCAAATGGGCGCTTGTGATGATCCCAATGGAGCGGGTCAAGCCGTTCATGCAGGAACCGCCGGATGGCGCCTTTCCCCGGGGGAAAGGCGCCGTGCAGAACATACCGGTGAAAGAGGTACTCGACGAGCGTCCATGTCACGCAACCGGCCGAAAAGAAAGCCACCGACGCCCATGGATGCTTTGTCGAAAACGCAATGATCAGAACGAGGGCCGCATACAAAGTGTAAAAAACTGTCAGCGGGTAGAGCCGATAGCGAGCAAGTGAGGCCTGGCTGCGCTTGTACGCCTCGAAGGGAATCTCTATGGCGCGCCGTTGCGGCGCGGATGAGAAAGTTGCGAGTTGGGCCATCGATCTCCTCCGGGATCCGTTGTTCGTCCGTGAAATCTATTCAAAACTTCCGGTTACACCCTGGAAGCCGTTCATGGTTGTTGCACGTCGAATTTTTGGTTGCCAACCGCGCCCCAGTCGTACGACGCGTTGTAAAGGGGGAAGCACGGAGCCAGAGTTCCATTCGTCCGGATGATCAGCCAGTTTTGTCCGGCACGGCATCCCCAGTGCTCGCCGATGCCGCGCATGAAGCCCTTCATGTTCTGCAGGCGGGGAATCGAATCCACCATCTTCCATCCCTGGCGCTGCTTGTCGATGAGCCAGTCGAGAAGTTCGTCCACGACCGGAAAATCCTCCTGCCGAATGTATGTATCGTTTTCGTGGAGATGCTTGAAGTGCCCCTGTTCCATCATCGGAGCTTCGTTGATGTGGAACGTGATGGAGATGCCGTTGTCATGAGCTATTGTGGCTAGTTGTTTTACATCGTCGATATTGGTGCGGCAGATGTTGGTGTTGAAGAAGACAGTGTAGCCATGACGATATTGCCGGCGCACGAGGTAGTCAAAGTTCGAACGCACATGCTCAAAAGCTTTTGGAAGCCCCGGCTTTTCCTTGATCGCATCCACGGCAAAGTTGACTGTGGCGATGCCTGCGTCGGCGAGGCGGTCTGTAACTTCAGGCCTCAGCAGCCGCGCGTTCGTGGCAAGGTAAACCCAGAAGTCCTTCTTGGCGGCGTAGTAGATCACCTTGTGAACGAAATCCGGACGCAGTAGCGGCTCGCCGCCGGTTGGCGCGAGCACGCGGCACGGCGTGGTTTCAAGCCAATCGATGGCGCGCCGCGCCGTATCCTCAGTCATGCCCTTGATGCGGTTGTCGTAAGACCAGCAGTAGTGGCAGTCGAGGTTGCATTTCCATTCGGTGAAGAGATACGCGATGATCGGCTGAAACTCGCCCGGCAAGACGCGTGATTTGAAATACGGAAACATCCAGCCCCGCATCGTTTTCAAAACTTTGGATGCAGGCCAGTGCCGCTTTCCGGTCTGGAGAACGGCTTCATGGGCGGCGATATCTTGCTCATCGAGATCATGAAGCAACGTCGGATGCTGAGGGAACACAGGTGTGGGCAATCTCTGAGACTTCGTCAATGTTGGCGGTTGAGGCGCGGGTGCGTGTGAAGGTTGCTGCAGCAGTTCGTGTAAAGGTACATCCAGCCGGAATGGCTGGGTCGGCAGAGTAGGAAACTGATGCATCTCGGACATACCACCTCCCTATTTTCTTGACCCTCCGCCTCATGCCCAGACGGTCGACGATAGTGACTTTCGTACTGCATCTTTCGGCATTTCGATGCTTGAGGTACGCCAAGCGGCACAAAAAAATCTCTAAGGCCGCCGATCCCTTTGCTAGATGCCGGTCGGAGTCAAGCCACAATCCCCGCGAAAAATTGTGCCCTCCTCTTTTGGTCGAGCATCTAAGTTGAGAGAAGCGCACTGAACTTGTGTGCGCCTTTTGGCGCGGAGGATCGAGTTGTTGGCTCGTGGTCGGTTCAATCCGTCTACGAGCTTTTCCTCTTGTCCGGCGCCCGTTGCAGCCTGAAGAGCCTGGCGTCTCTGCAGAAGATCATGCAGGGGTCACGCCTAGTTGGAGAAGCTGCGGCGCTGGGGTGCGTAATGGCTGCAAGGGTTGTGGCCCCGAACTGGACATTGACTCTCGTCGGGGAACGTAGTGCACCTCTCTTTCCATCTGCGCGCGAGGCGCGGTATTGCTGCGTTCCGGAACCTTGGAGCTCCGCATACCGCACAGCGGGAAGTACTTATTCCACGAAGAGAGGCGAGAGGCTCGAAAGTGGCAGGCCCTTACATTCGAGTCGCGACCGACAAGCCTTTGGCGTTGCAGTCAATCCTCTGTCAGCGGTGTTCGAGATGCACTCCAGCTGTAATTCCGCATTCTTTCGAACACCGCGCACTGTCTTTACGCACAAGCGGTTGCCGTCGTTAGTAGAGAACAGTGGCGCGCGATCTGGTTTCGGGGAATGGAAGCGGAAATGCATTTGAACAATCCCAAAGCTGCTCGCAGCGGAAGGTGAAGAGCTGAAAACATCATGTTACGAGCAGCGCGCGGATTTTCCACTGCAGCTGGCTTCATCGTAAGCGTTTTTCTGCTTGCGGCGATGCTGTTGTGCGCAATACGCCTCCCGGCACAAGAAACAACTCGAAAGCGCGGCGCGATCAAAGGCACCGTATCGCTCGTAAATCAATCCAACGAATCCAAGGAGTCTTCAACGTCAGAGGGCCTTGTGCTGGAATTGAAGCCTCTAGTTGAGGGTTTCCCTTCGCTGAGAGCGGTTACGGACGCAGCAGGGAACTACGAGTTTAAAGATGTACCCGATGGCGACTACCTTCTTCAGCTCCAGCGAGAAGGTTTCGAGCCATTCACCGCGACGCTTCAAGTCCAGAGTGGAGCGTCCATCGTCCAAAATATTTCCGTCAGGCTGTCCGGGCTCACAGAAAAAGTCGAAGTAAAGGAGCAATCGGAGCCGCTCTCAACTACTTCATCCACCACTCCGAAGTTTGACGAAAAACAACTCGAGAGTTTGCCGCTCGCCGAAGAGAATTTTAAACAAGCCCTGCCTCTGACTCCCGGCGTCGTCCGCTCGCCGGATGGAAAACTGACTTTCCGCGGCTCAGGCGAAGATCAGTCCATGCTCCAGGTGAATGATTCGAAGATGACCGATCCGGTCACCGGCTCATTTTCCATTCCTGTCCCGCTCGATGCGGTGCAGTCCGTCCAGGTCGTCAAGACACCCTACAGCGCCGAGAACGGCGGATTTTCAGGCGCGCTCACAGAGGTGGAAACCATACCACCACCCGAAAGTTGGAGATTCGGCGTGCGCGACTTGAACGTCAGTTTGCGCGGGAAAAACGACCACTTTGTTGGCATTGCGCGAGCGACGCCGCGCGTGACGTTCGGCGGTCCGCTGCTGAAGGACAAAATCAGCTTCTCCGAAGTCTTCGAGTACGACGTCATTCGAGATCCGATACGCGGTCTGACCTGGCCGCACAACGAAATCAAAAGGCAGGGATTCAATTCGTACAGCACGTTGCAAGTGATCCTTTCGCCTAGCCATGTTCTAACGCTCACGCTCAACGTCTTTCCCGAGAGAACGCAATTCGCAAACATCAACCCGCTTCTTCCCCAAACCGCTTCTTCCGACTACGACCGCAAAGGTGAATCGGCGAGCCTCTCGGATCTCTACAGCTTCTCTTCTGGCGCATTGTTCCACGTGGCGCTTACCTACACGCGTTTTGACAGCAACGCGCATGGCCAGGGCGATGAAACGATGCTGCTCACGCCCGAAGCATGGGGAGGGAATTATTTCAATTCCTGGGCGCGGTCCGCCAGCCAGTTCGAAGCCGCCCCCACGTTTCAGCTTGCGCACTGGAAATTTCTCGGGCAGCACGAAACTAAAATTGGCATCGATGCGACGCATCGTTCCTTTAGTGGCAGCAGTCTTTCACGGGATGTCCAACTCCTGCGCGAAGACGGCAGCCTTGCCGAACAAATCGGCTTCGCCGGCCCAGGGCTACTGAACGCTTCGATTACGGATGCCGAAGAATTCGTCGCGGATCACTGGTCGCTCAACGATCACCTGGCCGTCGACCTGGGAGCAAGAGTGACCAGCGAAACCGTGGGACGCACGGCCGCGTTTGCGCCACGTTTCGGCATCGGCTATTCGCCCGGAAAGGATCACAAAACCGTCCTCCGCGCGGGCACGGGTCTGTTCTACGCAGGCGTTCCGCTTCTCGCGGCGGACTTCGCCGGCAATCCAACGCGCATCGTCAGTGAGTACGACCCAACAGGTCAGATCTTCCAAACTCAACTCGCGTACGAGAGCGCGTATATCGCGAACGGCGGCAGTCCTCTCGCAGCGCGCATTCGTCGCTCTCCGAACTCGAGTGCCCGCAGCTTTGTAAGCAACGCTGAAATAGATCGCACTCTGTGGAGCGGCGCAGTTTTACGCCTGAGCTATCTTTACAGCAGCACGAGCAACTTGTTCGTCATTAACCCCATCCCCGGAGCTGACCTAACTGGAATTGGTAATCCTGCGGGCGTGTTGGGTCTTTTCAATACCGGCAAAGAGAAGTACAGCGAAGCCGAAGCAACGCTGCGCTTCCATCCGGTCAAAGAAAGCGAGCTGAACATTTCCTATGTCTGGAGCCGCTCACGGGGAGATCTGAACACGCTCGGGGACCTCTACATTCCGTTTGAACAGCCGGTCATCCGCCCCAACGTGTACGGCGTTCGCCCCTCCGATGTACCGAACCGTGTCGTCGTCTGGGGAAAGTTTCGTCTTCCGTATTCGTTCATTCTTGGGCCGGTCATGGACGTGCACACGGGTTTTCCCTACTCCAAGGTTGACGATACGCAGAACTACGTTGGCCAGCCCAACACACAGCGCTTCCACACCCTCTTTTCCGTCGATTTCCAGGTGTACCGCGATTTCCGCATGCCGGTCCTGAATCACGGCGGCTCGCGCAAGGTTCGTCTCGGCCTGTACATGATCAACCTCACGAATCACGGCAATTTTACCCAGGTGTACAACAATGTCACTTCGCCGCAGTTCGGCCAGTTCACGGGGTTCGAACGCCAGAAGACGGCGTTTCTACTGAGCGTCGTGAATTGAGGGCGCAAGACCAAGTCCGCAGCGCAGCAAGCAAATAGAACAGCAAGGAGACACACGCCATGAAATGCATTTCGCCAAAGGGAATCCGCTACGGCTTGGCATTACTCATGCTGCCCGCGCTCGCCGTCGCGAAGCCCGCGCGTGCCCAGCAAAGCGATTTCGGCGTACCAGGCGAAACCATCGTAACTCCGAATTCCATAGTCGTCGCCGACCCATCCGCGAACGAAATCGTCTCGAAAGTTCTGGCGGAAAACAAACGCCGCAATGAGCGCCTTCCGAGCTATTCGGTCACGCGCATCTATCAAATCCAGACCCTCGAAGGAAAGCTCGCCGCCCAAACCGTTGTCCGCATGGACTATCGCTCTCCCGACGCAAAGACCTTCGAGAAAACTTCCGAGAAAGGCTCCGGCATCGTCCGCCATTTGGTCTTCGATCGACTGATGGACAGCGAAAGCGAATCGTCCACCGGCAAGGAACATAGAGACAGCGCTCTAACTCCTGCGAATTACGACTTCAGTTTTGTGGGAGTAGAAGACGTCGGCCTCTACCATTGCTTCGTGCTCAGAGTCGCTCCGAAGCGCAAGGACAAGTATCTTTTCGAAGGGAAAATTTGGATCGACAGCCAGGATTTTGCCGTCGCAAAAATTGCAGGCCATCCCGCCAAGAAACCGTCGTTCTGGATCAACCGCGCCGACTTCGTGCGCGAATACCAAAAGGTCGACGAATTTTGGCTGCCACTTCGCGACGAAACCCAGGTAGAAGTGAAAATCTACGGCAAGCGGGTCCTGACCATCGAGCACGGCCCGTACGTTTTCCCAGATCAAGCCCAAGCCAAGACCGACCCCGCAAACTAGCCGAGTGCCCACCGTCTTCGGTGGCCACGAACCGAACCAATCACGGAATTTGTCCGACCCAACTGCCGACCGATCACATGCCGGTCGCTAGAATTCCAGGCGAAGCGAAAGCTGCAAGTTGCGCTCGCCCTGTCCGGAGCTCCCGCTGCCCTTTGCGAGTACTTTGCCGAAGGTCGTGGTGTTGGTTGGGTTGAGGCCAATATTGGTTGTGCCGCTGCAGCCGCTGTTGCCGCACCAATTCGGATGATTCCAAACGTTGTAAGCTTCGGCGCGGAACTGGAAGCGAAAGCGTTCGTTGACGGGGATCGTTTTGAACAAGCCCATGTTCCAGTTCTGGTACCCGGGCTGGTGGATAAGGTTACGAACGCGCTGCGTGTTGAAGGTCCCGGGCGTCGGCGCCGTGAAGATCGGCGTGCCATCGGGGTTAGTAGTGGCGAACCACTGGCCACTCGGGCCAAATGTGCCGATGATCTTGGGATTGCCGTTGACAACCCAATATTGGCCGTTCACGCCGCAGCCGAAATTCGAGTCCAGGCCCACGCCGGCGTAGTCATTGGCGGCTGCAACGCTGCAGGGTAAGCCCGTTTGGAATTGCGTGATACCGCTGACTTGCCATCCACCGAGGGCTTTTCCTGCAAAGCCCGATTGCTTGCGGAAGATAGGCAATTGGTAAAAGTAGTTGATGATTAAAATATGGCGGGCATCGAACTCCGATGGCCCCCACAACATACTCGTGTCATAGGTGTCGGGAACGACATCGCGCTGGTTGGAGCCGTTATCCATGCTCTTCGAGAGGGTGTAAGACACACCGAACTGGAGAGTGTTGCTGAATCGGCGGTTCCAAGCTATCTGAAGTGAATTGTACATGGAATTAGCGACGTTATCTGTCTCGCGGATGGAGCCGAAGCCCTTAAAGGGCCTTATGGCGTTGATGTTGACGCCTGGGTTCGCCGCTGCGACTGCCAGTGTGGGCTGATTGATGTCGGACTCTCTTTGCAAATGCACGCCTCGGCGAGCGACGTAGCCCACGCTGAGGAGAGACTTCCAGAAAAGCTCGCGTTCAACCGTGAAATTCCAAGCCCATGCTTCGGGGTTCTTAAAGGCTTTGCTCTGCGTGGTTACCACCAAAGGGACATTGTTTGTTCCGCTTCCTCCCGGATTGTCAGCAGAGCCGAACGACACGCTGGCGTTGGGCTGGAAGGGCGGATTCCCGCCGAGGAAGATGGAGTCGCTGACGCCGAGGCGAGTGAAGAAACGACCTCCGCCAGCGCGAAGCACGGTCTTGTTATTTAGCTGGTAGGCAATGCCCAAGCGCGGCTGCACGTCGCCCAACTGGATGTCGGAGTAGCGATTGGGAGTGTTGCGAAATAGGCCGTTATATAGCCCCGAGCTGGCCGCAGCAACGCGGCCTATGGCGGAACTCGGAAAACCAAAACCGCTCCCCGGAATAACCATTCCATTGTAAAGCTGAGCGATTGTCGGTGTGCCGGTGATGAGACCCGTCTTGGGGTCAACGGTCACGGCGTTCGCCGGATTGTAGAGGCTCGGATCGAAGACGATCATGTTATTCCATATGGCATGGTAGGGGACGATGACCGAGTATCGGAGACCGTAGGTGATGGTCAGATTCTGGCGTGCCTTCCAGGTGTCCTGCCCAAAACCTTCCCACATGCTTCCGCGGAATACCGTATACGCCCGAGGGCCAATTTCCGAATACGAATCGAACAGCCCTAAAGCCGCATTTGCCGCCGCGACGCCAGTAGAAGCCAAAGCGTACCCCGGCCGCACGAATTTCCCGCCGTTATCGCTGAACAGGAATTGGCCATTCTGGTTGTTCGTGCAGGTGTTGCATGCTTGCACGTTGATTTCGTCGTTGTCGTTCTCGCCGTCATACTCGTAAAGACCACCGAACTTGAAGGTATGATTCCCCTTAATCCACGTAAAGCTGTCAGATATGTTGATGATGGGGCCAGCCGAATGCGATGGATAAGGCCCGCCGCTCAGTCCGGAAAAAGCAGACATGTTCACGCTTGGAATGCGGTTCTGGATTTCCTTCCCAGTGGGAAAGATGTAGGGATAGTTGAGACCGACAGTGGTGCGGTCTAAGAAATGCGCTTGGTCAACCGGGATGTGGACGTTGTCCTTGCTCGCGGTCAATAAAACCTCATTCACTTTGGTGGGGCTGATGGTCCACACGTAGTCAATAGAATTTGTTTGGTTGGGTCGGTTGAAGAACTTGGGCGTTTCGTTGGTGCCCCCGTCCAGCGGCTGGTACTCCCAGAAGGTAAAGTACACGCGGCGCAGGCGAAGCCGCTGGTTGTCGGTCAGGTTTATGTCGACTGCTGTGGTGTCCTTGCGCTGATATTGCGGGTGCTGGGCCGAAAAGAACCAGTCTTGGTTTCCGTTTATCGGCGTCGTGAGATTAGGCATCGGATAGGCCTTTAGAATCCCGAGGCCATTTGGACTTGCCGTTGATCCGGTAGTGGTGGTGCCTGCTGCGGGGATGATGTTGCCAGGGAATGGAAGGCCCGTCTTCGGATCCATGATGACTACCGCCTTGTGGTAGAAGACATTGTTGGGATCCAGCAGCTCGCTGAAGTCGCCATTGCGCATCTTGAGTGTCGGAACCACAAGGCTGCTTGTATCCGTAAAGATGTACCTCACCCATTCCTCCCCCCAGTACCAAAACACTTTGGTCTTGTTGGTATTAAAGTGGTTAGGAATGTAGAACGGACCACCGATGTTGTATCCGAATTGATTGTAGTGAATGGGGGCGGTGACGCCGGTTGTCGCCGGAACTGCATTGCGCTGCCAGGGGTTGGCATCAAAGATGGTATTGCGGACATACTCGTAAGCAGCGCCGTGGAAGTCCTGCGAACCGCTTTTGGAGGTGATGCGTATCTGGCCGCCGGAGGATCGGCCGTATTCAGGCGCATAATCCGCGGTGAGGATTTGAATTTCCTGCGTGGAGTCCAGGTCCGCGGCCCCTATGCTGGTGCCGTTGGAGCGCGTGCGAACGGCAGGAGCGCCGTCGTAGGTGATCAGACTTTCCGGCGTGCGGGCGCCATTGATGTTCGATGGGCCCTGCGTAAAATTGAAAGCCAGGTTCGCAAGCGTGCCGCCGCGTGTGCCCGGGACGAGATTGGCCATGAAGATGGGGTTGCGGCCATTAATTTCGAGCGCGTCAATCTGTTCGCGAGTCACGAGTTTTTGCACGGATGCCGATTCCGTCTGGAGCTGAACCGCCGAGGCCGAAACCTCAACCGTTTGATTGGCGCTGCCGACAGTCAGTGTCGCATCAACAACGAGGTTCGCGCTTGGATCGAGCTTATCCTCGTTGGATTGAAACTTCTTAAAACCGGACGCTTCGACGCTCACGGTATACAGGCCGGGCGGGACATTGGTGATGGTGTAATAGCCGGATTCGTTGGTTGTGGCTTGGCGTTCGACGCCACTCTTGTTTTGGATGGTGACCTTGGCTCCGGCAACCGTCCCGCCCGACGGATCTTTGACAAATCCTGATATCGTCCCGAGGTCCGACTGCGCAAACAGTACTCCCGAAATCAGCAGGCACACGCATAGCACTAGAACCGCCTTGACCCATCGGATTTTCATGGTGCGCTCCTTATTTTGAAGTCGTGGTTCGGCAGGTCAATGCTCTGTCATCCGCACGGTAGGGCGCTTTTTCGCGCGACGCAAGTGTTTACCCAACCTGCGTCCGGTGTATACACCTGTGCTCACACTCTTTTAATGCATTGAAAATAAAAGGCTTGAACTCTATGTAAAATTTCGATAAATGTGATGCGTTCGATTGCCGCCGCCGCTCACATTCATCGTTCGTTTATCGGAGCCCAGTATTCTTATGGCGACGGCTCCGTTAGCGCTCAAACGCTCGCTTGGAGAACACCGTTATGCAACATCCCGCAGCTACTCGTACCAATCAGAAAGTGCCGCTTATCCAGCAGTGGCCGCACTGCTTGGAAGATGATCCGCGTTTGAGTTTGTCACGGCGTGTCGTCGCCGGTCGCCACTTTGCGAAATCTCCGCTGCTGTCAAAGTTCTTTCTCTACGTCGTGACTGAAACTCTCGCCGGACGGCAGGCTGAGATTACCGAGCATCAAATCGGTGTGCAGGTATTTGGCCGGTCTCCGGGGTACCTCACAGTCGAGGACAACATCGTTCGCAACTACGCACGCCAGTTACGCCGGCGCTTAGCCGAGCACTTCGCAGACGAGGGCAGTTCGGAATCCCTGCGTGTCGAAATCCCTCTCGGCGGGTACATCCCGGTTTTTGCGCGCGCCTCCGACGTCAGTCCGACCGGGCAGCGGCGTAGCGACCCCATGCCAGTCAAACTCGACACGCAACTGGAAAGCACTCCTCCAACCTCTTCCGGCGCGCCAGTTGCTCCCCGATGGAACTGGCAACGCACGTTGCTGCGAGGATCGGTGCTGGCCGCTTGCGCCGCGGTTCTCATTTCCGTGACATGGTTCGCCGCCGCTCGTACCCACGCTCAGCGTCAGGCTTCCGAACCGGCACAGCCCCTCTGGGCGGCGCTCTTTGATGGTCCGGCCAATAGCTACATCGTTCCCGCCGATGCAGGCTTCAATCTTTTGGAGGACCTTTCGGGCCGTCCGCTGCCGCTTGCGGACTACATCAAGGGCGGATACCTGGAAGTGCCGCTTGCCAAAGTCGATGCGCACAGCGCTCAAGATCTGCGCTCGCAACAGTTCACGAGCTTCGTCGACCTCCAGATTGTTACTGCACTCGCCCGGCTGTCAGAGTTCAATCCGCAGCGGGTCATTCTGCGCTTTCCGCGCGATTTGCGGCTTGATGATCTGAAAAACGCCAACGCCGTGATCATCGGCTCGGTCGGGAGCAACCCTTGGGCCTCCATCGCAGGAGACAGCACCAACTTCCGCATCGTCTATCACGAAGACATGCAGGGCGCGACCCTGGTCAATATGAAGCCGCAACCCGGCGAAGCAGCCTCTTATGTAAGCCAGTGGAACGAGCCGGCGCACGAGACCTTCGCCGTGATCTCTTTCCTGCCCAACCTGGGCGGCAACGGACATCTGCTGCTTCTGCAAGGGCTGGACGTCGCAGGAACCCAGGCGGCCGCCGAGGTGCTCTTCCGTCAGGATGCATTAGCTCCCGTTCTTCGCCGCGCGACTCGTCCGGACGGCTCGCTTCGCTTCTTCGAAGTATTGCTGCGTTCAACAAGCATCCAGTCGAGCGCCGCAGGGACACAGGTTTTAGCCTTCAGAATTCACTGACCTTCCGCACCCCGCGGAAGGGGTGTACTGACATGCTTCTTCACTCAGCTTGCTTTTGGCTTTGAACTGCCGACCGTAAACTTCGTATCTTCTTCCGATTTCACACGTTCCCCAGCGGTATCAAACCCATCACTTCCCGCCCAACTCCCGCAACCCAAGTTCCGCTAGATCGGCTACGGTTTCGTCTTTGGCGCCGGCGCGCTTTTTGCGGGTGCGGTCTCTGGACCGCTGGGCGCGCGCGCAGCCGTCAACGCGGTCTTCACGGAAGGAGGTATTTTGTCAGAATTTGCCAGCAAGACACTGACTTCCCAAAT
>WNFP01003214.1_pt1 | contig 19266 bp, 17 predicted proteins | sample 5400201 | NCBI WGS metagenome assembly WNFP01 (sample SAMN13153355, study PRJNA577476) | soil metagenome | isolation source: 115 cm saprolite under Madrone tree | place: USA:California | collected 2016-06-14 | reverse complement strand
CATCGGGCGACGGGCCGAGAGCTTGATGCGCTTCATGAACGCGTATACCCGGCTGGCGCGCTTGCCGCCGCCCCAGCTCGGGCCGGTGGACGTGTCGGCCTGGGTGAAGCGGGTGGCGACGCTGGAGAAGCGCCTTTCCGTCCAGGTGCGCGAGGGGCCGCAGGTCTCCGTGCGCGCCGACGCGGATCAGCTGGAGCAGCTTCTGATCAATCTGGTGCGAAACGCCGCCGACGCGGCCCTGGAGACCGGCGGCGGAGTCGAGGTGAGCTGGAGCGTGGGGCCGCGGCAGGTGGAGATCAGCGTCGCCGACGAGGGACCGGGGGTGGCGAGCACCACCAACCTGTTCGTGCCCTTCTACACCACCAAGCCCCAGGGCTCGGGCATCGGGCTCGCGCTCTCCCGGCAGATCGCGGAGGCGCACCAGGGCTCACTGGGTCTGGAGAACCGGGGCGACCGGCGGGGAGCTCGCGCGCGCCTCAGGCTGCCCCTTCAGTAATGGATGGTGACCTCGGAGGTCCCGTCGGGCAGCGGCGACTCGGGTCCGGTGACCAGCCGCGGCGCGGCGCCGTCCACCGAGACCAGCACCGCCTCGTGGCCGGTGGACCGGAGCCGCGAGGGTCCAGACAGCGCGACCTCGGCGTGGACCCTCGCCGATCGGATCACCAGGGCGCCGACATTGAACGAGCGCGTGGCCTGTCCTGCTCCCGCCGAGAGCGGCGGCAGCAAGGTCACGAGGGTGGCAGCGAGCTTCAGGCCCATGACGTGTCCTCTCCTGTAATACACAGTAAGCTATGCGCTTACGTGTTGTCAAATCGGGCGAACGTCGGGGATTCAAACTTCTGAACACTTGGCCTTGGCGGTCCGTCCGCCGCCGCCTACCTTGCACCGTCATGCGCCCTTCTCTGCCGTTTTTGGCACTGGTTCTCTGCGGTTGTGTCCGCAATCCGGCAACCGGCAAGCTGCAGCTCAACCTGCTCTCCGAGTCGCAGGAGGTCGAGCTGGGGAAGCAGGCCAAGCAGGAGGCGGAGCAGGCCTACGGCGTCTACCAGGAAAAGCCGCAGCTCAACGGCTACGTCGAAGGGATCGGGAAGCAGCTCGCCGCCAAGACGGACCGCCCCAATCTGCCCTGGTCTTATGAGATCGTGGACGACGCCAGCGTCAACGCATTCGCGCTGCCGGGGGGGCCGATCTTCATCACCCGCGGGATCCTGGCGCACCTGAACAGCGAGGCGCAGATGGCGGCGGTGCTGGGCCACGAGACCGGCCACGTGGCGGCGCGGCACTCGGCCAACCAGTTGAGCAAGCAGCAGGTGGCGCAGCTCGGCCTGGGCATCGGGTCCGTGCTGTCGCCCGTGGTGTCGTCCGTGGCGGGGGTGGCCAGCGTCGGCCTTTCAGTGCTGTTCCTCAAGTTCTCCCGGGACGACGAGACGCAGGCCGACGAGCTGGGCTTCCGCTACATGACCAAGGTCGGCTACGACCCCAACGAGATGATCCCGCTGTTCGAGATGCTGGATCGCGTCTCCAAGGAGGCGGGCTCGGGCAAGACGCCGGAGTGGCTGCAGACCCACCCCGACCCGGGGAACCGGCTGGCGGAGACGCAGAAGCGGCTGAGGACCGAGCTGAAGGGCTCGACGCAGGGGATGAAGGTCGAGCGCGAGAAATACCTGACGATGATCGATGGGATCGTCTTCGGCGACGATCCGCGCCAGGGATTCTTCAAGGGCGACCAGTTCTACCATCCGCAGTTGAAGTTCCAGTGGAGGCTGCCCTCGGGTTGGGCGCACCAGAACACCAGCCAGGCCGTGGCCGCCGCCAGCCCGGATCAGGACGCGATCATCCAGCTGCAGTCGGCCGGCAAGATCTCACCGGAGGAAGCGGCCCAGAAGATCTTCTCGCAGCAGGGGATCCAGGCGGGGCAGCCGGCGAACGTCAAGGGCGCGAAGATCGCCCGCACCTTCGTCGCCCAGACGCAGCAGGGCAACATCGAAGGGTTGATGGCGTTCGTTCCTTTCCAGGGCAATACGTACATGCTGATCGGCTACACGAAGCAGGGCGGGCTCTCCAAGTACGGCCCGATCTTCACCGAGTCGATGGGGACCTTCAGCGAGCTGACCGACCGGAGCGCTCTTCAGGTCACGCCGGCGAAGCTCAAGATCGTCAAGATCGATCAGCCGATGACCGTCAGCGAATTCAACGCCCGCTATCCCTCTTCCATCAAGCTGGAGCGCGTCGCCCTGATCAACGGCATCGATCCCGGCGGCCGGATTCCCGCCGGCTACGCCAAGCAGGTCGTCGGCGGCACCCCCGAACCCAAGTAGGGTGCGACCCAAGTCGGAGATCGGGGACACAATACGCAACTCCCCGTGCCAACCTGTTGGAATGGGTAATTGCGTATTGTGTCCCCGATCTCCGACGGAAGTCGGGGTTACTGAAGGTTGAGTTGTTCCAGGGGGAGCGGGCGGGCGAAGAAGTAGCCCTGGGCGCGCTCGCAGCCGAGCCGGCGGAGGAGGTCGGCCTGCTCCTGGGTCTCGACGCCTTCGGCAACCACGTCGATCCCCAGGGCCTTGCCCAGCACCAGGATGCTCTGGACGATCTTGATCTTCCGCTCGTCGTCGCCCATCGCGCCCACGAAGGAGCGGTCGATCTTCAGCGAGTCGATGGGCAGCTCGTGCAGGTAGCTGAGCGAGGAATAGCCGGTGCCGAAGTCGTCGATGCAGAGCCGGACGCCGGTGCCGCGGAGCTGGGTGAGGGCCGCGCGGGCCGCGGCGCCGTTGCCGATCAGCATGCTCTCGGTCAGCTCGAGCCGCAGGCGCGAAGGATCGAGACGGGAGCGGGCCAGCATCTCCTTCAGCTCCTCGCAGAATTCGGGCTGCAAGAGCTGCCGGCCGGAGAGGTTCACCGACAGCGAGATGTTCGCGGGCAACGCGGAGAGCGCCCGGCAGGCCTCGTCCAGCACCCAGTGACCGAGCGGGACCACCAGCCCGGTCTCCTCGGCCAGCGGGATGAACTCGCTGGGCGGGACCAGTCCCCGCTCGCGGTGCTCCCAGCGGACCAGCGCCTCCACTCCCAGCGTCTTCCCGCTGGAGAGCTCGACGATGGGCTGGTAGTGCACGCGCAGCTCGCCGCGCTCCAGCGCGCGCCGCAGCTCGTTCTCGATGCGCAGCGCCGCCATCGCGCGCTCGTGCATGCTGGAGTCGAAGACCGCGTGCCGGACGCCGCGCACCTTCGCCCGGTACATCGCGGTGTCCGCGTCGCGCAGCAGGTGCTCGACCCGCTCGGTCGCGGGGCCGCCGAGGGCGATGCCGATGGAAGCGCCGGCGAAGACCTCGTGGCCTTCGATCAGGTACGGCGGGCCCAGCGAGCGGTGCACGCGCTCCGCCACCGCGATCGCTTCTTCCTCGGTGGCGATGCCCTCCACCAAGAGGGTGAACTCATCGCCGCCGAGCCGGGCGACGGTGTCGCCGGCGCGCCGGCAGCTCTCGAGCCGGCGGGCGATCTGCACCAGGAGCTCGTCGCCGGCGCGGTGGCCGAGGCTGTCGTTCACCACCTTGAAGCGGTCCAGGTCGAGGAAGAGGACGGCGAAGCGGGCCGCCTCGCGTCCCTTGGCGCGCGCGAAGGCGATCTCCAGCCGGTCCTTGAACAGGGCGCGGTTCGGCAGCCCGGTGAGCGGATCGTAGAAGGCGGCCTGCAGCAGCCGGGCCTGCGCCTTGCGCCGCGCGGTCACGTCGGTGGCGGCGACCAGGAGCGCGCGCCGGCCCTCGAAGACGACCTCGTGCACCGAGAGCTCCAGGTCGTGCGCCTCTCCCGACGCGGTCCGGTGGCGCTCCACCGCCGGCGCTCCCGCGCGCTGCTCGGCGGCGGCGCCCGGGTCGAGCCTCAGGTCCGACGACCGCAGGGTGAGGAACTTCTCGCGCGGCCAGCCGTAGTGGCGGACCGCGGCCTCGTTCACGGCCAGGAAAGCGCCGCTCTCGGCGTCCTCGACCCACATCGGCTGCGGGTTGTTCTCGAAGAGGATGCGGTAGCGCTCCTCGGAGGCGCGCAGCGCGTCGAGCACGCGGACCCGCTGCGTCACCTCGCGGGTGAGGAGCACCGTGGCCTGCTCGCCGTGGTACAGCACCGGGCTGGCGCTCACCTCCAGCACGATCTCGACCTTTCCCTGGCGCAGCACGGTCTCGAAGCGCCGGCCGCGGGCGATGGCCGCCTTGGCCACTCCCGCGTCCGACCAGAGGGCGTGCACGGAGGCGCCCAGCATCCGATCCCGCGGGACGCCGTACAGCTCGCTGGCGCGCGGGTTGGCGTCCTGGATGATCCCGGTGCGCGGATCGACGACGATCAGCGCCTCGGAGACGCTCTCGAACAGGTCCCGATATCCACGTTCCACCTTGCGCAGCATCTCCTCCGCCGGTTTGTGCTCGATGACGCGTCCCAGTTCCGCGCAGGCGCGGGTGATGCCGGAGAGCAGCGCGTCGTCGGGCGGCTCGCGCACTCCGGAGAAGAACTCGACCGCCGCGACCGTGCGCTGGCGCGCCACGGCCGGAAAGGCGAACACCGATCCCGCCCCGTCCTCGCCCTCCGGCCGCCATTGGGGAGACCCGTCGCGCAGCACCAGCGCCGCCAGGCCGCCCGGCGTGCTCCGCCGCCGCTCCGCGACCTGCCTCAGCACCGAAATCCGGTCCGGCCGCTCCAGGTGCCAGACGCTGCGAGTTACGTCACCTGCGTCGCGCAGGAACTCGACCCGCCCGGCCTGCCATCCTGCAGCCGCGCAGATCTGCTGGAGCGCGGCCCGAAGCGCGTCCTCCCTGCTGCCTGCGCGCTGCGCTGCTTCGCGCACTGAACGCAAGACGTGTGGTTCGCGTGCAGTCGGGGGCGGTTGCACCGGCGGAAGTTACGCACCACGGGTGGGTAGGCGGAAAGGGATTCCGTGTGGTCCGCGCTGCGACCTGCGCCACCCCTCGACGACGGGCTGAACGCCCGCCCTCCCGCAGTGGGAAGGGGCGGGCCATCTATGAGGTGGAATACCCCGTGTCGCGCGACGACCTGGTGCAGACGGCCGAAGACAACGAGGCGCCGGCGGAAGTGATCAACTTCCTCAAGGCTCTCCCGAAAGAGCGCTATCAGTCCGCAGAGGAAGTGCTGCGCGATTTCGCCGAAGCTGAACGGCGGTTCGCGCTGGGAAACGTCTCTGACGATCGCGGCCGCCGCGACAACCTCGGCAAGGTCGCGGCCGAGGACAAAGCAAGGCACCCGTAACCCGAGGTAGACCGGCTTGGCGGCCCTGACTCAGCCGCGTTCGTACGTACCTACGAGTTCACCGCGCGCCAGGACGCCGCCGCCCGACAGCGCCGCACGCAGCGCTTTTTTCGTCGGCGGCCCCGCCAGCCGGCGCTACTCCTCCGGGAGCTCGTGCTCGAGCAGGCCCTCCGGCTGCGACCGCTCCGTCCCGAAAGGCGCGCCCGCGGGCGTGGCGGGGCGGAAGCGCGTCGCCACGTCGGCCACCGTGAAGAACATCAGCAGGGCGACGAACATCAGCGCGGTGGCGAAGACCAGCCGGGTGCTGCCGGACGACTCGCGCAGGTGCATGAAGATGAGCGCCACCAGCGCGCTCTTGGTGCAGGCGATGATCAGCGCGATGGGCAGCGCCCAGGTCCCCAGGTGCTGCTTGCCGGTGACGTAGGTCAGGCCGGTGAAGAAGAGGAGCGCGATCCACACCAGGAGGTACGGCACCGCCGAATGGGGATGCTCGGCGTGGGATTCGTCCGCATGCAGTGCCCGGCTGGGGGTTCCACTCTCGCTCACGGCAGCTCCTCAGATCAGGTACAGCAGCGGATAGAGGAAGATCCAGACCAGGTCCACCAGGTGCCAGTAGAGGCCGCCCAGCTCCAGGCCGGTGTAGTAGCGCGACGAATATCGCCCCTGCAGCGTCCGCCGGAGGATCCAGGAGAGGACCAGCATTCCGGCGATGACGTGGAGCCCGTGGACGCCGGTCATGATGAAGTAGAGCGAGAAGAACATCGCCGCGCCCGGGATCTTCACCTTCTCGAACGCGTAGTACTTCCCCGGCAGGGACTTCTCGTGGAAGTGCTCGCTGTACTCCACCGCCTTGATGCCGAGGAAGGCGAGGGCGAAGAGCAGCGTCAGGATCAGGCAGAAGGCCGCGGCGCGCGGCCGATCGGTGCGCGCGAAGTGGATGGCGAGCGCGACCGTCAGGCTGGAGGTGATGAGGACGACGGTGTTGACGGTCCCCAGGGTGAGCTCGAGATGCCGGCTGCACTCGGCGAACGCCTCGGGGAACTGGAACCGGTACACGGAGTAGCCGGTGAAGAGGCCGGCGAAGAGCAGGATCTCGGTGGCCAGGAAGAGCCACATCCCCAGCCGCATCGCCTCGTTCTGTCGCTCGAGCGAGGAGAAGTGATGGGCGAGGATCCCGGGCGGCAGCCCCGCCTCGGCTTCATGCGACACGGATGACCCCCGGCGGCTCGTGCGTGCGGTAGTCGTGCGGCATCTGGGTGATGGTGGGGATCTCGTCGAAGTTGTGCGTCGGAGGCGGCGAGGCGGTCAGCCACTCGAATCCCTTGCTGCCCCAGGGATTCGGTTCCGACCGGCGTCCCCACTTCAGGGAAATGCCCAGGTAGATGACGATGATGATGAAGCCGAATCCGAGCAGGGTGGCGCCCGCGGTGGAGGCGACGTTGAGCGCCTGGAAATGCTCCGGGTACTGGTAGTACCTCCGCGGCATCCCGAAGTTGCCCAGCAGGAACTGCGGCACGAATGTGGCGTTGAAGCCGAGGATGATCAGCGACGCCGCCACCAGGCCCCAGCCTTCGTGGTAGGTCTTCCCGAACATCTTCGGGAACCAGTAGTGGAGGGCGGCGAGGAACGCCATCACCGAGGCGCCCACCATGATGAAGTGGAAGTGGGCGACCACGAAGTACGTGTCGTGCCAGTGGATGTCGAGGGACGTCGTGGCCAGCGCGACGCCGGTCATCCCGCCGAAGACCAGGAAATAGAGGAAGCCGCAGATGTACGCGAAGGGCGTCCTGAAGGCGATGGCGCCGCGGTACATCGTCCCCACCCAGTTGAAGACCTTGATGGCCGTGAAGATGCCCACGAACATCGAGAGCAGGCCGAAGGCGCCGCCCACGAACACGCTCTGGCCGGCGACGAAGAGATGGTGGCCCCAGGTGAAGAAGCCGACGAAGGCGATGCCCAGCGAGCTGAAGGCGATGGCCTTGTAGCCGAACGGGTTCTTGCGCGAGAAGGCGCAGACGCACTCGGAGATCACGCCCATGGGCGGCAGCACCATGATGTAGACGGCCGGGTGCGAGTAGAACCAGAACATATGCTGGAACAGCACCGGGTCACCGCCGCGGGCGGGATCGAAGATGCCGAATCCGCCGATCCGCTCGATGGTGACGAGGGCCACCGTGATGCTGAGCACCGGGGTGGCGAGCACCTGGATGATGCTGGTGGCGTAGGTGCTCCAGACGAAGAGCGGGAGCCTCATCCAGTTCAGGCCCGGCGCGCGGAGCGTGTGCACGGTGACGATGAAGTTGATCCCGGTGAGGATCGAGCTGAACCCGATGACGAAGACGCCGATCAGGATGGGAGCCACCTGCGTCGGCGTGGTGGTCGAGTACGGCGCATAGAAGGTCCAGCCCGTGTCGGCCCCGCCGTGGATGATCCCCCAGATCGCGATCACCGCCCCGCCCAGGTACAGGTAGTAGGAGGCCAGGTTCAGGCGGGGAAACGCCACGTCGCGCGCGCCGATCATCAGCGGCAGCACGAAGTTCCCGAAGGCGGAGGGGATGGCGGGGATGAGGAAGAGGAAGATCATCACGATGCCGTGCAGCGTGAACATCCGGTTGTAGCTGAGGGCATCGACGAAGAAGGGGCCGGGCTGCAGCAGCTTGAAGCGGATCAGCAGCGCGAACAGGCCGCCGACGAAGAAGAAGAAGACCACCGAGACGAGGAACATGATGCCCACGCGCTTGTGGTCGCGCGTGTTCAGCCAGGACATGACGGTGGTGCCGTCGTGGAGATAGCTCGGCGCGGCCGGGGCGCCGGACAGCGCGTGGCTATCGGCCTCGGATAGGCGCATAGGCAGGTCCTTCCGACGGTCCGGTGCGGACCGCGTCGCTCTGCAACGACTTGATGTATTCGACCAGGGCCGCCACTTCCGGCCCGGCGAGCTTGCCCTGGAAGCTGGGCATCACCGGCTGGAATCCCTCGACGATCTTCTGCGCCGGGTCCATCATCGATTCGGTCAGGTAGGCTTCGTCGACGAAGACCATGCTGCCGTCCGACAACCTCTCCCGCCGCTGGTACAGGTCCAGCCAGGTCGGGCCGATGTGGCGCGTCCCGTCGATGGTGTGGCACTTCAGGCAGCCTTGATCGGCGGCGATGCGCCGCCCCTGCTCGATCAGGTTCCCCAGCGGAGGAACGAACTCGAGCGCGGTCGGCGCTCCATCCTGCTGCGAGGCCAGGAGCCCGCGCCTCTCCATGGCCAGCCAGTCCTCGTACTCCTGCGGCTTGAGCACGATCACCTCGCCGCGCATGATGGAGTGGCCGGCGCCGCAGTACTCGGCGCAGAGGATCTGGTAGCGCCCCGGCGTGGTGGCGTTGAACCAGATCTGCGTGTACCGGCCAGGGAGCACGTCCATCTTCACCCGGAACTCCGGGACGTAGAAGGAGTGGATGACGTCGCGCGAGGTCATCAGCAGGCGGACGTTCCGGCCGGCGGGCACGTGGAGGACGTTCACCCCGTTGGGCCCGTCTGGATATGCGAACTTCCACATCCATTTCTTGCCCATCACGTAGACGTCCATGGAGTCGATGGGCGGCGTCGCCTGCCGCACGAACTCGCGGTAGCCGAGGAAGAACCAGCCGATGAAGAACATCAGCGGGACGGCGACGAAGAGCGCCTCCATCCACATCTTCGGCTCGATGTGCGGAGTCGTCTGCGTCTCGGACCGGCGGCGGTAGCGGATGAAGAACCAGATGGCGGTGAGGCCGACCCCGGTCGACATCACGAAGGTGGTGAGGATGACGAAGTAGTGCAGGTGGTCGACGTCCAGCGCGAAGGTCGACGCCTGGTCGGGCAGGAACAGCAGCCGGCGCAAGAGCTCGTTCATGCCGCCTCGCTCCGGGTCGGTGGGGGCCGGGCCGCGCGAGCCTTCCGGATCTCGCGCCACCACAACACGCCCAGGAACGTGAGCAGGGCGAGTCCGCAGAAGCCGGCGCCGTATTGCAACGCTCCCATCACGTAGAAGTGGTACTTGCGCGAGGCCGGGTCGTACTTGAAGCAGCGCAGGATCACGCGGTCGAAGGTGGTCCCCACCTTGCCGTCCGAGGCCTCGACCACCGCCAGCCGCAGGTCGCGCGCGGGGATCTCGATGCCGTAGAGGTAGCGGGAGATCCTCCCGTCCGGCGTGAGGATCATGCTGACCGCCGGGTGCTCGTACTGTCCGGTGTCCTTGTCCAGGCGGTATCGGAACCCCAGCGAGTCCGCCACGGTCCGGATGGCGCTGTCTCCTCCGACCAGGAACGGCCAATGCGCCGGCCAGGCCTTGCCGGCGTTCTTGAGCATCTGCAGATATCCGCCCTGGCGCAGGCGCGCCTCGGGGATGGTGTCCTTGGGCGAGAAGCTGACGGTGAGGCCGTAGTAGTCCTCGCCCAGCCGCAGGCCCGTCTCGTTCAAAGCCTTGATCACGCCCTTCTGCACCAGGCTGCAGAGCATCGGGCAGTCGAAGTAGACGAGGGTGAGCACCACGGGCTTTCCGCGCGCCGCGAGATCGCGCAGCTGCACGCGGTGGGATTCGCTGTCCATGAACGATGCGCTGCCGACGCGCTCGCCCAGGCGCTCCACGACGTCGACGGGCGCGTCCGGCGCCGTCGCGACCTGCGCGAGCAGGACCAGTGCGGGGATCACTTCTTCTGCTCCTTCTGCTGCTGCACCACGAGCTCCATCGCCCGGTCGATGGGCATGTGGATGGTGCCCTTCTGCTTGTCCATCCACCCCCAGCTGGAGAGCCGCTCCACGCTTTCCGCCTTGTAGACCTGCAGGCTCCGCGTCACGTCGAAGGGGACCTGATCGACGATGCCGATCTCCGGCTGGCCGAGGATGATCGGGATCGGATCCGGACCTTCCGGCTGCAGAGCTTTCTCGCGGGAGAGGAGATAGCGGTACACGACGAACGTCCCGATGGCGAAGATCAGGAGGGCGGCGCCGGCGGTGGTGAATACCGCGAACCAGTCGATTCCCTCCTGCGCCTGCTCGGGCGGAGGCGGAAGGTGCTCGGCGGCGTGGGAGGGTTCGTGGCTCATGGCTGCACGTATCTCAGCGAGTCTTCCAGGAACGGATCGCGCACCGGCAGCGGCCGGGCGGCGCGGAACAGGTACAAGGCGAACGCCACCGACGCTCCACCGATGCCGGCGAAGGCGGTGAGGTGCGTCCAGTGGAGGCCGAGGCGCGACGGATCGGCCTCGAGCATCACCACCCAGTACAGATCGACGTAGTGCATGACCAGCATCCAGGCCGCCACCGCGGCGAGCGCGGGCGGGCTGCGCTTCACGTCGCGGGAGAGCAGGATGAAGAACGGCACCAGGAAGTGTCCGATGAGGATGAGGATGCCGACGGGCTTCCACACGCCCTGGTTGCGGATCACGATCCACTGCACTTCCTCGGGCAGGTTGCCCGCCCAGATCAGCATGTACTGGGAGAAGGCCATGTAGGCCCAGAAGCAGACGAAGGCGAAGAGGAGCTTGCCCGCGTTGTGCTGGTGGTCGACGGAGATGACGTTGCCGAGCGGCGTCGCGCCCGAGCGCAGGCCGGTGATCACCAGGCAGAGCGCGGCGATCGCGGCGACGAACGACCCGGCGTAGACGTACAGGCCGAAGATCGTCGAGTACCAGGTCGGCTGCAGCGACATGAGCCAGTCGAACGAGGCGAAGGTGAAGGTGAAGATGAAGACCAGCATTCCGCCCGGCGACCAGCGCCGCATGCGCAACGTCAGCGCGGGGTCGCCCGTCTCGTCCTGGCGGACGGACCAGGTGCGCAGCAGCCAGGTCCACACGATCCAGCAGCCGAAGTAGATGAGGGCACGCACGGTGAAGAACCCCATGTTCAGATAGGGGCGCTTGTGCGCGAGGAGCTCGCCGACTTCCTTCGGCAGCGGCTCGGGCGGCGCCACCCAGAACCAGATGTGGCGGGCCCCGAGCAGCAGCGGAATGAAGAGCACCAGGAAGATGGGGACCACGGCCCCGGCGGTCTCGCCGAAGCGGCGAATGACGACGTTCCAGCGCGCGCCGGCCGTGTGGTTCGCGATCACGAACGTGAACGCGCCGATGGCGATCCCCAGCCAGTAGACGTAGGCGACGAGGTACGCGAGCAGCGCCGGCTTGGGCGAGACGGCCATTCCGATGAAGGTGAGCAGGAGCCCGACGCCGCCCGTCACGGCCGCGCCCAGCATCAGCCGGCCTCCTTCGCGATAGGGCGGCAGGTCGACGTCGGGAAGGGGACGCGATTCGTTCATTGCCCGCCCTCCGCGCGAAGCTTCTGTTGGATGTCCGGCGGAGCATCGGAGAGCCGCGCCGCCTGGCTCCGCCGCAGCGCATGGACGTACGCGGCCACCGCCCAGCGATCCTCCGGAGTGAGCTGCGCCGCGTACGAGGGCATCAGTCCGTATCCTTCGGTGATCACCTGGAAGAGGTGGCCGGGGCCGACGTTGTGGAGCTGGTGCAGATTGGGCGGCGGCCGCAGCGACATCTGGGTGGCGACCGGCGAGTAGCCGTCTCCCACCAGACCGTGGCAGACGCCGCAGTAGATCTCGAACTTCGTCCGGCCGCGGTACATCACGTCCAGGCTGAGCGCGATGGGGAAGCTGTCGAGGACCTGGCCGGAGCGGTCCTTGCCGGTGGCGACCTCGGGGCGCAACCGGGTGCTCTCGCGCGAGACGGTTCCCTCGGGGGGATTGCGCATCGCCCTGCCGTCCTCGTAGAGCGGGTTGGCGGAGAACGGGCGGTACTTCGGCTGCCGCTCCATCGGATCGAAGATGGTGGTGTCCCCGCAGGCGGCGCAGAGCGCGGTGAGGAGCAGGAGCGATCTCATGTCGACTCCGCCACCGTGTGCACTTTGTGCGCCTCGAGCTGGCGCAGGTTCTGCTCCAGCTCGGAGATCGCGCTCTCGTCCTCCGTCTCGATGGAGACCCAGAAACCGTCCAGCGAAGCGCTGCGGAAGCGCTCCGATTCGAAGAGCGGATGGTAGGGGCGCGGCAGCTGGAAGTACTTGAAGATGGAGCTGAAGAAGATCGAGAGCACGGCGAGGAGCACGCCGCTCTCGAAGGTGATGGGGATGTTGGTCCAGAAGCCGTGCGGCGGCCGGTTCCCCACGTTGATGGGAAAGTCGATGGCGTTCATCCACACCTGCATGTAGTAGCCGCCCAACGCGCCGAGGACGCCGCCGCTGATCGCCACCAGCGGCACCGTGCTCCTCGGCAGTCCCAGGGCTTCGTCGATGCCGTGCACGGGGTAGGGCGTGTATGCGTCCAGTCGTTCCAAGCCCATCCCGCGGAGCCGCAACACCGCGCGCACGCAGTCGTCCGGATCGGTGAACTCGCCGATGACATAGTGCTTCATGGAGCGGCCCCTTCCAGCTCGTGGTGCCGCTTCTCGTCCATCAACTCGTGGTTGAACTCCTTCAACTCGCTGACCGCGACGGCGGGGAGGTACTTGAGGAAGAGGAGGAATAGCGTCCCGAAGAAGCAGATGGTGCCGAAGAGCAGGCTGAAGTCCACCCAGGTCGGGTAGTACATGGCCCAGTTCGAGGGGATGAAGTCCTGGTGGAGCGAGGTGACGATGATGACGAATCGCTCGCACCACATGCCGACGTTGATCAGGACGCTGGCGATCCACACGGCATAGATGTTTCGTCGCCCCCACCGGGTCCAGAAGAGCTGCGGCACGACGATGTTGCAGAAGAGCATCAGGTAGTAGACGAAGCGGTAGGGCCCGCGGGCGCGCGTCTTGAAGAAGACGTGCTCCTCGTATCCGTTGCCGCTGTACCAGGCGGCGAAGTGCTCCATGGCGTAGCCGTAGGCGACGATCAGCCCCGTGAGCAGCATCACCTTGCACATCGCCTCGATGTGCCGGGGCGTGATCACGTGCTTGAGCCCCATGTAGCGGCGCGCCGGGACCATCAGCGTGACCACCATGGCGAAGCCGGAGAAGACCGCGCCGGCGACGAAGTAGGGGGGGAAGACGGTGGTGTGCCATCCCGGCAGGATGCTGAGCGCGAAGTCCCAGGACACGATGGTGTGCACCGAGAGCACCAGCGGCGTGGCCAGCCCGGCGAGGAGCAGGTAGGCGATCTTGTAGTGGTGCCAGTGCCGGGCGCTGCCCCGCCATCCCAGCGCGAAGATGCCGTAGATCTTGCGCGCGCGCTTGCTGCTCGAGCTGTCCCGGAGCGCGGCCAGATCGGGGATGAGGCCCAGGTACCAGAAGAGCAGCGAGGTCGTGAAGTAGGTGCTGACCGCGAACACGTCCCACATCAGGGGGCTCTTGAACTGCGGCCAGATGCGGTTGACGCTCGGGTAGGGGAACAGCCAGTAGATGGCGAACCAGGGCCGCCCGGTATGCAGGATGGGAAAGAGCCCCGCTTGCATGACGGCGAAGAGCGTCATCGCCTCGGCGAATCGGTTGATGCTCGTCCGCCACTTCTGCTGGAAGAGGAGGAGGATGGCGCTGATCAGCGTCCCGGCGTGGCCGATGCCGATCCACCAGACGAAGTTGATGATGCCGAACGCCCAGCCGACCGGGATGTTGTTGCCCCACATCCCGATGCCCTTCGCGACCGTGATGACGATGGCGTTGAGGAGGACGCCGGTGCCGGCGAGCCCGATGAAGAGGAGCGTGAGCCAGCCGGGCCCAGGCGGCTTCCACACGTAATGATTGAGCGTCTTGTTGAGCGTGCCGTCGTCCTGCGGCCCGATCAGCAGCGGCTCGCCTTCCAGTCGCTGGCGCACGTCGAGTGCCGGTTCCGCCATCAGGCCAGCTCCGGATTGGGGTTCATGACCCGGGCGAGATAGACGGTCCGCGGGCGCGTGCCCAGCTCATGGAGCAGCTCGTAGCCGCGCTCCTCGTGGTGCAGCCGGGTGACCTTCGCCTTCGGATCGTTCAGGTCGCCGAACACGATCGCTTCGGTGGGGCACGCCTGCTGGCAGGCGCTGACCACGTCGCCGTCCCGGATGCGCCGCTCCGCGATTCGGGTGTCGATGCGGGCTCGCTCGATCCGCTGGACGCAGTAGGTGCATTTCTCCATGACGCCGCGGGAACGGACGGTCACGTCCGGGTTGAAGACCATCTTCTCGCTGTCGGTGTAGCTGCCGGTGTAGTTGAAGAAGTTGAAGCGCCGGACCTTGTACGGACAGTTGTTCGAGCAGTACCGGGTGCCGACGCAGCGGTTGTAGACCATCTCGTTCAAGCCCTCGTCGCTGTGGACGGTGGCGTTGACCGGGCAGACGTACTCGCAAGGCGCGTACTCGCAGTGCACGCACATCAACGGCTGCAGCACCACGCCGGGATTGGAGAGGTCGTCGCCGACGAAATACCGATCGACCCGGATCCAGTGCATCTCGCGGCTGCGGATCACTTGCTCCTTGCCCACCACCGGGATGTTGTTCTCCGAGATGCAGGCGACCATGCAGGCGTTGCAGCCGGTGCAGCGGGAGAGGTCGATGGCCATGCCCCACCGGTAGCCGCGATACTCCACAGGCTTGTGCACGGTGAGCGTGGGGCCGCGGTGCTCGGCGAGAGCCTCGTTGGTCTCCTTCAGCTTTGCGACGGTGGTGATGGCCGCGATCAGGCGGCCCTCCATCGAGTGGTGCTCTTGCGTCTGCGCGATCTTCGCCTTGCCGCCGGTGCGTGTGAGGGTCAGCCCGGACGCGAACCAGGGCGCGTCGCCGCGGCGAAGGTTGCTGGTGTCGAATCCCAGGTCGCGGCAGAGCGCCTCTCCTTGGGACTGGCGGCCGTATCCCAGCGACACCGTCACGCAGTCGTCGGCGTGCCCGGGCTCGATCACGACGGGCGCGTGCACCGGCGGTCCGCGCAGCCCCAGGTCCACGCGGTCTCCTTGCGCGAGACGCAGCTTGCGGGCCGTCGCGGGCGAGATCAGCGCCGCGTTCTCCCAGGTCACCTTGGTCACCGGGTCGGGCAGCTCCTGCAGCCAGGAGACGTTGCCGAAGCGGCCGTCCCAGACCCGGTAGTCGGGCACGACGTTGATCTGCAGGTCCGCCGTAGCGTCCGAAGGGCTGACCTGCATCGCCGCGGCCAGGATCTGATCGTGGCGCACCGCCGGCGTCTCCGCCTTGGTCGCGGTCCCCTGGATGAATCCGTCGGCCAGCCATTTCTCCCAGCCCATCCCGAAGTCGTCGGGCCGCTGTTTCCGCCAGTACTCGCGGAGCTGCGTGTACGCGCTCCCGTCGCCTTCGCCGAGGAACGCCGCCAGCACCTCCACTTCCGTGACGCCGCCATAGATCGGCGAGATGAGCGGCTGGACGAAGGTGACCGTCCCGTCGTGGGCGCGGGCGTCGCCCCAGCTCTCCAGCGGGTGCAGCGCGGGGAGCACCCACTCGGCGCGGTCTGCCGTCTCGTCGAAGTAGAGCGAGCGATAGACGGAGTGCGGCACCAGCGAGAGCGCTTTCCCGAAATTCAGCTCGGCGGGCGCGCCGTACACCGGGTTCCAGGCGGTGATCACCACAGTGTCCACGGCGCCGGCACGCATCTCTTCCGCAAGCTGCCGCAGCGCTCGCGGGCCCACGTCCATGTCGTGCAGCACCGGACGCGCCACCGCCGCGCAGGCGCTTCCCAGGGCGGTGTTGATCGCGTGCGCCGCCGCGTGCAGGACGGGCGGCTGGCGCGGCCCGGCGGAGACGAGAGCGCCGCGGCCCGCTTTGACCAGGTCCTTGGCCACCGCGTCCGCAACCTTCGCGGTCTCGGGCGGCAGCGCGAACCGCTGCGCGAGGGGAGCGTAGCGGGAGAGGGCGGGAACCTGCGCCGCCAGCCGCCCCAGGACGGCGAGCCCGAACCGCTGCACGTCCATCGGCTTCGCGCGGACGCGGTGGTCCGCGTTCATGCCGGTGACGGTGAGGTTTGCCTCCACCGCGTACAGCCGGCCCATCGCGCCCTTTTCGGGAACGCGCTTCTCGGCCCAGTCGGCCATCGCCGGGAGCGTTCCGGGCAGAGCTGCGAGCAGGTCGGAGTCGAGCGAGAGCACGACGGTCGCGGCGGACAGATCGAGGCGCGTCTCATACGAGGCGCCGAAGGCGAGCTGGGCTCCGTCGTTGATCTGCTGCAGCGGGATCGCGCTCCAGGCGGAGAACTTCGCCCGCGGGTACGTGTCCAACAGGCGCTGGCGGAGACTGGCGATGAGCGGCGACGAGCTCGGCTCCATCAGGAACCGCAGCCCTTCACCTTGCCGATTGCGCAGCCCGCGCGCGGTGTAGACGGCCGCCTGGAGGAATTCGCGGAACGAGTGCGGCACCGATTTCTGCTGCACGACCTTCAGGCGCTGCGGATCGTACAGCCTGAGCACCTCCGCCTGCTCGATCGGACCGATGGCGCCGCGGCTGGAAGGATGGTCGGGGTTGCCGTCGAGCTTGGTGGGCCGTCCTTCGTGCGCGGTGGCGAGGAGGCCGGTGGCGCGGCCGTCCAGCGTGGACGCCGTCGCATAGTGCAGCGGCTTGCCCGGCGTCAGCTCCGGGGGCTGCTTGGTGTACGGCAGGATCTTCTCGTCGGGCGGCTTCAGGCACCCGCCCAGCGTGGCCAGCGCAGCGGACGCCCCCAGGAGCTGCAGCACGCTGCGCCGCGAGGTCGCATCGTCCGGCGGCGCCTCCGGGCCCAGCTCGCGCGAGGATGGCGGCGGCGCGGCGTGCTCTTCGAGGCTGCGCCACAGCTTCTGCTGCTGCCCCGCGATGGGGAGTGACTTCAGCGATGACATGTCGTGCAACTCGTGCGCGTTTCGACGTGGTACCGCTCTTTCAACTGGCGGCCGATGGCGAGCTGATCGCCCTTCGGTTTGTAGGTCATGCTGGTGATCTGCTCGCGCGGCCGGAGGAACCTCTCCGGCTGGCGGTGGCAATCCAGGCACCAGCCCATGGTCAACGTCTGGTACTTCTCCACCTGCGCCATCTCGTCGATGCGGCCGTGGCAGGTGACGCAGCCGACGCCCTGCTTCACGTGGATGGAGTGATCGAAGTAGACGAAGTGCGGCAGCTTGTGGACCTTGTTCCAGACGATGGGCCGGTCCGCGAAGTAGCTCTCGCGCACGGGCGCGAGCTTGGGGCTCTTGTTCCAGATCTGCTCGTGGCAGTTCAGGCAGAGCGACGTGGGCGGCACTCCCGCGGAAGGGGACTTCTCCACCAGGTAGTGGCAGTACCGGCAGTCGATACCTTCGTCGCCCACGTGGTGGCGGTGGTCGAACTGGACCGGCTGATCGATCGGGTCCTGCTGCTGCGTGAAGTACGGACTCCGTACGTAGATCATCGGACCCGCGATCAATCCGCCTCCGAACAGCAGCGCGAGCCCGAACAGCGCGAGACGGAACGCGGTGTTCGACGACGGCTTGAAGAGAGAGCTCATTCCGTTCTTTCGCGCGGGCCGCTTTCGGGCGGCGCCTAGTACCCGATGATGTCCTGGGAGGGTGGGTGCGGATTGCCGCAGCGACCGAACGTCGCAGTCCCTCTATCGCAGGCGAGCGCGCGAGGGTGGGCGGATCTGGCCCAATTCGATGCGAGTTGGCAAGGGCCGACGCGAGATACTTCAGCGAGGTGTCAGCAGGAAGTACCTCGCGCCCGTTCGTTTGCGGCTGGCCCCCGTAGGCGAGGATCTGGCCGCGGTCATTGATGGCGACGCCGTGCCAGAGGCTGACTCCCGCCGGGAACGTGGCGAGCGAGTCGATGCGAACCGGGTCGCCGCCGCCGCGCCAGAGCGCGGCGTGCGCATTCGAGTTGGTGACCGTCGTGTCGGTGTACCCGACGACGTCGCCGCTCGCATTCACCGCCAGGGCGACCCCGAAAGAATCGCCCCGCAACTTGGCGAGGACGCGCACTTCGCCGCCGCTCCAGAGCAGCGGCTGCAGGTCCGCCTTGCTGTTCGGGATGGTGCTTCCTTCGCCCGCGATGGCGCCGCTCGCCGACTGCCACCAGGCGCTGCTCGGCCCGCCCACGCCCAGCAGCGCCATCATGTTGCCGTCGTGCCAGACGAAGGCGTTGGTGGTGGGCGAGTCCCGCCCCGTGTACGACCAGCCCACGATGGTGCCGTCGGCCGCGACGTGCGTGGCGGAGCTGGTGGTGCCGCCCAAGGTGCCGAGGTCGCGCAGGCTGCTCGCGCCGGAGGTCCAGAGGAACGCATGATCGGAGAAGTCAGGATATTGGGCGTGGCCGACGACGTCGCCGTTCTCGCCGAGGCGGAGACCTTCCGTCGTCCTCCCGCCGAAGCTGGGCAGGAGGGTCTTCACGTAGTCGCGCTGGACGAAGGAGCGGATCGACCAGGGCGCGCTGGCGTCTCGCGACTGCTCGGTGAACAGCACTTCGCCGCGGTCGTTGATCGACACGGGAGTGACGTTCTCGGGCGGGTGGATCATGGTCACGGTGCCGGATCTGCTGTCGTAGATCAGGCTGCCGGAGGTGGACTTGCCGAGCACCTGGCCCACGCCGTTCAGGCCCGCGACGATGAAGGCGCCAGACACGGCCTCGATGTCGACGACGTCGTACTTGGTCGCCGTGGTGGTGCCGCCGTCGGGACTGGTGCCGGCGTCGGGGCCGCCGTCGGGGTTGCCGCTGCCTGCGTCAGAAGAGGCGCTGCCGGCGTCGGTCGAAGGGGCGCCGCCGGACCCGCCGCCAGAGCTCGAGCTGGAGGTGTTGCCGCAGCGGGCGAGCGCGACAGCGATGCAGAGCAGACCAGCGATCGAGGGCAGGGGAGGGCGCACGAGTGTCGCCTTTCGGTGTGAGCAGCCGGGACGTTAGACGTAGGCACGAAGCCGCTCGGCGGCGACCCACGACCGCCCGGGCGCTCGCTGTCCGTTGCGCGCCGCGTAGCTACCGTCACGCCGAGGTTTGCACATGGCTAAGACGGTGGGCGACTTCCGTGTTGTGCGCGCCAGATCATTGGCACCTGAGCAAGCCTGAAATCACTTAACTCCGCCTTCTCCGATCCAGCGGACACGCATGCTGGGAGGAGAAGACATGAGGTCAGGAAAGCAGAAATCAAGGTCAG
>WNFP01001331.1_pt1 | contig 19268 bp, 17 predicted proteins | sample 5400201 | NCBI WGS metagenome assembly WNFP01 (sample SAMN13153355, study PRJNA577476) | soil metagenome | isolation source: 115 cm saprolite under Madrone tree | place: USA:California | collected 2016-06-14 | reverse complement strand
CTTAGAGCACTTCCCACCTTCCCATTAGTCGAAGCCGCCATGACACCACGACTCCAAATCTCAGCTTCGGCCCTTGCCGTCGTTTTCCTAGCCGCTTCGCTGAACCTTTTTGCTTGCCCTCTTCCTCAATCCAGCAAGCTCCCGCCGCAGGCAGACATCAACGCCATCGGCCACCGCGACGTCGGCAGACGGGTTATCTGGACCGGCTTTGCCAATCCTTGGCGAAAAACTCCGATGCCCAAGTGCCGATCACTATTCGCGTGATTGATTCAGACATCGCTGGCGGTTTTACGCTGCCCGGCGGTTTCTGTATAGCAACAAGGGCTTGATTCTTCAGGCCCAGACAGAGGCGGAGTTGGCTGGAGCGTTGGCACATCGAATTGTCCACACGGCCTTGCGCAGCGCAACGAAACTGGCGACGAGAGAAGACCTTATTCCATTGACTTCGATTCCGGCCCTGATTTTTACTCCCTACCGCTTGGCGAGCTGGACGGGATATGACCCCTACGGGAAGTTTAATCTAATGCCCCCTGACATTTCTGAAGGCGGTTCGGGAGGACGAGTTCGCTGCGGACTACTGCGGACTTCAATATGTCTATAGACCAGGCTACGATGCAGGGTCTTTCCCACTACTGATCGCGCGTGTTGCTGCGCAACCTTCACCAAACAAAGGGGTCCCAAAGGCGTTCAGTTTTTTTCCTCCGGCTCCCGATCGCATTCGGGTCATGGGAAACGAGATTGCGGAGGTTCTGCCCCATCGGGAGCAAGACATCATCTCTTCGTCCGAGTTCGAAGCTATCAAAGAACGCATCCGTTCTTTGAGCCCGACAAACGTGAAACCAATTTTGCGCAAGCGGTTGATCTAGGACTTGACCGACACGACCCGCTCATACAAAAACTGAGACTCCAAACAGATTCAAACTTGATTTAGTTCAAGGGCTACGAGAGCGCACTGAGGGTGATCCCTGCCTCGCGGAGAGTCCGCGACACCTTTTCGGCAATCTTCGGCGCGCCCGGGGTGTCGCCATGGATGCACAGTGTCTGCGCGTCAACTGCAACTTCGCTGCCGTCGCTCGCAATCACTAACCCTCGCTCCGCGATGCCAAGCGCTTGCCACGCCGCTTCCTCGGGATTGCGGATCAGCGCATCCTCAAATTTGCGCGAACGTAAAGTTCCATCCGCCTCATACCGCCGGTCGGCAAACGCTTCCGCCGCCACCGCGAATCCCGCTTCGCGAAAAACATCCAGCATGGGCGACCCCGCGAGTCCAACCAACACAACCTCGCGCCTCCATCGCGCGGCGCCTTTCGCAATCGCTTCCGCAAGCTCCCGATTCCGCACCGCCTGATTGTAAAGCGCTCCATGCGGCTTGACGTGAACCAAGTGCGTTCCGCATCTGGCCGCCACATCAGCAAGCGCCCTCAATTGATCGAAAATGGAGGCCGAAATCTCTTTTAGCGGCAGCTTCAACTCCAGCCGCCCGAAATTCGCGCGATCGGGATAACCCGGATGCGCCCCAATCGCTAGCTTCCATCGCAGCGCCTGCTCGATCGTTGTCTTCATGGTCTGTTCGTCGCCCGCATGCCCGCCGCATGCGATATTGACCGACGTGATCGAGCGCATCAGCTCTTCCTGCGTGCCGTCGGCAATCGCTTCCGGCACCTCGCCCATGTCGCAATTCAGGTCAATCTTTGGCTCGCCGCGTTTCATTCCAAAATCAACTCCTCTGACGCGAAAAGTTCTTCCTGTTCTTTTAACAGTCCTAGCGCCGTTTCCCACTCAACCCGTTCAAATCGAATTTCGTCCCGTGGCCGAAGCTGCCCCAAGCTGTGAAAATCCGCCGAAATCACATTGGCAATCTTCGGGTATCCCCCCGTGGTTTGCTGCTCGACAAACAGAATAATGGGCTGCCCTCCCTCCGGCACCTGAACGGCACCGAGCGCCACTCCCTCCGAAATCATCTCTCCGCTTGAATTCGCAGGGAGAGCCGTGCCCTGCAATCGAATCCCCATCCGATTCGATTCTTCCGCCACACCATAAGTGCTCTCATAAAAACTCTTCTTTGCCGCTTCCGGAAACCAATCGCTCTGCGGGCCCTCCGTGACGCGCAAGCCTTTGCGTGGTGTGAGCAACTCCAAAGCTCGCGCCGACAGCCGTCGCTTCACAATCGTGCCAGCGCCTCCAGTGGAACAGGCATGCTTGCCTGTTCTTCTTTCTCCGTCCATCTTGGCCGCCCCAATGTTGAGAACATCCCCCTTCCGCAACGCCCGCCCCTCATGACCGCCAAGGCCACTCAAAATGTGCGTTGATGCACTCCCTAAAAAAGGCTTCACCTCAATTCCGCCCCGCACGCACAAATAACACCGCGCTCCCGAACGCGTTGGCCCCATTCGCAGCACTTGCCCCGGTTTCGCGTCGACCATCGTCCACATCTCGACCGGTTCTCCATCCAACGTCGCGCCAAAATCTGAGCCCGCCAGCGCAACCAGCGCGCCCCCCGGAAACGCGAGCGTCCCGCCAAGCAGCGTCATCTCCAGCGCCGCAGCAACTTCGGCGTTGCCGGCCAATCGATTCCCGAGCCTTAGCGAAACCGCGTCGGCCGCTCCCGAAGGTGAAACCCCCAGTAGCCCGAACCCTTCCCGTCCGAGATCCTGAACAGTTGTGAACAGCCCCGGCGCTTGCACCTCGATCACCCTCATGCGCTCTCCAGCGCCGCAAATTGCTTGCGCGAAATCGGCGTGAATCGCACGCGATCTCCAATGCACAGGAGACTCAGCCCACTGCGCTCAGCCTGAAACATCTTGACTGGCGTGCGCCCCAGCAATCTCCATCCTCCCGGAGTGGCGAACGGGTACACGCCGGTTTGGTTCCCCGCGATCCCCACGCTGCCCGTGGGCACGCGTTTGCGAGGCGCCGCCAGCCGCGGCGTCACCAACTCCTGGGACAATTCGCCGAGGTACGCAAATCCCGGCACGAATCCCAGAAAATAGACCAGATACTCCACGGAAGCATGCAACTCGATCGTCCGCGTCTCCGTCATTCCGTGCAACGCACACACTTCAGCCAAATCCGGACCAAACTCACCGCCATAGCACACCGGGATTTCCACGTGCCGCGCTGCTGGCAATTTAACCTCACCAAGCCGCGCAAGATGCCGCCGCAGTGTTGCTTCCAACTCTTCGTGCCGCACCCGAAGCGCATCGAATTTAACCAGCAGCGAACAATACGCTGGATGCAAATTGCGGACGCCCGTCACTGGCTCCAATTCGAGCAGCCGCAACAGCCTACGAACTTTTTCATTCGCTTGAAGTGTGAACCGTCTTTGTAGTGGCGGGGCGGCAACTGTCCCGACCGAGTCGGGAGCCCCGCCTACTTCCTGCTGTTCATCTTGTCCGTCGAAATAGACCAGCAGCGATTGATCGCTGGCAAATTGGAATCGCGCGCCTTCACCCGCCGACGTGTCCATGCTCGCGAAAGTATAACTCACGCACTTATTCCGCGGCCCCGCGCTCTCGCAGCATTGTCGCAGTCTTGTTTTCGCCGCCGGGAAATCGAAGGGCATATCCCAGAGTCGTGCACTCAACAACCTCGCCCGGCCGCTCGTAGTGGCCGGGAAGTTTCGCCCGAACTGATAAATCCGCGCCACGCTCAATCAGCAACTGTGCCACTGGCAATCCCCAGTCCCCATACTGCGTGACGGCGTGGAAGATTGGCGTCTGCCCTCCGACGCCGGACTCATCTACTGCCGCACGCCCATTGACGTCAGCCCCGCAGTCCAGTAGCAGCTTCGCGGCTTCCACGTTGCTGTATTCGGCGGCCACATGGAGCAACGTCGCTCCGCGAAGCGTGAGCCGACGTGCTCCCGTAGCGCCGAACTCCAATTCAGGAAATTGCCGGTTCAGCAAGGCAGGGTCAGCGTCCAGTCGCTCCGCCAAAAGATCAAGCCGGCCGCGCAGCAAGTCCAGCACGGGGGGCACGTCATACTTCGTGACGCCACCCGCTTTGAGCAGGATTTCCATGCAAGCGCCGAGCTGCGACGAACGCCCATAAGTGCCGATGACATAATCCAGCGCCGTTCCCGGATATTTCAGCCCCGGCTTGTCGCAGTTCGGATTGGCTCCGTGTTCCAGCAGCCATTTGATGGGCGCTGGCTCAACCGTCTCGCAAGGCGCAAAAATGATCGGGAAATATCCGTTCCATTCGGCGTTCACATCCGCGCCATGAGCCAGGAGGAGTTCCATCATCGGAATGCGATGACCAAAGAGCGCAGCGCGCATCAACGGCCCATCGCTGCCTTGATGGACATCCGATCCGTTTTCGAGCATCCACTTCGCGATGGCCAGCCGCTGCGCGCTTGGCGGCTCCCATGGGACGCGACATTCGGCAACCCAGGTGAGCGGGCCGTTTTTGTTATAGCCGAGCGGAGCGCGATGCAGGGCCGGATTATGCGTCGTCAGGGTTTTGATACACGCGGAGTCGTTGGTATCGATGGCCTGCTTGAGGTGTCCGATCACTTCGAGCGAATCGACGTGGGCTTTCAGCTTCGGCCAGCTCGCAAATCCGTAGAGACGCGCAATTTTGAACTGCGCCTCGGTGAGCGATCGGGCGCTACCTGCTTTGAACAAATCCTTGGCTTGATCCTTCAAATGGCGGAGGTTGGGACGATCGGGAAGCGAATGCGATGCGTCCTGCGAATGGGTCGGCATGGCGACCTCCTTTCATGGCATCGCCCGTTGTCCGCACATCGGGCTGAAAGAAGGTTCGCAAATCTCGACTGCAAACCAGGTGGGCTTCTGCCCTTTCCGCGGACCGGATGCGTCCCTAACGCTCGTGGCATCCTACCACATGCCCTCAGTGAGGCCTCATTCGCGCGGCGTCTCCCTTTTCATCGTTCGGGGCCTAGTCATGAGCGCGGCACACCTGCCGGTGGAGAGCGCCCACAATCATGGAAAACACTGAGGAGTAGGAATCGGAGCACTGCTTGACACACCTATGTTCGCCGCATAGAGTTCCTGCGATCTTTCACAACGTAGGGCGGCATCGCTGCCGATGAAATGACTTGGCCAGGCAGATTCGCGCCGAGGTGATTGTGGCCGTTGAACCAGCCGCTTACGCCGTGCCCGTCGGTGCCCGAACCAGTCAAAAAATACGGTTCAGGATTCTTCCTTTTGTTTTTGCGCTTTTCGTCGTCGCGCTTATCGATCGCAACAACATTGGCTTCGCGGCGCTCACGATGAACAAAGAGCTGGCCATCACCAGCCAGCAGTTCGGATTCATCTTCGGGATTTTCTTTTTTGGCTACTTCCTTTTTGAAATCCCCAGCAATCTGCTGCTGCACCGGATCGGAGCGCGCGTCTGGATCGCCCGAATCCTGCTTACCTGGGGACTTGTGGCCATGCTGACCGGTTTCGTCCACACGGTGCAGCAGCTTTACATTGCGCGCTTTCTTCTGGGACTCGCTGAAGCAGGATATTTCCCCGGAATCGTTTTGTATCTGACGTACTGGTTTCCTCAACGCGAACAGGCGCGGGCGATTGCGCTGTTCTTGATCGGCATACCTGTCACTACGATCGTGGGCGCTCCGGTTTCCGGTCTCATCTTGGATCGTGTGCACTGGGTCGGCGTCAGCAATTGGCGCTGGCTCCTGATTCTGGAGGGAGCGCCCGCCATCGTCTGCGGTGTACTCACGTACTTTCTTCTGCCCGGCCGTCCTCAGGAAGCCAAGTTTCTGACCGCCGAGGAAAAAGAGTGGATTCAAGCAGAGTTGGGAGGTGAAGAACAGCAAAAATTTATGCAGCGCAGTTACTCAGTGCTCCAAGCCCTGGCAAGCGGGCGAGTTTGGGTTCTAGTCTTGATTTATTTTGGGATGACCGTCGCCCTTTATGCGATGAATTCCTGGGCGCCACAGCTGGTGAGATCTCTCTCCAGCCTCTATTCCAATAGCATGATCGCGCTCCTGGTCACAATTCCGAGTCTTGTCGGGCTGGTAGCGATGATTTTAGTTTCCCGCAGCTCTGACCGCACACTCGAGCGGCGATACCACGTTGCAATTCCAGCTCTCGTGACTGGAACAGCCCTCGTGCTTCTGGGCGCCGCTCCTTCTGCATTCTTTTCCGTGGCACTCTTGTGTTTGTTGGCTGCAGGCGTCTTCAGTTGCCTTGGTCCTTTCTGGACGTTGCCAAGCGAGTTCCTGACAGGCTACTCGGCCGCAGCGGGCATCGCCTTGATTAATTCCGTGGGAAATCTCGGTGGGTTCGTTGGACCGGCTGCGATCGGTTTCATCGGCCAGAGAACGGGAACCCTCTCCGCAGGCCTGGCCCTTTCCGGAATCCCGATGTTCCTGTCGGCGGCGCTCGTCTTGCTCCTTCCGAAGCAGGCGAGCCCGCCAACAAAGACCTAAATTCCTGCGCCGCTGACCGCCCGCTTGGCGCGGACTTCTTCTAAGCAAGCGCGAGGCTGGGATCGGCGTTGAGTGACGTATCGGCGAGGATTCCAGAGCGAAAGCGGGAATAGGCTGCAGCGGCGATCATCGCGGCGTTATCAGTGGAGAGCGCGCGGCTCGGGAAAAACACTTCGATGCCCGTAGCCTTTGCGCGTTCTTCGAACGTCGCGCGTAGCTGCGAATTCGCGGCGACTCCGCCGGAAACGAGAATGCTCTCTGCGGAGAGTTGCTCCGCCGCGTTGAGCGTGCGCTCGACCAAATCGCGCACCACCGCATTTTGAAATTCACGCACCAATCCAAGAGTCTTGGGGCTGCAAAGCGGCAGCAGTTGCTCAAATTTTCGATCGCCGCGGGCCAGCGCCTCTTCCCGCCTGCGAATTTCTTCCCCATACTCTCCATTTTCACGAACGTGATACAGCACCGCCGTCTTCAGCCCACTGAAGCTGAAGTCCAGCCCGTTCCCCTTCATTTTCGTGAGGCCAAATTTGACTGGCGCCGGCGCGCCGCTCGCCGCAGCAGCCAGCCGGTCAAGAATCGGCCCGCCCGGATAGCCCAGGCCAAGAAGTTTGGCTACTTTGTCGTACGCTTCACCGGCGGCATCATCGCGAGTTTGTCCCAGCTTTCGATAACTCAGTTTCGCCCCCGCCTCCTGCACCTTCGGATCTTCCGGCTTCACTTCGTAAAGAACCGTGTGCCCGCCTGAAACAATCAGGCACACCGCCGGCAATTTCACTTCATGCCCCGCTTTATGCGTTTCCAAAAAAACGGCATGCACATGGCCCTCAAGATGATTCACGGGAACAAGCGGCTTGCCCAGCGCCTCCGCCAGCGTTTTTCCATACGTAATTCCAACCAGCAGCGCGCCCACCAGTCCCGGACCTTGCGTCACGCCAATCGCGTCCACATCGGCAAGCTTCATGCCCGCCTGCGCCAGCGCTTCGCGGACCACCGGGACGATTTGCCTCAAATGCTCGCGCGACGCCAGTTCCGGCACAACCCCTCCATATTTTCGGTGAATGTCGATCTGCGACGCGACGACGCTGGACAGAATTTCCCGACCGTCGGCAACCACCGCCGCCGCCGTCTCATCGCACGAAGATTCAATCCCCAGAATGCGTATGCTCATCGAATTTCAGTTCTTCTCCCTACAATTTCAAGTTCTTCAAATATTCGCGGAAGTCGCTACCAAGCTCTTTATTCTGCAGTGCAATTTCCACGGTCGCTTTCAGAAACCCGAGTTTGTCGCCCGCATCGTACGAAATTCCGTCGTAAATGTACGCCCACAAACCATCCTCCTGTGCCAGAATACGCAGCGCGTCTGTCAATTGGATTTCCCCCCCTGCGCCTGGCTTAGTGCGCTCCAAACAATCAAAAATTTGCGCCGGCAAAACGTACCGCCCGGTAATCGCCAGGTTTGATGGAGCCTTCTCCGGCTTCGGTTTTTCCACGAGCTCCCGGACCCTCAGCAGCCGCGCGCCGAACGGTGGCTGGGGCGCCGGCTCGCCATCCACGATTCCGTACAGATGTGTTTTTTCCTTGGGCACTTCTTCGACCGCGATTGCGCCCACTCCGGTTGCCGCATACACATCAATCAATTGTTTCGTGGCTGGATTCTCGCCGGGAATCAGCACATCTCCCAGCAAAACCGCGAACGGCTCGTCGCCCACCAAATCTTTCGCCACCAGCACGGCATGTCCCAGCCCCAGCGGCTCTTTCTGCCGCGTGTAACTCACCTGCACCATGTCGCTGATTCGCCGCACCATCGCGGCTTGTTCTTTCTTCCCTTTTTCTTCCAGGAAGCGCTCCAGCGTCGGCGCATAGTCGAAGTGATCTTCGATGGAATTCTTCCCTTTTCCGGTCACGATGATGATGTGCTCGATCCCGGAAACAACGCATTCTTCCACGACGTACTGAATCTGCGGTTTGTCCACAACCGTCAGCATTTCCTTGGGCTGCGCTTTCGTCGCGGGCAAAAAACGCGTGCCCAGTCCTGCGGCCGGCAGGACCGCCTTGCGTACTCTGCGTGCTGTGGCGCCTTTCGTCTGCGTCAAATCAGCCATCGGTTTCCTCGCTGGACTTACTTCTTCTTTGCGGGTTTCTTGTCTTTCCCTTCCTTAGAAGACGATTCCTTTGGGGCCGTTTCCTTCGTCCCGGAGTCTTTCTCTTTGCTCGCGGTTTCTTTCGTTTCCGTGGCGGGCTTGTCGGCTTTGTCTCCGTCGGCGCCGCCTTTCTTTCCGCCGTAATCCGTCACGTACCAACCTGCGCCTTTGAACTGAATCGCAGGCGCCGTAATTACCGATTCGACTTTGCCACCGCAGTGCGGGCACTTTTTCAGGTGCGGTCCGGAAACACTCTCAATTTTTTCCGTGTTGCGTCCGCACTTCAAGCATTTGTACTCGTACAGAGGCACTGACACTCCTCCAATGGGCTGCTCAAAACTAAAAGTATAGCATTGCAGGCCTAAGAGTCCGTCTGGTAACTGGCCGTCGGACCTTTAGGTCCGACATCAGGCGCCCCCTTTTCTTCGCGGCTTCAGCCGCTGAGGAATTGTTTTTGCCGTTTTTACACCGGGTCGGAACCTGTCCCGACCGGTCGGGGGAACCGTCCCTTGGGCTGCGTGCTAGACTCATCCCCATGACCGCGAAGCCTTCTTCCTCGAAACCGCTAGAGTCTGCGAATTCGGCGCCAGTCGGATGCCTCTACCTTGTCGGGACACCGATCGGCAATCTGGAGGACATCACGCTTCGGGCGCTGCGCATTCTGAAGGAAGTCGATCAAATCGCCTGCGAAGACACGCGCCACACGCAGAAGCTGCTGACGCACTACGACATCCACAAGCCGCTGGTCAGTTACCACGAACACAATGAGTTGACGCGTGCGCCGGAGCTGGTCGTGGCCCTGGAGCAAGGCGCGAAAATCGCGCTGGTAAGCGACGCGGGCATGCCGCTCGTTTCCGATCCCGGCCACCGCCTCGTTACGCTTTGCTTGCGGCACCACATTCCCTTGGTTCCGATTCCTGGTCCATCCGCGCTGCTCGCTTCCCTTTCCGCTTCGGGGCTGCCCAACGAAGAATTTCTCTTCGTCGGCTTCCTGCCCGCGCGGAGTGGCGAGCGCCGCCGCGCCCTCGAACGGCTCCGCATCGAGGACCGCACTATCATTCTTTACGAAGCGCCGCACCGTGTCGCGGAATGTGTTGCCGACGCGCGCGAGGTGCTCGGCAATCGCAGCGCGTGCATCGCCCGCGAAGTGACGAAGATGCACGAAGAGTTCCGCCGCGGCAAACTTTCCGAACTCGCCGCTTCTCTCGAAGAGCGCCCGGCTCGTGGTGAAATAACGCTTCTGATTGGTCCGGAAGCTCCCGCCGACGCGCGCACACAGGCAAACTCGACGCAAAGTCTTGCCGACCGCGTCGAAGAGCTGATCCGCCAAGCCAAACTCGACCGTAAGGAAGCCCTGAAGCTCGCCGCCAAAGAGCGCGGCCTGACGCGCCGAGCGGCGTACGACGAAATCGTAAGCGAAAAAGAGTAACTGCGGAGGCCCTCCCCTTTTGCAGGGCCAAAACAGCAGAGGAACGCTACCCGAACCGTCTTAGCGAGTTAAGTCTGCACACTCCGATTCATTTTGTAGAGGCTTCCGCGGGCTGCAATTCGCGGGCGTGGGCGATGAGTTTTTGGAGCTTGCCTTCGATGGAGGCGTCGCCGATGTGTTCGTCCTCGAGGACACCCACCGACGATCGCACTCTCTTCTTCACGGCACATTGTCAAGGCTGGTCCAGGCGCTGACCGGAGAGTTTTTGTCGCAACCGGCGTTGAGATTGCAAACATAAAACTGCGTCACGGGATGGACTTCCCAAACTGTGGAGCGCCAGCAACTCGCCTTCGCGGCCGGGAAACTGCAGTCATCTTTAGTATTCAAGTGGACGTTATCGACCATCAGCTGTCCAACAACTTTGACTTGCCGCCCCTGCCAAGAATTCACGCGAGCAAAGGTCCACTTAGGGCCACGCGTGTGCGGGGTCATCTCAGCGACGTCGCTGGTCTTATCCATTTCCGTGGGCTGGCCGAATACCGGCTGCGGTTTATGTTGCAAAATCTGTTGCGCCAATGCCGGGTCAAAGCCCAGGCCGATGTGGAAGTCATAGCTGCCCGGGAGTTGAAGTTTGCAATTCGTGGTTTCCCCGATCGAGGGTTGGCCGTTTGCCCCTTTGCCGGTGTCTTCCACGAAGTAAAGAAAGGCGATGACGGTAACGATGTTCCCTTCGCCAAGATTAGCCAGCGCCGGGGCAGACTTCGCATGGTTGCTGCTGTGCAGGGTCTTTGGGATCTGACCCTCCAGCGACTTGAAATCAGTTCCACTCAGGAGCGCCGTGGAAGCCAGGGCTGCACCTGGAACCTGGTTCTTCAGGAAATTCAGGTACGCGTCGTATTTGTGGGCCGATTCGGTGCACCCCGTCGGAAATTGGGCGTGACACGTTTGTGTGGTTAGGCTTGCTGGATTGCAGCCTGTAACTGCTTTCTGCTTTGCAGCCACTTTGGCGAGGTCGTGAGCGCGGTCAGCGTACAGGCGGGCGGGAATGCCGAGCAGGACAATCAAAGCGATCAACTTAATGGATTTCTGCATGGTTCCTCCTTGAAAGCATCGGAAGGCCGGTGGACCCTGAGCAGATGCGGATTGCAACAGTATGTATCACTGAGTGAGCTATACGTCAATGTAATTTACTGTTGGCGGAAGCAACGCGACGCTGCCCCATATCAGGTAGTGATAATGCCGCCGAATTCGTTTCAGAACAGAGGCGAGTGCCCTCACTCCGATTTTCTCAGAGTGATGCGGCGAAGAATACTTTTATCAGGAAGCGTGAAAGCTCCTTCGAGCTTGTCGCCGTCCAGTTTGAGGGTGATGACTCCGCGGGGAAGTTCACTGGTAAGTGTGCGCTTTGCGCTGTCGTAGTGCCACTCGCCGGAACCCATGACGGTTTCTTTGTCGTCCACGACTTTGCCGCCGGTGACCAGGAGGTAGCCGCGCTTGCCTGGAATGGCGGCAATGCGGTAGACGGCGACCTCGTCATGGCAGGAGGTGCCCTTCTCAACACAGAGAGAATCGCCTCGCCAGGTGCCCGCGAGTTTCGATTCGTCGCCAGCGCTCGAAGCGCTTGTGGGAGCGTTCTGGGGAAGTGCGGCAACTACGGGAGCAAGTAATGCTGCGAGAGGAGCGATGATAGCGACGACCCAGAAAAATGGCATTCGCATTGTTCACCCAACAGAGAAAATCAATCGCGCAGCGCGCGGGCTGGATCGGTCCGCGTGGCGCGCCAGGCGGGCAAGAAACACGCTGCCAACGAGGCGATGGTCATCACCGCGAGCGCCGAACCAAATGCCAGCGGATCGCGTGGGCTGACCTTATATAGGAGATTCCCCAGCAGCCGCGTCAATGCAAGCGCCACCGCCGCGCCGAGCAGCACGCCGCCTGCCGTCAACACCAAGCCGCGCGAAACAACCAGGCGCAAAAGATTGGAGGCGTCCGCGCCAAGCGCCATGCGCAGTCCCAACTCGCGAGTGCTCTGCGAAACGGCGTAGGACATCACGCCATACAGTCCTATGGCGGCGAGCAGCAGCGCCAATCCACCCAGGGTGCCAACCAGAGTGACGGCCACCATTTGCGCCGATGTCGAGCGATCCAACTGCTCTTGCAGCGAGATCACCTCAAAGAGGGCAAGATTTCCGTCGAGGGCGTGCACCTCGCGGGACAGCGCCGCCGCCATCGTCTGTGGGTTGAGCGTGGTCCGCAGATGCAAGCCTGCCCCGCGTGCGAAATTCTGGCGCAGCGGCACATAGAAAAATGGCTTTGGTGCTTCGCGAACGCTTTCGTACTTGGAGTCTTTTGCAACACCGACGACCTGCATCCAGCGGCCCTTGACCTGGACGCGCTCGCCGATGGGATTCCTGTCGCGCCAATACCGGGCGGCCATGGTTTCATTCACGATGGCCACGAGAGCGGCCTTTTCGTCATCCGTGGGAGTGAATTCGCGGCCGGAAATCAAGGGAATGCCTAGGGTCGCGAAGTAATTCGGCCCTACCTCGTTGTACTGGACGGTGGGTTGCTCCTCGGGAGGAGGCTGATAACCATCGACGGAAATCGGAGACGATGAAAAGCTTCCATAACTCAGCGGCGTCATTCGCGCGAACGCTGCGGACTCGACGCCAGGAAGCGCCTTCACGCGATTGAGGAGTTCGTCCTGGAAAGTTTGGGCGCGCTGCGCGTCGTATCCCGCCGATGTCAAATTGACGGCCGTGTCCAGAACCTGATGCGTTGAAAAACCCGGGCTAGTGGTGCGGATTTTCTGAAGGCTCTGGATCAGCAGGCCCGCTCCGACCAGCAAGACGAAACTCAGCGATACTTGGACGACCACCAGGCCGGAGCGGACCCATGCTCTTTCACGGCTGCCAACGACACCGGCCGAATCGGACTTCAGGGCGCCAGCAACGTCGATCTTGCCGGTCTGCATTGCGGGAACCAACCCGAGCAGAAGCGTGGTGATCAGGCAAACGCCGGCGCTCAGAGCGAGAACGCGCCAATCGATTTCGCCGGGCAGGTGCATCGCCACGCCGCCGCGCGCGGGAAAGAGCAGCACGAGGGCGTGACGGCACCAGTGTGCGACGAGGAGTCCGCCGGCTGCCCCAAAAGCAGCGAGGATGAGGCCTTCGGTGAGAAGCTGCTTCAACAAACGGCCGCGACCAGCGCCGATGGCTAGCCGAACCGTCATTTCATGCCGCCGCGCGAAGGACCGCACCAGGAGCAGATTGCCAACGTTTGCGCACGCGATGAGCAAAACGAAAACGACGACCGCGAGCATGATTTCAAGCGTGGGCAGCAGAGTGCCTGCATTGTTGAAGGGCGTTTGCCATAACGGCCACAACTTGACTCCGCGGCCTCGATTGGTTGCCGGATAATCGGTTTCCAATCGCTGCGCAACGGCGGAAATCTCTTGCTGCGCCTGCGCGAGTGTCACACCGGGCTTGAGGCGCACATAGGCCTCAATCCAGCGCGCGCCACGGTCCTCGAGTTTGTAGCCGCCGGCTTCAAAATTTTCCTCCATCGAAGCTGGAACCCAGAATTGCATTGCCCAGCCCACGAAGGTGCCATAAAAACCCTCCGGCATGACGCCGACGATGGTGTGCAGCACATTATTGAGCCGCTGCGTTTTCCCGATGATTTGCGGATCACCCTTGAAGCGTCCTTGCCAAAGCTGGTAGCTGATCACAGTAAGCGGATGGGCCATTCGGCCTGCGTCTTCGCCTGGTTCGAACCCGCGGCCGAGAATGGGATGGACTCCGATGGCGTCAAAATAATTTGCCGATACGATGCTTCCGTTGGTGACCTCGGCGCGATCGCCGACGCTGAGGGTGGTGCCCATAATTTTGGTCACGATGAAGGAGTCAATCAGGGTGCAGCTTCGCTGCAAATCGAGAATATCCGGCCAGGAAGTGCCGGTCGGGCCGGATTCGCTGCGCGCCGTTCCGGTGAGAGCGAGCAGCTGCTCCTGGTGGGTTACTGCTGGGTACGGGCGGAAGAGGATGCCTTCGACCCAACTGAAGACCGCAGCGTTGGCGCCGATACCTAGAGTCAGACAAAGAATTGTGAGGATAGAAAAGCCGGGACTGCGGCGGAGCATGCGCAAGCCGAAACGAAGATCTTGCAGCGTGGTCTCGATCATGGGTAGCCCTCGCTGGTCGCGGTAGATTTCCTTGGTTTGCTCGACGCCGCCAAGACTGCGAAGTGCTTCGCGGCGGGCGTCGGCGGGTGACATGCCTTTGCGCAGGTTGAGTTCGATGGCCATCTCCAAATGCGAACGGAGTTCGTCGTTCAAGTCATCTTCAAGACGACGGCGGCGGAAGAGTGCGGCGAAGCGGCGGAAAAACGTGCGGAAGAGTTCGCGCATAACTTGAACACCCCTTAGCACCCGGAAGGGCTGCGTTCCTTTAGACGGTCAACAGGAGAAAGGGGGAGCGTAGCACATTCCTGTTGGGCGTCAACAGGGGACTTGGACAAGTCCGGGGATGTTGCGTCGAACTGATGCCAAACCTCAAGGTTACAGTAGCGTAACCTTTTTGATTCGCGGCAGTTATATTGTTAAGGCAACGATGGCCACGCGACGACCGGCGCGAAAGCTTTCAGTGAAAGGCGCGGGTGAGGGTGTGCCCGCAGAGGCGAGGGCAAGCGCCGCGGCCGGGTCCCCAAATGAGCGCGTGCTGGTGGAAGCGGCGCAGAACGACGCGGCGAAGTTTGATGCGCTGTACGAACTGCATTTCGAGCGCGTGTATGCGTTTGTGGCAAGCCGGATGCGGGACCGGGCGAGCGCGGAAGATGTGACGTCGGAAGTGTTTCACAAGGCGTTGGCCAATTTGGCGAGTTATGAGTGGAGAGGCGTGCCATTTGCAGCGTGGCTGCTGAGGATTGCGGCGAACGCTATCGTCGATCACACCAAACGTGCTGCGCGGGAGTTCCCCGCCCCGAACGACCCGCCGGAGCCGGCAGGTGATGCCGATGTGCAAGCCTCGGAGATGCGCGTTATTGAGCATCGCGCGCAGTTGTTCCGGCTGGTGGGGCAGCTTCCGGCCGTCCAAAAGCAGGTGGTGTACGAGCGATTTGTGGAACAGCGAAGCATAAAGGAAATTGCGCGGCGGCTAGGAAAGACGGAAGGAGCTATAAAGCAATTGCAATTGCGAGCAGTGCAGAATTTGCGGGCGCAGATGGAGGGCAGCCATGGCTAAGCGCTCACTCGCCTTGCAACTGGATGAAGTGGTGCAAGCAATGCTGGTGTTGCTGCAGCCACGGCCTGAGAAAGCGCCGGACCGTGAGTTGGCTTCGCTGGCGCGCGTGACCCAGGAATTGCGCGATCTTCCGCGCGAAGAGTTTCGAGCAGCGTTAAAATCCGATTTGCAAAGGAGAGCATCCATGAGCGAAAGCGCCGCGGCAGCAAAAGCAGGGACGGGGAAGGAACAAGCCAGAGCAGTTCATTACATGCGGCCGGGATTGTCGGCCATCACGCCGTACGTGATCGTGCGGCCCGCGGATCGATTCATCGAGTTCCTGAAAACCGCATTCGAGGGCGTGGAGCGCATGCGGATGCCGGCGCCGGACGGGTCGATCATGCACGCGGAAGTGGCGATCGGCAACGGCGCGATCGAGGTAAGCGACGGAAACGAGCAGTATCCAACCGCGCCGCAGGCGATTCATCTGTACGTGGATGACCCTGACGCCACGTACGCGCGTACCCTGCAAGGCGGAGCCAGCTCCTTCTACGCGCCGACCGACGAGCATCCTTCAGGCGACCGCTGGGGTGCCGTCAAAGACCCCTTCGGCAATCACTGGTACATCGCCAAGCCTCGTGGATGGACACCTGAGCCACAGGGGCTGCGCTCAGTCCAACCGTATCTCCACTTGCGCGAGGCGCACAAGATGATTCCGTTCCTAGAAGCGGCGTTCGGGGCGGAGGCGATGGGCGTACACACTTCGCCGCAGGGCGCGGTGCTCCACGCCACGATTCGAATCGGGAACGCGACGCTGGAAATTGACGAAGCTCACGGGGAAAACCAGCCGATGCCCTGCCACCTGCATGTGTATGTGCCGGATACGGATGCGGTTTATGCGCAAGCGCTGCGGACGGGAGCAACTTCGATTGAGGCGCCACGCAACGCGCCCTATGGCGACCGCGCCGCGGGAGTTAAGGATGCGTGGGGGAATAGTTGGTTTATTGCGACGTATTTGGGGAAATAGAAAACGACGAGAAAAAGTGAAGTCGCAGGATTTTCTTGTAGGGGCGCAACGTGTTGAGCCCTATCTCGGCACGGTTTTTGCCACCGAAAAATCAGGCCGCGGATTCGGAGCGAAAAACGCGCTGGAAACGCGGGCCGGTGAATTGGACGCCGACGAGTTTTTCTCTTCCGGATTCGGAATCGCAAACATGGACAACGCGGCCGTGAGTCGCGAAGTCGGTCTCGTTCATTCTGGTGCCAAGAAGACGATTTCCGTTTGCGGGTCCCCCAGCCCGCTCGGGCTGGGCGCGGCGCGAGCCGTGTTGCGAAAGAGGAATGCGGATTTCGAGGTCAGAGCCGATGGCGACGTCGAAACGCGTGATGAAGGCGGCGCCGTTGCGGCATAGATTTTCACTGGAGGTGTCTTCTTCGAAGGCGAAGCCGTGGGCGTCGCGGCCACGGACTTTGAGCGGCAGGCGGACAGAAATTCTACGTTCCGAGCGTTGCTTCGAAACGGTGGTGCTCGCGAGCGGGACCATGGGCTGGGTCCTCCTCTACCTCTACAACGACGCGGCCCTCGTTTGTGGCGACCGCAGAGCGGTCATCTCTTTCGGCGGCCGTAAGGCGGCCAACGAAAAATCGTTCCACGCTTTCGAGGACTTCACCGGGTGTTCGCGCCGCATGTACAATTCGACGAAGCTCGCTGCCGTTCCCCACGCCATGGGTAAACCAGCATGCGAACTGTTTCATTTTGCCTATCCCATCGGGCAGGTTGGCAGCATTAATTTGCCTATAGTAGCCCATCAGTAAACGGTAGCGGACGTCGTCGGTGGGGATATCGTAATGGCCGGTCTCGGCGAATTGCTGCATTTGCGAAAAAATCCACGGGTTGGTAGCGGCGGCGCGGCCGATCATGACGGCGTCGCAGCCGGTTTCGCGCACCATGCGCGCAGCGTCTTCAGGCTTGTTGATGTCGCCATTGCCGATCACGGGAATCTTCACGGCTTGCTTGACGGCGGCGATGATGCTCCAGTCCGCGGCGCCGGTGTAGCCTTGCTCGCGCGTACGCGGGTGGACAGCGATACCTTCGACGCCGATGCTTTCGGCCATTTTCGCGACGTCAACGGCGACGATGGAATTTTCGTCCCAGCCGGCGCGTAGCTTGATGGTCAGGGGAATTTTCACGGCGGCGCGAACGGCCTTGAAAATATCCTCGAGCAGCGGGAGATCGCGGAGCAGACCGGAGCCGCCGCACTTAACAACTTTTTTTGCGGGACAGCCAAGATTGATGTCCACGGCGTCGTAGCCGAGGTCTTCGACCATTTTTGCGGCTTCCGCCATGACGGCGGGATTGGCGCCGAAAAGCTGCGCGGTGATGGGATGCTCGTCTTCCTGGAAGTAGAGGTAGCGCAGAGTTTTCTTGGCGCTGCGCGTGATGCCTTCGGAACTGGTGAACTCCGTCATCAGCAGGCCACAGCCGCCGAGGCCGCGAATGACGCGGCGGAAAAGCGTATCCGTCACGCCGGCCATAGGCGCAAGCACCGCGGCGGGGCGGATGGTGAGGTCGCGAATTTGGAAGCTCGCCCGAATCATAAGTTCAGTTTAGGCTGGTGCGGGCGGCGTGGCAAGATGCTGCTGATCCGTGATTCGTGTTCCGTGGACCAGTCGCATAGAATTTCCTGAAATTGGGGCTTGCAAAGTGTTTTAGCTCTGGTACAAGGACTTTGGGTGAAAGTGCGGCTCGACCACAGTTTCGCCCTTTTTCTTATTGCGCCATGTTCTTTCGGCTCCTCGCTGTTTTGCCCTGCTGAAAACGTGACCCGCTGCTTCAGGGCTAAAGCTCTTTGATCCCGGGCCGGTTACGCCGGGACTGAAGCCCCGGCCTCCTGGCTTCGCAATAGGTTGGCAGGCGGCATTTTAATCGGTGCGTGGCGCCGCGCTGGCGAGCGCGAGAATCGCTCCGGCAAACAGCAGCGTGTCCGCAAAGTAGTTGATCCCCTCAACTTTGGCCGCGGTGCTTGGGTCGGACATCTGCGCGATCAGGATCGGCCCATAGATGAACAAGACAAGCAGCACAATCCAGGTACCGAGATAAGTTGCCGCCATCCGCGTCTTCCTGGCCAGCAGAATGCTCGCACCAGCAACGAGAAGAATTGCGCCGGTCAGATAGCCAATGAGCAAGCGCACCGGAATCCACGCGGGCATCAGTTTTTCGAGCGGGACTCCGGGGCATCCCGCTGGGTGCAAAAAATGCTCTACGCCAAAAAATAGAACGGCGATCGCGATCAGGACGCGGCCCACGGTTATGAGCTTGCTTTTGCCTTGCCCGCGCATCGCGTTTCCAGCAAGAATCCAGCCTCCACCCGCGAATGACATTTCCCGGATGACAATCACCCATGGAATCCTGTCTCTGGGGTTGGCCAGAACTCGCGGGATATGCACCATCGCCACAAAAAGAAACATCATGATCCCGAACAGCAGGCCGGACCAGCGCACCTGAATTTTTGTGGCAATGCTCAAGGACGCGGACAGCAACGCAACGCCGACAAAATACGCCCAAAACAGACGCCATGGCATGTACGAGGGGACGCTGAGCATGATGAATCTTGCGCCCGACAGATGCTCCGCGCCGAAGACCGCCAATGGGATAGCGAAACACAAATTGCTAAACGCTACGATCTTGTCCAGGCCGCCGGCCCGCGCGAGATCGGTCTTCGCAGCCCACAGCGCAACAAGGAAAAGCAGGATGCCGGCGCTGCACATCGAAACCACCGTGCGAGAGATCTCAAGAAATGTGGCGAGAATGGTTGTGTGCATGTGGATGCCTGGCGTAAGCTCGCGTGCTCTATCTAGGTCGGAATCTCCTTTTTTGGTTCAAAAACGGTCAGAAGTATACACCCACCCCAACGGTGTTTTTTGGAATTAAGACGCGGCCACCCGCCTACTACCGTCAGGCGGGTGGGCATCCTTAACAGGCTGGGGCATCTCTGCGTGGCCTACCCTTTGCGATTTTATTTTGTGCAAGGGGTGGGCAATTCTTTGCTGCGCTTTAACGCAAGGGTGGCACACTTCAT
>WNFP01005596.1_pt1 | contig 19273 bp, 20 predicted proteins | sample 5400201 | NCBI WGS metagenome assembly WNFP01 (sample SAMN13153355, study PRJNA577476) | soil metagenome | isolation source: 115 cm saprolite under Madrone tree | place: USA:California | collected 2016-06-14 | reverse complement strand
GGATACTTCGCTACAAAATCGTCCGCGCACTTGATCACAGCCGCGGGAACCTTCTCCGCGGCGCAGGCTTGCTCGGCGTTGTACTCCGCCTGCGTATACTTTGGCCCCTTGGCCGCGGCGTCTTGGCCCGCTGCCGGCGCTTGCGCGAGAGCACTCGCGCCGTTAAGAACCAAGCAAAGGGCAGCGACCATCGCCAGTCCCGTCAACCTTCGTGTTGCGTTCATTCCCATGTCTCCTCGCTCCACTCCGAGCTTGAGTTTCTGCTTCCGGTGCACCCCGGAATGCTTCTGCCGGGAATCGCATTGTTTCGGAAAACCTTGGGATTATAGGGAAACCCGCACCTTATCTGCAAGACGTTCCCATTTGCTGACTTGATGACTTGAGGAAAATTGCGTCTCTTGTCTCCCTCAAGGCCACCAGGTGGCTCCCAAGTATTGCGGAAAACTCTGATGATAGGATGAGTGTCGCACAGAAAGAGTGGCCCGTACGAGGAAGAATTCTGATGGTTCGGACAAGCAAACCTAATCAAGGCTCGAGGGAAAAGAAACCGCTGTCGGGCGCTGTAGCGCTCATCACCGGCGGGAGCCGCGGCATCGGCAAGGCCATCGCGCGCCAGCTCGCAGTGTTGGGAGCCTCTGTCGCGATTTGCGGCCGGGACATAGCGGCACTCGAGGAATCCGCGCTAGACTTGGAGAAACTTGGTGTCCCAGTTCATTCTCAAGTGGCCGACGTTACCAAATCAGCGGTCATCGCCGATCTAATCGCCAAAACGGAAACGAAGCTAGGCCCCATCACCATCCTCGTCAACAACGCCGGCATCGGCCTCTTCGGCCCGGCCCACGAAAAAACCGAGGCCGATTGGGACCGCGTACTAAACACCAATCTCAAGAGCGTCTTTCTCGTTTCCCGCGCCGTGGCTCCTTCCATGATTCGCCGCGGCTCGGGCGATATCATCAACATCAGCTCGCTGGCCGGAAAGAATACCTTTGCCGGTGGCGGCATCTATTGCGCTTCTAAATGGGGAGTGCTCGGCCTTTCTGGTTGCATGGCGGAGGATCTCCGGGAACATGGCATTCGCGTCAGCGTGATTTGCCCGGGAAGCGTCGCCACGGAATTCTCCACGCGTGGCGCAAAGGACACCTCGAAGGTGTTGTCTCCGGAAGACGTCGCCCACTGCGTGGAAGCCATCGTCACGCAAGGCCCGCGGAGCTTCTTGAGCGGGATTGACCTTCGGCCGATGCGGAAACCCTAAATTGAAAATAAGAAGCCAGTGTTTTCCTCTTGACAATAATCGTTATAACGACTATTATCAGCGTATGCATTCGCGTTCCAAACCCTCCAGGCCGCCCATCTCCCTGGGAAACCGCGTCTTCATCGCCCTTTTGCAATCTGCCGACGCCCTGACCGAGGAGGCGGAACATCTCGTCAAAGCAGCCGGTCTAACGGGCGCTCAATACAATGTCCTGCGCATTCTCCGCGGCGCCGAACCCGAAGGCCTGCCCTGCCGGGGCATCGGTGACCGCATGATTTCTCACGACCCGGACATGACGCGCCTCCTCGACCGCATGGAAAAGCGCGGCCTGATCATCCGGGCACGCCAGACCGACGACCGCCGGGTAGTAAAGACGCGCATCACGCCGCAAGGACTCAGCATTCTAAAAACCCTTGACCAGCCGGTTCACGACCTTCATAAACGCCAGTTCCGCCATATGTCCGCCGCGCGCTTGAAGATTCTTTCTGATCTGCTGGAAGAAGTCCGCAACCGCAAGCCTGCGTAGCGGGCCTTTAGGAGCGAGTTCCATCATCCAATCAAATACCAAGAGGAGAAAATCATGGGCCACCATCTATCTCGAATCGCAGTAAACGCCGCACTCGCAGCCGTTCTGTCGCTGCCTGCCGGCGCGGCCACGTCCGAATGGAAGATTGATCCGCAGCATTCGTCCGCGCAGTTTTCGGTCCGCCATATGGCCATTTCCACCGTGCGTGGAGCCTTCAGTAAGGTCAACGGTACGGTCGTGCTGGATGACAAGGACATCACCAAGTCCACCGTCGACGTAACTATCGACGTCTCGACCGTGGATACTCGCGAGCCTAACCGCGACAACGACTTGCGCAGCGACAAATTCTTTGACGTCGCGCACTTTCCCACCATGACTTTCAAATCCAAGAAAGTCGAGCAGGTCGCTCCCGGGAAGCTCAAAATCACCGGCGATCTCACCATTCGCGGCACTACAAAGGAAGTCGTCCTTGACGTGGATGGGCCGACGGCTCCTGTGAAAGATCCCTGGGGCAATCAAAGGATTGCTATAAACGCTTCTTCAAAAGTCAATCGCCAGGACTTCGGCGTGAAGTGGAACGCCACCATGGACAACGGCGGCGTAGTCGTCGGTGATGACGTCAATATCACCATCGATGCGGAAATGATCAAGCAAGCGCCGGGAAAATCTGGCAACTGACAGACGACCTGCCAGCACGGTTTGGGAAAGGAGTGGTCGGTAAAGCGTGCACCGAGCGCCCCGCCTGGATCATCAAATCGGGTCGCTTCAAACGGAAGGAACCAACTCATGAAAAAGCCTGCGCCAAGCGATTTTCCCGTTCACGAACTAATTCGCGAGCGTTGGAGCCCCCGGGCTTTCGCTGACAAGCCTGTTCCTCAAGACGTTCTGCGCAGCATTTTCGAGGCGGCCCGCTGGGCGCCTTCCAGCTATAACGAACAGCCCTGGGCCTATATCGTGGCCACGAAAGACGACAAAGAAAATTTTGAAAAAATGCTAAGCGTGCTCGTGGACTTCAACGTCCAGTGGGCTAAGAGCGCTCCCGTGCTGGCGCTTGCCGTCGCGAAACTGGCATTTGCCAATAACAACGCACCCAACCGCAACGCCCAATATGACACCGGCGCGGCAACCGCTCTGCTCTCTGTAGAGGCGACCGCACGCGGCCTGGCTGTCCATCAAATGGCCGGGTTCGATGCAGAAAAAGCACGCCAGGCGTTTGGGATTCCCAAGGGATGGGAACCCATCGCCGCGCTCGCCATCGGTTACCCGGGCGATCCAGCCTCTTTGCCCGCGCCGTTGAAGGACCGGGAGATGACCCCCAGGACACGCAAACCGATTGGCGAATTTGTCATGGCTGGTCAGTGGGGGCATACTGCTTCCTTCGCAGCAAAGTAAGAGGAGATCGCCGGCCCAGCCCAGCCATGCACCGCACTCTCGAATTCCTTCTCCATCACGGATACGCTTTGTTGCTCGGATGGGTTTTCGCCGAGCAGATAGGCTTGCCGGTTCCTTCGATGCCGCTGTTGCTGGCGGCCGGCGCGCTCGCCGGCACTGGCCGCTTGAATTTTCTCGCCTCGCTTTTTTACGTGGTTCTGGCTGCCGTAACGGCGGATTCCATCTGGTATCAGCTTGGCCGCCGCAGAGGCATCAAGATCCTTCAGCTCCTCTGCAAAATTTCGCTTGAGCCAGATTCCTGCGTTCGCCGCACCGAAGGCGTTTTTTCCAAGCAGGGCGCTCGCTCGCTTTTGCTTGCAAAATTCTTGCCGGGCCTGAGCACCGTGGCCCCTCCCCTGGCCGGCATTTTTCATATGCGTCCGCGGCGTTTCCTCTTGTTCGATGCCGCGGGATCGCTTCTCTGGGCCGGCTCTTTCCTCGGCCTCGGCTATATTTTCAGCGGGGAGATTGAGCGGGTAGCAGAGCATCTCGCTTCTCTCGGCGGCTGGCTTCTGGTGCTTCTGCTCGGCGTGCTCGGCGCGTACATTTCCTATAAATTTGTCGCTCGCCAGCGTTTTCTGCGCGATCTGCGCATCTCTCGCATTACCGTGGATGAATTAAAAGAAAAACTCGACGTCGGCGAAGAACTGGTCATCGTTGACCTGCGCCACTCGATGGACTTCGAAGCCGATCCGGAAACTATTCCCGGCGCCTTCCACATGGACTCCAAGGACTTGGAAGGGGACAACGATCGCCTGCCCCGCGACCGCGAAATCATTCTCTACTGTACTTGACCAAACGAAGCCACCAGCGCCCGTGTGGCGCTGCTCCTCAGGAAGAAAGGCATCACGCGGATTCGGCCGCTGCAGGGCGGTCTGGACGCCTGGCGCGAACGCGGCTACCCGCTCGACACCCCCACGCTCACCGCGAATCCAAAATAGGCGTTCTTGGTATCCTCTACAGCCGCGGCAAAACAATCCCGCTCTGCGCCTGGTACTTCCCCTTCTTGTCCTTGTAACTCACTTCGCAATCTTCATCCGACTCGAAGAAAATCACCTGGCACAACCCTTCATTCGCGTAAATCTTCGCCGGCAGCGGCGTCGTGTTGCTGATTTCCAGCGTCACAAAGCCTTCCCATTCTGGCTCGAACGGCGTCACGTTTACGATAATCCCGCATCGCGCGTACGTCGATTTGCCCACGCAGATCGTCAGCACGTTGCGCGGGATCCGGAAATACTCCACCGACCTTGCCAGCGCAAACGAATTCGGCGGAATGATGCACACGTCGCCTTTGAACTCCACGAACGATTTCGGATCGAACCGCTTGGGATCCACGATCGTCGAATTCACGTTCGTGAAAATCCGGAACTCGTCCGCCACGCGGATATCGTAGCCGTACGACGACACTCCGTAACTGATCACTCCTTCTCGCACCTGCCGGTCCGTAAACGGCTCGATCATCTTTTGCTCCAGCGCCTTGCGCCGGATCCAGCGGTCTGGCTTGACGGCCATCCATTCCTCCCCAAGAAATGTAACTTCGATGTGTCTTTTCGATTTGTTGCTGCGCCAAATTATTTCGATGGAGCGCGCGAAAGATGTTCAGTGTAGATTACCCCTCCCGTCTTGACAACCTGGGCTACACCCTCTAGCATCTGCCTCGGAAGCGCGGGAGGGATTGCGTGATTAAGCTGGACATCGTAAATGCCGTCGTGGCCACGACGAACATCAGCCGCACCAAAGCCGAGCAGGCCGTCGAGACGGTTTTTGAATCGTTGAAGCAGGCTCTCGGCCGTGGCCAACGCATCGAACTCCGCCGCTTCGGCGTCTTCAGCGTGAAGCCGCGCAAGACCGGCATCGGCCGCAACCCGCGCACCGGCCAAGAGGTCAACATTCCGCCGGGCAAAGCTGTCCGCTTCAAGCCCGGTAAAGAGCTTCAGGGCATCGACGAGAATAAGAAAGAAGCATAGTCGCGCTTCAGACTCGCCTCCGCCATTTCAAGCAAGCCAACTTTTTTCCCATTCGAAACTGGCGCGAACCCGCGCAATTGTGCTGTACTGGTTCGTGTTTGATTTCATCGAGCGCGCCGGCCACTTCGTGAGCACTCCACCCCAAGAAAATCCTCCGCCATCCATTCCCATCCACTTGGACTGGTACGCCGTTGCCTACGGCGCGGCGACCTATACCACCGTTCCCCCGCGCCCTTCACTCAAGACGCTTTTCATCGCGGGCATTTTATTTGTTCTCACGCTTTGCACCTGCCTGGTCGCCGGAACTCAATTTGCGGTCGCCTACGCGCAGAATCAGGCCGTTTCGTTCGACGAGTTTCTCAACGCCTTCACTCTTTTTTACAAACACCCCGCAGCTCTTGCCGCCGGCCTGCCCTTCGCCCTCACGTTGCTCACCATTCTGCTCGCCCACGAGCTTGGCCATTTCTTTGCCTGCCGCCATCATCATATCCGCGCCAGCTACCCTTTTTTCATTCCTTTTCCTTCGCTCATGGGCACCTTTGGCGCATTCATTCTCATTCGTTCTCCGATTCGCACCACTCGCGCACTATTTGATGTCGGTGCTTCCGGTCCTCTCGTAGGATTCATCCTGGCCGTTCCCGCACTCGCCTACGGCGTGCTCCACGCCAAAATTGTTCCTGGCCTCGACGACACTCGCAACGTCGACCTGGCCTTCGGCACTCCACTCCTGTTGCGTCTCTTCGCATCCGCCCTGCATCCAGGGATTCACCCCGGCATGCTTTTGCTCCATCCCGTTGGCCGCGCCGCCTGGGTCGGGCTTTTCGCCACTTCGCTCAACCTCTTGCCCGTCGCCCAGCTGGATGGCGGCCATATCCTGCGCTCCCTCAGCGCTCGTCTCCACCATAACGTATCTCTGCTTCTTCCTCTGGCTCTCCTCTCGCTCGGACTATTTCGCTTCTGGGAAGGCTGGTACGTTTGGGGACTGCTCCTTCTCGGCATGCGTTTCCTTCGCATCGCGCCCATTTACGATCCCACTCCGCTCGACCCCCTTCGCCGCTGGGGAGCGTTTCTTGCGCTTCTTGTCTTCCTCCTCTGTTTCATGCCCGCACCGCTCTACTTTTCTCCAACTCCCCATTGACCCTTTGCAATCTACGGTTATGATGCCTTCGGTCTGAATGCGCCTAGCCCCGCCAATAGCTTATGCCCGAACTCGTTCGCACTCTTCGCTTTCGCGATCTTCTTCTCCTCTTCATCGGCTCCGTTATTGGCTCCGGCATTTTTCGGACGCCCGGCCCCATTCTTCGCCAGGTCAACGGTTCCGTCGGCCTCTCGCTCTTGGTTTGGGTGGCTGGTGGAGTGCTCTCCTTGCTCGGCGCGCTCACCTATGCGGAGCTTGCCGCTGCCAATCCCGAGGCAGGCGGCCTCTATTGCTATATTCGTGACGGGTTCGGCCGTCTCGCAGCCTTCCTTTATGGCTGGTGTCTCTTCCTGGTGATCGCCAGCGGCTCGGTCGCCGCCTTGGCGCGAGCCTTCAGCGAATATCTCGCCAGAGTGATCCCGATTTCTCCACTAGAGCAGACCGTCGCTGCCGTCGTGATGATCGGAGTCGTAACCGTCATAAACGTCTGGGGCACGCGTAAGAGTTCGGACCTCCAGAATTGGACCACCCTCGTCAAGATGGGCATCATCGTCATCCTCAGTGCCCTGCTGCTAGCCTTCGGCCATCATGCTCGTGACATTCCCTCCGCCTTTGGCGTCGTTCAACACGGTCAGGGCCTTTGGTCCAATTTCGGCTTGGCGATGATCGCCGTTCTCTGGGCTTATGAAGGCTGGCAGTTCGGCACATACAGCGCCGGCGAAGTTATTAATCCGCAAAGGGCTTTCCCGCGCGCTTTTCTGATGGGTTCCCTGATTCTCGTCGGGCTCTATCTCCTGGCCGTTGTCGCTTACCTGTTCGCCCTCGGCCCTGACGAAATGGCCATGAGCGAAACCATCGCCGCAACTTCTGTCACCGCCGTCCTCGGCTCCTGGGCGGGCAAAATCGTGGCGCTCACCATTCTGATTTCCACTTTCAGCGCCGCCAACAGCGTGATCCTCACTGCTCCTCGCGTTTTCTATGCCATGGCCAACGACAAACTCTTTTTCAAGAAGCTCGCGGAAGTCCATCCGCGGTTCTTGACGCCCGCAGCGGCCATCATCGGACTGGGTGTTTGGTCGGCAGTTCTGGTGTGTGCCGGTGAGTTGGGCAGTTTCAGCGCGTTGATCGGCGGGGTGATCTTTATCGGCTGGATCTTCTACGGCCTTGGTGCCGCCGCCATTTTCCCCTTTCGCCGCGCTTCGGCGGGCAAGCCAATTCCCTATCGCGTTCCCGGCTATCCCTGGACGCCCCTGCTCTTCGTTCTTGCCGCCGCTGCCATCGTCGGTAATGCCATCTATCTCGCCTTCCGCGATCCTTCCCAATTCATGAACCTCGCCGCCGCCATCCTTCTGTTTCTCATTGGCCTGCCCGCCTACTTCTTCTGGCGCAAACGCGCCACGTCCTGAAGGCAGTTCATGTCGAAATGGGGCATTGGTACCCCCACTTGTAGGCAGTAGCCGATCGTGGGCTAGGGCCGTATGGCATGGAAGAGAGTGCTGTCTTTGTATGCGGCTAACTCAGTCTTCGGGATAATACTTGGCCGCCAATCTCTGGACCGCCTCACGCACTTGGCGGACGTGTTCGGTGCTTGCAGCATTTGGCTCAAGTTTCAGATACGTATCCAGACCTTGCAGTTGCGCGCGATACTCGTGTCTTCGTCCACAAACATCCGACAGCACCAAATACGCTGGCGCAAAATTGGGGTTTCTCAGGAGAGCTTCACGCGCGCTTCTTTCCGCCTCGTCCGCGCGATCAAGCCGCAGTAGCGCCATGCCCAGGATGACGTACCCATCGGGCGAACTGCTATCGAACTCCAATCCTCTGCGGACCGCGGTTTCCGCCTCTTCTGGTTTTGCCTGCAGAAAAAGCAGATACCCGAGGCCGAACTCCGCCCAGGCGTACCTACCGTTACTCAAATCAATGGCCTTTTGAAAGGCCTGCATCGCTTCATCAAAGTGTCCTAGCGTAGTCTCCACCACGCCCATGTGATAGTAGGCTTCGTAATATTCGGGAAACGCCTGAGCAGCCTTGGTGAAGTGGCTCAGGCTGCCACCCAGATCTCTCTTGGTCAGCCTTTCTACTCCCTTTTCATACTCACTCTTCGCTTTGCCGGGAATCCTTAGCTCGCGCGCCGAAACGGTGTAACGATTTCGCTCAGCTGGCCGCAAGTTCGATGAATTCAGGTAGAGCACCAGCTTCGAGGCAGTGCCGTCGACCTGTGCGCTTGTTTGCGTCGGCTCGTAGCCCGGTTCGTCGACCACGATCTCGTATGTGCTGGGAGGGAGGCTTCGCACTTCAAAGTGGCCTTCAAAGTCCGTCAAAACGCTGCGGAAGACTCCCGCCGCGTGCGATTTCAGTTTTACGGCTACCTGGCTCGCGGGCCGGTTGCCGGCTTTCAGGAGCACAGTCCCGGAAATGATTCCGTCCGTCAGCTCAGAGGTGGAGGTTTGCGCCCTCCCCATGGGTGCCCACACAAACGCAGTCATGGTGACGGTAAGGATGGGAAAAAATCCGGCTATAAAGCTCAACTTCTTTACGTTCTGCAATTTGCACAGCATCTCGACCTGCTGCGCACTTTTGAGGCGTTACCTCAGGAGACTTGGCGGTTGCTGGGGTCAATCCGTACGGCCGCGAACAGCCACTTCCAACAGTCGCTTTCGGGCTGCGGTTGTGGTCTCGCCAGCGCATTGCACCGTTTCCCCTGATACCAACCGTCGCGTGCGCGGACCAGTGCCTCCTACATGCACCGCAATTGCCAGATCGCACATCACTTCATTCGCTTTCACAGTATGGGCTCGAGAGAATGCTCCACCACACACTGGTAGCGGCGGCTTTACGCCGCCATCTTCTTTTTTTTCATCGTGGTGTCCCCGGTTACTTTTCCTCAGTGGTGCCTTTTTTGTGGCCATCTGAGCACTAGCTCACGACCCGTATTTCGCCGACACCCCGCTTGAAAACCGTCTCACCACTGACACTGCGTGCCACCTTGACTCACTTTGAGATTGACGTGCCCCTGCTGCGTGCTGCTCTTTGTTTTGCGGTTTACCGGAGCCTCCCGCAAGGCCGCATTTCCAGCGTGGGTAATGAGTCAATTCCCGGCTTATCGGGAGTCAGTTGCTCAAGTCATTGGTTTGCATCCAATCACGCAGGAGTCTCGGAGGATCGGGCAATTACTCTGGCGCGATAGGCAAACGCCCGAAGCGCAAGCAGATTACACTCTTTATCGTTGATCCCAGCATCTTGTAGTTATCGCTAAGAACCGGCACGAAGGGATTCGACCTTTACCGTTCAACACCTCCTCGGGAGAAACAATGCAAAAGCGCAAACTTGGGAAAAGTAACTTGGAAGTTTCGGCTATCGGGCTAGGCTGCATGGGAATGAGCTATGGCTACGGTCCACCTCTAGACAAGCAGGAGGGGATCTCACTGATTCGGGCGGCCGTCGAGTGCGGCGTCACATTCTTCGACACCGCCGAAGCGTATGGCCCGTTCACGAACGAAGAACTCGTGGGCGAAGCCCTCGCTCCATTTCGCGACCAGGTGGTTATAGCCACCAAGTTCGGGTTCAAAATTGATCCCAAGGCGGAGCGAGGTTTGAATGGGCTGGATAGTCGGCCAGAGCACATCAGGGAAGTCGCCGAGGCCTCGCTGAAGCGCCTCAAGACCAATGTCATCGACTTGTTCTATCAGCACCGCGTCGACCCCAACGTGCCGATCGAAGACGTTGCGGGAGCGGTGAAAGAGTTGATTCAGCAAGGCAAGGTGAAGCACTTCGGACTTTCTGAAGCAGGGGTGCAGACGATCCGTCGTGCACACGCAGTTCAGCCTGTCACCGCACTCCAGAGTGAATATTCGCTCTGGTGGAGAGAACCTGAAGCGGAAGTGATCCCGACACTGGAGGAACTCGGGATCGGATTCGTTCCATTTAGCCCGCTGGGAAAGGGCTTCCTTACCGGAAAGATCAGCGAAGATACGAAGTGCCTTGGTTGATCTGCTTGGCAAGATCGCAGAACGGAAGAAGGCGACACCTGCTCAAATCGCGCTCGCTTGGCTGCTAGCCCAAAAGCCGTGGATCGTTCCCATCCCAGGCACAACTAAGCTGGCGCGCCTCGAAGAAAACATCGGAGCAGCTTCCGTCAACCTCACCTCCGACGATCTCCGTGAAATCGAGAACGCCGCCTCGCAGATTACGGTGCAAGGGGCACGGTACCCTGAAGATCTGCAAAAAATGGTGGGCCGCTGAGCAGCAAAAGAGAAAACAGAGTCGAGGTAGAGCTGTGTGCAATTTGGCATCTTGGGCTCGCCCGGAGCTGGCGTACCGGTTCGAGCGGTTTGGAAAATAGAAAATTAAGGAACCGAAGGACTTCAGAAAATGGAAATCAAGAGAATTGGCTCGCAACCTTCTGTCAAGGGACCAGCAGAGTGGTTCACCGGCGCTGCGCGGATTGATCCGCTTTTTCAAGCACCCGATCCGGCGCTCGTTCAAGGTGCCAGCGTAACTTTCGAGCCCGGCGCGCGGACTGCATGGCATACGCATCCACTCGGTCAGACTCTCGTCGTCACGGCGGGGTGCGGCTGGGCCCAGCGCGAAGGTGGACCGATCGAGGAGATTCGCCCGGGTGATGTGGTCTGGTTCCCGCCCGGCGAGAAGCACTGGCATGGAGCCAAACCGACAACGGCCATGACGCACATCGCCATTCAGGAAAAGCTCGACGGTAAGGTTGTCGACTGGATGGAACATGTCAGCAACGAGCAATACCGCACGGACGAATAAAGGAGATGGGGATGAGCGATAAGCCAGCGCGGAACGATGTTTTAGGAGACCGCCTTCCCCGATCTCGCGAAATTAACATCCGTGTGACCGACCGACAGTCGGGACGCGCCATCTCAATCCCTGCGTTCAGGTCTATTGTAGCTTGCACAACTTTAGAGTACAGTTACGGGCCTCAACCCGAGGCGTTCGCCTCGTACAGGAGGTCCCCGAATGAAAATCCGTCATGTCACACTTCAAGACAAGTCTTCGATGAAACTATCCCTCGATCAGCTCGATCAAGTAGCACAGGCCTTGCAAATCCAGCTTGACCGTGATTTCACTCCCGTCTGGGGAGTCCACGCTCAGGTCCAGGCGCTTGATACGGGAGAAGCTGTCCCGGCTCGCGCTTGGCCAATGACCATTCTCGATCAATCCAGCGCCGGCTTGGGCGTGCATCTCGACAAGAACGGCGTGCCCTTCGCCGAAATTCAGGGCGGCAACGACTGGAGCATAACCGCCAGCCACGAACTCCTTGAAATGCTCGTCGACCCGCTGGGCCACAAACTCATCCGTGATCCGGACATCGATCCCGCGTCCAATGGGCATCAAGTCGAGTACCTGGTCGAAGTCGGCGACCCTTGCGAAGTCTTCGCCTATCCAGTCAACGGCATTTCCGTCTCGGATTTTATAACCCGGGATTTTTACAACACCAGAGCCCACGCGGGAACTCAGTTTGACTTCCTTGGCCGCTTGAATAAGGCGCTGGACGTTCCGGCGGGTTGCTACATCTCCTGGTTCGACCCGCAGGACGGCAAGTGGCACCAGAAACAGACCGATGGGAGCTTTATCACCGCGCGGCAGAAAGCCAATCTGGACAAGAGCCCGCGGGACGAGCGCGACGCTGCCTTTAGCGACGAAGACAATAAGCTGCGCCACGACCTCCAGCGCATCCGCAGCAAGTATCGGCCTGGCGCTCCCGCCAAGAAAACGGCCGGCACAACTTGATTCATCCTTAAGCGATCGGCTTCCCTTCCGCTCCGCTATTCAGCGGCGCGTTAAGAGGTTAACCTTCTAGAGCGTCCGGCGTTGGCACACGCCAGCGCCGGGCCGCTCACCTTATTTTCCGCTTGACTATTACTTAATCTATGTTATACTTACTTGTGTAGATACCTGCGCCGTCTCATCCTGGAACCGGTTTGACATTTTCAACATGTAAAGCCTGTACCTCTAGCCTAAGTGTTTTCTTTTGTTAAGGTTTATACGTTGCTCCCGCCGGGACGAGAATCTCCACCCCTTGAGAATCAACTATGTACGTGGAACCCATTTTGCAAGTCCTTTGTTTTGATATGTCATCCATGGAATGAGGGGATCACAACAGGCTTAGAGGGTCCATATCCACCAATACCGCCGTGCCGGGAATTTCCTTCGCCTCGCAATACGCTAACGCGCCGTTCAGCAATTTCGTCAACACCGAACGCTTCGGCGATTTCAACAAAAATTGGAACCGGTGTTCTTTCTTCAAGCGCGCCAACGGCGCGGTCGCCGGTCCCAGGATGCGCGCACCCTTATCGCCGTGCGGCGAAAAATATTCTGAAAGCTGCCGCGACCAGCGGATGGCCTTCTCCAAGCTGGTATCCCGCACGATCACGTTGGCCAGCGAAGTGAACGGCGGATACGCCATCATCCGCCGGAAGTGCAATTCGCGCTCGAAGAACGCGCTGTAATCCTGCTTCACAGCGTCCTGGATCGCGTAATGCTCGGGATAAAATGTCTGAATCAGCACGCGCCCTTTCAATTCGCCGCGCCCCGCGCGACCCGCAACTTGCGTCAGCAACTGAAACGTCCGCTCCGCCGCGCGAAAATCCGGCAAGCTCAGCGATGAATCGGCGCTGACAACGCCAACCAGCGTGACGCGCTGAAAATCGTGCCCCTTCGCCAGCATTTGTGTGCCAACAAGAAGGTCCAGCGCCCCGCCAGCGAATGCTCCGAGCGTTTCCTGGTACTGCCGCTTCGTGCGCGCGGTGTCCCGGTCCAGCCGCGCGATGCGCGCGCCGGGAAATTCTTTGCGCAGCCGCTCTTCCAAGTGCTCCGAACCCTCTCCAAAAAAATAAACGTACTGCGACTGGCACTTCGAACAGACTTTTGGGATTGCCTGAATCGATCCGCAATAGTGACATTCCAGCCGGTTGCGCTGCTTGTGATGCGTCATCGAGATGCTGCAGTTCACGCACTGTACGGAAGCGCCGCAACTCCGGCACAACACCGACCACGAATATCCACGGCGATTGATCAGAACGAGTGCTTGCGTTCCGTTCGTCAGACACTCCTGAATCCCCGCGTGCAGAGCCGCGGAAATCGGGCTCGTCTGATGCGTCTGCTGAAAATCTTCGCGAAGATCTACAATTTCTACGCTCGCCAGCGATCGGTCGGCAACACGCGAAGCCAGCGTCAACAATTCGTATTTTCCCTCCCGTGCGTGGTGATACGTTTCCATCGAGGGCGTCGCGGAACCCTGCAGCGCCAGCGCGCCTTCCATTTTCGCGCGCACGATGGCCACGTCGCGTCCGTGATAGCGCGGCGTCTCTTCTTGTTTGAAACTGTTTTCCTGTTCTTCGTCGACGATGATGAGCCCGATATTTTCCAGTGGTGCAAACACTGCAGACCGCGTCCCGACCACGACGCGCGCCTGGCCGTTGCGCACGCGCCACCACTCGCGCGCTCGTTCCACGTCGCTCAGCGCAGAATGCAGCACCGCCACGCCCTCGAACCGCGCGCCAAACCACGACCGGCATAGCCGCCCGATCCAAAGTGTCAGCGCAATCTCCGGCACCAAAACGACCGCCGTTTTCCCGCGCGCAAGCGTGTCCTGGACTGCGCGCAAATACACTTCGGTCTTCCCGCTGCCGGTAACGCCGTGGAGCAACTGCACGCCAAATTCGCCCAACTCAAATCGCGCGCGAATCGCCTTCAGAGCACTCGCCTGCTCGGCATTCAGCTCATGCGCGGGCGGCGTGAATCCCCCGTCCAACGGATCTTCCGCCGGATCAATCGGCTCCTCCCAACTCTCCAGCAATCCGTCGCGCAGCATCCGCTCGATCACCGCCCGCGTCACCTGCGCCAGTTTCATCAGCTGCGGCAAAGGCAAAGGCCCGCGCTCCGTCTCCAGCAACTCTCGCACTCTTTCTTCCTTGTGTTTTCTGTTGGCACTCTGCGTCTCTGCGTTAAGATTCTCTTCGCTTTTCTTGGGCGTCGGCTCGGTGGCCGCCGCAGGGTCGCCTTTCCACGCGATCACTCGCTGCGTTCTTCGGCTTCTTCCCTGCATCGTCTCTCGAATTTCAATAAGCCCGCAGCGTTGCAGCCGCTGCAAAGCGGTAGCATCAACACCCAGCTTTGCCGCTGGCCCGAGCGACATCGTTGCCTTCTTCTCCTTCAACTTGGCGAGAAAAGCCGCCTCCGCGCGGGTAAGCCCATGCGACAATTCGCCGCCGCTCAAGCTGTCCGCCGCCTCGCGCCCCGCATCCGTCAAAAGAATCTGCCGTTGTGATTTCAACTCTGTTACCGGCGGCAGCATCGCGCGGAACACTTCGCCAATCGGTGCCAGGTAATACGCCGCGATCCAATGCGCGAGCTCGATCAATTTCGGCGTCAGCGCGGGAACAAAATCCAACACGCGGATGACTTCTCGAATCTTCGTTTCCTCCGGCGCGTTCTCGGCCCACTCCACAACGACACCGACCATTGATTTCTTGCGGAAGGGTACGAGCACGCGGCTGCCCGGCTGCAGCGTTCCTTGCAGCGATTCCGGCACCGCATAAGTGAATGCTGTGCGCAGCGGAACCGGCAGCGCGACGTTGCAAAATGGAGGAGTCATCCCGCCGGGTAGTGTATCAGCACGACGAATTACAGAAGAAAGCACGGAAAAGTTGAAAGATGGCTGTTGGAAGAAGACTACCGGCTGATGAGAAAAATCCCAAAGAAAATTGTGACGATCCCGATCCATTGCCAGCGCGAAACGTGCTCTCTCAAAAAGAAAGCCGCAAGCCCAACGGTGACCGCTCCATACAGCGAACCAAGAACGCTAATTACCGCGACCTGCTCCATTTTCATTCCCAGATTGCTGAGGACAAACGCGCCGGTATCGAAGACACCCATGCCCAGGACCATCCAGCGCACCTCGCCGCGTGGAAGACGCACGGGCTGCTTAGAGACGAATATTGCCGCCGCGATGAGCAGCGTGCTGGTCAAACGAATCATCCACACGGTTTGCACCGCGCCAACTCGGACGATGATGCGAATTCCGAGCAGCCAAAACAGCATGGCAAAACCGACAGACGCGAAAATGGCCCAGCCCATTCCGCGGCCGCTCCTGCGCACAGCTTCGGCATCGTTCTCGTCCGGTGTTTTTTCTCCGCCCGCAACAATCACCACGCCCACCAAGGTGCAAATGATTCCCGCAATTCTCACAGCGCTTACGCGTTCGCCGGTCATCCAGGAAAGCAGAAGCGTCAAAGCGGGGTAACTGGCCGAGAGCGGCGCCACGACCGCCATTTTTCCAATCTCAAACGCGCGGTAGAATCCCAATCCCGCCATGGCGTTGAAAAATCCAGCCAGAAAACCCCAAGCCCATGGTTGCCAGCCGGAACCATCCGCGAGATGCCCCCAGCCGCCAAGTAAGGGCAAGGAAATAGTCAGCAGGAAGAACCCGATCAATTGCATGTAGAGCATCGAACGAAGCGTGCCAATGCGATGCGTGGCAAAACGCGCAATGAAATCCGCGCCGCCCCAAGTCAGCGCCGTCAGCAAGCCCAGCAGAATTCCCATGATGAGTTAGGAGGACTTGCCTTTCTTCACTTCGAGGCCGAGGACGGCCATGACTTTTTGGAGGTCTTTCCAGACTTCGCTCTTGGCCGGCGGATTGCGCAGCAAATACGCGGGATGATAGGTCGCCAGCAATTTTCTTCCGCGAAATTCCAGCCACTCTCCGCGAAACTGGGAAATTCCCCGATTGGTCTGCAGCAGGGTTTTTGCGGCGACGGCCCCGAGACAGACAATCACTTTGGGAGCGATGACGTCGATCTGGCGAAAAAGAAATGGTGAGCACGTGCTGACCTCGTCTTCTTCCGGCTGGCGATTCTCGGGAGGCCGGCACTTCACGACGTTGCAGATGTACACGTCCTTGCGCTGCAAGCCCATCGCTTCGATCATCTGCGTCAGCAGTTTTCCCGCGCGCCCGACAAACGGCAATCCTTGTGCGTCTTCATCAGCCCCCGGGCCTTCGCCGACGAAAACGAGTTGCGCCTTGGGATTCCCGTCGCCGAAGACAATTTTGTGCCGCGTGCTGTGAAGTTTGCAGCGCGTGCATTCGCCAAGATCCTCGCGGACCTTGAGCAGGGTGTCGTCTGCAATCTTGTCCACGGATTCGAAGAGCGACGGCCCTATGGCGAGCGGCAGGGATGTGATCTTCGGGCTCACCGTCACCGCAACAGGCGCGGTTACTCGCAATGGGGGTTTTCCAGCAGGCTTCGGCAAGGTCTCTTCCTTTTGAATGTCTGGAGTTGAGGAATGGGTAATGGCGGCCTGTTCCAACTGCCGCTCGCCATCCTGTACAGCAGCGACGCCGCGGTCACGATAGAACAGCCGGATTCCAAGGTCGTCGTAGAAACTCAGCCGGTCGGATAGTTTCTTCTGGAGAGTTTCGGGAATGCGCTCGGCCATGACGGAATCAAACGCCGGAGCGCTTCAGTGCAGCCGTTCCGTGTAATACGCTTCGCAGACGCACGATTTCGTCGAGAATCCGCTGCGCCACTTCGCTCTTGTTCATTTTCGGAAGCGCGAGGTCGCGTCCATCGCGGGAAAAAAGCGTAACGATATTTGTGTCATGATCGAAACCCGCGCCTTCGGCAGTGACGTCGTTAGCCACTATGAGATCGGCACTCTTGGCGGAAAGTTTTTTCCGTGCGTTCTCCGCGACGTGGTCGGTCTCCGCGGCAAAGCCCACAACGATTCTCTGGCCCTTGTCTTTTGTCACTTCGGCCAGAATGTCCGTAGTCGGCTCGAGAGAAATCGTCAGCGGCGAGTTCCCCTTCTTGATTTTTCTCGTGTGCTGTTCCGCCGGTCGGTAATCCGCCACCGCCGCTGCTAGAATGGCGATAGAACTGTCCGCAATCCGTTCGACGACGGCGTGATGCATTTCTTTCGCGGCGCGTACGTCAATGCGCTCCACGCCAGCGGGGACTTCCAAATTCACCGGGCCACTGACGAGAATGACCTTGGCGCCGCGCAGCGCCGCCGCTTCGGCAACGGCATAACCCATTTTCCCGGAGGAACGATTGGTGATGTAGCGAACCGGATCGAGGTCTTCGCAAGTCGGGCCCGCGGTGATCAGGACCGTCTCACCGTCCAAATCCCGCTGTGTTTTGAGCGCTTCGCGCACCGCGGCGATAATTGCTTCCTGTCCCGCCAGCCGTCCCGCGCCAATCATGCCGCAAGCGAGGTAGCCTTCGGCGGGATCTACGACTCTTACGCCGCGCGCCCGCAGCGTCTCGACATTTTGTTGCGTGGCCACGTGGTTCCACATGTTGACGTTCATCGCCGGCGCCACCACTACCGGCGCCGTCGAAGCGAGGTACAAAGTCGTCAGAAAGTCGTCCGCGATCCCACGCGCAAATTTGGCGATGATGTCCGCCGTAGCCGGCGCGACCAGAAGCAGGTCCGTTCGCTGCGCGACGGCGATATGTTCGATGGCGCTTTCGACATTGGCTTCCCCGCCGGAAGAATCGCTGAATAAGTCGGTGATGACCTTCTGCCCGCTCAGCGCCGCGAACGTCAACGGCGTGACGAACTCCCGCGCCCCGCGCGTCATCACCACCTGCACGCTGAACCCGTCCTGCTGCAAACGGCGCACGAGTTCCGCGGCTTTGTAAGCCGCCACTCCGCCGGTCACACCAAGCGTGATTCGCATCGCTGCCCTTCGCGGCCCGCTACTTCCGCCGCTTATTTCCTTCCTTATCCACGTCGATCGAGGACGGCTCGGTGAAGTCGTACTCGATCAGGCTGTGCTCCAGCTCTTCGCACGCGATCCGCGTGGCTTTCAGTGTTCTGGGGTTTTCGATCAGCGGCGGGGCGCCTGCCATAATCTGCCGCGCGCGCCTGGCCGCCAGCACTACGTACGCAAACTGGCTCTCTGGAGCTTTCGTCTGCACAGTCATCTCTATCATTCCCTCCCAAACGATGCCAGAAGTTGTTCCACTCTCGCCCTCCACCGCGCGCTCGTGCAGCGCAGAGCAATCACAATCGTCTGCGCTTCGCGTCCCGCGCGTTCCACATCCTCATTCACCACGCAAAAATCGTAATACTTGCCAACCTGCGCGATCTCGTCGCGCGCCTTGGCAAGCCGACGAGCAATTTCCTCGTCCGAATCCTGGCCGCGGTCGCGTAGCCTGCGCTCCAGCTCCTGGCGCGACGGCGGCAAAATAAAAATCCCGACGGACTCCGGAAGCTTTTGCTTTACCTGCGCCGCGCCCTGAACATCGATCTCCAGAACAAGGTCGAGTCCCTTTTTCCGCGATTCCTCCAGCCATTTCAATGGCGTGCCGTAAGAGTGTTTTCCGAAAACCCGGGCATACTCGAGAAATTCGCCGCGCGCGACCATGGCGTCGAATTCCGCTTCCGTCACAAAATCATAGCATTTCCCGCTGGCCTCGGTCGCGCGGCGCGCCCGTGTAGTACATGAGATCGATGGCATGGTGCCGGGCAGTTCCAGGATTCGCTGCACCAAAGTCGATTTCCCCGATCCCGACGGCCCAGACACGATCAACACCAGCGGCGCGATCTCAGTCTGCGTGCTCATTCGATGTTCTGCACCTGTTCGCGCAGTTTTTCGATTTCCGCCTTGATTTCGAGCGCCACTCCCGTGATCGCCAGCGCTTCGCTTTCCACGCCGGGCGTCTTCGAGAGCATAGTGTTGGCCTCGCGATGCATCTCCTGCAAGAGAAAATCCAGTTTCTTTCCCAGCTCTCCGGCTCCGTCCAGCAGTCTGGTGAACTGCTGCAGGTGACTCTTGAGGCGGTCTAATTCTTCACTGATATCGCTGCGTTCCGCAAGCAGCGCCGCCTCCTGCGCGAGCCGCGCCGGTTCGATACCGATTCCGCCGAGCAACTCCTTCAGCCTGGTTTCGAGGCGGCGCGCGAAAGCCGGTCGCAGCGTCG
>WNFP01003373.1_pt1 | contig 19285 bp, 18 predicted proteins | sample 5400201 | NCBI WGS metagenome assembly WNFP01 (sample SAMN13153355, study PRJNA577476) | soil metagenome | isolation source: 115 cm saprolite under Madrone tree | place: USA:California | collected 2016-06-14 | reverse complement strand
CGAGCAGTGTGGTGGACAAGCTACCGAAATCGATGCCAGCCGTGATGGCATACGGCCCGCACGATTACCGCATGGAAGAACGTCCCGTTCCGAAACCAGGACCCGGGGAGGTGCTCCTCAAAGTCAAAAGTACCGGGGTGTGCGCCAGTGACATTAAGTGCTACACCGGCGCCGCACTCTTCTGGGGTGATGAACATCGGGTCGGCTATTGCCAGGCGCCCGTGACCCCCGGTCACGAATTCGTTGGCGAAGTCGTCGGCCTGGGCGACGGAGCGGGGGAGCTTTACGGCCTAGAGATCGGGGATCACGCGATCAGCGAGCAGATCGTGCCGTGTTGGAACTGCCGCTACTGTAAGATGGGCGCTTACTGGATGTGTAATGTCCATGACATCTATGGCTTCAGAAAGCGCACCTTCGGATCGTGGGCCGAGTACATGCTATTTCCAGCCGGCGCCCTGAACTATAAAGTGCCCAAGAATGTCCCGTTGCATCACGCAGTCTTCATTGAACCGCTTGCTTGCTCCATCCATGCGGTGGAACGCGGCGATATCCAATACCAGGATACGGTTGTGATCGCCGGTTGCGGACCACTTGGGTTGGGTATGGTGGCGGCAGCGAAAATGAAGGGTCCGGAACGACTCATAGCGCTCGACCTCAGCGACGAGCGCCTCGAAGTGGCTAAGCGGTGCGGTGCCGACATCGGTATCAATCCGAAGAAACAGGATGCGGTCCAAACGGTACGCGATCTCACCGAGGGCTATGGCTGCGACGTTTATATTGAGGCGACAGGTCACCCGAGCGCGGTAGAGCAAGGTTTGCACATGATCCGCAAACTTGGGACGTTTGTAGAGTTCAGCGTTATGCGGGAGAAAGTGACGGTCGACTGGACAATCATCGGAGACTCGAAAGAACTGAACGTTCACGGCTCTCATCTGGGTCCACGCTGTTATCCGGTCGCTATTCGGATGATCGAACAAGGTCGTCTGCCGATGGACGAAATCGTCACCCATCGTTTGCCTCTGAGCGACTACCAGAAAGGTATCGACCTGGTTATTTCGGGGCTAACGTCCGTAAAGGTGACCTTAGAGCCGTAACAAGCTTACAGGTTACAAGTTGCGGGTTGGCGGTTCGCGGCGGCAGTCGCGGACCACTACCACAAGTTTGTTAGCTCGCTCTTGATCGCTAGGTACGAAAATCTCGGTGCGGGATTCTGGGGCATTTTACCAACTGCGGCCACCCGCGTCGGATTTGAGCGACGTTGGCGGCGAATAGGCAGACTCTGGAGCTAGGTCACGGAGCGAGGGTGCCGCCAGCAGTTGCTAGGCAAAAACGTGCTCGTAACCAGCCGCAGTCCAGCCGTCACGCCCGATTTTTGATAGTCCCCCTATCGCTCACGCCCGATCGATGCGGCAAGCATAACAGCCGGGGCGTGCGTTATGCACATGGATATAGGCCACCTGTGCATCACCATAAAACCGTTGAATCGACTGTTCGATATCTCCACCGTTTATCACGTCTGCACCTACCAACATATCTTTGTCATCATAGGCCCGCACTGATAGTAACCGACCAGGAACCCGGAGCACCTCCGGAATTTCGTTGGTCTTCGAATAGGTTTCAGTCGCCGACTCCCGCACAAATATCGGACCGACACTCCGATAGGGTGATAATCCAGATAAATGCTCGAAATTAAGCAGCAACACCGATTCTCCCATCTCGGCATCCGCCAAGCTGACGCGGCACGGAAATCCCGGCTTCTCGTCTGCGATCTGTCGGACGACACGATGTTTTTGGAGTTCCTGGTCCGAAAGATGGCGGTATTGATCGATCACGTCGACCGAAATTCCGGAGACACGAAACGGGTAAGTGGGGCTCGCATTCATCCTGTCATATAAGCCCATCAATACGGATCGTCTGGCCGGTTTCGGACATAGAATTCCCGGTTGTAAGTTGTAGGTCACAAGATCGCGCGGGGACAGTAGCCGCAGCTTCCAGCTGCGAACGGAACCGGATCGCACCGGGACGGTGCGCCTACTATAACCAGATTCTGGGAGGGCATAGAGTCGGAAATAGATAGCCGAGATTCTGTGTTAAATTGAAACAATGGAATCCAACGAGCAAGCTTACCGGAGCTTCCAACGCCACGTCGATCGGCTCTGTTTTCTAATCGTTGCGACCGACTGCTCAGAACGCGAGATCGAAATCGAGAGGCTTCATCTCCGAGTCCAAGCAATGCATTTATTCCCCGACAAGATTCCGCTCTATGAACTAATTTATGAAAGCCGTTTCCGGCGATTACGTGAGCAGTTTCGCCAACGTAACGTCATGAGCAGACCAGGAAATCATTTTTGATATGCTTACAGGCACCGTAATTTCCACTGATTCTTTCGGGATTTAACTATGATACCGCACTCCATGCGATACGTCGCTCACGAGCCTGGCGGAGGGCCGGAAGTGTTGCGAATCGAGCAGCGAGAAAAACCAGAGCCTGGACCACGCGACGTACTAATTGAGGTGAAGTTCGCCGGCGTTAACCGTCCGGATGTGATGCAACGTGCCGGCAAATACCCACCGCCGCCGGGGGCCTCTCCGATCCTCGGTTTAGAGGTAAGTGGTCAGATTATGGCTCGCGGGGCAGAAGTGACGGAGTGGAACATTGGGGATGCGGTTTGCGCGCTCACGCCGGGCGGTGGCTACGCCGAGTATTGCTTGACGAGTGCCGGTCACTGCCTGCCAATCCCCCAGGGATTCGACTTCGCTCAGGCAGCCGCTCTCCCGGAAAACCTATTCACAGTTTGGACGAATCTCATCGACCGGGGCCGACTGAAAGCCGGAGAGTATGTATTGATCCATGGCGGCTCGAGCGGCATCGGCTATCTGGCGATTCAACTCGCCCGAGAGCATGACGCGACCGTTTGCACGACCGTTGGCAATGAAGTCAAAGCAGAATTCTGTCGTTCTCTCGGTGCAGCGGTAACTATCAATTATCGAACACAGGACTTCGTTGGAGTGGTCGAAAAAGCGACTAATCGCCGCGGTGTCGATGTGATTTTGGATATGGTCGGTGGAGACTACCTGGGAAAGAATATCCGATCGCTCGCCCTGGAAGGCCGCTTAATCCAGATTGCTTTTCTTCAAGGCAGCACGCTTCAACAATTTGATTTTATGCCAGTCATGACTCGCCGGTTGACGATCACAGGGTCAACCTTGCGTCCGCGTAGTATCGAAGAAAAGGCGGCCATCGCTCAGAGTCTTCGTCAGCACGTCTGGCCGCTATTGGAATCTGGTAAGATCAAGGTCGTGATCGATCGCATCATTCCTCTGACCCGAGCATCTGACGCTCACCGCATCATGGAGGAGAGCCAACATATGGGAAAGATTTTGTTGCAGGTGCGGTAGGGACGCGCCCCAGGGTTTAGGCACGTAAGCGTCACAGAGCTAGCCGCGACGCAGGGCTCGCGAAGTCGGGAGCCGGTCTCTACCGAAACTAATTCAGCCGGCAGTCACCGGCTCGATTGGGATCGCCTGTTCATTCTCATCAAATAGATACAGGTGCTCCGCCGGCAAATGGAATTCGATCCGGTGATTGCGTTCGGGAGCCGTCATTCCGGCTATCTTTGCCACAACGATCGTATCCTTTCCAACCTCCGAATGAATCAAGGTTTCGCTCCCTAGATGCTCGACAACGTTCACGACACCAGGTAAGCGAACGGAGTTGTCGGGGGATCCGAGTCGCACATGTTCCGGCCGAAAACCGAGGGTCAACGATTTGCCGTGGAGCGATTGCGACACTTGGAGCGGTAGGCTCACTGTTCCAACTGCTTCGGATTTACAACGAATTTGGCTTGGTTTCTGATCTTCCACGACGACAGAAATGAAATTCATTTGCGGCGATCCAATAAAGCCGGCCACGAACTTGTTGGCCGGCCGGGAATAAACCTCAATCGGGCTGCCAATCTGCTCAATTTTACCGTCGTCCAGAATCACAATCCGATCGGCCATCGTCATTGCCTCCACTTGATCGTGGGTGACATAGATAGCGGTGTTACGGGTCTCATAGTGCAAGTTAAGTAGCTCAACCCGCATTCGGACGCGCAGTTTAGCGTCGAGATTAGAGAGCGGCTCGTCGAATAAAAAGAGTTTCGGCTGCTTGACGATGGCTCGCCCAATCGCCACCCGCTGTCGTTGGCCGCCCGAGAGTTGCTTGGGCTTACGTTGCAAGAGCGGTTCGATATGCAGTAGTGCTGCTGCGCGCTGCACTCGCTGGTTGATCTCTGCTTTGGTCAATCGTTGAAGCCGCAGACCAAAGGCGACGTTTTCGAAAACCGTGAGATGAGGAAAGAGCGCATAATTTTGGAACACCATCGCCACATTGCGCTTCGACGGATGCTCATAGGTGATATCGCGTCCATCTAACTCGATTTTTCCGCCGGTAACGGTCTCCAATCCGGAGATCGACCTTAGCAGCGTTGTTTTGCCGCAGCCCGAGGGGCCGACGAAGACGACAAACTCTTCTTTCTCGATCGCTAGCGAAAGATTTTTGAGGGCATGAAAGCTGTCAAAGTGCTTTTGGATATCGGTGAGATTGAGATATGCCATTGCGGTGGGTTCGGGCTAAAAAGAAGCAGAAGAAGGAATCGCCAATACACTGCAGGAACCGGCATAATTCATCAATGGGGAATCCACACAAAGAGGCTGCCTGCCAAAAGGTGGCGATCTGACGAGCGCGCAGGTAGGGCGCGTCTCTGCGAGACCGCAGGATCGCGGACGTGACTGCACCCAGTTAGGCCGAGAACCGGTGCGAGAGGCAAAAGCATTCGGCCTAACGTGACGATGGGTTGCCGATGATTCAGCGGTCTCGCGAGCCGTGGTGTTTAAGCCAGGTCGAAGCTTTCTAACCAAGTATAGATACAGTTATTTGTCTTGTTATATAGCATATTATATAACAATATAATGTTATGTTGTATAAATTGCTGATCTTTTTCGCTACTTGCTGGTTCGGCAGCTTGGTGCACGCAGATATCCCAGCCGCTTTGGCGACGTTTGTTCAGCACGCAGTTCCGTACGGTGAAATTAGATATTGGGGGGCTTTTGCTAGGGCGCCATCGATCTATCACGTCTTTACGTTGGAGCAAGCCGAACGCAAAGGTGTTCTTTTGGTCCGACAATCCGATCAGAATCAGTTTGTCGTTGTCGGTGCGGATACTTCCTTTGATTCTTTCCCCAGGGAGGCCGGTGACTCGGATCCTATAGTGAAAGCTGCCGCTCGCCTATTAAACGGAGAGAGCGACGATCCTTTCGCCGCTCGGGCCATAGCCTCCGCCAATGACGTTTGTCCACTGGGCGCTTCTCTCAATGATCTTTTGCTACCCATCGCCGGTTTTGCACTCAGTTCCAACGGTACGCTCGGCATTCTTCGCGATTTGCAACACGCCAACGCCTATTCAGTCGAGCCGGAACAAGCCTCACCCGGATCGATTCTGGTGTGCCCCAGTCATTTCTCGGTACAAGGACCGGTCACTATTGGCTTCGCTGTAGTAGTCGGACCAGATCGTTGCGTCTACGGACCCGACTATCGGCAAGGCGGCGCTTGGCACCGGCTGGCGACATTGCGGGAATGGCTGCAAGCCAATCAATCTGTGTCAGACGTTCGCGGTTTCCTCCTACGAGCCACTGCGAATGACCGAGATCGCAGCGCATGGCGTAAACCATTACCGCCGCAGCACTTATGAGAGGGGCGAACCAGGTTCTCAGCGCGAGCTTACTAGCCTTTGTTCTATCTGGTTGTGACAACTCGGATACCTACGTCGGCGGCTCGGGAAACGAAGATTCTTCACCTTCAGCAAATGACCTGGCACAGGGGAACCAACTGGCGAATGCAGCGGCGGGAGGACAAAGCGGCGGTAGAGCAGGGCTCGATCAGAGCTGGAGAGGATACCTGGCAACGGACCTAGCGTCGTTCCAGGCAGCCCTGCCAACTTATATGCAGCCTTATGCGCAGACCTATGTCGATGCCGGGCAGAAGTACAACATCGATCCCGCCCTGTTAGCTGCAATTACTGAGGAAGAATCAGGCACGAGTGGACCGTCTTATGCTTTCAGCAATCGTAATAACGCGATGGGTATTTCGCCGAATGACGGCGGACCCCGCAACTTCAATTCGATTGATGACAGCATCAACTACGCGGCAAGGATCCTATCCAATCCGGACGGAGCTTATGCCAATGACTACACGATCGGTCAGCTCTGGTATACCTACTCTCCTCCAGGGGCAAATAACGATCCCAACGACACCAATAAAGGTTGGGGCCCCGCCGTCGCCACTTTCTACAGTAATCTGAAGACAAAAGCAGGTGGAGGAGGATAAGCGATGAAAATAATCCTGAGCATATTGATTTTGAGCTGTGCCTTGGCCGCTCAAGCCAAAGATGTGAAGTTCTACCAATGGGTGACCGTCCGCGCAAAGATCGACGGTTCGTTACTCTGATAACCGAGGTGCATTGCTGTATGGTCTCTCGCAAGTTCAGGCCGAGTCATTCATGAATAAGGTGGGCCAGGAAGTTGAACTTACCGGAAAGTTCGAGCCGGCACCCTCAGATCGATACCCGCGGTACATTATTTTCGATATGAAGTAGTCGCAGCTTCTAGCTGCGGGAGTTACAGCGCGTTCCGCACCTGGAAGTTGCGTCTACAGCTATCTAAATTTCCTCACTTTACAGCGAATGGTGATTCCGCGAAGGTGCGCCTCCTCTGTATGCAAAAGATCGGCATTGGGCTCGCCGGATTAGGCACGGTCGGAGCAGGCGTTTATCAGCACCTCCTCCAAAACCGGCTTTTATTGACCGAGCGGATCGGACTGGAGCTAGAGGTGCGTCGGATCGCGGTACGGAACGTCTCGCAAGTCCGCAGCGTACGGCCGCCTCAAGAAATTCTCACCGAACGCTGGGAAGCGCTCATCGACGATCCGACGGTCGGCATCGTCGTTGAATTGATCGGCGGTATTGACCTTCCTTACGAACTTTTTCGCCGAGCGCTCAAGGCACGAAAACCCGTCGTGACTGGCAACAAGGCGTTGTTGGCCGAAAACGGCGCCGAGATCTTCGAGCTCGCCGCTGAAGTTGGGGTCCCGGTTTTTTTCGAGGCGGCGGTGGCCGGCGGGATTCCAATTATCAAATCGATTCGAGAAGGATTTATCGGAAACCATCTCCAATCGATCCATGCAATCCTAAATGGCACGAGCAACTATATCCTCACCCGGATGACGGACGCAGGAATGGATTTTCCGGAAGCGCTCCAAGAAGCGCAAGTAGGAGGATATGCTGAAGCGGATCCTACTTTGGATATCAATGGCTGGGACGCTGCCCACAAAGCGATTATCTTGGCGTCGTTGGCGTACGGATTCTGGGTAGACACGACTCATATCTATGTCGAAGGGATCGAGAGAATTTCGGCGGCGGACATTCGATTCGCAGAAAATCTCGGATACAGAATCAAGTTAGTGGCTACCATCCGAGCGGATTCGAATGCACGGATTGAGGTGCGGGTGAATCCCACTTTGGTGCCAAAAGGTCACGTCCTTGCGTCGGTGAACGGAGTATTTAACGCATTGATGGTACGTGGCGACATCGTGGGTGATACCCTGTTCTATGGACGCGGAGCGGGACAAGATCCGACCGCAAGTGCGGTTATCAGCGATTTGGCGCAAGCAGCTATTTGGATCGATTCTGGAGGGAAAGCATTCGGATTTACTCCGCACGGCTTGTACGGAAAGTGTTTGCCAACAGAGGACGTCGTTTCGGGATTTTATTTGCGCTTGACCGTGGATGATCGTCCCGGCGTTTTGGCCCAAATCGCGAGCATACTCGGATCGCACAACATTGGCATCTCGTCTGTCATTCAACCGGAAAGCCACGAAGAAACGGCGGTACCTCTCGTCCTGATGATCCACAACGCTCCCTTTGGCCGAATGAGGGAAGCGGTAGAAGAGATGAGCGAGCTGGAATGTGTCAAAAATACGCCGGTGCTGCTCTGGATCCTGTCATGAGTCCAGCAACCGATCGATATGCCGGCGTAATCGAGCGATACCGGAGCCTGCTTCCGATCACGGATGCGACTCCCATAGTAACGCTGGGTGAGGGTTCGACTCCGTTGATTGAGTCTCCTAAGCTCGGAGCACTGCTGGGCAATCGGTGTCAGGTATATCTGAAATATGAAGGGTTGAACCCGACTGGTTCTTTTAAAGACCGCGGGATGACTGTCGCAGTCAGTACGGCGGTCGAGAGCGGCGCTACGACCTTGGTCTGCGCTTCGACCGGTAATACCTCGGCTTCGGCTGCTGCCTACGCTGCCCGTGCTGGACTCCGATGTGCAGTGCTTGTACCGGCGGGAAATATTGCGCTGGGAAAACTGGCGCAGGCCTTCGTTTACGGAGCGAAGGTCATTGCGATCGACGGAAATTTTGATTCCTGTTTACAGATCGTCCGCGAACTCGAAAACGAGCCCGGAATTGGCGTAGTGAACTCGATCAATCCCAATCGATTGGAAGGCCAAAAAACGGCTGCATTCGAGATTGCGGATGCGCTCGGGGAAGCACCTTTTGCCCACGTCCTGCCGGTTGGTAATGCTGGGAACATTACCGCTTACTGGAAAGGATACACCGAATACCTTCGGCTCGGACGCATTGGAATTACTCCTCGGATGATTGGTTTCCAAGCTGCCGGAGCCGCTCCTCTTTTTTATGATCGGGTGATTGAGCGCCCGGAAACGGCGGCCTCAGCGATCCGTATCGGAAATCCAGCTAGCCGGATGCGAGCCAAGGCGGCACTCCTTGAATCGCAAGGGGCAGTAGACGTTGTCACGGACGAGCAGATCTTCGCTGCTCAACGCTGGCTCGCATCGGAAGAAGGCGTGTTCGTGGAGCCGGCTAGCGCTGCTGCGGTCGCTGGTGTTTTGAAGTGCGCAGACCCGGAACGCCGCTGCGACAATTGTCCATTGTCCGGCATACCGGACGGCACCAAGATCGCCGTCACCCTGACCGGCCACGGGCTCAAGGATGTTGCAAGCGTGGTAGATCACGGAATCGAGACTTATCAGGCCCCGGCCGATAAGGCAGCGGTCTACCGTTTGTTATGAGTTTGATTGTTCAGAAATACGGGGGGACCTCGGTGGGAACTCCAGAACGCATCCTCCTGGTCGCTCGACGCATTCTCCAAGCGCAGGCGGCAGGCGATGAAATTGTGGTAGTGGTGTCGGCAATGTCCGGTGTAACCGACAATCTGATCGGCTTAGCTCGCCAAGTGGCGGAGCATCCGAGCGAACGAGAGATGGATATGCTCCTCGCGACCGGCGAGCAGACGACGATCGCGCTCACTGCCATGGCCATCAACGCGTTGGGGGGGAAGGCTGTTTCTTTGACCGGAGCGCAGGCTGGAATCGTCACTGACGGTGTCCACACGAAAGCCAAGATCGCTAATATCACGCCGAAGCGGATACATCGGTTGCTGGAAGATGGCCATATCGTCATTGTCGCTGGATTCCAGGGTGAAAGTTTAGACGGTCACATCACGACTCTTGGTCGCGGCGGTTCCGACCTGACGGCGATCGCACTGGCCGCTGCCTTGGGAGCCGACCTTTGCCAGATCTGTACGGATGTGGACGGCGTCTACACCGCTGATCCTCGCAGCGTTCACAAGGCGCGCAAAATCGCCGAGGTCTCCTACGACGAGATGCTCGAGATGTCGAGTCTCGGATCGAAGGTGATGCAGTCGCGAGCAGTGGAATTCGCTAAAAAGTTTGGGGTCATTTTTGAAGTACGCAGTAGTTTTAACGACGAACCAGGGACTATCGTGAAAGCAGAAACGAGCGGAATGGAAAAGGTGGTCATTCGTGGCGTAAGCGTCGATCGCCGCCAAGCAAAGGTGACGGTTAACCGCGTTCCAGACCGGCCAGGAGTAGCCTCGCGCATTTTCACGGCAATTGCCGGCGCAGGCATCAATGTCGACATGATTGTGCAGAACGTTTCGGCCGATGGCTCAACCGATATTTCCTTTACGACTCATTCAGACGAGCTACCCAAGATCAATCGGTTGCTCGGCCCACTCGTTGGCGAGATTGGAGCTCACAGCTTTTCTGCGCAGGGTGGAATTGCCAAACTCAGTGTGGTTGGGATAGGAATGCGCTCTCATTCCGGAGTTGCGGCAAAAATGTTCGAGCTGCTCGGGGAAGCGGGCATCAATATTCAGATGATCACCACCTCAGAGATAAAGATCTCGGTTATTGTGGATGAGGACCGCGTTGATGAAGGCGCTAATCTGGTCCACTCCGGATTTGGTTTGGCTGAGGAAGCCCCTCGCTTAGCCAAGAGCGTTGTTAGCTGAGCTTCCCGACTCGCGCAGCGATCGGTGATCAGTCATTCCATGAACGGTCATACTTATTGAGCGCCGATCACCAATTCTCACGCTACCAGCTTTGGCGATCGCTTTGCTGCCAATTCTCGTCCCAATCGAACGGAGCAATCGATAAACCAACGGAGCACCGGCGACATAGTCTCCCGACGCCAAACGACGCCGATGTCGATGAAAAGAGCAGGGTTACTGATCGGGATACATCGGATACGCTCCGATGCCGTCAATGACTCCGACAGAGGCACTAAGGCTACGCCCAGACCACGCTCAACCAGCGCAGCAGCAGTCGATGGCGCGTCGACTTCGTTGGCAATTCGAGGCCGAAAGCCGGCCTTGCCCGCAAGCTCGATGATCATTTCGTGAAAGCCGGTCTGGCGATAACGAGGACACATGATAAACCGTTCTTTCGCAAGATCGCGGAGACGAATGGATGTCCTTTGAGCGAACTCGCTCTCGCTTTGAACCATCAGTATCAGAGGCTCGCTGAATATGCGGCGAATGATCAGCGATGGATCATTGATCGGCAGAGTGGCTAACCCGACGTCGATTTCGGCGGCGTGCAAAGTCCGAATCTGTTCGGCTACGGACAGCTCTCTCACATCGATTCTTACCAGCGGCGACTCCTGATTAAGCGTTTGAAGAAGCTCCGGGATAAAATCGGAGGAAAGATTGCACGAAGAACCGACGCGAAGCCTTCCTCGTTTAGCTCGAGCAAAATTGGTTGCTCCAGCGGCCGCCTCTTCTATCTGTCGAATCGCCGGGCCAATGCCTTCCACAAACTCGCGCCCTGCTTCGGTAAGGGAAACCGCGCGCGGAGAACGATTAAAAAGCTGAGTCTGTAGTTCCGCTTCTAGCTGCTGGATCTGTCGGCTCAAAGCGGGCTGAGCTATTCCCAACCGGTCGGCAGCTCGTCCAAAGTGCAATTCTTCGGTCAGGACAAGCAATGAACGCAAATGCCGAAGCTCCATGATCTACCGTTTTTCAACCATCCAACGCGAAGTCGAGTTTGCAAGCAAGAATTGTAACCGGGCGAGCTACCTTTGATGGATAATCGTAACCTGATTGGTGAAAAGTGGGAGGCGATTGGTAAACGCCCATTAGCAATCACTGTGCCGATCAGTGATGTTGGCTTGTTTTCCGAAGTGACGGTCGGTTGAGGGGACGAAGGAGGGAGCATTAGCTTACGATGCGTTCTGATTATCGAACAATGCCAGCACTCTATTGGAATACCGCCGTCGAAGATCCTAGCCTCTCGGCTAACAGAATGAAAACCGTTGAAGTTCACAATGCTTTCGGCATCGATTCCTTGCGAGTCACTGATCGTCCGCAACCCGAACCAGGACCGGATGAAGTACTGGTAAAGATCAACTCGGTATCACTCAACTATCGCGATCTCATGGTCGTGAAAGGGGTATTCTTTCCCGATCTGAGTTTCCCATTTATTCCTACCTCCGACGCATCTGGAGAAGTCATTGCGGTGGGAAAGCAAGTTACTCGGTTTAAAAAAGGGGATCGAGTTACCACCCATTTTATCCAGGATTGGCAGAAGGGACCGTTTGAGCAGGATTATTTGGGCGATAAGTATTTGGCTACCAGTCTCGGAGTTCCCGGGCCAGGCACACTCAGCGAGTATATCAGTCTGCCCGAACGTAGCCTGGTTCATACACCAGTCTATTTGACGGATGATGAGGCCTCGACACTGCCCATTGCTGCCGTCACAGCCTGGCAGGCGCTTACATTAAAACCATTGCAAAAAGACCAGACGTTGCTGGTCCAAGGGACCGGAGGCGTGTCTATCGTTGCCCTCCAGTTCGCAAAACTGTTTGGCGCCCGTGTCATCGTCCTATCGAGCAGTGACGAAAAACTCGCTCGAGCAAAGAAGCTGGGTGCGGACGCTACGATCAATTATCGAAAGAATCCGGTTTGGTGGAAGCAAGTCCGGGAATTTTGTGGTGGGCGTGGTGTCGATTACGTAGTTGATGTCGGCGGGCCGGGTACGCTCGATCAATCAATCAAAGCGTTGAAAGGCGGCGGCTTCATCGCAGTTGTCGGATTGTTGAGTGGCACTGAGACGACAATCGATCAGCTCACCTTTATTGTTCGCAATGCGAGAATCGAATCTCTCACCGTTGGCAGTCGTGAATCCTTCGAAAAAATGAACGAGTTTCTTGCGGCAAAGGAACTACACCCAATCGTTGACGCTGTTTTTCCATGGAGCGAGGCGAGCGATGCTTTTCGTCAACTCGAGGCTGGGAAGCACTTCGGGAAGATTGTGTTGAGGCGGGAGTGATAACAGAATTTAGAAGCCAGAAGCCGGGAGTCGAGCGATGGGAAGCGAGAACCCGTGAAGCCGCGTTGGGCGCCAAAATACGATCGTCTCATCTCGCTCGTCCCTAACGGGACGTGTCGGACTTTGAAGCCGGGTTTGCCATGGAGCGATGGAAGGCCGCGCATGGTCCCCTGGCTCCTGGCTTCTGGCTTCTGACTCCTGTGCCCCGTCTTTGCTCTTGCTTCTAATCCCCTCTCCGGCAGATTTCTTCCGCAATGTGGAAAGGACGATTTCGACAGGAGACAGCACCTGCTTTGCAGCGTTTCTCGGAGTCTGTTTCGTTCGATTGGCGACTGTATCGATTCGATATTCTCGGCTCGATTGCTCACGCCAAAGCACTGGAGAGGGCAGGGATTCTGACTCGAGAAGAGCTCAGCCAGATCGAAAACGGTCTTGGCCAAATTGAAGCGGAGATCACCGAAGGGAAATTCCCGTTTCGGGTTGAGCTGGAAGACGTGCACATGAACATCGAAGCGGCTCTGACCGAACGCATCGGTCCCACTGGAGCAAAACTGCATACGGCGCGAAGCCGGAACGATCAGGTTGCGCTCGATCTGCGTCTCTACCTGCGCCACGAATCAGATCTGCTCGATCTGCGCATTCGGGAATTGCAATTGGCCCTGGTGGAGCTGGCTAAGAGAAATTCCGCTGCAGTCCTTCCCGGTTACACCCATCTGCAACGGGCACAGCCGGTCCTTTTCGCCCATCATTTGCTGGCGTATGTGGAGATGCTCGAACGAGACAAGGACCGACTCCGGGACGCGCGCGGCCGGATTAACCAGATGCCACTTGGTTCCGGTGCTCTCGCCGGTTCCACGATTGAATTGGACCGGGCTTACATCGCCGAGCTACTTGATTTCCCGGAGATCACGCATAACAGCATGGATGCGGTCAGCGATCGCGATTTCGTCGCGGAATTCCTTTTTGTGATTTCGCTGGTCGGCATTCACCTCTCACGTCTAAGCGAGGATCTGATCCTCTTCGCGTCGGCTGAGTTCCATTTTATCCGGATCAGTGATGCCTATAGCACCGGTTCAAGCTTGATGCCGCAAAAGAAAAATCCCGACGTATGTGAACTGACACGTGGGAAAACGGGCAGACTCGTCGGCAATCTAGTTGCTATGCTAACCAATCTGAAAGGGCTGCCGATGACTTACAACCGCGACCTGCAGGAAGACAAAGAGGCGATCTTTGATTCGCTCGACCAAGTCTCAAATACGCTCGAGGTCTTTGCCGGAATGATGCGAGAGATTGAGATCGAACCGGAACGAATGCTCAGCGCTGCAAGCGATCCCGGTTTGTTAGCTACGGATCTGGCGGATTATCTGGTGAAACGAGGCGTTCCTTTTCGGCAAGCCCATGAGATCATCGGCAAGCTCGTGGCTTTCTCCATCCAACACCAACGTCCATTCACCGAGCTGACACTACTGGAATACCGTCAGTTCAGCGATCGTTTCGCCGAGGATGTCTTCGCTGTATTGAATCTGGATAATGCCCTGCGCAGCCGAACCGCCATCGGCGCGCCGTCGCCAAAAAATGTTGCGGCGGAATTAGAAGCGTGGAACGCAAAACTCCGTGAGTAATGAAGAAGGATGGCGCTTGCTAGAGGTTCGCACGCTTTTCCAGAATCCTCATCTCGAAGTTCGCCAAGAGAAGGTTGCGATTGGAGGGACAACGACCACGCGCGATTGGACGGTGGTCCGGAGGAAGAAAGCGGTGATAATTTGCCCGATCACGGCGGAGGGTCGGTTTGTTCTGATTCATCAGGCCAGGATTCCGGTACAGAAGTGGTTATGGGAATTTCCGGCGGGGCAGGTGGACGACTCGATGAATCCGGGCCCGGAACTCTTAAAAGCGACCGCTCTTCGGGAGTTAGCCGAGGAATCTGGATACGAGCTAAGCGCAGTGGGCGAATTGATCGACCTAGGATGGTACTATGCTTCCCCGGGTTTTACGGACGAGCAGCAATATCTGTTTCTCGCTCGGCCAGTTCGAGCAACTGGAGACGGCGCTCAAATCGACACGAGCGAAACCATCGTTGAGTCTCGGGAATTCACTCTGGAGCAGTTGCGTTCCATGGTGGCAGAGAACATCGTTCAGGATGCCAATACGCTTGCTCTTTTTGCGCGGCTCTGGGCGCGCGGGCTGATCGGATGAGCAAGCTAAGGAACCCGATGAAAATTTCTAACCTTTTCAAATTTCGAGAAGGGAATCATGCCGAAGCGGTCAAACCGTTTCTCGATCATTTGGAAGATCTCCGCTGGGTCATTATTAAAATGGCTCTCGCGCTCGGTATCGCAATGGCTATTGCGTTCCTGTTTCGAAGTCAGCTCGCACAGATGATGCAAGCGCCACTTAGTTCATTGGATCCTAATCTGGTGCGAACATTGGTTTCGTTCGGAGTGGCCGATTCGATGACCATCTCATTTCAACTCGCGTTTTATGCGGGCATTGTGATTGCGTTCCCGTTTTTGATCTATTTCGCGGGAGGATTCGTTCTGCCCGCGCTCACTCCGCAGGAACGCAAGGCCATGCTGCCAGCAGTCCTGATCGGATTCGGCCTCTTCCTGGCCGGCGTGTTATTCTCTTACTATTTTGTACTCCCACCGACCTTGCGCTTCTTTTTTCACGATGCAATGAACATGCATTGGGCACCGACCTGGAACGTCAGGGAATATTTTTCATTTGTGACCCAATGCTGTATCGGCTTCGGCATTGCGTTTGAGTTACCCGTGGTGGTTTTGGTGTTGGTGCGACTCGGTATCGTTTCGGTAGCGCTCCTTCGCCGCACCAGGGCTTACGCCTTTCTTCTGATCTTTCTGGCCGCTGCGTTTCTCGCGCCAGTCCCGGATGCACTCTCGATGGCGATGATGGGTATGCCGATGTACCTGCTTTATGAACTTTGCATCGTAGTCGCCGGATTTATCGAGCGCAAACGCACTCGGGATGAAGCAGCGTTAGCGGCGAAGAGTTCGTCTTGAAGTCCGGGTGAGAACACCACGATCGGTTGTTTTCGGGCGCCGCAAGCGGCGCACCCTCCGGCGTCAGGGGTATCCAGGTCGAAAAATGTCCGGCATATCCCAGCGATCGGAGGGTGCGTCGCTTGCGGCGCCACGGGCAAAACCCACGATATATCGAGGAACCGACTCTCAATTCGTCTTCGTTAGCAGCAGGTAATCGATCCCAACCAGATAGTTGCTGGAATTGGAGTTTTTCCCGACGAGCGTAAAGGTGAGTTGATGGGCGCCGGCGCTCAATGGGACTGACCCGTAGTCTACGGTGGCGACGGTGACGTTGGGGAAGTTGTAGCCGTCGAAGGGTTGTCCGAGCTGCGCCCCATCAACCTCCAGTGATACGATGCCGTAATCGCGCGCTTTGGTCATCACTGCCGATAGATCATAGGTCCCGGCGGCAGGAACATCGATCGTTAAAATCATGTTGTCACCGACCTTCGATGCCTGGAACCAGAGTTGGGCGTTTCCTGACCAGACGACTCCACAACAATTGCCTTGTGTCACTACCGGAGCAGTACCGGTAGCCGTGGCGACCAGACTCTCTCCCTCGATTTTTAGCTCATTCCCTGTCCGAGCACTCACAACGTCTGAGATCGGGCCCAGATGGCCAGCTCCATCGACAGCTCTGACTCGATAATGCCACTGTTGTTCCAATCCAAGACCCACATGCTGAAATCCTGGGACAGGCGATTGGCCAACCAGCGTAGTGGAATTAACCGGAACGGCCGCATCCATCGAACCATAGATTTGATAACTGACAACCCCAACACTGTCGGTATCTGGCTCCCAGGATAGATTGATCGAATTAAATGGGGATCCGGCTGCGACGAGCTCTGCGATTGGACCTGGATTTTGAGTGTCCCTATAAGGCGTCACTTCGGAGGTTGCCTCATAATGGGCAGCCGTCCAGACTGAAGTTCCAGTGAGCCCGGTAAGCGGGACCAGTTGCACGTTAATGGCCTGCTTGCCGCGCGTGAGGTTATCTGAGATATCGAAGGGATCATCCAGCCAACGGGAATCGGGATTGTTCCATGGCTCCATCCATGTGCCAGCAAAGGTCCCATCGATATAGACGTTCGCGGTCTGATAGGAGAGATTCTGGTCTGAGACACGCGTGAGTCTGACGCCGTTGTTGGCGGGGTTAATTGCCATCTCGAAACGGATGGCAGTCGAGGCCGTGTCGAGGCCCAGCGTGACCGGAATGTAGTTGAATTCACCCGGAAAGCTCGAAGCAAGCGGACTCTCCGTGTCACCGGAAACCGAGTAGCGGTGACGTTGACGACTAATTATGTCGGTGGTGTTCAGCGCATCTGTAACCTCGATGGAATAGCTGGGCTGGCCGTACCAGAATGCTACCGAACTGTAATTTGCCGATACATCATCCACCGGACCATGCTGAATCGTGAAGCGCAGCCGTTGTCCGAATGAGATGGCTTCAGCGGGAAACAGCCGGTACGCGCCAGTGGTATCATTGGTGAAGCCATTGATCCCCGGATTGTAGGCAGGATTACCGGTTAACGGCATTGAGTACGGTGTGCCGCCGCGAAAGTACCAACCCGATTCATAAAAATCTTCCGTTCCAGTACCGTTCCAGGCTGGGCTGAGAAGGTTGTCATTGTAGACGCGTTCGTTACCCTCCAGATATCCTCGTTGGTTCCCGTTCTCGCCTCGCATGGTGTGAACGACGCCGTAGAAAACACCACGCCCCTGCGTATCCAGGAAAACGTAGTCCTGTCCAGAGACTGTTTCCGTCCGGTTATACGTAGCATGGAAATATCCGGTGTCGCCGTCCGGCCCGAGATGAGAGGCCATCTCCGGCTCGTTAACATGCCGCACTTCGATTTTTCCGCCCTGAATCGGGATTCCGCTTCCGTTAACTATCTGAATGGTGGAGTTCCGAGCAAAAGGCATCGGCCACCAAGTTGTGTACCAACCGTCGGGCGAACTATTGTCGATGGAAAACATCAGCGCACGGACATCGTACTTGCCAAGGCCCGCGCCAAAGAACTCGCCAATCGGGGCATCCACGGTGGTCTGACCGTCAAAGGAAATCTGCAATCGGGCTCCACCCAGAACGGCCATGGAATTGGCCACAGTCTGCGTATCCACTGAATAACTAAAGGTCCGGAATCCTTGCCAAGTCTGCGCTCCGATGACGTATCCGTGGGCCGACTCTTCTCCAGGATGATTCGGACCAACATCCACGGTGTCCGACCGCGTCCATTCTCCATTGACAAGAGATGATACGTCATACCGGAATTCATTAAAATCCAGGTCGGAAGAAATGAATTGGTTGGTGATCGTGATCTGGCTTTTACCGGCAGTCAAAGAACTGGGAAACACAATCGTTTGATCGGCCCAGAGGCCTGCTGGAACAGCGGCACCGGAAAACCATTGACCGGCGAGGGTGCCGTTGACGGAAACGTTCGCCTTTTGATTACCAATCGAGGGATCGTAACGGCGCGTCAGACGCACACCCTGATTTGCCGGATCGATCGCAACTGTGAACTGACTATTGCCACCTGATCCGAAGGCTCTGCCATCGTCAGCAACATAGGGAGCGTGCTGCACCTGGGGAAGTCGGAGCCGTAGCTCTGTGACTTCGCCTGCGCCGTTGATTTGGACGAGCCGAGATTGCGAATTAGCCGGGATGTTAATGTCGGCGCTGGCAGTCACGGTGCCTGCCCGTACGGGTTTTGGGTCACTTACACCGAATGCGCGCAGCTTGGCGATAACATCGAGAGCTTTGTCGCTCGGATCGAAGGTCTTTACCCCGGTCGCATCGTTGAATTGGCGATAGATAACGTGAAAATAATCCGGGTTTCCCTGCACAGTAACGCGCATGGACTGAGTATAAGGCATAGGCACCTTGATCTGGGCGCCTCCCGAAGTGTCATAAAGATTTCCGACTAACGGCCACACCCAAGGGGCTCCCAGCGCTCCGCTCACCAGGGCCTGATAATTCGAAGAGAGAACGACGTGCCCGTCTAACTCAATCGTAATGAGGCCATCATTGGTCACGTCACCTCCATTGATTGTCGACCAGATAGATTCTATTTCGCCCGGACCATTGGCCTCGGCGATGACGTATTGGCCGTCAGAGGTGACACGCAAGGGATGATTAAAGTCACCGTTGGCTTGGGCGGGATCGGTGCTCGAAAAGTCTCGGGTTTCGGTGCCTGAGCGCAGCTTCGGAAATAAATCGGGCCGACGGTAGCTGTCCCATCCGACAGGGCCCTTGCCAGTGGAACCGGGTAATTGAGTCTGAGCGATGCTAATGCCGCCTGCCAGCAGGCAGATGCCGGTCAGCGCACCAAGGGCGCGGCGGATGAAAAAGCGTGGACTCGGACAGGGAAGCGAGTTTGGCAATAGGTGCACCGACGAGATCAGCTGCTTGCGGGCTGCACGAACGACTCTGGGCTGAGGATGCGCCAGTCCAGCGAGCGGGCGTTCTTGCCCGGGGGGAATTGAACCTTCCATGGCTAGAGGGGGGTATTTAGGAGTTAAGGATGCTGTAAACCTTTACTGTAAACGTTTAC
>WNFP01002157.1_pt1 | contig 19291 bp, 18 predicted proteins | sample 5400201 | NCBI WGS metagenome assembly WNFP01 (sample SAMN13153355, study PRJNA577476) | soil metagenome | isolation source: 115 cm saprolite under Madrone tree | place: USA:California | collected 2016-06-14 | reverse complement strand
CCAAGGACCAGTTCTACGGCGACCGGACCTACGGAGCGGCGGATGTCGAGGGGCACCACTGGTCCTTTGCCCAGCACATCCGCGACGTGGCGCCCGAGGACCTGAAGCCGCCGGCGTAGGCTGCTCGGCTCCCACCCCTTCTGGTCCCTCTCGTTGAGCGCCAACCCCGACCCTCGCCGCCGAGGTCGCGTTGGACATCGTCCCCGAACTCCTGGGCGAGATCGAGCTGCGGGTCGCTCTTCGAGCCGTCAGATCGTACTGACTGGCTTCGCTGCGCCGAGCCCCAGCCTGTGCGCCAGCCAGGCGCTCATGATCAGCTTCCCCCGGTCACCCGGGCGTCGGACTTCGCTGCTCGGGTCGATATATCGGCGCGGGACGGCGACCCGCACGCCGCTCACCGTGCAGATCAGCCCCCGGTCCTGACTGAGCGCTTCGACGTTCTCGATTTCAACCAGTTCGTTGTCGTCGCTCGAAGAGCCGCCCACACAGCCGCCCGGCTTCCCGCTGACGCCCACTGAATCGCCGCCGGAAGGCGGATCGCCGGGACTTTAGGAGCAGGTCCGGCGAACCCTGAAGACCGACACGCCCGCCCCACGGTGCCGCTCCGCTCGCCGTGTGCCATCTACCGCGAGCACTTTGCTGAAGCGCGCCGTTCGCGCCTCCAGCGCTCGGAGGGCCGGCGACGGTCGGCGCTCATGCGCGCGAGCACGACCAGGGCGTCGGCGCCTGGCATGCTGGCGACCTATCGGCTCGGCGGGAGTCCGAGCGACTGCGAGCGGCGGGCGGTGTCCTCAGTCCGCTGCGAGCGCTCGCACCGCCGCGGCGAGGCCGTCGACCACCAGCGCCATCCGTCGGTAGTCCAAAGTGTCGGGAAGATCGTCCGCGGTGTGGTACCGCGGGTTCCGGTAGAAGGCGGTGTCAGTCACCATCAGTGCCGGATAGCCCTGGTTCCAGTAGGCCAGATGGTCCGAGAAATCGATCCCGGGGATGAAGGCGGGAGCGTTGACGGATCGCACCGGCAGCGGCGTCGCGCCTCTCATCGCCTTCTTCACCGTGCGGACGAGACCACCCCCACCAATGCGCCCCACCACGGCGATGAAGTTGCCGGTGGACGGATAGAGCAGCTGCAGGAGGCCGAGCGGGAACCTCTGGCTGCCCCTCTCGTCGCTGAAGCAGCCGATCATCTCGAGCGAGATCATCGCCCGTACCCTGGCGTTCTTCGCCTTGAGCGAGGCTGCATGGACGGCGCTGCCCATCGACTCGGTGCGGAAGTGGGGCGGCTCCTCGAGCGAGTAGGCGACCAGCTCGACGCGCACCCGGGGCGTGCCCGCGCCGAGCAGGCGGGCGAGCTCGAGCACCCCGGCGACGCCGCTGGCGTTGTCGTCGGCGCCGGGAAAGCCGAGGAAGGTGTCGTAGTGGGCGCCGATCACGACTTGCTCTTCGCTCTGCGGGCCGAACGCGGCGATCACGTTGCGGTAGGTGTAGCCGTCCGACGAGTAGGGCTGATCACTCACCTGCCCGCCGGCGGCGCGGAGCATGTCGGCGATGTAGCCAGCGGCGGCGTCGAGATTTCTCAGGTTCCTGTCGCCGCGCGGGGAAAAGCGCTCGGAGAGGGCCCGAACGTGAGTCTCGAGCCGCACCGGATCCGCTCCGCTCCGGCCCGCCATCCTCCCGCTCGGCAGCACCGGTTGCGTGACGTACACGCAGGCGGCGGCGAGCAGAGCCAAGATGACGAGCGCATCCACCGCGAGGCGGCTCATTTCCGATCACCTTCGACGCGGCGCGGTTGCCCGCAGCGCAGCGTATACTGCGTCGCGGTGATGAGCGGCAGGTTCCCGCGCTGGACGATCCGAGACTGACCTACCGGCAGGACGACGGTATCCACGAGCCGTCCGCAGACCTCCAGGCAGAAGAAGCCGAACGTGCAGGTCCCGTTGACCCGCTGATCGAGGTCGCACCGCCCTTCTTTAACGGGACCCAACACGCCGTCCACGCAGGTTCGCGTCACAGCGCAGCAGCTCAGCGTACGAGGCGCGGATGAAGTCGGCCTCGCGGAGGCCGAGCGCCGACGTGATGTCGGCCAGTCGCCGGCGACACGCCGCCTCGTCGTGCGTAGCATCTACGACCGCTTCGAGCTCGAGGAACCTGCCGAGCCCGTCCACCTCGTCGAGGTGGATGCGGACGTTGTCGAGCAGGAGGACCTCGCGGCGCTTGCGCACGGTGACGACGGGGCGCGTCTTCGGGACCAAGCAGCGGCGGGCCTCGGCGTCGCGCACCAGCGTCACCTCGTAGTCGCTCGTGCGCACCGCGTCGGACTCCGGCCGCCGGTAGCGGATCAGCTCGGCCGGGCGGCCAGGCACAGTGCGGAGCTTCAGCCGCGATCCGCCCTCGAGCTCGTAGTAGCGGTCCAGCTGCACCTCGACGCCCGCCGGGCGGGCGCCGAGCCGCGCCGCCGTCGCACGTGCGGGCGCGAGATCGGCCACCCGGATCTTGATCTCGAGATTACGTGGCACGGCGCTGCTCGACCGGATCGGGAGCGACACCATCCGACACGTTGGCAGGAGTGCAGAATACAGGAATCACGGTGGCAACGAGTAGCCGAAAAGCGCGCATGGTGCTACGCCTTCGACTGCTCGCCTCCCCGTCACGGGGCAGGACCCAGGTGAGCGCTTCACGCGCTGTCTCCGTGACGGACCTGCCGAGGATCGCGCCGCGCCGACCGCGACGTAGGCGACCACCGCAGAACCCGATAGCACCTGGCTGCCGAAGTCGGGCACGGCAGCCGGCGCGTTCCATCTCGCCTCGCCGCCGGTGCTGCCTCTGCACGTCGCCGTGGGTCGTCTCCGAACGACCAAATGCCCCCTACATCCGAGACGCGAGGTGGGCAAGGGCTGCGACCGCCCCGGAGGACCGGATGGGCCCAGTGCATGCCCGGGTCAGACGGCTCGGTAGAACGGGGCACACACGGCAGCGACCTCGGTCTCCTGATGATCGGAGAGAAAAAGGATGTCCATGTGAACGTCGCGGCGAAAGTAACGAGCGAAACACTCACCCACCTGCCGCACAAGGTCCGTATCGTGGCCTGACACGGAGCGAAGCGCGAGTACGACCTCCTGCGCCTTCGGGTTGTCGTATGCGACGCGAGCCAAGTAGGCGCTCTTGATGTTGGGACGCGCGTTGAGGACGGCGAGAAGGTCAGCTTTCAAGCGACGCTCAATGGGGCCATCCTGCTCACCGACGAATCGGACGGTTCGCTCAATGCGCTGTTTTGGAGAACGCTTGCGCTTTAAGAAGGAGAACATGTGGGTCCTTTGCTTGCCGAGAAGCGGGCACGAGAGCGACCCATTCGACTGCTGTGCCTTCCCGTTGCGCGGCAGCACCCACGCGAGCCATCCCGAGCTGCTCCCGCGACCGACGTGCTGAGGATCGCGGCAGCGCCGACGGCGACGGAGGCGATCCACCGAACCGGGGCACCCCAGGAGAGAGCACGGGCGTCCGGTCGGAGATCATGGCCCTGCCCCTTCCGTCTCAACGATGTCGGCCGGTTCCGCGCGCGGCGTTGTCCCGCTGAGCGCCTACGGTTCGATCTTGCGAGCCACCCACGTGCACCTTCGTCTGACCGTTGTTGAAATGCACGTGGACGCCGCGCCCGCATCCGCTCGTGCCGAGGATCGCCGCCGCGCCGACCGCGACGTAGGCGACGACCGCCGAAGCCGAGAGGACCCCGCTGCCGAAGTCGGGCAACGCAACCAGCGCGCTCCATCCCATCTCGCCGCCGTTGCTGCCTCTGCGCATTCCCGTGGCTCGCCTCCGAACGGGCAGTTGGCCACTACATCCGAACCGCCACCCGGGCAAGGAGGGGATATGCCGTGAAGGCTCGCGTTGCTGGCAGCGTCATTTCTCTGGCATGTTGCCGCGAGCCCGCGCTGGACCGTGCGCGTGGCTTGTTCGGCAATCCGGGACGGAGGGAACGACGTGTCAACGCAGACGACCAAAGGGGCGCAGGATCAGAACGCGAAGGGGGGCGACGGCAAGACGCGATCTTCCGTCAGCCGGCACGCATTCCTCAAGGGAGCCGGCGAGATCGCGACGACGAGCGCCGCGCTGGCCGTGATCGGCATCGAGCCGCTCCTCGGAACCAGCGCCTCCCAGGCGAGGGTGCCGACATCTGGCGTCCCGAAGCCCAGGAGGGGACCGAGTTACGTCTCAAACCGCCGGAAGGAACGCATGCCCCCCTGAAGCATCTGCGCAAACGACGGAGTACCGCGTACGCACTCCGGGTCGAACGCGCCAGACACTGGAGACACTTCCACTTCCAGCCGCCGCTCGCCAACGACGACGAGGTGAAGTACCCGGACGGGTGGGCCAACTTTAGCAAGTCGTTACCGCATGACCACCTCGGCCACCTCGACCCCGCTGCGTTCGAGGCGCTCGTGTACGCCTGCCGGACGGGACGCCCCATGGACTTTGCAGCGATCGCGGGCTCAGACGACTGACGAAACGCCCAGCATTTGCTCGCCGAGAAGTTCCAAAGCGTCAGGAGCGGGATGGCGCCGAGCGACGCGACGACCACCTGACCAGGCATGGGAGCTGCCCCGGCCAGTGAAGAGCCGATCACGACGGAGAGCAAGGCCTTGGTCGCCCCGAGGTTGAGTAGACCGACGACGTTGGTAGATAGAGGGCAGTGAGGCGGAAGAACTCGGGGCGAGTGTCAAGATTCGTGCCGCCCTGTAGCGTCGTGCCATTGAACGTGACGTCGGTAGGAAGTCGGCTGCTGCCGTAAAGGAAAAGCGCGTCAAACGTCACCCGGAGAGCATCGAGAGGTGTCAGGTGGTATGCGCCACCGACGCTTACCGATTCCGACGTATCGATTCCAAGGTCGTGATGGAGTTGCAGGCGGGTTCCTCGAATCTGATTTTCACGTACTTGCACGTAGCCTCGAGGGACTCCCACTTGACCGCCCACGGAAACTCCCCGCTACCGTCGGGAGAGCTTGAGCCTGCGGACGCGGCAAACGAAGAACTCGCCCAGAGCAACACACCGATCAGGCTCGCTCGTGTTCGCACCCTCCCCCGCTAGCGTCCCGCGTAATCGGCCTTCTTCAAAGCTTGACCGGCACACGAGCTCACGATTCCGTCGTTCGGGAGTCACATCCGTCGCCATGGCCATGGCCTTCGGACACGCCGGGCTCAAGGCATACCGAGCTCCGCGACCACCGGCACCGATGGGATCGGCGCCCCGAGCCGCCGCGTTTCGCGCTCGTTCGCGCAGCCGTGTCATCACCGCTGCGTCCAATGCGTCCCACCGTGGCGCAATAGAACGATCGGCTGGGTCCCACCGTCCGACTTCAACACAAGCTCCACATTACGCTGCTGAGCCGGTAGGTTCTCCCAGACGCTCGCGGGCACGATGATGTAACCCACGGCTACGTTGTCAAGCGTCTCGCCAATCTCGGGCGCTTCGCGATCCAAATAGAAGAGAAGCGGTGCGAGCTCTTCGGTGAACCCGTAAACGTAGAGTGGTTGATCCGCCGCGACCACTCGGTTGATCTGCTCGGCCGCTGGCTTGAACGAGTCGCGGACGCAGGCGCGCGCCTCTTGGCGCGGAACGATGACGACATTGATCACGACCAACACGATGCATAGCCCTGCGTAACCACGGGCGACATTAGGGCGAGCGCATCGTGCCGTGATTGTCGTGATGAGCCATGTCAACATCACTGCAGCCGGTGGCCATAGCGGTAACAGATAGGCGCGCCTCTTGTATGCGGCGACCGAGAAGAAGAGCACCGTCACGAGCCAGAAGATTCCGCACAGTCGAACCGCTTGCAGCGCCTCGCTCTCCGGTTGGCCCGCCGCCGCACGGCGGCTTCGGAACAGAACAGCGGCGATGATGGCGATCGGAACCAACAGACTGAGCGGCGGCGAGTTAAGGAGAAGCGGATGCAGGTAGTACGACGGCGCCATGGTACCAAGCGTGCCGAAGAACCGTCCCAGGTTCTCGCTGCTGAGCTGGCGGCTGAGAAACGCGTAGCGACCATTCAGATAGCACGCGGCGTACCAGCTCACGCTGACGAGAGCCGCGAGGACGGCCGCCGTCGGCGACAGTCGCCGAACCGTCTCGCCGAGGCGCTTCTCGGCGAGAAGGAAGATCCCCATCGCCGCAAGAGGCAAGATAGCTCCCACCGGACCCTTCGCGAGGACTCCAAGTGCGAGCGCGGCAGTACAAACGAATTGCATCGCGCGGCTAGAGCTCCGCGACTCGCCGGCGCGGTCTCCGCGTATCCACCAATAGAAGCTGAACAGCGCGAGCGCCTCGAAGAAGGACAGCGCCATATCAACACGCCCGAGGCGACCTTGCGTAACGTATTGATACGAGCCGGTGAGTGTAAGCCCTGCGAGCACCGCAGCATTGGTCCCCAAGATCCCTTGGACGAACAGCATCGTGAGCGCGACGCCTGCAGTCGCATAGAGCACGGAAGGCAAGCGCAGGTTGAACGCACTGACCGTCGTTGCACCGATCAATTGGTCGATGGCAGTAGCCGTCCAATGGAAGAGGGGCGGCTTGTACATCGGGGACCGCCCGTTCTCCAGCGGGAACAGATACATCCCGTGTTCAACCATCTGCTGAACGAACACACCCTCGACCGCTTCGTTGGCGCTGCATACGTCTCGCCCGCCGAGCCGATTGAGCGTCAGCACGAGTGCAATGGCTACGATCGGGATCATCGAGATGACAGCCCGTGTCATCTCGAGACCCGTTGCGCGAACGTCTGTTCCGTACCATCGCTTCTAGGACAGGATCGGGCGCTGGTCGCCATCCAACTCACCGCGACACACTGAACGATTCGTCATCCCGATTTCGTTGTTCGCGGCCGCCGGCTGCTCTCACTAGCGTGAGCCAGCGCGCCCGCGCTTCGTTCGACAGCCAACCGCGGCGAGCAGGAGCGTAGAGAGAACCGCGTGCACGCCCGTAGCATCCCTCTAGGGTCGTTGAGGTAGTACTCGGCAGAATCAACGTATGGCCCCCCATGCTCCGCGTTCCGGTCCTCGCTCTATGGCTGCCGACCCTCAACTCAGATTCCACCGACGCACGGGCTAACGAACGAGCTGGCGGTTTGGTTGACATGAAGCGGCCTATCCACAAGTCACCGCTGCGACCGCGCGACCGGAGGGAGACGGGCGCGAGCACGATCGCGGTCCAGGCGGCGTACCCTTCAGTCCTCACTCGTCTGGCGCGAGGGTGACGATTGAGCTGGCGATCGTCGCGATGCCCGCGGTGGACACGTCGCCTGCGCACAGGAAGGGCCCCTGCCGTGTTGCTATTAGCGGTTGATGTTGATGCTTTTGCGGTTGATAATGAAGTCCATGACGCGTGCCATTGCCGCCGCTCTCGCGGCCGCGCTGCTGCTCGGCACCGTCGCCTCGGCGGCAGAACCCTATCCGCCGTATCCGCCACCCCCACCCCCGCGATCGGCGCCCCCACCTCCGCGGTACTACTACCCGCCGCCGCCGCGCGTCGCACCGCCCCCGCCGCTCTCGCCGGTCATGCGGGTCATCTACGCGCCCTTCTACGCCGCGGGGCTCGTCGTTCGGTACGGGTTCTACTACGTGTTCGTCGCGCCGCTGGAGGTCTTCGGCCGCACCGTGACCTATGGAGCGGAAGGCGGCGTGGAGCGCCCGGTACCTCCCCCACGGCGTCAGCCGCCCCCCGAAGCGAACTCATGACGTTCGCCAGACGTAGCGCCAGTCGACGTGTTCGGCCGGACCGTCGACTCCAGGGCGCAGGGCGGCGTCGAGTGAAGGGAGAACAGCGATGACGAGGCGCACCGGGCTCGCTCTGGGAGTGGTGTTCCTACTCGTCATCGGCGCCGGCGCCCCGCGCGCCGCCATGCGCGGCGGGCACGGCGGCGGCATGCACGGCGGGCACGCGATCGGTCCGCGTGGCGGCGGGTGGCACGGCGGCTGGCATGGCCGTTTCGGGTTCTACGCCTTCCCGCTTTTCTACGACCCCTTCTATTACCCTGCCTACCCCTATTATCCGTACTATCCCTATGATCCGACGTACGCGTACCCGGACTATCCGCCGCCCGAGGCGCCGCCTCCGCAGACCGAGGAGCAGCAGGAGACGTCCGAGCCCGGTAGCGAGTACGCTGAGGCAGCGCCGGAGAACCCGCTCGACGCGAGCTACGGCCTCGTCCAACTCCACGGCGTGCCGGACGGCACCGCCGTCGACCTCGATGGCAAGTTCTGGCTGAAGGCCGAGCACCTCGGCGCGCGCTGGCTCGCGCTGCCCCGCGGGACGCACACCGTCACCGTCCGTAAGCCGGGTGCGCCGCCGGCGGAGCGGCAGATCAGCATGGAGCCCGGGAAGACGCGCGTCGTCCAGTTCTAGCCGTCAGCCGCCAAGAACGTGGTTGACGGCGTATTGTACGGCGACGATCCCCGCGAGGAGATGGCCAAAAGGCCCGCCTGAGCGCGACGGTGGGCGATCACTGCGGGCCCTCGGGCTGACCGAGCGGGAGGCTGACGTGCTCGGCTGGATCGCGCAGGGCAAGACGGACGCCGAGACCCGCATGGTCCTCGGTATCAGCCCACGCACGGTCGCCAAGCATCTCGAGCACATCTTCGATAAGCTCGGCGTCGAGACTCGGACGGCGGCGGTTGTTCGGGCATCGAAACAGCGCGCAGTGACGGTCACTCGCACTCGGCGTCGGCTTCCAGCGCTCGAGCGGTGGCGGCCGTCCCCGAGTCGATGCCGAGCCTGCGGTAGACGTGCTCCCGGCGCCGGTCCTGCTGTGAGGCTAGCCCGCCCGTGCGGAGCCAGCGGCGGCGAACGGAATCTTTGTGCGGGCCTCTCGCACGCCGAGGCCGCGCCGCCGAAGTCGGTCGGTCTCGTGGTAATGGCTGTTCCACATCAGGGCGGTTGAGAACCCCGCCATCGCTCAGCTTCCGCTTCACGTCGTTCACGACGCGCTCGGCCTCACGGCGTTGGCCGGCGAAATCCTCCGCGATCCGCGCACCGGGAAGATCCGGCTGCTCGGGTCAGGCGACGAAGAGGTCACCTTCTTTCGCGAAGCTAATGACGAGTTTTTCTTGCTCTGGCTCCCAATCTGATTCCCCAGCCCTCACGCAGAGCCATTATGGACTGGCCGCCCCTGCAGCGTAACTTCGATTCGTGACGCCGCCGATGGGGGATGGTGTTTCCTCTACGCCGAGCCAGGGAGGGCTTCGGATGGAAAGAGTTCACGGACGGTCAGATCGCTTCCTTGGACTCCTCTGGTATCGAGCGCCTGCTCTCGCGGGCGTGGCGGCGATGTACGCGATGCTCACGGGCTTTTCCGGCTCGGCCGGGTCGACGGTTGCCGTCATGCATGGCCCCAGCTACGGATCGCGGATCTTCCCGGACAACGCCTTCACCGTCGCAGACGCGAGCCAGCTGACGGGAAGGCGCATCAACTTCCGCGAAGGCATCGACTACCCGAACATCGGAGGCGTCGTGCAGCGGTCGTGCACCAACGCCGATTACTCGATCTGCGACGCCTTCGCCCAACTCGACAAGCTCGACGGGTTCGACCTGCAGCCGCGGGTGCTCGTGCCGTTCACCGGTGCGATCAACCTCGGATCCGTGAACGCATCAGACTTCTTCATCAGCACGGACAAGGGACGCTTTTTCAGCGGTCTGCGCCAACTCACCTTCGACCCGGCCACGAACACCTTGGCCGGAATCAGCGATGGCTTCCTCAGCGAGAACACGTCCTACCGTATCCACGTCACCAACGGCATCCTCGACAACGCTGGTCATCACGTCAATGCGTGCGGCGGAGGGTGCGTGGTTCGGTTCACGACTCGAACGGCGACGGGCGAGCTCGCGCGCATCCGCCAGTCGATGGACCTTCCCCTGTCCAACAGCGCGAACGCCTACATGCTGACGGGATTTCCTGACGCGTCGACGTCGACCGCGAGACGCAAGCCCACGTTCACCCAGGACGGCGTGAACTCCGTCTTCCTGGCGGCGAGCGTCGAGCCGTCGCTCGTCGATCCGTTCGACGGAATCGTGCGCACCGACCAGGTGAAGGTCGATCCGACCGCCCCTGGGGCCTTCCAATCGAGCGCGGTGCCCAACCTGATCCCGTCCGGGACCGCGGGGTACTACGCATTCGGCAGCTTCCTGTCGCCTCGATACCAGTTCGCCTCGGCTTCGGGGCAACAAGACAATCCGTACGGCGTCGGCAACGGCTTCACCGATGGGGAGATCCCGCCGGTCCCCACGACCCAGACGCCGGTCCCATTCGGGGCCGACAGGCTCGGCGTCATCGTCGTGACGCCCGACCCGGCGCAGTTCCCGCCACCGTGGCCCGCGGCGATCTACGGACCCGGATTCACGCGCAGCGACTACGACCTCTTCGTCACCGCCGACTACAACGCCTCGCTCGGAATCATCACCCTGGCCACGGACCCCTCCGGCCACGGCTTCGGGCCGCTCAGCACGACGACGGTGACCGCCAACGGCACGCCCACGACGTTCCTCAGCTACGGACGCGGACGCGACCTCGATGGTGACGGTGTCATCGGCGATGGCCTCAACGACGGCGTTGGACCGACGGGCCACGTTCAGCCGGACGGGAGCGAGCTGCCCTCGCGCAAGCCGATCGACGGGCTGGAGTCGGGGCTCATCCAGACCGTCGTCGACAACATGGCCCTTGGACGCGCCCTGCAGGCCGGCCTCGACATCCCCGGAATCGGGACCAACCTCGTCGATCCTTCGAGGATCATGTACTACGGGCTCAGCTTCGGCGGCATCTACGGGACGATGCTGATGGGCACCGACCCGCTCTTCCATCAGGGCTTGCTGAACGTGCCCGGAGGCCCCATCGTCGACATCGCGCGGCTGTCGAGTTTCCGCGGCGATTTGGCCGACACGCTCGCGATCTCCAGGCCGAGCTTCCTCAACGGTGGTCCCGGGCTCGACGGCTTCACCGAGGACCTGCCGCTTCGCGTCGATCCACCTGAGGTCATCACGCACCCGGGCGCCGCTGCACTCCAGGAGCTGTTCGCGAACACCAATTGGTACGATCGCAAGGGGAGCCCGGAGACGTTCGCTCCGCGCATCCGGCTGCAACCCGATCCGGCGTGGGCTTCCAATCCCAAGAATTTCGTCTTCCAGGTGGCTTACGCAGACGGGACGGTGACGGATGTGGCCGGGGGAACGATCGTCCGCGCCGGCGCCTTCTTCGACCGTGTCGTCTTCTACCGCAACGACAAGACACCAACCTACTCACTCGATCCGCACGGCTGGCTCGCAGACCCAAGCCTGGCCGGGCGCACGGCGGGGGAGCAGCAGCTCGGCCTGTTCCTTTCCACCGGCCAGCTCGTCAACACGAACCCGGCGTGGCTCGAGGTTCCGATCGCCGATCCCAACAACCTCGAGTGCCTGCACTTCGCGGATCCGCAGACGGGCCAGGATCAAGTCAGGCAGCCATTCCCCGCGAGCGGCGACTGTCCTCCGCTGCCCTCCGACGGCTGACGCATAGCCTCCGCAGGAGTCCACCAATGGCTTCGCTGGAGATTGCGCCCGGCACTCCTGCTCCAAGAGGACGCTGGCGATCACTATGGCCGATGGCCGGGTGAAGCGCCTGCAATCCGGAGAGGTGGTCTGAAGTCACCGACACGACGCACATCGGCCGTGGCGTCGGCAATACGCCCGTGAGACTTATCGTGTTCTACGCTGGCGCAGTCGGATAACGTCCTGACGATCAATCAGCCACGGTCCGAACACTCGCTCCAATGACGTGAAAGGCAAGCGTCCCCATCAACCGCGTCTCCAGATCTGGACGAAGTCCTGATCGCACGAAAATCGAAACGACCCTTTAGGGCGCTCGAAGTGTGCTCCTACGTACTCCTCCAGCGCGCCGCGCGCCGGTGGGTCGGGAATAGGGAGGAGGTTGAGCATGAACTCGGCAATGGTATACGCCGATGCGAAATCCGTCGTCTCGATCTGCGCGGGAACGGTTTCGACCAGCACCTGATAAGACTCGCCGCACCCCTTCTGAAACTGGCGGGCAAATGAAGCGAGCAAGAAGCGCCTGCCGAAGAAATGCTCCAGCATACGCATGCAATCGGTGTCATGGTTCTGGACCACCAGAACCAGAACGCCGCTGGAAGACAGCCACGAGACCAGGCGTTCCAGATTCGGCAGCCATTCCGAGGCATCGATGTAGTAGAACACGTGAGAGCAAAGGATCAGATCACCGGCCGCCCCGACCTTGGCGTCCAGAATTCTTTCGGGAACCACTTCTGCCGCCGGGCAGTCCCGCTTTAGCTCGCTCCGCAACGAGGCGTTGGGCTCGATGGTGATGGTCCGGCCGAACCGTTCGGTGAACCACGCGGTCACCTTTCCGTTGCCCGCGCCGACGTCAATGAATACCCGCCGGGACGGCAAACGATCGATGAGGTTCGTCAACCACTTTTGCGCCTTGAGCTTCTGGTCGGTGTGATCGAGAAAAACCTGAAACGCCCGGTGGTATTCGTGGCTTTGCGAATCGTATACGGCTATCGTCTGCTCCTTGGCCATTATGGTCCCCCTTCGCCTTCGTTGTCCGGCCACCCTGTCTTACCTGCCCTCAATTGTGCCTATCCCTGGAGCAATCGCCGAAAACTCAGCACGGTCGGCCTCCCGCATGCTTTATCTCCATTGACCCGGCCGCCCTACTTCCGCGCTCCGCCGCCCGCATGCCACACCGCCGGCCTCCCACGCCGGCGTCGCGCCACCAGCGCCGGGTTCGCGATGAGCTTCTGGATCTCCCCCGGCGGATCCCCCGCCGCCGCCTTCTCCACGTCCCCGCCCTCGTGCCACGCGATCTCGGCGAGGAGCCGCTTCGACGCGACCGAGCGCGGCTCGGTCGTCGCGATGTCCTCCGCCGAGGCGAACGCGTCGCGGTGCTTGAGCAGCAGCCACTGCGGCTTCCCCGCCTCGGTCCGTCGCGTGCGCACCAGCACCCACGAGCCGCGGAGCTTCTTCCCGTGCAGCGCGAACTTGAGCTCGCCCTTCGCGAGCGCCGCGTCCACGTCCGGCACCTCCGGCGTCCACGTCCCCCGGTCCCAGATCATCACCGTGCCGCCGCCGTACTCGCCCCTGGGGATGATGCCCTCGAACTTCGCGTACTCGAGCGGATGATCCTCGACCTGGACCGCGAGCCGCTTGACCGACGGATCGAGCGACGGCCCTTTCGGCACCGCCCACGAGAGCAGCACCCCCTTCCACTCCAGGCGGAAGTCGTAGTGGAGGCGCGTGGCGCGGTGCTTCTGCACGACGAAGGCGAGCGCCTTCGCGGCGCGCCGCGCGCGCGTGCTGCCCGCCGGCTCGGGCGTGACGGCGAAGCGGCGCTTGCGCCGGTACTCGGCGAGGCCCACGTCACGCCATCCAGACGCTCTTCACGTTCACGAACTCGCGGATGCCGAACTCCGAGAGCTCGCGTCCGTAGCCCGAGCGCTTGATGCCGCCGAAGGGGAGGCGCGGGTCCGACTTGACGAGCCCGTTCACGAACACGCTGCCCGCCTCGATCGCCGCCGCGAGGCGCTCGGCGCGCTCCCGGCTCGCGGTCCAGAGGGACGCGCCGAGCCCGAAGGCCGAGTCGTTGGCGAGGCGAATGGCGTCCTCCTCGTCGCGCGCGCGCACGACGGCCGCCACCGGGCCGAAGGTCTCCTCGTCGAAGGCGGGCATCCCCTTGTCGACGGCGGTCAGCACGGTGGGCGGGTAGAAGGCGCCGGAGCCGCGCGGCACGCTCCCGCCGAGGAGGAGGCGCGCGCCGCGCTTGACCGACTCCTCGACCTGGCGGTGGAGCACGTCGCGCAGGTCGGCGCGCGCCTGCGGACCCACCTCGGTGTCGCGCGCGAGCGGGTCGCCCATCTTCCGCGCCCGCATCTCGCCGACGAAGAGCTCGAGGAAGCGCTCCGCCACCTGCTCCACCACGATGAAGCGCTTGGCGGCGATGCAGCTCTGCCCGCTGTTCACGAGCCGCGCCGAGGCGGCGGTCCTGGCCGCGCGCGGCAGGTCCGCGTCCTCGAGGACGATGAACGGGTCGCTGCCGCCCAGCTCGAGCACCGTCTTCTTGAGCTCGCGCCCGGCGCGCTCCGCCACCTGGCTCCCGGCGCGCTCGCTGCCGGTCAGCGTGACGGCGCGGATGCGCGCGTCGGCGATGAGCGCGGGGACGGCGGCCGGGCCGACCAGCACGGTGCCGAACAGGCCCTCGGGCAGGCCCGCGGCGTGGAAGACGCGCTCGATCTCGAGCGCGCAGCGCGGCACGTTGGAGGCGTGCTTCAAGATCCCCGCGTTGCCCGCCATGAGCGCCGGGGCGGCGAAGCGGAAGACCTGCCAGAAGGGGAAGTTCCACGGCATGATGGCGAGCACGGGCCCCAGCGGGTCGAAGCGCACGTAGCTCCGCGCTGCGTCGGTCTCGCGCGGCTCGGGGGCGAGGAAGCGCGCGGCGTGCTCGGCGTAGTACTCGCAGCCCCACGCGCACTTCTCCACCTCGGCCTCGCCCTGCGCGACGGGCTTGCCCATCTCGAGCGCCATCAGGCGCGCGTACTCGACCTTCTTCGCACCGAGCACGCGGGCCACCTCGCGCAGGCGCGCCGCGCGCTCCGCGAAGGTGCATTCGCGCCAGCCGAGGAAGGCCTGCCAGGCGTGCGCGAGCACGCGCTCGAGCGCGGCGGGCGTCGCCTCCTCGAACGACTCCAGCACCTCGCCGCTGGATGGGTTGATCGACGAGAGCGCCATGTTTCTCTCTCTATGCCCACGCCGTCCGTATGTATAGGTGGTCGCTTGCATTCCCCTTGACGTGCGCGTGCCCTCGGGACTAAGCAGCAGCTTTCGCGGAGGACACCATGCCGCAACGTGGGGAGATCGTAGTGGAGCGTCTCACCGGCAAGCGCCTCATCGTCATCAAGGTGGCGGGCGACGTTGTCGAATGTCGCTTCGACGACGGCCGGAAGGAAGAGCGCTTCGTGTTCGAGCTCGATTCGGCGACCTCGGTGCTCGGCACCCTTCTGTCGCTGGTCGCGAGTCTGTTCCGCGGCCGACCGCGGGAGGACGCGCCCAGCGTGAACGAGCGGGTGCGCCCTCTCGTCCTGCGCCAGCCCGGCGCCCTGTAGCGTTCCACGCGCGGCGAAAGATTGACCGGCGGGCAGGGCGTGCTTACTGTCGCACGCATGGCCGCTCGGCCCCGCCTCCGCCGCGTCAACGACGTGCCGGGCGCTCCACGGACGTCGGCGCCGCCGCCCCCGGCCGGCGACCGCGAGTTGCTCGACGCCTACTCCGAGGCGGTGATCGCGGTCGTCGAGCGGGTCGGTCCCGCGGTGGCGAGCGTCTCGGTGGCGGCGCGCCGGGAAGGGGACCTGCCCGCCGGCGCCGGCTCGGGCGTCCTCTTCACGCCCGACGGCTATCTCCTCACCAACGCCCACGTGGTGCGTGGCGCGAAGCGCGTCGGCGTCTCCCTGACCGACGGCAGCACGCTCGAGGCGTCGGTCGTCGGGGCCGACGAGCCCACCGATCTCGCGGTCATCGCCGTCGATGGGAGCCGGCTCCCCTACGCCGAGCTCGGCAGCTCGGCCAAGCTCCGCGTCGGCCAGCTCGTGGTCGCGATCGGCAACCCGCTCGGCTTCAGCTCGACCGTATCGGCGGGCGTGGTGAGCGCGCTCGGGCGCACCATGCGCGCCACCTCGGGGCGGCTGATGGAGGGCATCATCCAGAGCGACGTGGCGCTGAACCCGGGCAACTCGGGCGGGCCGCTGGTCGACAGCCGCGGGCGGGTGGTCGGCATCAACACGGCCATGATCCTGGGCGCACAGGGCCTGAGCTTCAGCATCCCGATCGACACCGCCAGGTGGGTGCTCGGCCAGCTCATGACCACCGGCCACGTGCGCCGCGGCTACCTCGGCATCGCCGGCCAGAACCGCCCGCTCGCACGCAGCACGGCGCGGCGGCTCGGGCTCGCGCAGGATGCGGGCGTCGAGGTGATGCGGGTCGAGCGCAGCGGCCCCGCGGCCGAGGCGGGCGTGGCCGCGGGCGACGTCATCGTCGCCGCGGACGGGGAGCCCGTTCGCAGCGTGGACGACCTCCACCGCCTGCTCGGCCGCTGGCCGCTCGCGGGCGCGCTGCCGCTCCGCATCCTGCGCGCCGGCGAGCTCGTCAGCGTCGAGGCGACCCCGCGCGAGCAGCCCGCCTAGAAGCGCCCGAGCACTGCGAGCCCGGCGAGGCCGCCGAGGACCGACATGACTCCGAGCGCGGTCGCCACGCGGCTCCGGAAGCTCCCCGCGCCGTAGGCGATTGCGATCCCGAACTTGACCAGCGTGTTGGTGATCGCCACGACACCGATCGCCGCCGCGGGCGCGGACCAGCCGGTCGTCCCCCCACCGAGGTGCGCGAGCGCAACCGTGGGCGCGTCCACGCTCACGATCGCCGACAGGGCGGAGGCGAGATAGAGGCCGCCCGCGCCCAGGTGCTCCTGCGCCGCCCGCACGCCGAGCAGGACGAGCGTGTACACCGCCGCGAAGGTGAGCGCGGCCTTCAGGCTGAACGGGTTCGTGAGGCTGCCGTCCGCGACCGCCGTCCGTCCCGCCTGGCCCCTGCCCACGAGCCACGCGGCGGCGCCCCCCGCGGCCGCCATCACCGCCAGGATGGGGAGCAGCCGGGGCAGGATGCCGGCATCGACCGCGCCCGCCAGCACGGCCATGCGCACGCACATGATGGTCGAGGCGAGCACCGCGGCCGACGCCGCCGCGGGCCGCGCCGCCCCGGCGTGCGAGCGCTCGGCCATCGAGATGGTGATCGCGGTGCTCGACACGAGCCCGCCCACCGCGCCGGTGATCGCCATGCCGCGCCCCGCGCCGAGCACGCGCACGGCCACGAAGCCGACGAAGGAGAGCGCCGAGACCAGCACGACGACGATCCAGATCTCGCGCGGGTTGAGCGCCTGCCACGGCCCGTACCCGCGGTCGGGCAGGAGGGGCAGCACGATCACCGTGATCACCGCGAGCTCGAGCGCGGCCCTGATCTCCTCGGTGGTGAGCGCGTTCGAGAACGCCTCGAGGCGCGGCTTCCCGACCAGCAGCACGGCGAGCGCCACGCCCGCCGCACCGGCGACCACCAGCTGGCCGGCGCCGGCGAGCGCGCCCAGGAGGAAGGTCGCGAGCGCCGCCATCTCGGTGGTGGCCCCGATCCGCCCGTGCGCCGAGGTGCGCACGTAGGAGACGACCGCCACCGCCGCGATGGCGAGGAACGTCGCCACCAGCAGCGCCGGGCCGACGCGGTCCTCGAGCAGCATCGGGATGGCGCCCGCCAGCGCGATCACCGGGAAGGTGCGCACGCCGGCGAAGAGGGCGTGGTCCTTGCGCGCTTCGGCGCGCTCGCGGTCGAGCCCGACCAGGAAGCCGACCAGCATGGCGACCAGCAGGCGCTCGAGTGCGGGGATGGTCGTGTCGGTCACGAGCGCGCCCCGTTGTCGGCGCCGCCCGGCTGGCGTAGGACGGCGAGCGCATGCGCGTCGTCTCGCTGCTCCCCGCGGCGACCGAGATCGTGGCCGCAGTCGGGATGCTCGACCAGCTGGTGGGCGTGAGCCACGAGTGCGACTACCCGCTCGAGGCCCAGGCCAAGCCGCGCGTCACGCGCTGCGCGATCCACGGCGGCGCGCTCGCGAGCGAGGCCGCCGACCGCTGGGTGAGCGACACGCTCGCGGCCGCGGGCACGCTCTACAGCATGGACGAGGCGCTCATCCGGCGGCTCCAACCGGACGTCATCATCACACAGCGTCTGTGCGACGTCTGTGCCGTCGGCTATGAGAGCGTCACCGCCTTCGCCGCTACTCTCCCCGGTCCACCGCATGTGATCAACCTCGACCCTTCCAGCGTGCCGGATGTGTTGCAAGACATCCGCACCGTCGGTGCGGCTCTCGCCGTGCCGGAGCGCGCAGCGGAGGTCATCGCCGGGCTCGAGGCCCGCATCGCGGCGGTGCGCGCGCGCGCCGCCGGCGCGCCGCGCCGGCGCTGTGTCGTGCTCGAGTGGATCGCGCCGCCCTACCGCAGCGGCCACTGGACGCCCGAGCTGGTCGCGATCGCGGGCGGCACGGAGCCGCTCGGCCGCATGGGCGAGGACGCGGCGCGCGTCCCGTGGGAGGCGGTCGTTGCCGCCGCGCCCGAGGTGCTCGTGCTCGCCTGCTGCGGCTACGACCTGGCGCGCACGGCGGCCGACCTACCGCTCCTCGCGACGCGCCCCGGCTGGGCGGAGCTCCCCGCCGTCCGCGCCGGCGAGGTCCATGCGGTCGACGGCTCCGCGTACTTCAGCCGTCCCGGCCCCCGCCTGGTCGACAGCCTCGAGATGCTCGCCGAGATCCTGCACCCCGAGCTGTTCGCGGGCCGCTTCCCCGCGCGCGCCGTCCGTCGCCTCGCGCCGCACGAGCTCGCCGCGGGCTGAGCGCGTCAACCTACGCTCAGTGCACCGTATCCGGGCCGCCCGCCGCCTTCGGCCGATCCGCCGCCGCGTGCGCGAGCGCCTCGTCGGTCGCATAGAGCCGAAGCCCGCCGCGCAGCGCGAGCGCCACGCCCTCGTCGGCGGTGCAGCCGACCACGTCCGTCTCGTTGGCACGCACGAAAGAGAGGAGCGCACGCAGCCGGCCGTCGGCCACGTCGAGCACGACCTCGCGCGCCTCGACGCCCGCGGCGGCGAGCTGCTCGAGCACCAGGTCGGTGAAGGAGCGCACGTCCTCCTCGCGTCCGGCGTCGGCGAGCTGCCGCGCGCGCACTGGATCGAGCGGCACCACGAGCCGCTCGCCGTCCTCGCCCCGGAGCTCGGCGCCGCCTCTCCCGCAGCGGTTGCAAACCCGGATGCGCACGAGCTCGAGACGCTTCACACGGCTCGCATAGCGCCCAGGCCTGCCGCGGTCAACTCTTTTTCGTGCCTGATCGGCAGTGCCGCCTGGGCCCAGGTCAGCACGCCACCGCCCTGTCGGGGGGCGGTCACCGACCGGGAGATCTTCTTGGTGGGGGGCGGCCGGATCAAGTTCCACCTGAAACTCCACAGCGAGTCGGGCGTGTTCGACGCCCACTCCGTGGTGAAGCTCCACCGGCAAGGGGCACCCGACGCCTCGTGCAATGAGGGCGACGTGCTCGACGTCGTCATCGACGAGCTGGTCAAGGAGCGGAGCCAGTTCCTGCCGCCGCCGTAGCACCGAGCGACCCGGCGCCTCCTCGGGCCTGCTACGATGCGGGCGGCCGCTCGGGTCCGAGTGGCGCGAGCA
>WNFP01001327.1_pt1 | contig 19308 bp, 14 predicted proteins | sample 5400201 | NCBI WGS metagenome assembly WNFP01 (sample SAMN13153355, study PRJNA577476) | soil metagenome | isolation source: 115 cm saprolite under Madrone tree | place: USA:California | collected 2016-06-14 | reverse complement strand
GCACTCAGGACACTTGCGGCTTGTGTTCTGGGGCGGCACGGCGACGAGAAGACCGCCCTTCCACTGCGTTTTGTACTCCAGCTGGCGCCGCAGTTCGAACGGGCTGGCGTCCAGAATCGAACGGTTGAGTCCCGACTTCGGGCGAACCTGCTTTCCCGGCTTTGCCTTCCTGCTCTTGGCCGACGCCGACATATTCTTTACTTGAAGGTCTTCGATAAACACCACGGCGTGGTTTTTGCTGATGTCGTTCGAAGACTGGTGGACCACGTCCTCTCTGATATGAGCAATCTTGCTGTGCAACTTGGTGATGCGAACGGCAGCGTCCCGCATGTTGCCCTCACGCCTTGGTCGCGCCATGGATACGCGCCTCGTCCGCATAGGCGGAGATCGTCTTCGTCGACCTGAAGTACAGATCGCGCTCGACCGGCAGACCAAGGACATCGCGCACGGATTCGATTTCCGAAATGCGCACGGAGCCGAGTTCGGGACAGCCCATGCGAGATCACAGAGGCCGAAAGCAATGTCGGGATCTTCCGGATCGAGCTCGGTCAGCCGCCATGTGCAACCGGCATCCGGCGTGAAGAGTTTCACGACTGGCAGGAAGTCCGGTTTGGCTTCTCCGGAGAGCTGCAGGCGAAGCCGGCCGTTTTGCAGCAGCCGTTCGCGGATGTCGGCGGTAAGAAGTTCGTTGGCGGGCAGATTCATGTTTTCCCTTCCGTGGTTGTTGCATATGGCGAGCGGAAGGCCGGGCCGGTCAGCCGCCCGGGGTCAACGGGTTACACGGTCACTGGCGCGGGCGCCCGTTGATGCCGGCGGCAGGCCCGGCAAGGTGAGCCGGAGAAATGCAACAACGACGAGGAAAATCTAAGTGTGCACGTCCGTGGACGAACCGTATTCATGCGCGGTGGATCGCGAGAATTGAAGGCTCGCGTGAGGGACTGTCACCGCACGGCCGAGACCGGCGAGGGCTCGGGAGCCGCGCCAAAGCACCCGCCAAGGCGGGGCGAGTAAGGCCCGGCCGGCGCAGCCGGACACGCCAGAAGCGCGACGAGGGGATGGACCGGCCAGACTGAAACGAGTGATGGTGATGGCCTAGCGATAGTCGTAGTAGTTATCGCAGCCGTAATTATGGTCATAGTCATCGGTATCGGCATCATCATCGTCGGCATGGTGATCATGATGATCATCGGCAGCAGCACCGGCATGGCGATGGTGATCGGCAGCAACAGGCATTAAACAAAGGAGGAGGAGGAGGAGAAGAAGAAGAAGAAGAAGAAGAAGAAGAAGAAGAAGGGAGAGGGCGCAGTGTGCGGGGCTGCACTTCCGACCGGCATGGGGTCCGGTGACGGGCTACGGTAAATCAAGGGCTTAGCAGTAAACGCTAAAAAGTTGTCGACACGAAAAGCTAAAAGTTGTACAACACATTAAGCTAACAACAGGACAGCGCCAAAAGCTAATTTGCGCGCAGCACATTAGGCTAACGCAAGGACATCATGGCTTCGCCCTCGGAAAAACTCGCACAGTCACTGGAGATCCTCCACGGCCTCCAGAAAGCCAACGCCGCCGCGGCCATCCGGGCGCGGGACATGACGCGCACGCACCGCGAACGGCTGCTGGCGAACGGGTTTCTGCGCGAGGTCATAAAAGGTTGGTACATTCCGAGCCGCCCGGACGAAGTGAAGGGCGAAAGCACGGCGTGGTATGCCTCGTTCTGGCGCTTCGCGGCTGTCTATCTGGAAACCCGCTTTGGCAAGAACTGGTCGCTCTCTCCTGAGCAGTCCCTGTCCCTGCATGGTGGAAACTGGACAGTCCCCCGGCAGCTTGTCGTCCGCTCGCCGCGCGCGCGCAACAAAGTCACGGCGCTGCCGCATGGAACGTCGCTGCTCGACCTTCGCGCGGCACTTCCGGATCCGGCGGACAGGGAGGAAAAAGACGGACTGCGCATTTTCTCCCTCGAATCGGCTCTGGTAGGGTGCTCGCCGCAATACTTTTCAAGCCACGCAACGGATGTGCGTGCGGCCATAGCCATGGTCCGCGACGCGTCCAGCCTGCTTGCCAGGTTGCTGGAGGGCGGCCACAGCAAGATCGCCGGCCGGCTGGCGGGCGCTTTCCGCAACAGCGGCCGCGACCGTATCGCAGACGAGATCATGAAGACGATGGCCGCCGCCGGATACAGCGTTCGCGAATCCGATCCGTTCGATGATCGTCCCGCGCTTGCGCTTCCGGCACGCGAAACATCTCCTTACGTAAACCGCATAAGACTGCTGTGGCAGAAAATGCGCGAACCCGTTATCAAGCGCTTCCCCAAAGCGCCAGGACTGCCGCGCAACGTCGACGCCTACCTGAAACGCGTCGAGGAAGCGTATGTAACGGATGCCTATCACTCACTGTCGATTGAGGGCTATCGCGTCACGACTGATCTGATCGAGCGTGTGCGCAGCGGATCATGGAACCCGGAGGCCCATGAGCAGGATCGTGAGCAACGCAACGCCATGGCGGCGCGCGGCTACTGGCAGGCTTATCAGGTTGTGCAGAAAAGCATTGGCGGGGTTCTGAATCGCGAAAACCCCGGCCAGGTCGCAGAGGAGGACCACCGCGCCTGGTACCGGGAAATGTTCGCGCCTAGCGTAGCGGCCGGCCTGCTGAAGCCGGCCGATCTCGCCGGTTACCGCAACGGGCAGGTCTATATCCGGCAGTCGATGCATGTACCTTTGAACCGCGAAGCGGTGAGGGACGCCATGCCGGCGTTCTTCGAGCTGCTGAGCGCGGAAGAACATCCGGCGGTGCGGGTAGTGCTCGGCCATTTTGTGTTCGTGTACATCCACCCTTATATGGACGGCAACGGGCGCATGGGACGGTTCCTGATGAACCTGATGATGGCAGCCGGCGGATATCCCTGGACCGTGATACCAGTCACGGAGCGCAACCCTTACATGGCGGCGCTCGAAAAGGCGAGTGTGGGCGAGGACATAAAGCCGTTCGCGGACTTTCTTGCGGGGCTAGTGAAAAAGGGCCTTGCGGGAGCGCCGCTGCCGGCGGTGCCGAAGTCCTCTTCTTGAGAACCTACGGCTAAGAAGGGGTCGGAATGATGGAGCAGAAATACGACATGGAAGGGCTGAGACCGGCAGAATACGTGTGTGAACCCGATCCGCGCAGCACGATGCTCGTGAGGGTTGACCTGATAACCGGGACCTTGCGGCCAATCGAACTCGCTGACCACCCTGAACAGATATCCAACTATGTGCTGCATGCCGGCGTGCCGCGGGAGATCGTGCTCCAGTTTGAGACGGCGAGAAATGTGTATCTGTATGCGTGCTTCGTTTATCGCTTTTACCCGGTGGCGGAGCACCAGAGCCTTGCTTGCCTGGAGCTGGCTTTGCGCGAGCGACTGAAGGAAGAAATCAGGATCGGCAAGATCAAGGGTAAAAGATCCACGCTGTATCCTTTGCTGAAATACGCTGTCGAGCACGAGCTTGTGAGGAACGAGGGTTTCTCGGCGTGGCAGAATCGCGGCGAGATCAGGCGCCGGGCTCGTGTGGAGATGGAGAAAATGAAAGAGGCGTCGGAAAAGGGCCTCACCGAGATCACATGGGAGGAGTCGGATATAAAGACGGCAGCCGAGGATCTGGATTGGGATTGCGTGAAAATGCTCCCTGACCTGCTGCCGATGATGAGAAACGAGTATGCACACGGCAGCACGGAGCTTCACAACTGGGCCCTGCGGTCATTTCAGATTGTCAGTGAGATCATCAATCAGCTTTATCAGGCGCCCGTGTAACGCGCTTCGCCTCATAGCTGGAGCAGTGAGCGATATGTGCAGAGCTTAGAAATCATCCGGACTTAAACAACCCCGCATAAACGTCCCACCAATTTGCTTGGGATCCTTCAATTCTGAAATGACCCCTTCCGTTGCATGGAAGAGGTCGGCCATTTCTGGCGCTCACAAGTTACCTGTAATCAGTCTGATAGGGCTTACTGAATTTTACTTTTGGGGCAGTTTGGGGCAATTTCGATTCGATACTGAGCGTCAAAATGCACGAAATTAATCGCCATCCTGCAGTTTCTCTGAGAATGATTCTGACTTCAAAACGAGGTATTGCAGTGGATGTTGCCCCCAAGTGCCCCCAAAAGCAACATACAAGCGGAGATTAAGGCAAGTTGTCTATACGAGAATGAAAAAATGTAGGCTTTCTATTGAGAATTTAAGATGAGATTTGGTGGACCTGGTCGGGTTCGAACCGACGACCTCTTCCATGCCATGGAACGGAAAAAATCGTCACTTGCTGACGGCAAAGGCTTTAATAGTCGGAGGAGTCGGCAAAAACCGCTAAAATCGGCGTGTCTTGCTACCAAAATGCTACCAAAACACGTGCTACCAATTTGCTACCAAACTGATTTGGGCCGAGGGCTGACCGCGGGGGACAGCCCTTTTCTACTTCAATGATTGGTCCCATTGAAATTTCATTTTGAAATCAACAACGACCACAGCAGCGTCATTCGCATGGCGCGGGGCTGTCCATGTTCTTACTAATCCCGACTATCGATTTTTTGCGCGGAGCATTCTTGCAATGGTGTAGTCTCGCTCGGATGCGCGCCAGCGAAATTCGCGCGGACATGACGGCGCTTCAAACAGGCCTTGGGCGTCGAAATGGGGCGGCTAATCAACGTTGGAACCTTTGCTGAAGGCCAGCATCAATTTCTTGACTTTCACCGCAACGCCGTTTTGCTGAGAGTTGCTCGATGAATTTTTTCGTCGCCGTTACCGATTACGACTGGTTCCAATTACATGCGTCCAAGTCTCGAGTGGATGAAGTAAATTTCTGGCGCCCATCGCCCGAGGCGTCATTCAAAGCACTCAGCACAGGCCAAATGCTGCTGTTTAAGCTTCAGTCGCCGCGCAACTTCATAGTCGGTGGTGGGTTCTTCACCCGTTTTATCCAACTGCCGCTCTCGCTCTCGTGGGAAGCTTTCGGTGAAGGCAACGGCGTTCGATCTCTTTCGGAAATGCGTGACAGGATTGCGAAATACAGGCGCGTACCCATCGAACCAACGGAGAACCCGACGATCGGTTGCATACTCTTGGCCGAACCATTCTTTTTCCGAGATGCAGAATGGATTCCAGTACCTCTGGATTTCAGCCTCAACATTGTCCAAGGAAAGGGCTACGACAGCGAAGACGGAGCCAGCGGCAGGGCCCTCTGGGAAGCGGTCACCGAAAGATTGGCGCCACGCGCCACTGCGAACTCTGACCCCGGCCCGGCGACTATAGCAGCAGTCGAGAGTGCCCGTTACGGCGAACCCGTGCTCGTTCGACCGCGACTTGGCCAAGGCACATTCAGAGTGATTGTGACCGACGTTTATGAACGTAGATGTACGATCACGGGGGAACGCACACTGCCGGTGCTGGAGGCTGCTCAAATTAAACCTTACGGCGTGGGCGGGCCACATGCATCGGAGAATGGTCTCCTCTTGCGGAGCGATCTGCACACTTTGTTCGATCAGGGATACGTGACTATTGACGCTGATCAACTGAAGTGGTCATCAGCAATCGCATTCGAGAGGAGTTTGAGAACGGGCGAGACTATTATCAACTGCACGGTAGAGCCATACGCCTGCCGCGCGAAAGCAACAGCGTGCCCTCGCGTGAATATCTCGCTTTCCACAATAGCCTGTTCCGCTAGCGCGAGTTGTCTCCCTTTTCCGAGGTGCCCCTTTAGAGCGTCTAACAAAACCTATCTCAACGTAGACGGCGCTCTCTCAGTTAATCCCTCGGTCTCCGATGTGTAACTGGGATTGATACCGTGGACGTACGCTAATAACTGATGATCGGAAAGCCTTGACAAGTGAGTAATGAGGAGTGAGCCAGGCCTGCCACCGGAGGGTGGTCTCGTTTCAACTTGCTGAGCCAGCAGCGAAAAGGTGGAGTGGTTAACTCTCTATCCAATCTGTTCGGAGAAAATGCCAGCAGATTAGAGCACATGCAAGAGACAGGAAAGCATCGTGGATGTCAGCTCGCTTTTCGTAGCGAACGCGGAGTCGGCGAAACTGATTAAGCCAAGCGAAAGTTCGTTCTATTACCCACCGCCATCGGCCCACTCCACTGCCGTGTTTGGTGTTTCGCTTGGCGAGCCAAGGCGTGATCCTACGAATTCGTAAGCCTTGCCGGATTGCTTGCGCGTCGTAACCACGGTGCCGATCACGCAATCAGGGCGATGGCGTGGCCGTCCTCGTTCTCCCTGGAGGATCGGGATGGCATCAACAAGTGCGAGCGCCTGGTGCGAATCGTTACGATTGGCCCCAGTGAGTTGAACAGCCAGCGGGACTCCGTGACCGTCGCAGATCAGATGACGCTTGCTGCCGAGCTTGGCCCGATCGGTGGGACTCGGACCGGTCTGCTGCCCCCAAAAACCGCTCGTACAGAGCAACTATCCACCACGGCTCGGGACCAGTCAATCCGATCCAATCGACATAGCCAATCGAGCATCGCAAAGTGAATGAATTGCCAGATGCCAGACTGCTGCCAATCTCGCAGGCGCCTCCAACAAGTCATGCCAGAGCCACAGCCCAGTTCCTTCGGCAGCATCTCCCAAGGTATGCCACTGCGAAGGACAAACACAATGCCTTTGAGGCACACTCGATCCGCTATACGCGGACGTCCGCCTTGCGGCTTGGGTCTCGGCAACGGCAAGAGAGGCTCAATCACCTCCCGCAAGATGTCAGGAACAGGGGCGGCAGCCATAGCTGGCCCTCCACGCAGGGTTGAGTTTTCGAGCCACGCAGTCGCTAAACAACACGCTGAGTCAAGTGCCGCTGCCTTCGTGAAGGATGTGGTCTAATTCGCGACCGGAAGGCTTCGTGCTCGATCGAAGCTCCTGGAGAACCCCTCATCTGCCTTCCATCCCGCTCAGAAGTCAAAGCGAATGCCGAGCTGAATCTCACACTTGGGCAGGGCCCCGGTAAAGCCCAACGGCTGGCTGGGCGAAAGACTGGCCGTGCCGTGCGCGTTGAATGGAGGACCAAAGGCAGCGCAAACAATATTGTTGACCCTGGCGAAGTTGGTCCGGTTGGTGATGTTGAAACCTTCTGCGGTAAGGCGCAGGGCGCCGCGTTCGCCAAGTTTGAAAACCCGCCCCAAACGCAGGTCGAAGGCTAGGTATTCCGGACCCAGTCCACTGTTTCGGGGAGCTCCAGGTGGACGGTCGTTGGTGAAGTGGTTATCTCCGTTGACGTCCGCGCCGGCTAGGAGATTGAAGGGGTGGCCGCTGTTATAGGTCACGACTGGAGAGAGTTCAAAACCCGAAAGCAGCCTGGAATTTTGCCACGGGCTCTCGACCAATGCGGCTACCACCACCTTATGTCGTTGATCGAAATCGGACAGAGACCGTTCGGCGCCTAGGTTCACCTCGTTGAACGCGGCGTAGTCGCTGTTGAAATTCGTGGAGTCGTCGATAGCTTTGCCGTAAGTGTAGTTGGCCAGCAGCGTAAAACGGTCTGTGAAGCGCTTCTTAACTTCCAAGATGCCACCGTGATAAACGGCGTTTGCCAGGGAAGCGTATTCATTGTTCTGCAGAATGGTGCGCGTTGGGTCAGCAAAGCAGAGCGTGGGATTGGTCACACACTGCAGAGATTCCCAGTCCTGGAACGGGAGTCCGTTGGTGGGAAGGCCGTTCGCGCCTGGTGCCCCACTTACGATCGGCGCGCCGGGCAACAAGTTCTTGTCAATGGCCCAAGGCAAATGCGTGGTATGGACGTAGATGTAGCTCGCAGCGACCGATAAGCCATTCCCGATCTCCCGCTCGAATCCTAGCGACGCTTGCTGCGACTGCGGATTCCGGTAATCAGGCTGACCAAAGAAGAGGACCGTCCCGGGTGGAAGCGGACCCGTGTTGCTGATCGGGACAAACGGGGCTAAATCAGACTGGGTGATACAGGAATTCGCTCCCGCGGGGGGCTGGCCGCACAGAATCTTCGGGAACAGCGCGCCGTAGATCTCGGCGGAGTTCGCCGGAGGCGCACCCAGAATCGACACCAGGGCATTGGCAATCTGCCGCATGCCATTGACATTGCCGAGTGTCTTCACGACGTTGGGTATCTGGCCATAGATTGGGGAGTAAAAAATCCCATAGCCGCCGCGTACGACTGTCTTCTGATCATGGAAGGGGTCCCACGCAAACGAAAGCCTAGGCGCAAAGTTCTTCTTGTAAGTGCTTAAAGGCCCGTACTGGGAATCGAGTTCGTAACGCAGACCATAGTTCAGTGTGAAGTTACGACGGATCTGCCAGGCATCCTGCCAATAACCAGCTGTGAAGGGTCTGGTCTGGGCATATTGGGGGTTGCCAAAACCCTGTTCGTAGAACGCGGGCGCTCCCAAGCTCCAGGCTTGAAGAGTGGTGATGGATGCCGGAGCCACCGAGGCCGGCAGCCCGCATCCGCCCTGGGCAATCTGTACCGAAGGAATCTGCAGGCAATTGCTGAGCGCGATGCCCGGCAGATCGAGAAACTCAAAACGGCCGGCGAAGAACGTATCGGAAGTCGTGTTATTGCCGCGAATCAGCTCGTAGAAGCCCATTTTCATGGTGTGATGGCCGCGAATCAGAGTGAAATTGTCCGTGAACTCGTAGCGGCGCGCGGTGGTATGGCTGGGCAGAAAAATGCCGCGTCCAAAGAAGCCATAGCCTTGGACGTCCAGTCCCGGTCCGCCTGGATCATTGGTGTCCACATTGTACTGGTTCAAGTTCCACTGCAGCCGGGCCTCGTTGACGGCATTCGAGCTGAATTGGTGGAACCAGGATCCTTGCAACGTGCTGTCCCAATTTAGGAGCGACGATCCACGCGAGAAACCGACCAGAGCTTGCACATCCGGATCCGACTCGGTTAGGTGAGCAAAGGTGTATCGCAGGGCGGCCTGATTGCTGCTGTTGAATCGATGATCTAAGCGTACCGTCGCCGTGTGCTGCCGTATCGGAAACGGAAATAGGCCACCGTCTTTCTCAAATTGCCGCACAATGAACTGGTAATTCGCCAGATGTGCCGGGCTCACGAATGGATTGCTAGACTGCGTCGGATCGATGGTCAACAGACTCTGCAGGGCGAAGGCACAAACGTCCGAAGGTAAATTCACCGTCGGCTGCCCCGGAGGATTGATGCAGGGAACCGCTGGATGACCTGGTTCGGCTGCCAAAGCAGCCAGAATCGGTCCCTGGTCGGCAGTCGCAGCGAAGATGCTGCTGTGGGTCAGCAGCGGGACTGAATCCTGCCCATCGGAGCGCAGGCCCCTCATAGGCAAGAAAAAGGAATGTCCGGTCTTTCCGGATCGGGAATCCCAAGGTGCCTCCGAATTGCTGGCGGCTCAACGAATTCTTGATCGGAACGCCCTGGGCGGCAAGATTGAAATTGGAGAACGTCGGATCAAGCGCCAGCGCCGGACTGAATGCAAACGGATCGCGGGCATCCATCGCATCATTACGGAGGAATCCGTAGAGGCTGCCGCGGAGGGCATTCGCGCCCGATCTGGTCACGATATTGACCGAAGCGCCACTCGCGCTTCCTAACTCGGCAGAATAGTTGCTGCGGTTAATCTGAAATTCCAGCACCGCATCCTGGCTTACGTTCAAGCGGACACCGCCGGCGTCATCATTCGCTTCGCCCCCATCCACCGTGATGCTGTTGCCCCTTCCATTGCTTCCGTAAAAGGAGAGACCGCTTTGTGGCGTCTGCTTCACTCGGAAATCCGCATTGTCCGCCAGAACATTGGAGTTGCTGACGCCCGGCATCAGCAATGCGAAGGTGAGGTAATCGCGGCGGTCAATCGGCAGATCAGCGATAAACCGTTCCGGTACGCTATTCGCTTGGCTTCCGCGGTCGGTCTCCACTACGGGCGGCTGATCCGTTACCTCGACCACGACTGGGACCGCCGACACCCGTAACTGGAAATCTGAAACGACGTTTTGCCCGATGGCAACCGCTAAACTTTTCCGAGTCTCGGTCGAGAAGCCAGGCAGCTCAGCAGTAACTTCGTAGACTGCCGGCGACAGTCCTATCAGTCGAAACTGACCATTAGCATCGCTGACCGCCGTGCGATGGAGGCCAGTCTGCGGGTCCACCGCGGTGACAGTGACTCTCGGTAAGACTGCGCCCGAGGGGTCGATGATCGTCCCTCGGATAGCGCCTGAGACGCTGGCGCTCTGGGCGCCGACGATGGGACACATTATTAGCAAGCACAGGAGGGACCCGACGAGGTTCATCAATTTCATAAATCCTCCTCACTCTTGCCTTCCACAACATCTGCATACTCCAAAACCTGGAGCCTTGGGTCGCAAAGGAAAAGCTATCCACCGCTCAATACAAGCTGGTACGCCTTTCCTGCGCTGACGTTTGCTGAACCGCTCGCGAGCGGGGTGACGCCATCCTCAGCATGGACCGTAACCGTCCCAGTGATGGTGCCCGATTGAGGTGCCTTGAACCATTGGCGGTCTGGACCGAAACCGCCTTGCGCGGCATAGGTGACACCAGAGGAATCCGTGATTGCGACCTTCTTTTGCAACCAACGGCCGAAGATTGCGTCCTGCGCCTGGAACGCACCTTCCGTATTTCCTCCGTACAGAACGCCCAGCACCTGGTTGTTTCTGGTCACAAACCCGAGGGTGATAAGAAAGAGATCGGAGGCATAGGCCGATCCGAACATGGTGTGCTCTTGGCTAAACTGGACGCCATCATTCGACAAGCTGTACCAAACATGCTCGATGTTTGTGTGCAGGCCCATGAGGTACCAGTTCCTCCCGTCTATCTGAAATTTCTTCACATCGTTCACCATGTGGCCGGTCACCAGCGCCGGTCCCTGCAGTTGAAATGAGGGCGGGGAATTGGTCGTCGCCCGGTCAAGGGTTCCGTCCGGACCCTGGTCATTCCAGTTGCTGAAATAGAGGGTCCAGGCATTGTTGTCGGGAAAAAGCACGTTGGCGCCGTTGAAGTCGCCGCCCGAGAAGAGGTCGTAATTGGGGATACTGACGATATCACTCAATTGAGCAGAGTAGGGTTGCGGGGAACCGTTCCAGGTGATGCCGTCAGGACTGGAGAAGTATGCCGGTTTGTTCCAACCGAACTGATCGGGGGCAACCGTACAGACCATGTGGTACGAACCATCCGGCAATTGGTGAACATTGACGTTATTCACGTGTTCAAATACTCCGTGATCGATCACCAGAGTCCGATTGTCGAAGGTGAGAAAATCGCTGGTGGTGATGCTGTACACCCTGTCATTCGGTGTGTCCGATCCGTCCCAGCCTCCGTAGAACACGCGCCACCCGTTTGGCTGCTTCAGCGGCCAGGGAGAATAGATATTCTGGTACTGTCCCGTGGCCTGGGGAGGCAAGAGCGGGGCACGTACGTCAGGCACCCAATTCAGAGTGTCGTTCTGCCAATAGCTCGGGTTAAAAGTGCCGGCACTCACTCCTTGAATTTCGATGTAGCCGGCAGGGACATTCCCCGACACTTCCTGCAATTCGGCGACTGGCAGCGGTTTTTGCTGCGAGCTTGTCGAGGAGCAACCAGACATGGCCGCAATCAGAAGCAGACATGGAACACAGCGACGAAACAAACCCATAAATAATCTCCTGAGCTACCTACCCTCGAAAATGGCGCTCGCGTTCACTGAACCGTGAGCGTCGTGGTCGTGGAGTGCTGTGTGGATCCCGAGGTGCCTGTGATCGTTATTGTGTAAGTTCCGGCTGGGGTACCCCGGGACACGTGGTTGTGATTAGAAGTGTTTCCTCCACATGCTGCCTGCAGCAGCACTCCAGCGAACAAGAGGAAGGGCAGCAGTGAGCTGGCCAATTGTCTCTTTCGCTGACGAGGTGCCGCAACACTGAATCCCGCAAAAGCAAGTCCCAGCGTGGGCAAACAGAAGGCATAAAGGAAGCCCACGACGGTGCGCCGCGGAGTCAGAGCGGCGGAGGGACCAGCCGTAGTCACCGTGAGAGTGGCAGTGCTCCGAGGGGCCACCGAGGATGGAGACACGGAGCACTTTATACCCTGAGCGGTTGGCGAAGAACAGCTGAGCGTGATGTCGGCACCAAACCCGGCTTGCGGAACGGCTGTAAGAGTGAGAGTTGCGGATTCGCCGGCTCGCACCGGAGGAACGCTCGCGGGGGAAACGTCAAACAAGAAATCGGGTGGTGTCGCGTTGAGTTGCACAGCTATCGTGTTGCCGTCAGCAGTGGACACCAAATCCGCCAAGTTGTCGCCGTTGAAGTCTGCGGCCAATAGATGAGGAAAGCTAAGAGTGTTGCTCACAACAAATGTCCCGCCGGCCCCGAAATTCCCACTACCATTGCCGCGGAGAATGTGGCTTGCATTGCCCACATCGGTCACCGCTAGATCCAGATTCCCGTCGGCGTCGAAGTCTCCAACTGTCAGAGTCCGATAGGGTCCGGTTTGGCTGAAGCTAGAGGAAAAAGTTCCATCGCCGTTTCCCAGTAGGACACTTACTTGACCGTCGCACAACTTCAAACCGCAGACGTGCTGGGGCAGAAACGCCACAAGGTCCAGCTTTCCGTCTCCGTTGAAGTCAACCGCGTTCCCAACGCCGCCCACCACGGTATTGCTTGTGGGCTCCTGAAAACTGCCGTCGCCAGTACCAAGAAATAAGTCAAAACCTGGAAACATGACTACTGCCAAATCCAGTCTGGCGTCCTGGTTGAAGTCAGCAGCCAGCGACAGGGTAAGTGGCATCAGCGGACCGTGGGTCTGAAAGGTCCCGTCGCCATTGCCAAGAAGGATGGTGGTTCCGCCTGCTGAGTCTCTGGTTCCATCGCCGTTAAGGTCGCGCCCGAGTCCGGATACGGCGACGTCCCATTTGTGGTCATTATTAAAATCCCCTGCGACCACGTAATAGGGATCAATGTCAGCGAGCGCCACCGTGAACGGCAGCTGGAATGTGCCGTCCCCATTGCCAAGCAGCACATTCAGCACATTCTCGGTCTCGGAGACAGCGATAATGTCGAGCTTGTCATCGCTATTGAAGTCAGCGATCGCGATCGACTCGGGCTGCTTTCCTGCGCCAAAGTTTCGTGCCGCCTGAAATGTTCCGTCGCCATTCCCCAACAGTACGCTCACACCTCCATCGTCTGCTGTATCGGAGAATCCATGATTGACTATGGCAAGATCTAACTTTCCATCGCCATTGAAGTCTCCGACCGACACAGCCATCGGATTTGTGCCCACGGGATAGCTCACAGGCGGCTTGAATGCGATCGTGGCGGCATTCGCGAGGTTGCTGAGTGAGAACACAAGCAGTAGAGTCCCGACGAGAAGCGCAGCACGTCTCTCTTGTCGGTACAGCGCGAAAGTGACCTTATTGGCGTTCATAGACTTCCCCCTTTTGAGTGTCATGAGGCTCTGGATCACCCTGTTCACGTTGCCTTATCTCAAATGCGTGGCACCGAGTAAATACCGCGTGTCGCTCCTGTCTTGCTCTTGCATCTCTCCGGGTTTGTCGAGAGCCGGGTCCGAGGCGGACGCTGGTGCTAAAATCGGCTAAAGGTCGGGGAGCTTACCTGCATGGCGGATTTCCACGCACCACGTGGGACAGTTCGCTTCGCGGCATTTGAGCTGGACTTCAGGGCCAGCGAACTGCGCAAACAGGGCATCAAGGTCAAGCTCCAGGAGCAACCCTTCCAAATCCTCCAAGTTCTCTTACAGCGCCCGGGGGAGATCGTCACCCGGGAGGAACTACAGCAGAAAATCTGGCCCTCCGACACCTTTGTCGATTTCGATCACGGCCTCTACAACGCCATCAAGCGGTTGCGGGAAGCTCTGGGCGACTCGGCCGAGACTCCCCGCTTCGTTGAGACTCTTTCCCGGCGCGGCTATCGGTTTGTTGGAAAAATCGAATGCGAAGCCTCGCAGATGCGGTCTCTGGCAGTCCTGCCATTGGAAAATCTGTCACGCGATCCGGAGCAGGAGTATTTCGCCGAAGGAATGACGGAGGCACTCATCACGACTCTGGCCAAGATCGGCGAGTTGCGAGTGGTTTCGCGAACTTCTGCGATGCAGTACAAGGGCGTGCACAAACCTCTGCGCGAGATTGCACGGGAACTGGAGGTGGACACGATCGTGGAAGGGACGGTGCTCCGCGCGGGGCGCCGGGTGCGCGTCACTGCGCAGCTTATCGATGCGACCAAGGAGGCACACCTGTGGGCGGAAAGTTATGAACGCGACCTGCGCGACGTACTGGCGTTACAGGCCGAACTCGCCCAAGCAATCGCACGGGAAATTCGGATCAAACTGACCCCAATCGATCAGGCACGTATTGCCGATGTGCGCTCCGTCGACCCTGAGGCATACGAGGCCTATCTCAAAGGTCGCTATTACTGGAATCGGCGGAGCGGAGCTGGGCTCCAGAAGGGTCTTCAGTGGTTCCAGCAAGCAATCGCGAAAGATCCAAACTATGCCGCTGCTTACTTGGGCTTGGCTGATTGCCTATCTGTGCTCGGCTGGTTAGGCTTTGTAGCACCGGATGAAGGATGCGGTAGATCGGGCGCCCTGATACTCCAGGCGCTCGAAATAGATCCCGGTTCGGGGGAAGCGCATGCCTCACTCGGGTTCGCTACCATGCTTTATGACTACGATTTCGCAAATGCTGAAAGGGAGTTTGAGCGGTCTATTGAATTGAGCCCACGCTACGCTACTGCACATCAGTGGTTCGGCCTATATCTTGCCCTGATGGCGCGCTTCGAGGAGGGTTATACCGAGCTCATGCGCGCCGTTCGTCTGGATCCTCAGTCCCTGATGATACGAGTGACCTTAGGGTTTGTTTGTTGGTGTTGGCGCCGGTACGATCCGGCAATCGAGCACTTTGAGAAGGCACTCGAGATAGATCCCAATTTTATTCCGGCGCACTGTGACATGGGGTTTACATATGTAGAGCAGTTGAAGTACGACGACGCAATCGCCGCTGGGCGAAAAGCGGTTGAGCTCTCACAAGGTGCTCCCACGTTTATCGCTCTGCTCGGAGATGAGTACGCCGTAGCTGGCCGTCTGACGGAGGCTCGGAAAACCTTGGAGCAGTTGCAGGAACTTTCGAAACAGCGGTATGTAACGTCCTATGTTGTGGCTCGAATCTACGCGGCCCTCGGCGAAACAGACGAGGCTCTCCGTTGGCTGGAAATGGCCTACCAGGAGCGGGCTGCGTGGATGGTGGCTCTGAAGATTGATCCCCGGTTCGACAACATGCGCTCTGACCCGCGTTTCCGGGACCTGATGCGCCGCATGAACTTTCCAGCGAATTCTTGAAATGACCACAATCGGAAACGTGCACGGGAAGTTTGGTGGGTCTCAATGATGGGGAGTGCTCAATCATTTGCAGACGAGGATTAGCTTCGGTGTCTTCGAAGTAGACCTTCGGGCCCGAGAACTGCGTAAGGAAGGGGTCAAGCTCAAGCTCCAGGAACAACCGCTTGAGGTTCTGCAGGTCTTGTTGGAAAAGCCGGGTGAGATCGTCACCCGCGAAGAATTGCAGCAGAGAATCTGGCCCTCCGACACCTTTGTCGATTTTGACCATGGTCTCTACAACGCTATTAAGCGGCTTCGGGAGGCTCTGGGCGACTCGGCCGAAACGCCCCGATTTATTGAGACACTCTCCCGGCGCGGCTATCGGTTTGTTGGGAAGATCGAATGCGAAGCCCCGCAGATGCGGTCCCTGGCGGTGCTGCCTTTAGAAAATCTGTCGCGCGATCCGGAGCAGGAGTACTTTGCCGAAGGACTGACGGAGGCGCTCATCACAACCCTGGCCAAGATTGGAGAATTGAGAGTGGTTTCACGCACTTCCGCGATGCAGTACAAGGGAGTCCACAAGCCTCTACGCGAGATTGCGCGAGAATTGGAGGTCGATGCGATTGTGGAGGGGTCCGTGCTCCGCGCAGGGCGCCGAGTGCGTATCACAGCGCAGCTGATTGACGCTGCGAAGGAGGCTCACCTGTGGGCGGAAAGCTACGAACGGGACCTACGCAACGTGCTGGCCCTTCAGTCAGAAGTCCTATTAAAGGGGATGTCAAGTGAAAAACACTTCTCCCTGCCGGAATGCCAGAAATATTTTCCGGCATCCAGCCCCCTCGCCATAGTGCCGACACTTCTTCTTTAGCTGCTTGACCGTTCAGCCCGGTCGCGGAGCGGCCCTGTAAGCCGCGGAGCGACAGGGCCTCCGTGTTTCTTCCTTCCTGTGGGGGTTTCATGTTCGTCATGACGGCGCCGTTCGGTTCTCTGAAACTCACAAGCTAACCTGGTTGCAGAGTTGCCAACCATGGTCCTATCTGAGACTCGTGGCCTACAGCTTTGTTGGATCATGCGAGGGGGCATAGGGTCGGCTTGGAGACTCGGTCGGCTTGGAGACTCGGTGCCGAAGCACACAAATCGCCTAACTTCTGACTAGATACTCTCCCTCGATCCGAGCGTCTCAAAAGAAACCCGACTGCCACCGCCAAGGATGATCCCCAAGGGATGGAACGGACTCTTGGTCCGAGACGCTCAAGCTGCTTGTAGCTTCAGTTGTTTCGCGTCGAAATGTGCTCCCTTCTTCCACAGGATTAGAGTGATCGCCGCAATCTTTCGCGCCAAGGTGAGGCGAGCCATTGCTGGCTGCATGCCTTTGGTGAGCAAGCCTTGGTAGAAATCGTGGAACGCTCCCTCGCGGCTGCTGGCCATACTCGCCGCGCTCTTGAAGATGGTTTTCATATCGTGATTGTGATTTTGATTGAGCCCACGCAGGGGTTTCTTGGAACGTTGCAGCCGTCCTCCCACGTAATGGTATTGCGCGCTGTCGCGCGTCTCAATCGCGAGACCGCTGTAGGTCCATAGTTGCCGCTTGGTGCGGAAACGATGAGGCGTTTGGATCAGCGCGATGAGCAGAGCGGCTCGGATCGGGCCGATCGAAGGAACCTGGCGCAGTAATTTGGTCGCGCTCTGTTTGCGACTCTCGGCCAACAGATCCTTCCGCACCGCTTGGCGCAACTCTCGCAGAGCATCGAGCTGTTGGTAGAAGAACTCAGCCCGCCGGCGGACGCCCGCTTCTCCAATCTTGTTCAGCCACTCTGTGCGATGACGCGGGGCGTAGACTTGCTGCCCCCCACACAAAATTCCCCAACTGCGATACAGAGCCTTCACTCGATTCATTACCCGGGTGAGATCTTTGCTGATCGTCAGATAACTGCGGGCCAGCTCCTTCAATGTTCGTAGGCCGTTCTCGCCATGGTAGACCGAGCGCAGATATCCCCCACGCAGCAGATCGGCGAGCTTGCACGCGTCAGTCTTGTCGCTCTTGTTACCCTCCTTCATGAGCGCGTTTCTCCGTGGATCGCACACGACTAGCTCCGTGACGTGTGGTTTCAGTAGGTCACACAACCAAGCCGCCCATGTCCCCTCTTCCAAGGTCACATGCAAGTCACCGTGTACTCCCTGGATACACTGCAGGATGGTGCTCGCCTTGGTTTCGATGATCGACTCCATTACCACTTTTCCCTCGCCGTTCATCACCGCAATCGAAATCGTTTCTTTGTGAACGTCCATGCCGATATACTTAATGTTCATAAGGGTGCTCCTTTCGGTAGAGTTCTGCTTCACACTCAAACCCTACCTCAAAGGGGCGCCCTTTTATAATGAGTCGCTCAAGCGATTGCACGAGAGATCCGGGTGAAACTGACCCCAGTTGATCAGGCACGTTTTGCACAAACTCATTCCGTCGATCCTGAAGCATACGAAGCCTACCTTCAGGGTCGTTATCACTGGAACCGGCGCAGTGGAGAAGCGGGTGGAAAAGCTATCCAGTCCTTCCAAGCAGCGATTGCGAAAGATCCAACCTATGCTGAGGCCTACGCAGGCTTGGCCGATTGCCTTACCGGGCTCAGCGCTTGGGGGTTTGTGCCTGCAGAGCAGGGTTGTGGCAAAGCCAAGGGCCTGGCGCAGAAAGCACTTGAACTGGACCACAGTTCGGCAGAGGCACACGCTTCGCTGGCATTTGCGAGCATGTATGACTACGATTTCTTAACCGCTGAAAAGGAATTTGAACGCTCTATTGAACTCAACCCGCGATATGCCCCAGCTCATGAATGGTTTGGTCTCCACCTCAGTGTGATGGGACGTTACGAAGAAGCGTACACAGAGCTCAAGCGGGCCATTCGGCTAGACCCGCACTCCAGTATTATCCATTGGGTCTTAGGACAGGTTTATTTGTTTTCGCGCCGATACAATCAAGCAACCGACCAGTTTGGCAAGACAATCGAACTCGATCCCAACTTTGCCCCGGCGCACGGGGGCCTCGGGTGGTCATACATATACCAGGCGCTCCACGAACCCGCCATTGCCGCATTGCAAAAGGGAGTTGAGCTTTCGCAGAGCGCGCCGACCTACGTCGCGGTCCTTGGAGAGGCGTATGCCGCGGCTGGGCGTTCAAACGAGGCGCTGAAAATCATGGAGCAGTTGAAGGAACTCGCCAAGCAGCGATACGTGTCACCTTACTTCGTGAGTCGAATCTATGCCGCCCTTGGCAACAAGGATGACGCCCTGCGTTGGCTGGAGATTGGGTACCGCGAGCGGGCCACGAATATGATCTATCTGCAAACCGATCCCAGGCTGGATGACTTGCGCTCGGACCCGCGTTTTCAGGACCTGGTCCGTCGCATGAACTTTCCGGCGTAGACCCAGACCGGCTTCACGGATTCGGCTTCAGTAAGAAGGGGGTTTTGTTAGACGCTCTTAGCATGATTAGGCTCTTGACGCGAGTGCACGATCAAGCATTGAAGACCGTAGACCGGCCCAGATTTGCGTTTTTAGCCGCATTGTTGGGCTGCCAAATCTGCGAGTGGAATTCAGGTCAGAAGATGGTGGAGAACACGCGCGTACATCTGGTTCTTCTCGGCGAGGCTTACTTGAATAGCGCAGCCAAGGTAGGACAAAATTGTCACTCAGAATACGCTACTGCCCTATCCGCTTTGCATTTCTCTTTTTTGGTCTGATGTGCGGGGGCTATTATTTCTTCTGTTAGCGATCATCTGAAAACGTATTTTCTTGAACACGTGCCGACCGTTCTTCTCACCCATCGATCTCTCCGCCGAGGCCGGATTCTGTCAAAGGGATCGATCCAATGACTGCGCTGGCCGCAAACGACGCAACAGAGGAGGCCAGGACTGCCCCCGGAACCCGTCGTCGTGATCGAGCGGGAACCTTGATCCGTCACGCGGCTTCGGGCACAACGCTGCCGATAGACACGCTGACGATCGCGATGGTGAAGACGTCCCTGGGGAGACTGCTGGTGTCGAC
>WNFP01001801.1_pt1 | contig 19317 bp, 18 predicted proteins | sample 5400201 | NCBI WGS metagenome assembly WNFP01 (sample SAMN13153355, study PRJNA577476) | soil metagenome | isolation source: 115 cm saprolite under Madrone tree | place: USA:California | collected 2016-06-14 | reverse complement strand
AGGTTTTGCGACCAACTCATGAGGTTTTGCGACCAACTCATGAGGCTTTGCGACCAACTCATGAGGCTTTGCGACCAACTCATGAGGTTTTGCGACCAACTCATGAGGTTTTGCGACCAACTCATGAGGCTTTGCGACCAACTCATGAGGCTTCGTGACAAACTCATGAGGTTTTGCGACCAACTCATGAGGTTTTGCGACGAACTCATGAGGCTTTGCGACGACAAAACATTTGTTCGTCGCAAACCAAACTCCGAATGACTGGAACTCAAGTAGGATCGCGACGGCAACAGTTTTGTCGAAAGGAAAGATGGCCGGAGCAGCGACGGGTTTATGAGACAAACGCGCTCATCAATGTATGAACCCTTGTCGATTTCATCTTCCCTTTCATGCCAGGCGTATAAGGGAAGTTATTTCACTGTGTGGGATATATCAACTAAAAAGAACTGTAGCGGCGGTCTATGACCGCCGGCGGTTTTGTCGGCGGTCACAGACCGCCGCTACAGTCTGTTATCATCGCAATTTGATGATCTCGCTAAAGAAAGTCTCCAAAGTCTTCGAAGGAAAGCGCAAAGCCGTGGCGCTCGAGAAAGTGGATCTTCAGATCGAGAAGGGCCAGGTGGTCTCGATTGTCGGGCCATCCGGCTCGGGCAAATCGACTCTTTTGAACCTGATAGGGGGCTTGGATCGTCCGACTTCCGGCGAGATCGAGATCGAGGGCGAGAAGCTCGGCGAGCTCTCCGACGACGATCTCACGCGCGTCCGGCGCGACAAGATCGGCTTCGTTTTCCAGTTTTTCAATCTGTTGCCAACGTTGAATGCCCTGGAGAACGTCGCGTTGCCGCTGCATCTACGGAAGTGGCCGCGGAAGAAGATTGAGGAACGGGCGAAGGAACTTCTGGAGATGGTTCAGCTTGGCCATCGAATCGAACACCTCCCCGACGAACTCTCCGGCGGCGAACGCCAGCGTGTGGCGATTGCGCGGGCTTTGTCCGTCTTTCCGCCAATCCTGCTTGCCGACGAACCCACAGGAAACCTGGATACACGCACAGGCCTGGAAATTCTCAAGCTTATGGAAGACCTGCACACAAGGCTCGGCTCGACCGTCCTGATTGTGACTCATGATCTCGACGTGGCCAAACGCTCCTCGCGGACGGTCGCCCTGCGCGACGGCCGCATTGTGGAGGATCGACAGCGATGATGCTCTTCCGTCTTCTAAGCTGGCCTTACCTTCGAAAACATTCGCTGCGATGGCTTCTCACGCTATCCGGCATTGTCCTGGGCGTCGCCGTGTTCGTCGCCATCCACACCGCCAACCGGTCGATCTTCCGCGCCTTCGACAAGACCGTGGACCAAATTGCGGGCGCAACTCAGTTGCAGGTCTCCGCGGGGGAATTCGGGTTCGACGAATCCATCCTCGAGCGCGTGCAATCGGTGCCTGAAGTCGGCGTGGCGGTGCCGGTCATTGAAGCAACCGTGGCCACGAACATTCCCGGCGAGGGCAGCCTTTTGATCCTCGGAATCGATATGACCGGCGATCGCAGCCTCCGCGATTACGACTTGAAGGATGCGGACGAAGCCATCATCGACGACCCGCTCGTTTTCCTCGCGCAGCCGGATTCACTGATGCTCACGAAAGAATTCGCGGAACGAAACCGGCTCGAAGTCAACAGCAGGATTCCCCTCCTGACCGTCGAGGGTGAAAAGCAGTTTACGGTTCGCGGCATCATGAGCTCCAGCGGAATGGCACAGGCGTTCGGAGGGAATCTCGCCGTGATGGATATCTACGCGGCCCAGCATGTTCTCGGACGCGGCCGGCGCTTCGATCGGGTCGACCTGCGGGCTAAAGACGGCGTTAGTGTCGAAGAGTGCCAGGAGGCCGTGCGGAAGAGTCTGGGCCCTGGTCTGGAAGTGGAGCCGCCCTCGGCAAGAGGCCGGCATTTCGAAGCGCTTCTGCAGAGTTACTCGAAGTCGATGACGATTTCGAGCCTTTTTGCTCTGATCGTCGGAATGTTCATCATCTACAACTCGTTTGCAATCGCTGTCACACAGCGCCGTTCGGAAATCGGAATCCTTCGCGCTCTGGGCGCCACGCGTACTCAGATTCAAAAGTTATTCCTTCTGGAGAGTGCCATCGCAGGCTTCGTGGGCTCGACACTCGGCGCCGCGCTCGGGCTTATCGGAGCGTCGGCGATTGCGGCATACATGAGCTCGATTATGGAGCAGACCGTCGGCGTCGCTCAACGCGTGAGCGAACTGGCCGTAGATCCAACACTGATCGCTGCCGGGATAACGATCGGTCTGGGAACCAGCGTATTCGCAGCATGGATACCCGCGCGCAACGCCGCCGGCGTGGACCCGGTTCAGGCATTGCAAAAAGGTAAATATCAAAGCCTCTCGGCCGGAGAAAATCGGCGGCGGCGGCGAATGGCGTTCGTATTCTGTGTCATTTCTCTGACGTGTCTGTTTCTTTCCTCTTCAAGGTTTTTCTTTTACAGCGGCTACATCCTGATGATTCTGGCAGGCCTGCTGCTCGCGCCCACGCTGACCCTCGTACTCTCGAAAGCACTGCGGCCGATTTTGAAAAGGACTCTTCCTGCTGAAGGCACGCTGGCCGCCGACAGCCTCGTTCAGGCTCCACGCCGGACTTCGGCCACCGTTTCCGCTTTGATGCTGTCGCTGGCGATGGTGGTGGGTTTCGGCGGGTTTGCTCATTCTTTCTACAGCTCGGTGGGAGAGTGGATGAACGACGTGCTCAACCCCGACTTCTTTGTTACGCCGAGCGCGAACCTCTCCGAACGCACTCAGACATTCCCGAGTGAAATGGGTTCTGTCATCGAAAGTGTTGAAGGTGTCGATCAGGTACAGCTCGTACGCGACGCCCGGGTGGTGTATCGGCAGATACCGGTCATGGTGATTTCGATTGAATCCGAAAAGGTGGCCGAAACCGTACGCCGCGTGCCGGTCGCCGGGACTGCGAATGAGATGAACCGTCTGACCGCCGAAGGCAAGGGCATGATCGCGTCAGATTCTTTTGCCACGATTCAGAAACTCAAACTGGGCGATATTGTCGAATTGCCCACTCCTTCCGGCTTGTTGAGCCTTCCCATCGCCGGCATCATCCGGGACTATTCGGACATGCAGGGTTCCGTCTTCATCGATCGGGCCGTCTATCGGAAGTGGTGGAACGATGACACGGCGAATATCGCTCGCGTTTACGTCAAGAAGGGCCTGGATCCCGGACTTGTTCGGCGACGCGTGGTAGATGCCCTGGAGGGCAAACGCCGGTTATTTGTTCTGACGAATCGCGAGGTCCGGGAGTGGATCATGAAGATTCTCGACCAGTGGTTCGCAATGACATACAACCAGATTGTGGTGGCGATTCTTGTAGCCATCCTGGGCATCGTTAACACACTCACCGTCTCCATCACGGATCGGCGGCGGGAACTGGGCGTGATGCAGGCTGTTGGAGGCCTTCGGAATCAGATCCGAAGAACGGTGTGGATCGAGGCCTTGAGCATTGGCGTGATCGGTCTCGTCCTGGGCATGGGTTTGGGTGCGATCAATTTGTACTACGCCCTGGGAATGGTCCGGCGGGACCTGGGCGGAATCCAATTGGATTACATCTTCCCCGTGGCGTTCGTGCTCTTCATGATTCCCGCAATTCTTGCCGCCGCCCTGATCGCCGCCATCGGTCCTGCCGAATCCGCCGTTCGCGGCACGCTTGTGGAGGCACTCGAATATGAATGAAACCATCAGCCGCGGATTACACGGATTGCGCAGATTGAATCCGCGTCATCTGCGTAATCCGCGGCTGATCTTTCTCTTCCTATTCCTGCAACAAGACCCACGCCAGATAATCGAGGAAGCTCAGCGTCGCACCACATCACAATCTCAACGATATGAAGGCACGCTGGAGGTCATGGACGCGAAGAGCAAGATCACGGAAAAGCGCTGGCAATACGACCGCATCGGCTCGCATGGTTCCAGTAAGTCGGTATTGAGATTCACCGCACCGGCGGAAGTGAAGGGAGTCGCGCTCCTGGTCGTGAACCATCCGGAGCGATCCTCCGATCAATGGATGTGGACTCCCGCGATCAATCGCGAACGCCGCATCGCGCTTCAAGATCGCTCCACTCGCTTCTTCGGTACCGACTTCAGCTTCGAAGATCTCGAAGAGCGAGACACGAATCAATTCGATTACACGCTTCTCGGCGAAGAGCCAGTCGACGGCGCCGGCTGCTGGAAGATCGAATCGAAACCAAAGCAGACCAAGGTGTCGCAGTACACCCATTCGATCCTGTGGGTTCGCAAGGACAACTACGCTCTCGCCCAGATCGACAACTACAGCAAAGATCAACTTGTTCGCCGCGCGAAATACAGCGACATTCGCAACGACCAGGGCATCTGGACCGCGCATCAGATCGAAATGCGGGATCTCAAGAGGAACAGCCGCACGCTCCTCAAGATCGAGAAGCTTCAATACAACCTGCCAATGAAGGACGACGCATTCACATTGCAATCCCTGCGCCGCGAATCCTGATGTTGGGGAAAGGGTCCAGCTGCGGAGCGGCGTTAGATCTGCTGCTGGCCCTTCTCCTCGGCGCGGCGACGTGCGCTGCGCAGGGCTACACGCAGCGCGGATTCCTTGAGAATCGCGCGACTGTTTATCCACAAAAGGCTCCCAACGACAGGGCGCAAGCAGTCGGCGAATCCCTCTTCCGGTACGAAGCCTTCTATCAGCCATCGCCGGCACTTCAATTCAACGGTGCAATCGATCTTCGCCTGGATACGCATCACCAGGTGGAGCGGCATCTGAAATTCTCCTGGCAGGATCGCGAACAGCAGCGGCCCACAGGCGAAATTCGCCGCCTGAGCGCGATGTATCACAAGGGCCCGGTGACCTTTGAAGTGGGCAAGCAATTCGTCCGCTGGGGCAAGACGGATATTCTTGCGCCCACCGATCGCTTCGCTCCGCGTGACTTTTTGACCGTCGTCGACAACGATTTTCTTCCGATAACAGCCGCCCGGCTTACTCTCGAGAAGGGCACGAACACGCTCGATCTCGTCTGGTCTCCTCGCCTGACCCCCAGCCGAATCCCACTCCCCAACCAGAGATGGGCGGTGCCTCCGGATTTACCTCCAGGCGTAAGCCTTCATGATGCCGGCGTCGCGTTTCCGGGCGGGCCGCAGAGCGGCGTGCGATGGAATCACACCGGGGCTATCGAGTACGCGCTGTCGCTCTATCAGGGTTTCAATCACTTGCCTTCGTTCGACGCCGTCCCCCAATTCACTCCTGCCGGCATTCAAGTTGACGTCAGCCGGTTCTATCCGAAGATGCTGATGGCCGGAGGCGACGTTGCGATCCCTGCGCGCTGGGTGACAGTCAAAGGCGAAGCAGCGCACTTCAGCTCGCGCGATCCGCGAGCCGACGAATTTGCTTTGTACGTGATTCAACTCGAACGGCAGTCGGGTGAATGGTTTTTTGTCGGTGGCTACGCCGGCGAAGTGGTTACGAGAGAAGGCACCCAGGCCGGCGACTTTGCTCCTGACCGCGGCCTGACGAAGACGCTGCTTGGCCGGGCGGCTTACACCATCGATGCCAATCGGAGTATCGCGTTCGAATCCGCCGTCCGCCAGAATGGCGATGGCACGTGGACAAAACTCGAATACTCGCAGGCCTTTGGCCAGCATTGGCGCGCCACAACAAACTTCACCGTTATTCGCGGCGACGTTGGCGACTTCCTCGGCCAGTATCGCCGAAATTCTCATGCCATTCTCGTGGTAAGGTATAGTTTTTGATTATGCCGATCGATCCGGCCCTGCGTCATTGGATAGCCGTCTTCAAAAAGTCCTCCAATTGGGATGACCAACTCGACTTGCAACTGCTGCAGAAGCTGTGGCCGGTGCTGGTCGGCCCGAACCTGGCAGGCGCGACGACCGTGGTTGCCATTAAAGGCTCGCGTGTTGTTGTGAATGTGCCGGATCTGATCTGGCGTAAGCAGTTGGTCAAGATGAGACCTCAGCTCCTTGCCAGAATGAACGAACCCTGGCCCACACCGTGGATCACGGATATCGCGTTTACCTATGAAAATTAGCGAAAAGGATGTCGAGTACGTCGCAAAGCTAGCGATGCTCGAGGTTGACGACAACGAGAAGAAAGAGCTTGCCGGTCAGCTGAGCGCAATCGTGGAGTATGTGGAGCAGCTCAACAAGTTGGACGTCGGCGGAATCGAACCGACGGCGCAGGTGGTAACCAGTGTGAAGCATGCCGTTCGCGACGATCGAGTTGCACCGAGGACCGGGAGCGCGGATGCCGGGAAGACGGTGAAGCTTTTCAAGGTGCCGAAAGTTATTACAGAACGATGAATCTCAAGAACCTTACGGCGGAAAAGCTCGTCGGCCTGTATAAGAACGGGGATCTCACCGCGACTGAAGTAATTACCAACGTCTACGAGGAGATCGAGCGTTCGGACAAGGATATTCACGCATTCCTCGCGCTCTGCCAGCAGCGCGCGATCGAGGAGGCACGCCGCATGGATGCGAAGATCGCGGCCGGAGATGCAGTCGGACCGCTCGCCGGCGTGCCCGTCGCAATCAAGGACAACATGGTCATTCGCGATGTGCCGACGACGTGCGGCTCGCGCATCCTGGAGAACTTCGTTCCTCCCTACACTGCGACCGTTGTGGAACGGCTGCGAAGCGCCGGAGCCATCGTAATCGGCAAAACCAACTGTGATGAATTTGCGATGGGCTCGTCGACCGAGAACTCGGCGTTCTTTCCAACACGGAATCCGCATAACCTCCAGCGCGTGCCTGGCGGCTCCAGTGGTGGTTCTGCGGCTAGCGTGGCGTCGGGAACCTCGGTATTGGCGCTGGGCTCGGACACGGGTGGCTCCATCCGTACGCCCGCGTCATTCTGCGGCGTCGTCGGGATGAAGCCGACATATGGACGCGTATCGCGCTATGGTCTCGTGGCGTTTGCGTCTTCGCTGGATCAAATCGGACCGTTCTCCAAAAGTGTGCGCGAATCAGCGCAGGTGCTCGAAACAATTTGCGGATTCGATCACTTTGACTCCACATCGGCGGACGCGAGTGTGGATGAGTTCGTCAAGAATCTCGACCACCCCATCAAAGAAACGCGAATTGGTGTGCCGAAGGAATACTTCATCGGAGGTCTCGACCGCGAGGTGAAAGCCAGGATCGAGGCAGGCATTCGCCTGTACGAAAGCCTCGGCTGCGATATCCAGGAAATCAGCCTGCCGCACACTGAATACGCTATTGCGACCTATTACCTGATTGCGACCGCGGAGGCGAGCTCCAACCTCGCCCGCTACGACGGTGTCCGCTTCGGTATTCGCGAGTCAGGAAATTCCAGTCTTCAGGAGATGTATCGTGCCACAAGACATGCCGGTTTCGGCAAAGAGGTCAAACGCAGGATTTTGCTGGGGACCTACGCGCTAAGCGCCGGCTACTACGACGCATATTACCTCAAAGCGCTGAAGGTCCGAACGCTCATTCTCCGGGACTTTCAGAAGGCGTTCGAGCAAGTGGATGTGATTCTCACACCCACCTCGCCTACCGTCGCTTTCAAGATCGGGGAAAAGACCGACGACCCGCTTTCCATGTACCTTTCCGACATTTTCACGATCACGTGCAACCTTGCCGGCCTGCCTGGCATCTCTGTCCCTTGCGGCAAAAACTCCGAAGGATTGCCGATCGGGTTGCAGCTCATGGCCAACCATTTTCAAGAAGCCCTGCTGCTCCGCGTTGCCCACCATTTCGAGAAAGCCGGCGGATTTAATCTGTAGCGGCGGTCTATCGGGGCAATTCGGGGACAGACGCATAAATCACCTAAATTCGATCAAGGACCTTTGACTTGAATTTAGGTGATTTATGCGTCTGTCCCCGAATTGCCCCGATAGACCGCCGCTACACCTCCAACCCTACAGCTCGCATGAGTTCCAGAGCATTGCTCTTCTGAACCACGCCCGGCCGGAGGCTGTAATCAAAAACCATTTTGCCGTTTTCGAGATGGTCCTGGAAGTGAACGTTGGCGGCCTTGTCTCCGAGGGCTTTGGCCACCTGAGCTAATGCCAGGTCGTGAGTTGTGACCAATCCGATTGCGCCGCGGCTGACCAGGCCGCGGACCACGGCCTCAGCGCCCACCGCTCGATCGTGCGAGTTCGTGCCGTGCAGGATTTCATCCAGAAGAAAGAGGACCGGGGTCGGGCCCTTCGTCAATTCCATGATGTCCCGAAGGCGCTGAATCTCGGCGTAGAACCGGGACGTCCCGGCCTGAAGCGAATCCATCACACGTATCGTCGCACCGATGCGAAGCACCGAAAGCCGGAGATGTCTCGCGCGAACAGGCGCACCCGCAAATGCCAGCACCGCATTGATTCCCAGAGTCCGGAGAAGAGTGCTTTTTCCGGACATGTTCGAGCCGCTGACCACCAGGAGCTGGAGGTTGCCGTTCAGATGAACACTGTTGGCGACGGACCGCGCGCTCGGCAAAAGCGGATGCCGCAACTCCGCGCCTTCGAAACACGTCTCGTTCTCGGCGATTTCCGGAAACGGATCGCCCGGATGCTCGTACGCATATCCAGCCAGCGCGCACAATGCTTCCAGTTCGCCAACGGCATCCAGCCAGCGGCCGACTGCCGGGCCGCAACGCCGCCGCCAGGCTTCCATTGCGAAAGCGAGTTGGGTTGTCCATAGAAGCACAGCGCCAATGGGCGCGAAACCCATGTTCAGGCGGGAGTCCAGCAATTCAATGAGCCGGGCAAGCCAGGCGATTTGTACGGATGGCGGCTTGTGCTCCGTCTCTAATGCCGCCCGCAGCCCGCGAAGCTTTTCCGACTTGAATTGCTCCAGCTCGAGCCGGGCCAGAACCAGCGCAAGGATCTTCAGGTCTTTCGTGGGTTGGTCGACCAGGGAAGTAACTTCGCGTACAGGCTTCCGATAATGAAAAGCAAATGCGGCTTCTGCGACGAACGCGGTAAGAACGAGCCAGCCGCTGGCGTTGACGGCGTAATAGGCAATGATACTGATTACGGCAAAGGCGGCCAGGACGGGTGCGACAATCCGCGCCTTTCGCGACGCGAGACGCGGCGGAGCGATACCCCATCGCTTCATTAGTTCCGGATGAATGACCCCTTCCACTTCCTCGCCGAGGATCGCCAGATCCTCGCGCAAGTCGATGTTGTTCCTAAGCTCACCAACGGCCGCTTGCCTCAACAGGATTTCCGGACGGGGTGCCGGCGCGGAAAGCCATTCCGCCAGTTTTGCTTCGCCCGAGCGGGTGCGGGCATTGGAAAGCAATTCGAAGAGAGAACCGTTTCCGAAGATATCGAGATCCTGGGCGTAAGGGTGGGTATGGTCTGAAAAATGAGTCCGTGGGTCTCCGGTTCCCGCCCATCGATCTTCGATTCGCGCCAGTCCTCGTCCGTAGAAAGCAACGGACCTGTTCGCCCGCCGTCCCATTCGGTACACGCGCTCGTGATAGATAACGAGCGCAACGTACGCCGCCAGAGGTACCAGCATCCACCATCCCGACACGGTACCCATACCCCATGCCAGCCAGGCCACCGCAAAAAAGACAATGGCAGCCGTCAGGCGGAGGTTTGCCACAAGGCGATCCAGCCTTCGACAGCGCTCCAACGCCTCGTTCCTGGTCTTGAGTCGCGCTTGGTACTCTTCCGTGGGGCCTGGGTCCATATCCCTCCAAAATAACCTTCAACCCAAATGGTGCAAATAAAACAAAAATTCTCCTACAATAGGGCTATGAGTCGCTTAAAGCTGCTGCCAATTTTACTCGTGACTGCCCTGCTGGCTCCCAGTTATCTGTTCAGCCAGGCCAAGGTTGCTGTTGTCGATTTCGAACGCGCGATCGTTGAATCCGTCGAAGGCAAGAAGTCTGCCGCGAAATTCAACGCCAGGGTTGAGGCCGTACAGAAGGATCTTGAAAAGCGCCAGAAAGACCTCGAGGAGCTGACGAACAAGCTGCGAACGCAGGATCGGGTTCTGAGCGACGCCGCGAAGGCCGATGTCCAGAAGGATATCGACCGCCGCCAGACCGAGTTGACCCGTTTAAACGAAGATGCCCAGAAGGAATTAAACGGCATGCGTGACGAGCTGCTTCGTCCGGTTGCGGAAATCGCATCTCGGATCCTGCAGGTCCTGGCGGCCGAACGAGGCTACACCCTCGTTGTGGATGTTTCGAATCCTCAGACTAACGTGATCTACGTCAACAAAGACGTGGACATCACCGCCGACCTGAGCAAACGCATCGACACCGAGCTTGCAAAGCAGCCGCTTCCGGCGACGCCGCCGGCTTCAGCAGCGCCAAGGCCTCCTGCAGCGGCGCCCACGGGGCCAGCGCCGAGGCCTCCCGCGACAACGCCCGGGCCCCCGCCCCCGAAGAAACAATAGCCCCGAGAAGCCGCGATATACTGAATTTGATGGCTAGGGAACGAATGCCCTCGGGCGACCTGGACTACAAGGGTTACCTGAAACTTGATGAACTGCTGAAACTGCAACAACCGCTGGCGGATCCAGCGTCCCACGATGAGACATTGTTCATCATCGTTCACCAGGTTTTTGAGTTGTGGTTCCGACTGATCCTGCACGAAATCGACAAGATCTTCGATCTTCTCGACCATGATGATGTTCTCGAGAGCGAGCGCCTGGTCCGCCGTCTCACGTCAATCGCCCGTTTGTTCATTCCCAAACTCAGCGTTCTGGAAACCATGATTCCTTCCGATTTCATCCAGTTTCGCGATCTGCTGAGGCCGGCCAGCGGCTTCCAGTCGGTCCAGTTTCGCGAGATTGAATTCGCGTCCGGCCTGAAGGATCGAAAGTATCTCGATATGTTTCGCAGCGACCCAGACGCGACGAAAAGACTCGAAGAGCGGTTGGCCGCGCCAACGATGTGGGACCGTTTTGTGGCTTTGCTGAAACGGCGCGGATTCCAGGTCGAGGATGAACCAGCCCAGCGGCGGGTTATCGTGGGGATCTATCGGAAGGACGGCGACCACAGCCTTCGCATGCTTTGTGAAGCCATGATCGAATACGACGAGATGTTCTCGCTCTGGCGAAGCTATCACGTCCGAATGGCACAGCGAATGATCGGATCCAAGCCCGGCACCGGTCAGGAGCTTGTCGAGTCCGCATATGGGAAGGCCGGTCCCATGGGCACGATCGGTGTGGAATATCTGGCTCGGACACTCACGAAGAAATTCTTCCCGGTGTTGTGGGCAGCGCGCACGGAGATGTAAAAACCGAAAACTGGCCGTAATTCGGGGACAGACGCATAAATCCCCTAATTACGATCCAGGGTTTCGTTGGTTGTAATTAGGGGATTTATACGTCTGTCCCCGAATTACGGCCAGTCTTCGGTTTTAATGAATCCGGTAAATGGGATCGACTTTTGAGGACGACAGGTTGGTAACCACGTCAATGCGGTGGAGCAAATGGCTGGCCAGTTCCTCGAAGTTTTCAACCTCGCAGATCCTGTCCATCTCATCGATGATTCTGTTCAGGACGGACTCGATCTCCTCATACGTTTTTTCCTGAAAGAACGGACGCTGACACTCCAGCCGGCACCTGTGGCGCAGGAACTCTTCCTTGTAGAAATCGGCTATTCGCTTCCGTTTGCTCTCTTCGGCTTCCATGAAGGGCGGCACTATAACTCTAATTCCACTAACCCGCAAGCTTCTTTCTGAGAAGGTCGTTTACCGCCTGCGGGTTCGCTCGGCCTCCTGTAGCTTTCATCACCTGACCCACAAAGAAACCCAATGTTCCCGTCTTGCCGGCCCGATACTGTTCAACCGACTTCGGGTTTTCTTCAATCACTTTGTCGACAATCTTCTCGATTTCTCCGGTGTCCGAAATCTGAATCAGTCCCTGTTCTTCGATAATCTGCTGCGCCTGCCTGCCGGTTTTGTACATCTCTTCCATGACGGTCTTCGCAATTTTCCCGGAGATCGTTCCCTTTTCCACAAGCGCTATCATTTCGGCCAACATCTTCGGGCTTACAGGCGATTCTGAAAGATCCTTCAAGTCCGCATTGCTGTCTTTGTAGAAGCGGAGAAGGTCGCCCATGATCCAGTTGGCGGCAATCTTCGGTTGCCCGCTCAGCCCTGCGGTTTCCTCGAAGAATTCGGCGAGCGCCCGCGTGGCCGTCAGGACGCCGGCATCGTACTCGGACAGCGCGTATTCCTTGATAAAACGTTTGCGCCGCGATTCGGGCAGCTCCGGCATCGAACGGTCTGTTGTCCTGATCCATTCGCTGTCAACCACGAGCAGCGGCAGATCGGGGTCCGGGAAATAGCGGTAGTCATGCGCTTCTTCCTTGCTGCGCATGGGGACGGTGCGGTCCTCGGCGCTGTTCCACAGCCTGGTTTCCTGGACCACGCGACCTCCGCCCTCAATGACGTCGATTTGCCGTCCGACTTCGTAGTCGATGGCTTTTTGAACAAATCTGAACGAATTGATGTTCTTGAGCTCGGTGCGCGTGCCGAATTTCGAATCGCCGGCTTTGCGAACGGAAACGTTGGCATCGCAACGAAGGCTGCCCTCTTCCATGTTTCCATCGCAGACTTCCAAAAACTCGAGGATCTGTTTCAGCCGCGCGAGGTAATCGTAGGCTTCGGCAGACGAGCGGATGTCCGGGTCCGTCACGATTTCGATAAGCGGCACGCCGCTGCGATTGAAATCCAGGTAGGTGTTGCGGCCGGAATCCGGAAAACCTTCGTGCAGCGACTTGCCGGCATCCTCTTCCATATGGATGCGCTGCACGCCGATCTTCTTGTGATTCCCATCGACGAATATCTCGATGAAGCCGTGCTGAGCCAGGGGCCGGTCATACTGCGAAATCTGGTAACCCTTGGGAAGGTCCGGATAGAAGTAGTTCTTTCTCGCCCACTGCGACTCCAGGTTGACCTTGCAGTTCAAACCCAGCGCTGCTTTCACCGCCATCGTGATGGCTACACGATTCAAGACGGGCAGAGCTCCGGGCAGGCCAAGACACACAGGGCACGTGTTGATATTCGGGGCTTCCCCGAACTTCGTCGAACACGAGCAGAACAACTTGGAATTCGTCAGAAGCTGGCAGTGACACTCCAGCCCGATTACTGCTTCATAATTGCGCGTCATATCTGACAGAGGGCGCGGGCTAAAGCCCGCGACTACATTTAGGTCGAGACATATTCCCGGTGTAGTCGCGGGCTTTAGCCCGCGTCCCTTCCCCAGCGAATTATGAATTTAACATATTTAGGGCAAGGACCGGATTCGACAGGAAGTGTAGATGGATGTAGGACGCCACGCCATTGGGGAACAGAAAGCCCTCCGGGTACTGGCGGCTCCCCTGACGAACCTCATAAGCTGGAGCATCCGGGATGCCTTTCAAGCGAGAGTAATGAAACTGGTGCCCACGGGCCGTGATGCCGCTCGGACCGAGGATGGAAGGAAACTTTGTCGTGACCTCACAATAGCCGAAGTCCACGAGCTGGCCGGTCATTTCGATCTTCGCTGGAAGGACCCCTGCCATCTGCGCGCCATCGATGGATTCCGCCAGATACATCAGGCCTCCGCATTCCGCGTAGAATCTCTTCCCGGATTCGATGAATCGCCGGACAGATTTACGCATCGATACGTTCGCTTCAAGCTCATTGCGATACAGCTCCGGGTATCCGCCGCCAATGTATAGAAAATCCGCTTCCGGCACATGCGCATCCCTAAGCGGTGAGAATTCAATGATCCGGGCGCCCGCTCGCTCCAGCTCGAATCGATTGGCGTGGTAGTAGAACGAGAACGCCTTGTCGTGCGCCAGCGCCACACGCTTCCAAAGCGCCGGGGCGTTTTCAGGGATGGGAGCGGGCAGGGTTCTGGAGAATAGTACGTTGAGCAGCCCGTCGATGTTGATGTGCTTCTGGAAAAACTCACCGATGGCGGCAATGCGGGCAACGGTCAGCGCTTCTTTTGCCGTATACAGACCCAGATGACGTTCCGGAATTTCGATCGAGGCATCAAAGGGCAGCCAGCCGAGAACAGGCGTCCCGATCACGGCGTCCGCGAGAATGCGGTAATGTCCTTCTCCGGCGACCCGATTGAAAATGATCCCGCAGATTTTGATGCCGGGATCAAACTGCCGAAGCCCATGCACGATTGCGCCTGCCGTCCGGGCCAGTGGGTGCGCATCAATCACGAGGATCACCGGCACATCAAGCCAGCCTGCCATCTCGGCGGCGCTGCCGCTGGCGGATTTCCCGTCGATACCGTCGTACAAGCCCATCATGCCTTCAATCACGGCGACCTCTTTCCCGGCCGTTGCCCGCGCGAACAGCCATTCGTTGGCCTCCCGGGAGAGCATCCAGCCGTCGAGGTTGTGAGACTCGACGCCTGCGGCAATCTCATGCAGACCTGTATCGATGAAGTCCGGACCGACTTTGAACGGTTGCACGGCAATCCCACGCTTTCTCAATGCGGCAAGCAGCCCCAGGGTGACGGTAGTCTTGCCGGAACCTGTCATGGGCGCCGAAATGAGGCATGCCTTCATGGTGCTAGAATAGCTTACCGTAGCGGCGCTCTATGAGCGCCGACGATCCGGCGGTCATAGAGCGCCGCTACAGAAGAGCACAATGATCAAAACCATCGAGTGGACCGACGAAGGCGTGAAGATGATCGACCAGCGGAAGCTTCCGACCATCGAGGAATATCCCGTCTTCAAGACCTACGAAGAAGTTGCGGAAGCGATTCGCTCCATGGTGATTCGAGGCGCTCCTGCCATCGGCGTTGCAGCAGCCATGGGTGTGGCCCTCGGTGTTCGGGATTCGAAGGCGAAGAACCTTGAAGGGCTTCGAAGCGACTTCGAGCAGATCACTAGAGTGCTCGCCTCCACCCGTCCCACCGCCGTGAATCTGTTTTGGGCCATCGAGCGAATGAAACGCCTCTTCAAGGAACTTGCGGACGACGACGCTGATCGACGGACGATCGCCGACCAGCTCATCCGGGAAGCGCTCGCGATTCAGGCCGAAGACATCGAAAACAACAAGCGCATGGGCCGCTTCGGCCAGCACCTGCTGCCCGATTCGGGAACCGTGCTGACTCACTGCAATGCGGGCGCTCTCGCGACGGCGGGCTATGGAACCGCCCTCGGTGTCATTCGTGCCGCGGTTGAGAGCGGCAAGCACCTCCGCGTGGTCGCCGACGAAACCCGGCCTTTTCTGCAGGGCGCGCGGCTGACGGCCTGGGAGCTCTGGAAGGACGACATCGACGTCCGGGTTATTGCCGACAACATGGCCGGTACATTCATGCATCAGGGCCTGATCGATGCCGTCATCGTCGGCGCCGACAGGATCGCGGCCAACGGTGACGTGGCGAACAAGATAGGGACATATCCCCTGGCGGTTCTGGCAAAACAGCACGACATTCCGTTTTACGTCGCTGCGCCCTTTTCGACACTGGACCTGAAGATTCCCGATGGCTCGCACATTCCAATCGAACAGCGCGATGCGAAAGAGGTGACACACATCGGCGGCGTGCGGATCGTGCCGGACGGTGTTTCGGTTTTCAACCCAGCCTTCGACGTCACGCCGAATGAGTTTGTGACTGCGATCATCACGGACCGGGGCGTTGCGCTGCCGCCTTACCTGCAGAGTCTGGAAAGGCTCAGAGTGGTGGGACCGGCCGGTGGGCCCGACGCTAAGAAGGATTCGTGATGCTCGTCCTCGGGATCGAAACCTCCTGCGATGAGACCGCTGCAGCAATCGTCAGGGATGGCAAGGAAATCCTCTCCAACGTCATTTACTCGCAAGTGAAGACACATACTCCCTATGGCGGTGTTGTGCCGGAGCTGGCCTCGCGTGAGCACCTGCTCAAAATCCGTCCCATCGTGGATCAGGCGTTCTCGGACGCCGGGATGACGTTGGACGACATCGACGGAATCGCGGCAACATCGGGTCCGGGCCTGATAGGCTCGCTACTGGTGGGTCTGACCTATGCAAAGGCCCTCGCTTTCTCGAAACACAAACCGCTTGCTGCGGTGAACCACATCGAAGGCCACATCTATTCGGTTTCTTTCGAGCATCCAGAGGTGGAGTTTCCGTCGCTCGGCCTTGTTGTGTCGGGTGGTCATACAAACCTTTTCTGGATCGAATCTGCATCCGGGGACTTCAGCAATCTCCACTACAAGCTTGTGGGCAGAACGCGAGACGACGCAGCCGGCGAAGCCTACGACAAGGTAGCGAAACTTCTTGGTCTTCCGTACCCCGGAGGCCCGATCATCGATCGTCTCGCCAGGACCGGCAACCGTCAGGCAATCCCGTTTTCAATCGCGAAGATCTCCGATCGTTCCCTGGACTTCAGCTTCAGCGGCGTCAAGACAGCAGTGCTGCGGATGGTGAAGGAAAACGAGAAACTGAAGGAAGATCCTCTTCGGCTCGATCTGCTGGCAGGATTTCAGGAAGCTGTCGTGAATATGCTCTGGTCCACGACGGCCAGGGCCGTCACTCTCCTGAGCCCCCGCTCCATCATGCTTTCCGGAGGTGTGGCGGCAAACAGCCGGTTGCGGGAAGTTTTCGCCGAGCGAACCGCTGAAGCCGGCTTGAAGTTTTATTATCCGAAACCGATTCTCACCACGGACAACGCGGCGATGATTGCCGCTGCCGGTACTGCGAAACTGAGGCGCGGGGAAATCGCGGAGATCGACGTCAACGCTGATCCGAATTTGCGGCTGGCAGTGCCTGAGCGGGACTTTCCGGCTAAAAGGTGGAGGTAGTTCGGATGAAGCCGCGAATAACGCGGGCTAAAGCCCGCGACTACATTCTGGCCGAACGTTGATCCCAAATGTAGTCGCGGGCTTTAGCCCGCGTTATTCGCGGCTTCATCCGAATCTCTATGGCACTCCAGCCGGTCCCTGGATGTGATGCACATCCTGGTTGTTTTCCTGGCAGATGTACTCCATGAGTTCTTCTCCAGGCCTCAGGCGTGCGGTAAAGGTCAGCTTAAACGGTTTGGAATACGCCCCGGGATCATCGATAGTAACCTCGTTGACCATCGTTCCCAGGTCCTTTCGCGTCCAGCGTTCGATGGTGTGAAGCTTTTCCGTATGCGGGTGGCCGCGAAAATCGAACCAGAACTTGTCATTGAATCCGACCGTGTCGATCACCAGCGTGTTGCCTTCCCATCGCCCGACCGAATGTCCATACCACGTCGGGTCCGGATCCTCGGGATGCTTCCGGCCATCCATGAAGATCTGACGGTAGCTGTGAATGTTGCCCTCGAACAGGAAGAAGATGTGCGTCGGAGTTTGAATGATCCTCCACGGATAGGGTGCGATTCGCGGGATTCCCGTCGGCAGGCAGTTCGCCTCGGGATCGTCCTTCGACTGCCTCGCTTCCATGATCTTTCGGGCTGCAGGCAGCAGAGGAATCGTTTCGCCCTTCGCGAGACCCATTTCCAGATCACCGACAGGACCGCCGCCATTCCAGACTCCGGACAGGTCTGGTTTTCCATCCGGAAGTCGGGGTGCCGGCCCGGTTGGCACGGCAGGCCCGCGTTGCAGCCCGCCGGCCCCGGCAGGCGATGTTGCAGCCCCCGGCGCGTTCAGGGTGGATCGTCGTTGGGCTGACGAGGTTGCCACGAGCGAAATGAATGCCAGGATGGCAAGCGCGAAAGCCACACCGACCAGGTGCTTTTTCACGGAAGTTCTCCTCTTCTATTGGTTATTGGTTCGGTGCATTTCCGCCCTGTAATCCGGCAAACACCCGCCTGCCATCGGCAAGCGTAACAACTTTCGCGTTGGCCATCTTTGCGCCGTCTTTAGCCGCGGACCCCTCGACCGTCACCATATCCCCGATCCCCAGGGATTTCCGGGTCCAGCCGTTCCGGACCAGCACGTTCGGACTTGCCAGTTCGAGGTTCCAGTTGGTCACATTGCCCTTCTCGTCTGTGACATCGATATAGAAGCGCGCATGTGGATTCGTCCAGTCAACTTGTGTCACTTTGCCTTTCAGCGTGACCGCTTTCTTGGCGTCGTACTCGGCCGCAAACGCGTGATGAGCAAAAACCGGCACCGCCGATGCCAGAAGGCTGATAGCTGCTACTAAAACAACGAGCTTAGCTCGCATGGAATTACCTCCGTTGTAGGGAATATTTCGCCGTGTATTCATGGATTGAACAGAGCGAGTCTACTTCAATGGCCGGTCCGCTCGCCACCGAAAAGCATCGATTCAGGCGCCTGCGGCGCGCTGCTGGATGGCGCGTAACCAGCTTCTGCGGATGATCGCGCTTCCGGGATAGATGAGCCGCCAGTATGCTGCAAATCGACGGCGCGCCGAGGGGCTGTTGGCGAAAACCCGGGTCTCTGTTGAGACGAACGATCCAGTCCCTCCATCAGAGCTAACCACAAAATTCATGGTGGCCAGGGCGAATCCCGGCGGCAAAGTCCGCTGAAACACCTGCGGTGTCAATGGCCCTCGCGTGCCCGGAGGCGCCACAACAACGGTGCCCACAACCAGTTCTTTCGGGAAGTCGTCGGCAAGGCTCACGAAGCCGCCTTGCAGGGCAATGTCGATCAATGACTCATTGCGAGATCCGGCGTCGAGGATGCTCTTCGGAAGCGGCCGGCCGCCGCGGCGGATCCAGGTCAGCGTGCCGAACAGGAAGATCTCGTCCGCTCGCACACGTTTGATCGCGTCATACACCCGCGCCGGAGGGGCCGCGATCCGGATCGTGTGGAGTTCGTTGAACTGCCACACCGGGGCGAATTCATCGAGCCGCGTTTCCACACGCCTGATCCGCGACTCTGAGGCGGGAAGCGCCAGGCCGATTGCAGCCAGGGCCAGTCCTCCACCGGCCACAGCGAGAGCGCGCAGGCGCGTCGAGATTCCCGGCAGCCGGGGCGGCTTCACAACGAAGATCAGTCCGGCAAACGCGATCACGAGTCCGAAGTACACAACCATCGAGCCACGCATCCAAACCCTCCTCAGCTACTCCCGCGGCGCGGCGTCGACAATATCATTGACAGATAAAAAACGGCCCTCGAACGACAGTGGCACAGGCTTCGCTTTGGGAGGTGACTCACCGGTCTCGGCCCCGATGTGCAGATGTGGTTCCCGCGTATTTCCGGAATTTCCCACTCGTCCCACAGGCTGTCCGGCCGCAATCTTCTCACCTGCGGCCACAACAACGCTTCCACCACGCAAATGCGCCAGCAGGATTCTCACGGCCCCGCAGCGCAGCAGAACATGATTGCCGGGAGGGTGCTCCCAATCCATGACTCCAGGCGGATTGTCGGGCAGGTCGTCTTCCACC
>WNFP01001325.1_pt1 | contig 19362 bp, 18 predicted proteins | sample 5400201 | NCBI WGS metagenome assembly WNFP01 (sample SAMN13153355, study PRJNA577476) | soil metagenome | isolation source: 115 cm saprolite under Madrone tree | place: USA:California | collected 2016-06-14 | reverse complement strand
CGCTCTCCTGGGCCGACACGCGTAGGTTATCGAGCAGGGTCAGCTCGTCGTAGGCGCGAACGGTCTGGAAGGTGCGTGTGAGGCCGGCCCGCGCGATCCGATGGCCGGGCAGTCCCGTCAGCTCGTGGCCGTCGAGGAGCCAGCGCCCTTCGTCGGCCGGCTGAAACCCGCTGAGGCAATCGACGATGGTGCTCTTTCCCGAGCCGTTGGGACCGATCAGCCCTACCACGGCGCCCGCCTCCACCTCGAATGCCACGTCGTCTACCGCGGTCAGTCCCAGGTATCGTTTGGTCAGGCCCCTCACCTCCAGCAGCGCCCGCGCCGCCGTCACGGGGCCGCCAGGCTCGGCCGCCGCCATCGCCTGAGGCGCCGGCGCCGGAGCCACCCCCCCACGCCGCCGGGAAAGATCAGCATGGCCACGATCAGCACGGCGCCGTAGAGCACCATGCGCAGATCGGTGGTGAACCGCAGCAGGTCGGGAAGGGCGGCGAGCACGGCGCTCGCCCCCAGCACGCCCCAGAAGCTGCCCGGCCCGCCGATGATGACCATGATCAGCATGGTCTCCGTGTAGTAGAAGTCGAAGATCGACGGATCGACGATGGTGAGATAGAAGACGAAGAACCCGCCGACGATGCCCGCGAGCAGCGCGGAGAGAGCGAGGGCGAGGAGCTTGTAGCGCAACGGATCGATGCCCTGCGACTGGGCAAGCGCCTCGTTCAGCTTGATGGCCTGCATGGCGCGCCCGAGGCGCGAGGTGACGACCACATAGATCACCGCCTGCGAGATCACCGCGAAGCCCATGAGCAGGTAGTAGAAGTCGGCCGGGCGCGAGATTCGCCAAGGGAGACCGGGCAGATTCAGCGCGGGGACGGGCAGGCCCGGAATGCCCATAGCGCCCCGAGTCAGGGACACCCAGTCGCGGGCCACGATCATGCACAGGAAGGCGAAGCTCAAGCTGACGATGGCGAAAGCGTGGCGCGAGAGCCGGAGCGACGAATAGCCGATCACGAGTCCGGCCAGCGCGGCCAGCGCGCCGCCTGATGCCGCGCCCGCCCACAGGGGCCAGTCCCGCTCCGTCACGAGGAGTGCCGCCGTGTAGCCGCCGATGCCGAAGAAGCCGACCTGGGCGAAGGAGAGCAGCCCCGTATAGCCATAGACCAGATTCAATCCGCCGGACAACACGCTGAACGTGGCGAAGCTGACGCCAAGCGCCAGCGCGTACTCGTTGCCCGTCAGCCTCGGCACCGCGAACAGCGTGGCGATTCCCAGCACCACGAGGAGGGCCCGGAGCCAGCCCGGCGTCATACGCGGACGCCGCGCCCGAAGAGACCCTGCGGGCGCACGAGCAGCATGGCGATCATGGAGCTGAACACGAGCGCGTCGACCATGACCAGCGGAAGAAAGCCGCCGATCACACTCTCGAGCATGCCCAGCGCCACCGCCGCCACCGCGGCGCCCCCGATATTGCCCAGCCCACCGATGATGATGATGGCGAAGGCCTTGAACACGAAGCTGAAGCCCATCAAGGGATGCACGGCGTAGACGGGTGCGAGGGCCGCCCCCGCCAGGCCCGACAGCCCGATGCCGATGGCCACGGCCAGCCGCGACACCGCGCGCGGGTCGATGCCCACCATCAACGCGGCATCCCGATTCTGGGCGACGCCACGCATGGCCTTGCCAACGCGCGTGCCATAGAGGATCAGGTAGAGCGCGGCGAAGGCGAGGAGACCCAAGGCGAGGGCGAACACACGCATGAGCGTGACGCGTAGATCGCCCACCACGATATTGGTATAGCTCTGGGGGGTCTGGACCATCCTGGGGGTCGTGGTGAAAAGGAACACCGCGCCGTTCTGGAGCACCATGGAAAGACCCAACGTCAGGAGGATACTGCGCTCGAAGCCGCCGCCCTGGAGCGAAGCGAGCAGCGCCTCGTAGAGGACGTAGCCCAGGCCCCCCGCGACCGCCGTCACCACCACCACCGTCGGCCAGTATCCGAGGCCCATGTTCATGGTGAGGAAGTAGGCGAGCATGGCCCCCAGCATGTAGAACTCGCCGTGGGCGAAATTGACGATCTCGAGGACGCCGAAGATCAGCGAGAGCCCCATGGCGACCAGGGCGTAGATGACGCCGATCACGATGCCGTTCAGCAGGAGCTGGAGATAGAAGCCCGCGTCCACTACATTCAGGTCTTGCTCATGCCCAGGACCACGACCTTGCCGCCCTTGATGGTGAGGATGATCGCATTGTTGTGCGCAAGATTGTGATCGTCGAAGTCAATGACCGTGCCGAGCATGGACGGCATCTTCGTGGTGACGAGGGCGTCGCGGATGGCCGCGGGATCGGCCTTGCCCGCGCGCCGGATGGCGTCGATCAACACCTTCATCGCCTCGTAGGACTCGAAGCTCACGAGGATGGGCGGCGCGTTGTGGAGCTTCCGGAACCCCTCGACGAAGGCCTTGTTGCCCGGGGTGTCGACCGACGGGTCATAGGGCTGGACCGAGGTGGTGCCGTCGAGGAAGCCGCTCTCCATGATCTCCTTCGGCACCTGATCCACGAGCACGCGGCCGGTCAGGGGCACCCCGCCGCCCAGGCCGTACCACTGCCGGATCGCGTTCTGGAAGTCGGCGTCGACGGCGTAGAGGGCGAGCAGCCCCGGCTTCCTCGCCTTGATCTTGGTGAGCACGGGGGTGAAGTCCGCGTTGCCCTTCTGGAAGAAGTCCACCGCGGCCAGCTTGAGATTGCGCTTCCGGAGCGCGTTCTCGAGCCCGGTGGATCCCGCCCGCCCGAAGTCGCTGTCCTCGCCGAGAAAGGCGATGTTGCTGGCCTTGCCCTCCTTGTCGAGCCAGCTCACGAGCGCGTCCAGCATGCTCGCGTCCGTGGGGTTGACCTTGAAGGTCCACTTGTTCCCGCCCACTCCGGATCGCTCGGCGATGGAGGTGGCGGAGGCATTGGCCACCACGAAGGGCACCCCCGCGCGCTCCACCAGCGGCATGATGGCGAGGGCGGCCGAGCTGCACAGCCCGTCGAAGATAGCGACGTATTTCTTCTCGGCGAGCATCTGGGTCACGCTCTTCACCGCCTCCGCGGGATTGCAGCGATTGTCCTGGAAGTCGATCTCGATCTTGCGCCCGAGCACGCCCCCTTTGGCGTTGGCCTCCGCCACCGCCAGCTCGGCGCCCCAGCGCGAATGCTGACCGAACATGGATACGCCCCCGGTGAGGGGAATGGACGCGCCGATCAGGATCGGTCCTTCCTGGGACTGAGCGAATCCCGAATGCGCGAGGGCGGCGAGGGCGGCCACCGCGACGATCAGACGCATCCTGCGCATGACGATTCCCCCTTGATCACGGTGTCCTGCGTGTCGACGAGAACGACGAGGCCGAGTGGAGTCTACAGCAGAGCCCTGGGCCGGCAAAGGACATCCGCTTGACGCCGGGCCCGCCACGGGAGCAGGATTCGCCTCGGGCCGGCGAGCGCCGGGCCGAGTCCCCCCAGGCTGGACGCGCCGAGGAGAGAGACCATGGCATTGGCCGGACATCAGATGCGTCAGGACACGTCCTATACCCTGCTCACCGAGGCGATCCTCGCGCGCGACCAGGCGCGCACCGCGGATCTCTTCTATCGGATGGTCAAGCGGGACGGCCGCTCCGTGTCGGACGCCCTCGGGGTGGTGACGGCGGCCGAAGCGCCCTTCGTCCAGGTGCCCAGTCACATCAATTTCCGCGACGGCCACATCACCCTCGTCAACAACGACCACACGATCCTCGGACTGCGCACGTCCGTGAACCTGGCGCCCTTCGTGCCCGAGGAGTACCGGCTCCTTCCCCTCCTCCAGAGCGTGTGGTACATCCCGGCCGGCCTCGACATCTGGAATCAGCTCCTGGGAAGGTATCCCGGCCGCTACGCGACCATGAAGGGCATGCAGGTGCCGCCGCCGACCTACGGCCCCGCGGTGTGGAATCAGGAGCAGGAGCCCATCACGCCGGAGGGGACGGACGAGGAGAAGCTGCACGAGCATCTGGTAGCGACGGTGAGCGGCGATGCGCGGCGGTCCTACGGGCTCTTCCTCGGCCTGGCCGCCGACGACAGGATGCGCCCGCTCCTTCGCGACCAGCTGCTCTTCCTCGGCCTCATCGACCTGCAGGACACCGTCATCGGCCGCAAAGCGCGCAACACCGGCCACAAGGCGCTGCGCGCCCGCGCGGTGGCCGATCTCGCCGACGTCATCGGCTGGGAGCGCGCCACCGGCGTCTACTACATGGGGGTGCCGGACATGGCCATCGGCCCGCTCTATTACTCGCTGTACGACGCGGCCTGCGTCACCATGACCAACGAGTTTCCCGAGGCGGGGAAACAGCTCAAAGACACGAACGTGACGCCCCTCACCCCGGCCGAGGTCGACGAGATGGTGCGCCTTCTCTTCGAAGCGAGCGCGGAAACGGTGTGGAATCAGATCACCGCGCACCTGAAGAACGGGAAGTCGATCCGGAGCCTTGGCGACGCCATCCAGATCGGGGCCGCGGAGCTCATCCTCCGCACCACGGTGGCGAGACAGTTCACCGACGGCCAGCATCCCTTCGACTACTGCAACACGGCCAACTACTGGTTGCGGCGAACCGGGAACCCCTACCAGCCGCGCCTGCTCTATCTCATGGCCAATTTCGTCAACGACTCGGCGCGCTCCAACAAGCTCTTCCAGTCCGTGATCGAGGAGGAGCGCGGCGGCTTCGACGGCGCGGGCCGGTCCCCCCAGTCATTGCTCACGGAGCTCGACGAGGCCATCATGGCCCTCGACGCCCCGCGCACCACGGCCATCGCCGGCGCCTATCTCGATTCGGGCGCCGACCGCCGCGCCTACATGAGCACGGTGGCGCTCGCCGCGTGCAAGTTCCAGGACGATCCCCACAATCAGAAGATCTCGCATTCCGCCTTCGAGGAGTACGCGCACAACTCGACGCACCTGCGGGACCGTCTGCTCCTCGCGGCGGCGCGGCTCCTCGCGGGCTGGACGAAGATGCCGGGGGAGCGTGAGTGCTATGCGCGCTTCATGCGGGAGTGGATGAACTAAACTCGCGGCGGCCTCCTAGAAGACGAGCGCGACTTCGCGTCCTTCGCGAAGCGAGCGCTCCGCCGCGAGACAGACCGCGACACGCTTTCTCGCTTCCTCGCCGGAGACGAGCGCCTCCCGCCTCGCGAAAGCCGTGACCACCTGACGGGCCTGCCCCTGCAGCTCCACCACTTCGCCCGAGGCGGGGACGGGAACGGTTTCGGCCTCTCGCCGACCCCGCCCGGCCACGCGCAGCTCGAAGCTCGGGTGGAGCGTGCGATCGAGCGCTCCCGACCACCATGATCGGATCGCCCCCTCACTGCCCACCACGTGGAGGAGCTGGTGGTACTCGAAGCCCGCGAGGGTCTCGGTGATCACCGCGTGGGCCTGCCGAGGGAAGCGCAGGATGACCGTGAGGTCGCTCGACATGCCGGCCTCGCCCGCTCGCGGCGCGCCGAGGGCCTGGACGGAGAGCGGATCGCCGAGCGACTCGAAATACCACATGGTGAAGTCGAAGAAATGCACGGGCTCTTCGAGGATCCACGAGCCGACGCGCGCGGCGTCGTAGCGCCAGCCTCCCGATCCGGGTCGGAACGGGAAACGAAAGAGAGAGAAGGCGAGATAGCTCGGCGTGCCGATCTCGCCGGTGTCGATCAGCGCCTTGACCTTACCGTACTGGGCGGAGAGACGGAGCTCGTGGCCGATGGTCAGGATCCGGCCGCCGGCACGGGCCGCGCCGAGGAGCCTGTCGCAATCGTCGAGGGTAGTGGCCATGGGCTTCTCGAGGAGGACGTCTTTGCCCGCGGCGAGCGCGGCCACCCCGACCTCCGCGTGCAGGTGATTCGGAACCGACACCACGACGGCGTCGATGTCGGCGCGCCCCACGAGGCGAGGGTAGCCGATGTCCACCGGCACGCTCGGGAAGTCACGGCGAGCGGCCGCGGCCGTAGCCTCGCTCGCACAGGCAATCGCCGCCAGCTCGGCGCCGGGCGCCTTGGCGAGGGCGGCGGCATGGTGCCGCCCCCACAGACCGTACCCGATCAGGCCGAAGCGCATGATCGTCTCCTCACGCTCCTAGCCCTTGAGGGCGCCGCTCACGAGGCCGCGCACGACGAACTTCTGGAGGGTGAGGACCAGTACGAGCGTAGGCAGGAGGCCGAGGAGGCAGATGGCCATCATCAACGTGAAGAAGACGAAGTAATCGGAGACGAGCCCGGCCAGGACCACAGGCACCGTCATGAACTCTGGACGCGAGACGAGGATGAGGGGGACAAGAAGCTCGTGCCAGGAAAGGATGAAGAGAATGACGCCGCACGCCGCCAGCCCCGGGGCCGAGAGCGGCAGCACCACGCGCAGGAAGGCCTGCCAGCGCGTACACCCGTCGATGCGCGCCGCGTCTTCCAGATCTGGCGGAAGGGCGGCGAAATACGGCACGAGGATCAGCACGGCGTACGGCAGGAGCAACCCCACCTCGGCCACGATGACGCCGGCGAGCGAGTTCAGGAGGTTATACCGCCGAAAAAGCACGTAGAGCGGCACCATCAGCACCACGAGGGGCACCATGCGACTGATCACGCTGGCCTGAAGCAGCGCCTGGGTCCAGCGAAGTCGCAGCCGAGCCAACGCATAGGCGGAGAGGCTGGCCGCCGCCAGCGCGCCGAAGGTGACCGCCGAGCCCACGAGGAGGCTGTTCAAAAACGCCGAGGGAAATCGCTCCACGGACTTCGGCAGATAGGATACCTGTTCGAAGATGGGTCCCTTGCTCCGCCCGCCCGAGAGAATGAGCCGGAAGTTGGCGAGCGTGTACTCGGCGGGCAGAAGAGCGCGCGTGTCCTGCTGGATGCTCTTCTCCGACTGGAGGCTCCCCAGCACCACGGGCACGAAGGGCAGGAGCAGGAAAGCGATGGCGCAGAGGTTGCCCAACCACAGCCCGACACGCCGGCGCCAGGGCAGCCGCATCATGGACACGACCTCAGCGCCTCACGCATATTCCACCCGCCGGTAGACCAGCCGCACATAGACGAGGGCGGCCAGCCCCACCATCACGGCGAGGACCCATGCCGACGCGGCGCCGAGCCCGATGTCAAACGGGGGCTGAAAGGCCCGACGGTAGGTGTACCAGGCGGCGACCCATGTGTCGTTGCCGGGGCCGCCCTGCGTGATGGCGAGGATCTCGTCGAACACCATGAAGCTGAAGGTGGTGCGGAGAATCAGGGTGACGGCCACCACGGGGCGGAGGAGGGGCAGCGTGATGAGCCGCAGGCTCTGCCACGGGGCCGCGCCATCCACCGCCGCGGCCTCGTAGACCTGAGCGGGGATACCCTGGAGCGCTGCGTGGTACAGGAGGATATTGAACGGTGTCGTCCGCCACACGTACGCGGCGACCACCGCCGCCATGGCCAGCCATGGGTGGCCGAGCCAGTTGACATAGTCGGAGATCAGCCCGAGCTTGTACAGCGCTCGGTTCAGGTAGCCGAACTGCGCGTTGACGATGAATGACCAGAGCAGCCCGTTGACCACCGGCGGCACCGCCCACGGAATCAGGATCAGGATCCGGGTCAGCCGCGAGAGCCACACGCGCTCGTCGCTGATGACGAGGGCGATGGCGAGGCCGATCATGATCTCCAGGACGACCGAAGCGGCCACGAACACCAGGGTGTGGCGCAGGGCCAGCCAGAACACCGGGTCCTCGGAGAGGCGGGCGAAGTTCGCGAGGCCGGCGAAGGGCAACTCGCCGGAGCGGAGCTGGCGGAGGCTGACGGTGTGCAGCGAGAGATAGCCCGCGAAGGCGATCGGGTAGGCGAGGATGAGGACGAGACCCGCCAGCGCGGGGGCGTTCAGCAGCAGCGCGAGGCGGCCCTTGCTGAGCTCGCCCGCTCGCATCAGGCGCGCTTGGCAGTGGCCAGCGCGGCGATCATGTTGTCACAGGCCTGGTCCGCGGTGATCTTGCCCGAAAGACACCCGGTCAGCTCGACGTTGATGGCGTCGCTCCAGCGCGGATACCACGGCTGGTAGACGGCGGGCACCACCTCGGCGAAGTTGGTCGCCTTGCGGAACACGTCGAGGACGGTGGGCACGTCCGCCCACTTGGCCCACGCGCGCCGCAGGAGCTCGCTCTCCATCACAGGCTGATAGCCACTCGCGAGCATGGCGTCCTGGGCCAGCCGCTGGGCCTGCGTGTACTCGCCGCTCTTCGTGCGCCCGCCCAGATACTGCAGGAGCTTCCACGCCCACTCGCGATTCTTGGTGGCGCTGGTGAGGAAATAGAGCATGGTGTAGCCGATTGTCTTGCCGTCGCCGGGGAGGCCGAGCACGCGCCCCTTGCCCGCGATGGGCGACTGCGCCTGGTCGTTGATCAGGCTGATGTAGTAGTGATGGAGAGTACCGAGATAGACATGCTGGCCCGCGTTGAACGCCTTGCAGGCCGGGATGAAGCGGAGGTTGAGCGAGTTGGGATCGGCCAGCTCCTCCTTGAACGTGCTCTGCCACCACTTGAGCGTCTCCCGCGCTACCGATCCGGCGCCGAGCTGAAGATTGAGCTGCTTGTCGAAGATGACGCCGCCGCGGTTCCACGTGAGGTTGAACCACGTGCCGGGCAGCTGCTCGAAGCCCGCTCCCGCGATCCAGAGGATGGGATACTTGGCCACCCCGTCCTTCTTCGCCTTGCGCGCCTGCTCCACGAGCTCGGGGTAGCTTTTGAAAGGCTTGCCCTTGAAGCCGGCCTTGGCGAGGAGCTCGTCGTTGTAGATGAAGACCCACGCGGTGGAGAAATACGGCAGGCCCCAGGTCTTGCCGTCGCGCTGGGCGGTGGCCCGGGCGAATGGCGTGAAGTCCTTGACGTACTGGTCGAGCCCGGGCAGCCCGTCGATGGGCTGGACGATCCCCTGCTGGATGTAGCTCGCGAGGTACTGGACGGGCGAGAGCGAGACGTCCACCTCGTCCCCCGCCGCGAACATCGTGGTGAGCTTCGCGACCTGCGGCTCCACGTTGGGCTCGATGATCTGGTTGAGCTTGACTCCCCAATCGTCCTCGAATTGCCTCGCGATCTGCTCGTAGATCTTGCCGTACTGCCAGACCACGAAGGTGAGCCGCTGCGGATTGCCCGACGGACGCTGGGCCCACGGAGCGGACTGGGCGAGGAGCGCCCGGGGCGAGAGCAGGCCGGCCGCGGCCGCCCCCTGCACGAAGCGGCGCCGTGACAGCGAAGGACGGACGGATGACGGTGCGTGCATGACGTGTCCCTCCGCGATGCGTTCGACGACCCGGACACGCGCAGGAAACGGGATCAATCGCTGGGCCCGGCCGGCGCTGGCCCGAGGATAGACGAGCGCCAGAAATGTGGCAAGACGACTCTACGTGGGCCCGCCCTGGCACCCGAAGATCTTCACCAAGACCAGCGAGGCGGGCCCGACGGCCGCCACCCCCTCGCGAACCTGCGCGGCCGCCGACTCTCGCACGCAGGTCGTGAAGGCCGCGGCCTCCAGCTCCTGGCCGGTGACGATGAGCCGGCCGTCCATCTCGATCCGCTCCAGCGAAACCGTGGAGAAGCGGTCGCACGCCCGCCAGCGCTCCCAGGCCAGCTCCTGGGCGGGCGAGTTTCCCACGGTGGCACAGCCGGTCGAGGCCGCCATCACGAGGAAGACGCCCAACGCGACCGTTCGCACGATGTCCTCGCTTCTCTCACGCTCTCGTGAGAAAGATGGGCAGTCCCAGCTTACGGTCGTAGGTCGGGCGATAGCGCTCGGTGTTGTACATCGTGTCCACATCGACCCGGCGCGGCCCCAGGGCCGGGTCGGGAATGGGCTTCAGCACGAAGCGGCCGTGGCTGACCGCCGTCATGAATCCCTGCCTGCCCTCCTGGATAGCGTCCATGGCCATCCCCGCGAAGGTGATGGCGACCATGCGGTCCACGAAGTCCGGGGTGCCGGAGCGCAGCTCGTAGGTGAGATCGCTGACCACCGTCTCCTCGCCGGTGGCCGCCTTGATCTCGCTGCTCAGGTCCTCCGCCACGCTCATTTTCTTGCGATGTCCGTAGGCGTCCGGCTCGCCGTACTCCCTGACTTTGTAGCCCTCCCACTCCGCGCCCTCGGAGAGAATCACGAGCGCGTAGTTGCTCGGGTTATTGCGCTTGTCGGCCATGAGGAGATCGATGAGCTTCTGCAGGTTGACGTGGTATTCGGGGATGCAGCATCGCAGCGACGTCACATACGCGGTATAGAGAGCGGTGTGGCCGGCATCGCGGCCGAACACGCGGAAGATGCCGATGCGCTCGTGAGAGCCCACGGTGGTCCGCTGCCGCTCGATGGCTTCGATGGCGCGCGTGATGGCGGTGGAGAAGCCGATGCAGTATTCCGTGTCGCGCACGTCGTTGTCCATGGTCTTGGGCACGGCCATGACCGGCGTGCCCCGCCGGGCAAGCTCGGCTGCGTAGCTGAGCGTGTCGTCGCCGCCGATGGCGATCAGGTGATCCAGCCCCAGCGCCTCGATGTTCTTCTGGACGGCGCGGGTGACATCGTAGGTGACGTTGCCCCTCGACGACAAGGCCGTGGGAAACTCCTGGCCGGCGAGCGCCGGAGGCAGGGTGCTCATCCGAGACGGGCTCGTGCGCGAGGTGTGCAGATAGGTGCCCCCGGTGCGATCGATGGTGCGCGTGTTTTCCCGGTTCAGCGGGAGCACGTACCGCGCGCGGCTCGCAGCATCCCGGAGATCGACGTGGGTCAACCCCTCCCAGCCGCGACGCAGCCCGACCACGATATACCCGAGCTCGCTGCCCCGGTACACCACCGACTTGATCACGGAGTTCAGGCCGGGCACATCGCCGCCACCCGTGAGGATGCCGACCCGCTTCGCTGCCATGCTCACTCCTTAGGCGCACCGATGGAGACGCTCTTACATGATAGCAACTCAACGCAACCGGTCGACGGAAGAGGAGTAATCTTGGCCTCGAGGTCGCACCGCCATGGATGTGCTGGTCACCGGCGCCACCGGCTTCGTGGGAGCCAACGTGGCGCGGCTGCTCGTCGCCGACGGCTACCGCGTCCGCGTCCTCGCCCGCCCCGCGAGCAGCCTCCAGGCGCTCAGCGGCTGCCGCGTCGAGATTTTCCGCGGTGACATCCTCGATCCCCACGCCCTCGCCCCCGCCGTCAGAGGCTGCGCCATCGTCTTCCACGTAGCGGCCGACTACCGCCTCTGGGCGAAGGACCCCCACGAGATCTACCGCAACAACGTGGACGGCACGCGCACCGTGCTCGAGGCATGCGAGCGCGCCGATGTCGGCCGCGTGGTCTATACCTCGAGCGTCGGCACCCTCGGAATCCCGAAGGACGGGAGGCCGGGCACCGAGGCCACACCGGTAGCTCTCGAGGACATGATCGGCTCCTACAAGCGCTCCAAGTTTCTCGCCGAGCGCGTGGCCGAAGAGTTCGCCGCGCGCGGGCTGCCCGTGGTCATCGTCAACCCGAGCAACCCCATCGGCCCGTGGGAGGTGAAGCCTACGCCCACCGGGCGGATGGTTCTGGACTATCTGCAGGGACGTATGTTCGCCACGCTCGATACCGGTCTCAACCTGATCCACGTGGCCGACGTGGCCCGCGGGCATCTGCTCGCGGCCCGTCTCGGACGCATCGGCGAGAAGTACATCCTCGGCGCCGAGAATCTGTCGCTCTCAGAGATCTTCCGGACGCTCGAGGGCATCACCGGCATCCGCGCCCCGCGAATCCGGATGCCTTATGGTCTGGTCTACCTGGTGGCCCTGGCCAGCGAGGGGCTCGCGCGCGCCACGGGCCGCCCGCCCCGCGTGCCCCTCACCGGTGTGCGCATGGCGCGCAAGCACATGTACTTCAGCGCGGACAAGGCCGTGCGCGAGCTCGGGCTCTTCCAGAGGCCGGTGGAGCAGGCGCTGCGCGACGCGGTGGACTGGTTCGTCGATTACGGCTACGCGTCCCCGCCGCCCGCTTATTCGCGGCGGGCCGCCTGAAGGCACGCGCGTGCCTGCTGCCGCTACCAGGGGCGCGCCGCCCGGCCCCGCCGGATATCCGATCGTGGGCGTCTTCCCCATGGCGCGTCGCGATCCGCTCGGCTTCTTCACGGACTGCGTGCGCCGCCATGGGGACCTGGTCGCCATGCGGCTTGGCCCTCATCACGTCTACCTGCTCCGCCATCCCGATCATGTCAAGCACGTGCTCCAGGACAACGCACGTGCCTACGCCAAGGCCCCGACCGCCTCGCGCGTGCGCCCGCTCTTCGGCGAGAGCCTCACCATGGTAGACGGCGACCGCTGGCGCGAGCGGCGCCGGCACGTCCAGCCCGCCTTCCAACCGGGGCTGCACGCGCGCTTCGCCTCGGTCGTGTCGCGCGCCGTGGCCGAGCTGCTCGAGCGCTGGAGACCCCTGGCCGAGCGCGGCGAGCCCACGGAGCTGACAGGCGAGATGCGGCGGCTCACCCAGACGATCATCATCCGGGCCTGCTTCGGGGAGGTCTCCGCAGGGGAGCTTCAGACTCTCTGCCAGGCCCTCGACGCAGCCGTGACTCGCGTCGACCGCAGGCTTTGGAGCCCGCTCGGCTGGCTCGACGTGCCGTCGCCCGCGAGCGCGCGCTATCGACGAGCGCTGGGCGAGGTAGACGCATTCATTTCTCGCCTGACTGCCGAGGCACGCCGCTCCGAGCCGCCACCCGGCACGATGCTGGCCGCCCTCCTCGACGCCACCGAGCCGCTCACCACTCCCGAGCTCCACGACGAGCTCAAGGCATTTCTGTTCGCCGGGCACACCACCACCGCGAGCGCGCTTGCCTGGGTCTGGCACGTGCTCTCGGAGCATCCGGAGGCGCGGGAGCTGATCGAGGAGGAGTGCCTCGCCGTGCTAGGCGGCCGCAACCCCGGCATGGAGGATCTACCGAGCCTCCGCGACACGCGCCGCGTGATCGAGGAGGTGCTGCGCCTCTACCCGCCCACCTGGCTCACCGCTCGCTCGCCCGTCGAGGACGATTCACTCGGCGGATACGTCATCCCGGCGGGGGCGCTCGTCTTGCTGAGCCCGTATCTCACTCACCGCCATCCGGCGATATGGGACGACCCCGAACGCTTCGATCCGGATCGCTTCATCCTGGCTCGCGCCGCCATGCGCCCAGCCTTCGCCTACTTTCCCTTCGGCGGCGGCCCGCGCCGCTGCATCGGAAGCGCCTTCGCCACCACTGAGATGCAGATGATCGTCGCCACCGTGGCTCAGCGTTACCGGCTCAGCTTGCTCCCCGGCGCGCCCGTCTTCCCAACCGCCGGGCTCACCCTGCGGCCACGCTCCCCTCTGCCCGCTCGGATCCTGGGCCGCTGAGCCGGAGCGGATGCCGGAAACTGACGCCGTCCGCAGGGAGATGGGCATCCGGGCCGAGAGGTGAATTGACACCGCGGGGAGGGCGGCGGTACCGTTGGGCACCGAATCGCACCGCCTCCTATCGCGAGGGACATCCATGAAGATCAGCGCGTTCCATCTGATGCCGCACCGGGAGCTGCCCGCCGATTTCGAGAAGCGCTATCCGTCCGTGTGGGTGACGCCGCCCTGGTGGGAGCTGTCCGATCCCGCCCGCGTGGGGCAGTACTACAACTGGACGCTCGACGAGCTGCTCTTTGCCGCGCGCTCGGGCTTCGACGGCGTGTGCACCAACGAGCATCACCAGAACGCCTATGGCTTCATGCCCAGCCCCAACATCATGGGCGCCGTGCTCGCCAAGGCCACCAACGACCTGCCCGTGGCCATCGTGCAGATGGGCGCCACCCTCCCTACGCAGAACCCGCCCATCCGCGTGGCCGAGGAATACGCCATGCTGGACTGTATCAGCGGCGGGCGCCTCATCGCCGGCCTGCCCCTGGGCAGCCCCATGGACGTGAATCTCTGCTACGGCATCACGCCCATGGAACATCGCGAGCGCTACCGCGAGGCCTTCGCCCTCGTCATGAAGGCCTGGCAGGCGCGCGAGATCTTCGCGTGGAACGGCAAGTACACCCAGCTCGCCAACGTGAACCTCTGGCCGCGCCCCATCCAGCAGCCGCACCCGCCGGTGTGGGTGCCGGGCTCGGGCAGCATCAGCACTTTCGACTTCGCGGTGGACAACGAAGTCTGCTACTGCTTCCTGAGCTATTCGGGCGCGAAGTCAGCGAAGGGCATGATGGACGGCTACTGGAACGTGGTGACCAAGAAGGGCCGCGACGCCAATCCCTATCGCGCGGGCTTTCTCCAGCTGGTGACGGTGGCCGAGACCGACGCGAAGGCGGAAGAGCTCTACGCGAAGCACGTGGAGTACTTCTATCACAAGTGCCTGCACGTGCCCGCGGTGTGGTTCTCGCCCCCCGGCAATCAGGACTATCGCAGCCTCGAAGCCACCGCGCGCACTCCGATGCGCTTTGCCGTGAATCCCAAGGAGCTGCGCTACCGCGACTTCGTGGAGAAGGGCTACGTCATCTCCGGGAGCCCCGCCACCGTGCGCCAACGCCTCCAGGAAGAAGTGGTCAAGGGCCTGCGCGTGGGCAACCTGATGGTGCTCCTGCAGATCGGCTCCATGCCGCACGAGCTGACGCTTCAGAACATGGATCTCTTCGCGCGCGAGGTCCTGCCCTCGCTGCGTCCCGTGTGGGAAAACGAGGGCTGGGTCAATCATTGGTGGCCAGAAAAGCTCCGCGCCCGCTTCGAATCGACCCAGGCCGCGAGCGCGCGATGAGCGGGCTCAACGGCACCCACGCCCGCACCCTCCCCGTCTGGCAGAACCGCGTCAGCATGCGTGTCCTCTCGAAGGGCGAGGGCCCTGCCCTGATCTTCTTTCACGGACCTTGGGGCCTTCACTGGAATCCGTTTCTGGACTCGCTTGCCCAGCACTTCACGGTGCACGCCCCCGAGCATCCCGGCACCACCCCCGGCGCCCCCGACGACATCCATCACCTGGACAATCTCTGGGACCTGATCCTCTGCTACGACGAGCTGCTGGAGCAGATGGGCGTCGAGAACGCGGCGGTCGTGGGCCACTCCTTCGGGGCCATGGTCGCCTGCGAGCTGGCCGCCGCCTATCCCCGCCGCGCCGGCCGCCTGGCGCTCATCGATCCCATCGGCCTCTGGCGCGACGACGCCCCTGTCACCAACTGGATGATGCTGAATCAACAAGAAATGCAGAGCTACATCTTCCACGACCCCGCGGGCGCCGGCGCGCAGCTCCTCTTCGCCCAGCCCGAGGACGAGACGGAACGTGTCACGGCCCAGGTCGGTCTCACGTGGGCCATGGGTTCCACGGGCAAGTTCATCTGGCCCATCCCGGACAAGGGCCTGAAGAAGCGCATCCACCGCGTGAAGGCGCCCACCCTGCTGATCTGGGGCGCGGAAGATCGGATTGCCCCACCCGTCTACGCGGAGGAGTTCGCGCGGCAGATCACGGGGGCCCGGATCGAGAGCGTGAAGGGGGCGGGACACGCGCCGCATCTCGAGCAGCCCGCCACGGTGTCGGATCTGGTGCGCGAGTTCCTCCGCTAATCGAGGGCGCCCGCGCGCACTCATGACCAATCCGGAGCACCCGCAGCCTCGAGACGGCTTTGCTTCCCCCCGCTTTGCCCAGCCGGCGACGTTCATGCGTCTGCCCTACGTGGCCTCGCCGGCGGGGCTCGATGTGGCCCTCTACGGTATTCCCTTCGACGGCGGCTGCTCCTATCGCTCGGGGGCGCGCTTCGGGCCGCGGCACGTCCGCGATCAGTCCTCGCTGATCCGGCCCTGGAATTCCAGTCTCAAGGTGCATCCGTTCGACCGCCTGCGCGTGGCGGACTGTGGCGATGTCGACGCGGTCCCTGTCTCGATCGAGGCCACCTTTGCCGCCATCGAGCAGACGCTCGGACCCGCCGTGAAGGCGGGCGCCCTCCCCTTGTGCGTGGGCGGCGATCACACCGTGACCCTGGCCGTTCTCCGCGTCCTCGCGCGGCGGCACGGACGGCTGGGGCTCGTGCACTTCGACGCGCACCCGGATACCTGGGACCGTTATTTCGGGCTGCCCTACTACCACGGCAGCACCTTTCGCCGCGCCATGGAAGAAGGCCTCATCGACGGGACCCGGTCGATCCAAGTGGGCATCCGCGGACCGCTCTACGGACCCGAGGACTTCGACTTCCACGCCACGCACGGCTTCGAGGTGATCCGGATCGAGGACGTGAAGGAGCGCGGGGTCGCCTCGGTGGTCGATCGTCTCAGGCGTCTCAGCGGTGGCCCCGTCTACTGCTCGTTCGACATCGACGCGGTGGATCCGGCGTATGCCCCGGCCACGGGCACGCCCGAGGCCGGCGGTCTCACGTCCTACGAGGCGCTCGTGCTCGTGCGCGGGCTGCGCCATCTGCAACTCGTGGGCGCCGACCTCGTCGAGGTGTCGCCGCCGTACGACGGACCCGGCGCCATTACGGGCGTGCTGGCGGCCAACCTCGTCTTCGAGATGCTCTCCGCGGCCGCGCTGGCCCGCTGACTCCGGAGTGTCATTCCCTTGCTGGCCCGGGACACATTTCGTACACCCGCCGCGCCAGACGCAGCGAAACCCCTTGATCCGACGTATTCACTGGTGTGGCCCGGTTCTTGCTCGCTTGGCCTGTCGATGAAACAGTCAGGGACGAACGTGAACGCGATCGTGAGACATATCGCTCTGCCCGCGGCGGCTCCCTGCGCGGTCATCGGCCTCTATTTCACCCCGGTCTTGCTGTTCGGCTGCGTGAACCGAGGACTGCTCGCGTTGGCCATCGTCGTCGTCTCGGCCATCGCCGCATGCGTCACGACCAGGAAGGGTGTACGGGCGAAGGCCCAGGGACTGCCGTCGGCAAACTGGTGGTTGCTCTCCACCCTGATCCTCGTGATGCCCATCGCGCTGGTCCTCGGGCCGCTCGGTTGACGACCGCGCGGTGGGCATCTCAACGCGACAGCGCGGGGAGCACCTCGCGACCGAAGAGCTCCACGGTGCCCAGGGGATCGGCGGCGAGGCTCACCGTGAACATGAGCTGGGTCGCGCCCGCGGCCTCCGCCGCTCGCACCTGCTCGATGCAGTCCTCGGGTGTTCCCGCGACGGCCAACCGCGCGCGGAGGTAGTCGAAGAGTCCGAGGCGCTTCACCAGCGTGGGGTCCATCTCCCGCTGGCGCGTCGTGTACGTCGCCCGGAGCTCCCGAACGGCGGGCGCGAGCTCGGCGGGAACGCCGCGCCCCTCCGGATCCGGGCCCAGGATGTACGCGGCCACGAACCCGAGAATATTCCCGAGCTTCTCGAAAGCCGCCTCGCGCCGGGCACCCATGTCGAGACACGCGATGGTCCACACGTCGACGTCCCGCAGCGACCGCTCCGTCTCCTTGGCGCCGGCCTCGATGAGCTCCCGCGCGCGCTGTACGTGCTCGCGCCCGAGGCCGTAGTTCACGAAGACGCCGTCAGCCGCCGCGCCGGCCGCGCGAAGCGCTTCGGGTCCCGACGCCGCGGCAAAGACGGGGACGCGGTGTCGCACCCACGGCAGGTGGGTGGGGGCGCCGCGCCACGACGCGGGCTCGCCGCCCAGGACCGTCCTGAGAAACCCCACGCCTTCGCGGAGCGCCCGGGCACCCGTGGGAGCGCCGCCGACGCTGGTGACGCCGCTGTGGCCGGCCCCGATACCGAGAATGGTGCGGCCGTGGGAGGCCACGTCGACGGAGGCGGCGGCCGACGCGGTGATGGACGGATGCCGGGAGACGAGGTTCGTCACGCACGCGGCGAGCCGGATGTGCGAGGTGGCCGAGGCGGCCAGGGTCAGGGCCACCCACGGGTCCATGGCATTGCCCGGTGTATCGGCGATGCCGACCATGTCGAAGCCGTACTCTTCCCCGAGGCGCGCCATGCGCGTCGTGTAGTCAGGCGTGTACGGCCAGAAGAAGAATCCGAAGCGCATTCAGGGCTTGACGGGTGGATAGTCGCGCGTGTAGCCAGGGCTCTTGAGGAACTCTTCCGGCTTGTACGTCCAGAACTGCGAGACCTGCGGGTAGGTGTGGATGACGGTGTTGACGAGCTTGCCCCCCGACTTCTCCACGCGAACTATGTACACGTTCTCCGTGGGGTTGCCGTACTCGTCGAGCTTGATGGGACCGCGGGGATCCGGCACCGTCTCGATGGCGCGGCGGATGGCCGCGACCAGCTTCTCCCGGTCCTCCACCTGGCCGTTCAGGGATTGCGCGGCGTCGGTGATCCAGCGTCCCGAGCTGTACATGATCGCGGTGAAGTAGGCAGGCGTTCGTCCCAGCTTGGCCACGGCCAGCTTCATGAAAACCTGGTTGGCCGGATTCTGGAGGGTCGGGCTCCAGAGCAGCGAGCCGACAATGCCCGTGGCCTCGTCGCCCATGCTGCGCAGCGCGCTCTCGTCCGTCATGACCCCGGTGCCGATGAGAGGCACCTTGCCGTGGAGGCCGGCGTCGCCGTACTGCTTGACGAAGCGCACGGCCTGGCCCGCCACGAACACCGCGCAGATCGCGTCGACGCCCGGCTGAATTTGCGAGAGATACGGCGCGAAGTCGAGGGCATTGAGGGGCACCCAGAGCTTCTGGACGACCTTCCCGCCGTTGTCCTCGAACACCCGCTGAAAGCCGCCCATCTCCTCGTGCCCGAAGCCGTTGTCCATGGCGATGGCGGCCACCCGCCGATGCTTGAGCGTCTTCGCCGCATAGTCGCCCAGCGGATGCATGATCTGGCTCGCCGCGAAGTTCGAGCGCAGGATCCACTTGGCGATCTTGCGCTTGGTCAGGTCATCGGGGGTGGTGAGGAACAGCGTGGGCACCTGGTCGCGCTCGATGAGCGGCACGAGGCTATTGCCTACGTTGACGAGGAGGATGCCCGTGAGCACGTGGATCTTGTCGTGATCGACGAGCTTCCGGTACTTGGCGATGGCCGTCGCCGAGTTGCCCTCGGTGTCCTCCTCGAACAGCTCGATCTTCCGGCCTCCCGCCTGGTAGTTCACCTGCTCCAGCGCGAGCTTCAGCCCATCCAGCATGTCCTTGCCGGCCTGGGCGAAGATCCCGGTGAGAGGCCCGAGATATCCGATGCGGATGGTCTCCGCGGCGGGGGAGGGGTGAGCGGCGAGAAGGATCAGCGTCAGCACCATGCCGGCCACGCGAAGCTGCCTCATGCGAATGCCTCCTCGGGAATGTACGAGATCGGCAACGGCGGCTAGCCCGGATAATTCATGAGTGCAGCCACTGAGTGCCAATCCGGGCTGGCGGACGCGTGGATGCGCGGTGTGGAGTCTGGAGATGCGCGTGAGGCCAGCATTTCGAGATCCGCGACGTGCGTGGCGGCGTGGTGCC